>WBZV01000852.1_pt1 | contig 15803 bp, 14 predicted proteins | sample 5204221 | NCBI WGS metagenome assembly WBZV01 (sample SAMN12344360, study PRJNA552823) | activated sludge metagenome | biome: Activated sludge suspended growth; feature: Nitrification reactor; material: Wastewater; isolation source: activated sludge from nitrification reactor of wastewater...
ACAGGTGGACAGTTTGCGCGGGAGGCGGAAGGGGAGTATCCTGCCGCCATGGGCGCCCAAGGCACGGTGCAGGGCCGCGTTCTGCGCCTGTTGGAGAAGGCATGCAAGGCCGAGGACAGCCGAACGGTCATGAACCCGGAGTGGTTGGTGACGGGCCTGCTCACGGAGCAGGAGGCGCGTCTGTGACGCATGGTCTGAGTCAGCCCGGGCGCGCCGTCGGTGCGCACCCTGCCGGAGTTCCAACGGCTGGGGCGGCGGCTGATGGAAGGCGCGGAGGCGTCGGTGGACGCGCACGGCTCGGGTGGCCTGAGCCTGCTCCAACTGGAGGCCCGCTACCTCCGCAGCGAGGCCTGGCAAGGGCGAACGCCCAGGCTGGGGATCTGGCTGCTGCCGGACGGGCTGATGGAAGAGGATGTCGACGAGCGGCAGGCCCTGCACGCCTTCTACTTCCGCCTGGACCTGGAGCCCGGCATCCACTGGATCCCACCGAGGTCCTTCGAGGAGCGCAACCTGATGTGGTGGCTACCTGGCCATCGCAAGCGATACCCGCCCCGTATACCGATCGGCGATCCGCCGCGTATTCGGTCGGAGGCCGCGGGGAAGGTAGGAGATGGGAGATATGGCTACCTGTGGAGTCAATCACATGAGGAATAAGGTGCTCTATGTGGTGTTCGCCACTGGGTTTCTCTATGGAATCACCTTCAGTGACTTTGTCTACGGCCGGAGCCCCGGGACCTCGCTTGGATTTGCGGCGCTCGCGACCAGTGCTGCCCTTCACCTCATTCGATCTTCTCGGGAGCAATGAGGCCAAGGCGAACTGTCGCAGTGGTGTTCAGCCAGAGTTGGGGACCAGGGTCACCGGATGGTCCACCCATCCGACGGCACGAGCCGGGCGTGCGACTCACGGCCCCAACGGACTTGGGCCGCGCCCCCAGCGGCCTGGGAGTGGCCCAGCTCAGGTGGACCATCCGGTGACCCTGGCCTCCGCACCCACTCATCACTGCGGAGGTCAGGCGGCATGAAGATGTGTAGGATTTTCTCTGCTTGTCTGGTGCTTGGTTCTGTGTTGATTCAGGCTTGCACGCCTCAATCGCACTTGTATGACGCTGACCCGGCTGGTCCCGTGATGCAGTCAGGGCAGCAGCTATCGCCGACCTCGACCATTAGTACTCCAACTCCCGCTGGTGACCCATATTCGGAGGTTCCAGGAGAGGATCGAGAGGTTGCTGGTTCTGTGCGCGTTTGTGTCGGCGAAGAGGCGGTCATTCACAAGCTACTCGTGCGACGGGCGTCGAGAGGAACGATTGATGAAATGACTGGTGCGGTTGGCGGAGGCTCCCAGTACGACGCAACCGAGGTGCTGTGGGCAGTCGCGTATCTCGCGGGGGAGGTCACGGCTGGTCAGGTGACTGGTCCATTCGGAAATCCTGCGGCAGAAGCGGCTACCGTCGTTGCCGAGTCTACCCCCTTGCCGGATCTAGGATTTGTTCCTACCGTGATGGTGCCCAATCCAAGTGACTTGTCTGGAGCCGATGGGCTTGGGCTGACGATGGGGATTTGCTATTTTGTTGCCGATTCTGGCGAATGGACAGGCCACAGCGTCTTTCCACCGGAAGAAGCGGACGCGATGTTCGCAAAGGTGAGGGCCCTACCGACAGCGCAGTATCCATCTCCATAAAGGCAGCTAGCACCAGCCCGTCTTGCCCGTCAGCCCCTCGTCCCAGCCCGCTTGTCACACCCAGCTCCGGTTCATCTGTGCCGCTGCCGGGTCAACCCCGCTCTATGCCCCCCGCCCTCCCCCGTGTCTCCTTCTCGCGAGCCCATTCGCGAGCCATGCCGGCGCCGGCGGCGCGGGCGGCGGCGCTCTCCGGCGGCCTGCCGGGGGCCTGTCGGCCGTGGCCCCGCCCCGTCGGCCCAGACGCAGGAGCCACGCATGTCCGCCATCGCCCGCCCCGCCCCGCCCCCCGCCTCTCCCGCCCCCCTGACCCGCCGCCGCCTGCTGGGAACCATCGGCCGCTGGGGGGGTGGCCTGGGGGCCGCCGCCCTGCCCGGCCGGATCGCTGACGCTGCCGACGCCGGCGACGGCGCCATCGCCGCCGGCCGCCCCGCGAGCCGCCCGGCCCTGGCCTGGCGGGCGCGGAGCCATGCCCAGATGCCCCCGCCAGCACCCGAGGTGCACCTGCTCAACCGCTGCGCCTGGGGCCCCAGCGCGGCGGATCTGTCGCGGGTCCAGGCCCTGGGCATCGCGGGCTGGATCGAGGAGCAGCTGGATCCCTGGCGCATCGACGCCTCGGCCGTCGAGGGGGACCTGGCCGCCGGCCTGCCCACCCTGGCGATGGACCTCAAGGCGCTGAATGCCGAGAAGGAGCATACCTACCGGGTGCCGGATGCCCTCAACGCCGCCACCCTCTACCGCCAGGTCTACAGCCCCCGCCGGCTCTACGAGGTGATGGTCGACTTCTGGTCCGACCATTTCAGCCTGGACCAGTACATGGAGGGCGCCCACCGGGGCAAGACCATCGACGACCGCGAGGTGATCCGGCCCCATGCCCTGGGGCGCTTCAAGGACCTGCTCACCGCCTCGGCCCGCTCGGTGGCCATGCTGCGCTACCTCAACAACGAGCTGAACGTCGCCGGCGCCCTCAACGAGAACTATGCCCGCGAGATCATGGAGCTGCACACCCTGGGCGTGGCGGTGGATGGACAGCCCTACAGCGAGGCCGACGTGCTGGAGGTGGCCCGCTGCTTCACCGGCTGGTCCTGGGTCCACCGTGAGGGCGACCCGCAGTACGGCGACTTCCGCTTCTTCCCCGAGCGGCACGACAGGGGCCTCAAGCGGGTCCTCGGCCGGGTCATCCCCGCCGCCGGCGGCGAGAGCGATGCCCTGGCCGTCATCGACCTGCTCTGCGCCCATCCCGCCACCGCCCGCTTCCTGGCCGTCAAGCTGGTCCGCCGCTTCGTCACCGACGACCCGCTCACCCATTGCCCGGCCCTGGTCGACCGGGTGGCGGCGGCCTACCTGGACAGCGACGGCGCCATCCCCGCCATGCTGCGCGCCCTCCTGCTATCGGACGAGTTCGCCACGGCCTTCGGACGCTTCGGCGGCCGCCTGCACCGGCCGATGGAGTTGGCCGTGCGGATGATGCGCGCCACGGCCGTCCCGCGCGCGCTGCTCGTCCCCGCCCTGGGAGACCCGCGCCAGACCTTCCACGCCTGGTACCTGAACCTGGTGGGCTGGGACGGCTTCCTCAACCACATGGGCCACGTGCCCTTCGCCTGGCTGACGCCGGACGGCTACCCGGACGTCAAGGAGAGCTGGACCGCCGCCGTGGTCATGCTCTACCGCTGGAACCTGGGCCTGGCCCTGGCGGAAGGACGCCTGGTGCCCCATTTCCGGCCGGCCTCCCTGCGCCCGCCGGGGCTGGGCTCGGCCGAGGAGGTGGTGGACCACTGGACGCGCCAACTGGTGGGCCGCCCCCTGGACCCGGCCGACCGCGCCACCCTCCTGGCCTACTTCACGGACGGCGGCCGCCTGGACCTGTCCCAGGCGGGGGCCGCCCAGGAGGACCGCCTGATCGCGCTCATCCTGGACAGCCCCTACCTGCAGTGGCGCTAGGACAGCCCTCATGGTGATGTAGCGCCATCGGCAGTCCACGCCAGTGGACTTGGTCTCAACCAGCCCGCGACTTCAGTCGCCGGGTGGCCGCAGGCCAGACGCTACGCCTGTCTGATCGCGCTAACCGCGGCGGCCCAGGAGCCCCCGCAGCTCCCCCTCGCGCAGCCACAGCAGGACGGCCGAGGCGAGGGCCACCGCCACGGCCATGCCGAAGAGCAGGCCGCCGTCCCCCTGCACGTCGATGCCCAAGGGCGTGAAGAGATGGCTGCCGATGGCGCCCAGCATGAGCCCGAAGGCCAGGGCGGCGCCGGCGACGATGGAGGGCCCGAAGAGGAGGAGCAGGCTGGCGACCAGCTCGCCGACGCCGGTGGCATAGCGCAGCCAGGGCTCGCCGCCCACCGTCTTGAAGATGTGGATCGACTCCGGGGCGCCGGTGAACTTGAAGAAGAGGGTCTGCAGCAGGATGGCGGCGACCACGAGGCGCAGGATGCGATCGGTCCACAGGCGGGCGCTGGCGGGCATGACGGGCTCTCCTCAAGGGCGGGGGCATCGCGGCGCGGCGGAAGGGCCGCGCGGCGCGAAGATCGGATGAGCCTTCGGACGCGGGGGGGTGGGGATGGCCTTACCCCAACCGGGATTCGGATGACAGGGCCGCGCCTCCCCCTACCCGATCACCCCCAGCTCCCGCCCCACCTTCACGAAGGCCGCGATTCCCACCTCCAGGTCCGCCTCGCTGTGGGCCGCGGAGATCATCACCCGGATGCGCGCCCTGCCCAGGGGCACGGTGGGGAAGGCGATGGCCGTGCCGAAGACCCCTTCCTCGAAGAGGCGGCGGCTGAAGGCCTGGGCCAGCTGCTCGTCGCCCAGGATGACCGGCGAGATGGGGGTCTGGGTGACGCCCAGGTCGAAGCCCAGGTCCCGCATGCGGTCCTGGAAGTAGGCGGCGTTGTCCCAGAGGCGGTCCACCCGCTCCGTCGAGCGCTCCAGGATGTCCACCGCCTTCAGGCAGGCCGCCGTGTCGGGCACCGTCAGGGCCGAGGAGAAGAGGAAGGGCCGAGCCCGCTGGCGCAGCCAGTCCACGATGGGCTGCTTGGCCGCCACGTAGCCGCCCATCACCCCGAAGGCCTTGGACATGGTGCCCACCTCGATGTCGAAGACCCCGTGCAGGCCGAAGTGGTCCACCGCGCCGCGCCCTCCCCGGCCGATCACCCCCTCGCCGTGCGCATCGTCCACCATCGTGATCGCCCCGTAGCGCTCCGCCAGCTCGGCGATCTTGTCCAGGGGGGCGATGTCGCCGTCCATCGAGAAGACGCCGTCGGTGATGATCAGCATCGCCCGGTAGCCCTTGCCCGAGGCCGCCTTGAGCTGCTCCTCCAGCGAGTCCATGGCGCAATGCTCGTAAACGTAGCGGTCCGCCTTGCCCGCCAGGCGCACGCCGTCGATGATCGAGGCATGGTTGAGGGCGTCCGAGATGATGGCGTCGCCCGGGCCCACCAGGGCCGGGATGGCCCCGGCGTTGGCCGTGAAGCCGCTCTGCAGGACGATGGTGTCGTCCACGCCCTTGAAGTCCGCCAGGCGGCGCTCCAGCTCCTTGTGGATGCGCAGGGTGCCGGCGATGGTGCGCACCGCCCCCGGGCCCACGCCGTAGCGGTCCATGGCCTCCTTGGCCGCCTGCACCAGCTCCGGGTCGTTCGCCAGGCCCAGGTAGTTGTTGGAGCAGAAGTTGAGGACGCGGCGGCCCTCGATCTCCAGCCAGGCCCCCTGGGCGCTGTCCAGGGTGCGGATGTTCGTGTAGAGGCCCTTGGCCTTCAGGTCTTCCAGCTGGTTGACCAGGTAGTCCAGCTTCCCGGCGGAGGCCGGCGCGGGGGCCGATCCGCCGGCCTTGGCGGCGGTTGCGGGGGCGACGGCAGAGGCGGCGGCGTCGGACATCGGGGCTCTCTCCCAGGGTCGGGGTTCAGGGTAAGGGGCAGGGGCTCAGGGCAGGAGGATGACCTTGCCGCTGGTCCCCGAGAGCATCGCGTCGAAGCCCGCCTGGAACTCGGCCAAGGGGAAGCGATGGGTGATCAGCGGCCGCAGGTCCACCGCCCCCGTGCCCAGCAGCGCCCGCATCTGGTGCCAGGTCTGCCAGATCCGCCGGCCGTAGATGCCGCGCACCGTGGCGCCCTTGGTGACCACGTGGGCCGCCCAGTCCAGCTGGATGGGGCGGGAGGGCAGGCCCAGGATGGCCGCCTCGCCGCCGGGCCGGAGGGCCTTGAAGCCCTGGTCGATGGCCGGCGCCGCGCCCGACATCTCCAGCAGCACGTCCACGCCGGCGCCGTCCGTCTCGGCCAGGAGGCGATCCACCGGGGATTCGGCCGCGCTGAGGGCCAGGTCCGCGCCCAGGCGGCGGGCCGTCTCCAGGCGGGCCGGGTTCAGGTCTGTCACGTAGACCGCCGCCGCGCCGGCCGCCTTGGCCGCCCCGATGGCCATCAGGCCGATCAGGCCCGCGCCGGTGATCAGGACCCGCTTGCCCACCACGTCCTGGGCATGCACCGTGTGCACCGCGTTGCCGAAGGGGTCCTGCAGGCTGGCGATCTCCGGGTCCAGGTCCGGCGGGTTGACCCAGACGTTCTCGCGCGGCACGGAGACGTACTCGGCGAAGGCCCCGTCGCGGTCGATGCCGATGACCACCATGTCCTTGGCCAGGTGCTCCTGGCCGGGGACCACGTTCTTGGCATCGGGCAGGAGGATGTGGCCCTCGGCCGAGACCGGCGTCCCTAGGGCGAGCCCCACGACCCCGGCCCCCAGGGCGGCCACCTCGCCGGCGAACTCGTGGCCCAGGACCACGGGCGGCTTGATCCGGCCCTGGCTCCACTCGTCCCACTGGTAGATATGGACGTCCGTGCCGCAGATCGAGGCGGCCCGGACGCGGATCAGGACCTCGCCCGCCCCGGGCTGGGGGACGGGGCGCTCGACCAACTGGAGGCCCGGGCCGGGGGCTGTCTTGGCCAGGGCTTGCATGCGCGTCGGTAGGGTCACGGGCCTCGCTCGCTTGTGCGGTGAGAGGGTGGGACGGCCGGCGGGTAGGAGCCGCCTCGGGCGGCTCGGGCGGCAGTATAACGCCCGCCGGGAGCGTTGACAAAGGGGGCCGCGGGTGATAGGATGCCCCGCCCCGCGGGCCCCGCCCCGGGTGGTCGACCGCCCTCCCCCGCCCTTTCCGGACGAGCTTCGCCCCCCATGCCCAGCCGCCTCATCGCCTGGTTGGAAGCCCAGCCGCAGGGCCGGCGCCGCCTCTACAGCGGCCTGATCGCCCTCAGCCTGATCACCCTGCCCTTCTACGCCGCCGGGCTGGCCCTCAGGCTGTTGGACGTCGGCCCGCCGGCGCCCCCCGTCGCCCTGGCCACCGCCGCGCCCAGCCCTTCGGCCGCGGCGACCATCGGGCTGCACGTCCTGCCCACCGTGGCCCCGCCACCCACCTGGACGCCGGACTTCCAGCGCGACGAGCCGGACGAGCCCGCGGCCACCGTGGACACCGGCCTGCCCACGGTCGATCCGGCCCTGGCCAGCCCTGCGGCGAGTCCCCTCCCTTCGGCCACCGAGGCGGGGCCCACCGCGGCGGCCACGGCGCCGCCGACGGGCGAGGCCCCCACCGCCGAGCCAACGATCGAGCCCACGGCCGAGCCGACGGCCGAGCCCACCGCCGAGCAGCCCACGGCGGCGCCCCAGCCCAGCGGCGAGCCGCCCACCCCCATCGGCGGCTTCACGCCGCAGCCCGCCGGCCGCGGCGACGGAGCCGGGCGATGAGTCCCGACGACACGGTGCGGCTGCTGGAGGATCTCTGCGCCATCCCCGGCATCAGCGGAGAAGAAGGCGAGGTGGCCGATTTCCTCGATGCCCGCCTGGGGCCGCTCCTGGACGCGTCGGGGCGCGATGCCCTGGGCAACTGGCTGGGGCGGCGGGCGCCGCGCCCGGCCGCGGGGGGGCGCGACGGGGCGGGTGCTGAGGCCGGGCGGGACGCGGCCGAACGGGCACCGCGCCTCATCCTCTCGGCGCACATGGACGCCATCGGCTTCATCGTGACCGGGGTGGAGTCGGGGGGCTTCCTGCGCTTCGGGCCGGTGGGCGGCTGGGATCCGCGCTTGCTCCTCGGCCTGCCGGTGACGGTGCTCGGCCGGAAGTCCTTGCCCGGGCTGGTCGGCTCGCGCCCGCCCCATGTCCTGGGTCCGGAACTGGCGCGCAAGGTCCTGCCCTGGGAGGAGCTCTTCATCGACTGCGGGCTACCGGAAGAGGAGCTGCGCCGCCAGGTTCGCGTCGGCGACCTGATCGCGCCGCGACGCGAGCTGCAGCGCCTGCAAGGTCGCCGCCATGCCGGCCGGGCCCTGGACAACCGCGCCAGCCTCGCCGCCCTCGTCCTGGCCGTCGAGGCCCTGGCCGCGCGACAGCACGAGGCCGAGATCCTGGTCCTCGCCACCGCGCAGGAGGAGGTCGGCCGCGGCGCCGGAGCGGGGGTCTGGAGCCTGGAGGCGGATGCGGCCCTGGTGCTGGACGTGACCTTCGCCGGCCAGCCGGGCGTCGCGGAGGTCCCGGGCAGCCTGGGCGGAGGGCCCTTGGTGGGCGTCGGTCCCAACCTGCACCCGGTCATCGAAGCCCACCTGCGGCGGCTGGCCCAGGCCGCCGAGCTGAAGCATGGCCGCGAGCCCCTGCCCGGCAGCAGCGGGACCGACGCCTGGGCCATGCAGGTCAGCGCCGCCGGCCTTCCTTGTGGGCTGATCTCGATCCCCATCCGCAACATGCACGCGACCGTGGAGATGGTCGACCTGGCCGACCTCGAGCGCGCCGCGCGCCTGGTCGCCGAGTTCGCGGCCCGCTTCGATGCCGCGTTCGCCGGCAGCCTCGTCCCGGAGTTGCACGGTGTCAGCTTCGACTGAGGTCAAGGGACGGGCGGCGGTGGAGGACTTCGACTGGGGCCTGCTCGCCCGGCTCTCCGAGGCCCGCGGCATCTCCGGCGCCGAGGCTGCCGTGCGCCGCATCCTCGTCGAAGCCCTGGGGGGACGCCTGCAGGAGCTCCGGGCCGACAGCATGGGCTCCCTCTACGGGCGCCTGCCGGCGGAGCCCGCCGCGGCCGGCCACCGGCCGCCGCCCCGGGTGATGGTCTGCGCCCACATGGACGAGGTGGGCCTCATGGTCACCGGGATCGGGCGCGACGGCAGCCTGGCGGTGGAGGCGGTGGGCGGCATCGATGCCCGGGTCCTCCTCGGGCAGCCCGTGGCGGTGGGCGACGAGGGCCTGCCGGGGGTCATCGGATTGAAGCCCGTGCACCTGAGCAGCCCCGGTGAGCGCGAGACGCCGCCGGCCCTGAAGGAACTCAAGGTGGACATCGGCGTCGATTCGGCCGAGGCCGCCGAGCGGCTGGTGTCCCCGGGTGATGCGGTGACCTTCGCCACCCGGTTCCTGGACCTGGGTCCCACGCTCCTGGGCAAGGCCTTCGACGACCGCGGCGGTTGCGCCCTCCTCTGCGCTCTGGTCGACCGCGCGTATCCGGTCACGGTGGAGGCGGTGTTCACGGTGCAGGAGGAGGTGGGCCTGCGCGGCGCGCGGGTGGCGGCGCACCGGGTGGCACCAGACTGCGCCCTGGTGCTGGAGTGCGGGACCACCGACGACACGCCCAAGGAGCGGGACGACACGCCGGTCATGCGCCTGGGCGCAGGGCCGGCGATCACGGTCATGGACCGCTCGATGATCGCCGACCGTCGGCTGGTGGCGCACCTGCTGGCCACGGCCGAGGCCGAGGGCATCCCTTGCCAGATTCGCGCACCGAAGGGCGGCGGGACCGACGGGGGCCGCATCCACCTCAGCCGTGCCGGTGTGCCGACGGCGGTGGTCTCCTTGCCCTGCCGCTACCTGCACGCCCCGGCGTCCCTGATCGCCAAGTCCGATCTGCTGCATGCCCTTGCCCTCCTGCGGGCGGCCCTGCGGCGTCTGAGCTGGGAGGTACTGGAAGGATGAGCGCAAGCGCCGAGGCCCATGCCGAGTTCGCCCCCTTGCTCCAGGCCCTCTGCGGCGTCTGGGGCCCTTCCGGCCACGAGGAACGGGTGCGGGACCTCCTGACCGAACTCGTCCGCCCCCACGTCGACGAGCTGAGTGTGGACGCCCTGGGCAACCTGATCGCCGTCCGCCATGCCGCCGGCGGGGCGGGTTCCGCCGCGCCGCGCATCATGGTGGCCGCCCACATGGACGAGATCGGGGTGGCGGTGACCCACGTGGACCAGCAGGGCTTCCTGCGCTTCGCGCCGGTGGGCGGCATCCTGACCGGCGATCTGGTCGGCACCCGGGTGACCTTCGGCGACGGCACCGTGGGGGTGATAGGTGTCGAGAAGCGGGCGGACGCCTCCAAGGTCCCCACCCTCGACGAGCTGTACATCGATGTCGGGGCGGCGTCGCCCGGCGAGGTGCGGCAGCGGGTGGGCGACATGGCCGCCTTCCACCACCGCCTCGACTGGTCCGGCGGTCGGCCCATCGCCCCCAACCACGACGACCGCATCGGCTGCGCGATGCTGGTGGCCGCTTTGCGCCGCTTCAAGCCGGGTCCGAACAGCCTGGTCGCCGTCTTCACCACCCAGGAAGAGGTGGGGACCCGCGGCGCGGAGACCGCGGCCTACGGCGTGGCGCCGGACCTGGCCATCGCCCTGGACATCACGGGGGCCGGGGACATGCCCAAGGCTCCGCCCCTGGCCCTGCGCCTGGGCGGCGGGGCGGCGATCAAGGTCAAGGACGGCGGCATGATCGCCTCCCCGGCGCTGCGAAGGCTGATGGAGGCGCGGGCCGAAGCAGCGGGAATCCCCTACCAGCTCGAGGTCCTCCCCGGCGGCACCACCGACGCCCGGGCCATGCAGACCAGCCGCGCGGGCGTCCCGGCCGGCGCCATCTCGGTGCCCACCCGCTACGGCCACAGCCCCAGCCAGGTCATCGACCTGGCCGACGTCAGGGCGGGGGTGGACCTGCTGCTGGCCGTGGTGGAAGGGGATGTGGGGGAGGCGTTGAAAGGGCGCTAGCCAGCGGCGCGGGTTGGATCCGGTTCTCCGTTGTGGCTTGTCCGCGTCGCGGCCAGGAGCAGTCCATGTCGTCGGAGCATGACCCAGCAGCATCACCGGCCATGGACGACGTCGCGGTCGGTCGTTCGCAAGGTGAGGGCGATCGGTCTTCCGCTTCCCAAGGAAACCGGCTAGGGGCCTGGCTCGTTGCCTGCGCCCGGACTGGGGCGGCATGGCAGGCCGTGCTGCCCGCATTGAGCCTCCTCGCGGTGCTGCTTGTCTGGGCTGGCAAGCTGGCCTTTGGGTACGACGAGGCGGTGCTGGGTGATCTGGTGCCTCGTCCATCACTGACTGACAGCTTGTGGGCCATGCTGTTGTTTGGGTTCGTGAAGTTCGTTCCGACCATGACGGTAGGCGCGATAGCGGCTGTTCTGTGGGGCCTCATGTTGTGGGTGGGGCGCGTCCGGATTCCTCCTTGGATCGGATGCCTGCTGGGCGGGGTCACGTACCTCGCCTTGGCTGTCTTCCTGGACACGACCTTTCTTGTGTCCTGGGGTGTTCGCTTTCCCAGCTCCCACTTGGCCATTGCGTTGGCCGGTGGCATGACGGTCTGGAAGCTGGTCGACGATTGGAACCACCGTGCCTGAACGCGTCATCGGGTCATACGCATGGGGTTGGGGCGGCTGGGAGTGGTTGAGCGGGGAGGGCGGCGCGATGAAGGCCTGTGCAACGGCGCTGGCACCTGTCATCCGGCCCGTCGAGGGGTCCTTCCCCTCGTCCTTGGCCACGAGACGCTCGGGCGCCGGGCCCTTCCTTGGATCGCGACCTTGCCGGGGCCCACTGCTTGCGCTCCCCGAACACCTGTGTTATCCTATGCACCTCCAGTGTGGCGTCCTTTGGCCCACCGCGCGCCGCGGCAACTTGTCGCCGCCCAACATTGTCAAGCCGATCGCTCCTTACAGGGATCTACCTCGGCTTTGCGCGCCTTGCGCCTGGACGCCTGAGGAGGCTCAGCCTCCGGCAGTCTGGCCCTCGATGGGCCGACCCCAAGCTCTTCGACCGCGCGGCACGCCGGGTTCCGGCCCGTGCGCCGATGGCCCCGGATGCTCGGCCGCATCGACCTCACCCTCTTGCCCGCCACGGCGGCGGGCTGCCGCGCGGCGCGCAGTTCTGCGCCTCGGCGGCGCCTTGTCCCGGCAGCGTTTGCGCCGGGGCGCATCGCATAGGACTTGCATGTTCAACCAGAGCGAACCCGGTCGTCCCAACGAACGACGCCGCCGTTCTCGGCGGCCACAAGGCCGTCCCGGCGGCCCTCCTAGGCCCGGCGGTGGGCCCGGCGGTGGGCCCGTGGGTCCCGGCGGGGGCGGCGGAGGCGGCGGGGGCGGAACGGGCTCCGGCAGCCCCTCCCCCACGGGCAGCGGCGGCAGCGGCGGCCAGCGCCGGCGCCGCCGGGGCGGGGGTGGAGGCGGTGGGGGCGGGATGCAGTCGCAACGTCCGCAACTTCAACCTCTCGATCCCCGCGTGGGGGCCCGCGAGGTCCGCGGGCTCCTCGAGATCACGCCCAACGGTGCCGGCGTGCTGCGCGACATGGGCCTGGCCAGCCCCAACGACCCCTTGATCCCCGGCGCCGACCTGCGGCAACTGGGCCTGCGCGCGGGCGATTGGGTGACCGCCATGGCCCGCGGCCGGAACGTGGTCGAGGTGACAGGCGTCAACGGCCATGGCCTCGAAGGGCTCGCCGAGCGCCCCGTTTTCGACCGTCTGACCGCCATCCACCCGGATACACAGATCGTCCTGGGGCACAACGCCGAGGCCATCACCGGTCGGCTGCTCGACCTGATCGCCCCGGTGGGCCGGGGCCAGCGGGGGCTCATCGTCGCCCCGCCCAAGGCCGGCAAGACCACGATCATGACCGACATCGCCCGCGGCGTGGCCCGCAACGAAGGCCTGTCCCTGATCACCTGCCTGGTCGCAGAGCGTCCGGAAGAGGTCACCGAGATCCGGCGCTCGGTCAGCGGCCTGGTCCTTGCTGCGGACCTGGACATGCCCGCTTCCGAGCACATCCGCGTGGCCGAGTTGGGCATCGAGCACGGCAAGCGGCTGGCGGAAGAGGGCGAGCACGTGGTCGTGCTGCTGGACAGCCTCACCCGCCTGGCGCGGGCGCACAACCTGAACATTCGCGGCGGGGGGCGGACCCTCAGCGGCGGCATGGAGGTGGGCGCCCTGCAGCCGGTGCGCAAGGCCTTCGGGGCGGCGCGCGCCACCGAGGAGGCCGGCAGCCTGACCATCATCGCGACCTGCCTCCTGGACACCGGTTCGAAGATGGACGACGTGGTCTACGAGGAATTCAAGGGAACCGGCAACATGGAGGTCCACCTGGACCGCAAGCTGGCCCAGAAACGCCTCTTCCCAGCCATCGACATCAACCGCTCGGGCACCCGGCGCGAGGAGTTGGTCCTGGACCCGGCCACCTTCCGCCAGGTCACCGCCCTGCGGCGCAAGCTGGCCGGCGTGCCCCCGGACAAGGCCCTCGGAGCCCTCCTCAGCGCCCTCAGCCGGCAGATCGTCAGCCAGGACGCGGAAGAGACAGGCGCCTTCGGCATCGCCGAGCCGGGCGGCGCCTTCCGCCGTTAGCCCAGCCAGGCAACCGTATGGACCGCTTCTACGTCACCACACCCATCTATTACGTCAACGGGGCGCCCCATCTCGGGCACGCCTATACCACGGTGCTGGCCGACGCGCTGGCGCGCCACCATCGCCAGCGCGGCAACGACGTGCGCTTCGTCACCGGCACCGATGAACACGGCCTCAAGGTCCAGCGGGCCGCCGAGACCCTGGGCCTGGCACCCAAGGCCCTTGCCGACCAGAACGCGGCGCGTTTCGCGGGGCTGTTCCAACGCCTGGGCCTCAGCCATGACCGCTTCATCCGCACCACCGATGCCGATCATCTCCGCACGGTCGAGGCCATGCTCGGACGCCTGATCGCCGCCGGGGATGTCTACCTGGGGGCCTACGAAGGCTGGTACGCGGCCGCGGACGAGGCCTTCTACGACGAAGACGAGGTGGTGGACGGCAGGGCCAAGGAGAGCGGGGCGACCGTCGAGTGGGTGCGCGAGGAGAGCTACTTCTTCCGCCTCAGCCGATACCAGGCCCCCCTTCTGGCCTGGTACGCCCAGGATCCCGCGCCCATCCTGCCCGAAGCGAGGCGGAACGAGGTGCAGCGCTTCGTCGCCGGCGGCCTCAAGGACCTCTCGATCAGCCGGACCACCTTCAGTTGGGGGGTGCCCTGGCCTGGCGATCCGCGCCACGTCCTCTACGTCTGGGTCGATGCGCTCACCAACTACCTGACCGCCGCGGGTGGCATCCCGGAGGCCGGGGCGGAGTCCTGGTGGCCGGCGGACCTGCACCTGATCGGCAAGGACATCCTGCGCTTCCACGCCGTCTACTGGCCCGCCTTCCTGATGAGCGCGGGCCTGGCCCTGCCCCGGCGCATTCTCACCCATGGCTGGTGGACGGCGCCTTCGGGCGAGAAGCAGAGCAAGTCCAAGGGCAACGTGGTGGACGTCGACCGGCTCCTGGACCGCTACCCCCTGGATGCCTTCCGCTTCTTCCTCTTCCGCGACAAGCCCGTCGCCGGCGACGGCAGCTTCTCCGAGGAGCGCCTGCTGGGCCGCAACAACGCGGAGCTGGCGGACAACCTGGGCAACCTGGTCAATCGCTGCCTGCGCATGCTCGAGCGCTACCGCCAGGGGCGCGTGCCGGAGGGGGCGGACAGCCCTGAGAGCTTGGACGAAGGCCTCCGCCGCTCCGTCGCCGATGCGGGTCAGGCCATCGCGGCCGCGATCGACGCCTGCGACCTCATGGCCGCCAGCACCCGCTTCATCGGCCTGAGCGCCGATCTCAACGTCTACGTGAACGACAGCCAGCCCTGGGTCCTGGCCCGGACAGGATCGGAAGAGCGCCTGGACCAGGTGCTGTACCACTGCCTGGAGGGCATTCGCCAGCTGGCCGTCATGGCCTACGCCTTCATGCCGGCCAGCTCGCTGGCCATCCTGGAGGCGCTCGGGGCGTCGGTGGAGGGTCCTCCGCCTTGGTCGGGCCTGCAATGGGGCCTGCTCCCGGCCGGCCGGCAGGTCAGCGCCCCCCCCTTGCTCTTCCCGAAGCTGGATGCCGAGGCCCTGGGCCTCAGCGACGATGGCACCGAGGCCTAGGGCGGAGCGCGGGGCGGTTCCGCGGTCAGTCCGTCTCCCGCAGGGGACGGGGTTCGGGGCCGCCTGCCGGCGCCGCCGGGCTTGCGCCAGACGCGCGAAGGCGTTAGACTGACCCGTATGCTGCAGACTGTTTTGGCATCCCTTTGGGCCTTGGCCACCCTGATCGGCTACCAGGTGGCCTGTGACCGTCTGGACGCCGATTCCTTGCGCCGCCGCCAGGTGGATGCCTGGGCCGCCCTGTCGGCGCTGATGGCCTTGGGCCTGATCCTGCACGGCGGGTCTCAGGTGGGCCGGGCCGCGTTGGAGCGGCCGGCCTCGCCTCCTGTCCACCAGGACGCACCCGAGCGCGTGGCCTCGTCGGTTCCGGCCCCACAGAGCGCATGGCCTTCGGCGCCCGATGCCGCCAGCGGCATCGTGGCCGACCTCGGCCGTGATGCGGGCCCGGCCGTTGAACCCGGCGATGCGCAGCCGGCGGCATCGCCGGAAGCCATGGTCGGCGCGGCAGAGCCCGTGGTTGACGGGGCGGACTCCGATCCGGACGCGCCGGCCGCTGCGGCAGCGGGCTCCGACCAGGCATCGACCGGCCCCTTGCCCGTCCCGGAGGTCGCCCGGCCGCAACCCATTGCTCCCGGCGTGCCGGCGCCCGAGGACCCGGTGCGCCTCGTGCCGCTGACGCCCACGGCAAGGGCGGCGCAGCTTCCACCGCCGCGGCTCGATCCCATCGTTGTTCCACCGGTGGTCGAGCCCATCTCCCCGACCGCCCAGCCGGAGCCGACCCAGGCCGCGCCCCAGCCGCCCGTGGTGCCCACGCCTGCCTGTGGCGATCCGCGCGAACTCCGCGTCGGCCTCCACATCGCAGAAGCGCGGGCCGAGCGCGAGGGGGATCGCGCGGTGGTCCGCTTCCGCGCCCGCATCCGCAACGAGAGCGGCTTCCCCATCGTGGCCACCGGAGTGGTGGCGGTGGCC
>WBZV01000511.1_pt2 | contig 15785 bp, 16 predicted proteins | sample 5204221 | NCBI WGS metagenome assembly WBZV01 (sample SAMN12344360, study PRJNA552823) | activated sludge metagenome | biome: Activated sludge suspended growth; feature: Nitrification reactor; material: Wastewater; isolation source: activated sludge from nitrification reactor of wastewater...
CAGCTGGCCCAGCAATTCGACGCCTTTGCCGCCCAGCGCGTGCAGCAGGACGATGCCCGCGCCATGATGCTGGCCGGCATCTCCCACGATCTGCGCTCGCCGTTGGGACGCATCCGGATGGCTGCCGAACTGCTGCCCGAGGCCCCCGGCGTTGCCGTGCGGCGCGAGAGCATCGTGCGCAATGCGCAACTGGCCGACGAGCTGGTGGGCTCCTTCATCGCCCTGGTGCGTACCGCCACCGAGCCGCTGGACGAACGGGTGGACGTGCACGCCCTGGTGCGCGCGCTGCTGGGCAATGGCGACCACGCCGACGTGCACGCCCGGCTACCCGCCGAAGGCGAAGCCCTGTGGGTCGAGCCGGCCTCGCGCATCGTCTTGCAGCGCTGCCTGCTCAACCTGCTGGACAACGCCCGCCGCTACGGGCGCCCACCGCTGGAAGTGGACCTGCAGGCGCAGGGGGGCGAGGCCGTGCTGAGCGTGCGCGACCACGGCCCGGGCATGCCTCCGGCGCAGCGCGAAACCTTGCTCCAACCCTTTTACCGGGGCACGAAGGACCGCGGCCAGCCCGGCACCGGTCTGGGCCTGCCGGTGGTCGAACGCGCCGTGCGCCGCCACGGCGGGCAGATGGCGCTGCAGGACGCCGGGCCGGGGCTGCGGGTCACGCTGCGTCTGCCCTTGGCGGGGTGAAGAGCGGCGGCATCGCAAGGGCAGGTGCCGGGTGGGTGTCATGGGCATGGGATCACCCCGGGGCCGTGTGACACGCCATGCGCTGGCTGTGCTGACATGGCCTCCCGATGGGGTTGGCTCGAACCGGACGCCGCCGTGACCGGAGCGTGGCCGGGCGGTCCGGCCTGCTGGGCCCATCAGGCTGATGCCTGCGCGGTCGCCAACGGAAGAAACAGTGTCAGGGCGTGTCTGGAAGCGGGATAAACCGTGGTGTCGGTAGAAGGCGGTGGCCGTGCCATCCTTGGCATCGACCATCAGGGCGTAGGCCGCGATCTCTGACCGGATGGCCCGCTCAAGCGCATCGGCGAGTAGCGAACCGCCCAGGCCCTGCCCGGTGAAGGCTTCATCGACCGCCAGTCGCCCCCCGAAGACGACTCCGTCTCAGACACTGTCCCCCTCGAAGTAGTCCGAATCGACCCGCTTGATTTCGAATCGACTAAGCGGAGAAACCCCGACGTTGTGATCGACCATCAAGGCGGCCAACTGCTCGCCTCCCACAAGAATGATCTTCAAGGGAATGATTCCCGCATACTCATGGGCCTCTCGCGAGAATCCTGACGTGGTGATGAACACCCCCTTGTTCGCACGCTGTCCTTGAAGCGCGCCAGCGAACTTCTGTATTTCCGGACGCCCGACGGTACCCTCCCATCGCTTGGCCTGCACGTAGATCACGTCGAGACCCAGCCTGTCCTCTTTGATGATTCCGTCGATGCCGCCATCGCCGCTTCTGCCTACCGCCCTGCCTGCGTCCTGGCGTGAACCGCCGTAGCCCATGGCGACCAGCAGATCGATGACAAGGCGCTCGAAGAAGGCGGGCGTGGTGGCTTTCACCTGCTCCAGCACCTCGGCTTCGAGATTGCTGCGCAGTCGCTGATAGGCCTGCGAGAAAAGCTCCTCCGGTGTGGCTTCCGGCGTCGCGGGTGTCGCGGTCTGGGGCGGGGAGGTCATCGGGAGGTCAGCTTGCAGCACGCCGTTGCCCTCACTTCTGCGTGACCGGAATGCCCGGAACTCTTGATACTTCTCGAGAATGGAGGTGTCGATGTGGACCGGGTTGGTGTCGAGAAGCTGGGCGCCCCGCGGCGTGATCCGGAAGTAGCCCCGCCGAGCGGCATCGATCAAACCCGCCTGCTTCAGATAGGTCTTTGCCCATCCGACCCTGTTGTCGAACATCGGTGCCGTACCACTGGGCAGCATTGTGGCCCGCTCGTCATCGGACAATTCGAACCTGGCCGCCAATTGCTCGACTGCGTTGCGGAAGCGATGCTCATTGCCGTCTGCAGCCAGGGTCAAGAGCGGCAGCATCAGGGATTGATAGTCGGGAATGGACATGGTGAGCGCGGAAGTGTGCTTATGGATTCAACATTAGCTGCATGTCGCGGATGGTATCCGAACTTCCGGCCTTGACCCCGGGGTGTACGGAGCCGCCCCCCGGCAACGACAGGCCCGGGTGGCACCTATATCAGTTCAGCCACTTCTCGAAGCCGTTGGGCGGATGCGAGCAATCCGACCCGATCGAAGGCGACGGCAAAGTCTTCTGGTGAGGTTTCCGGTCGTTTCCAGCGCGCGCGCATGGCCTTGAAGGCCGCAATGGCTTGAATCGGGTCAAGGTCCCACTGATTGATGATAAAGCGGTCTGGATCAACAATTTCGATACCGTAAGGGTTGATCAACTCGCTTGGGAAGTCCTTCAGATTGGCCGTAACGATGCAGTCTGCGTGGCCGGCAATTGCGGCGGCGAGGACGTGTGTATCCCCAGGATCGGGAAGCTTGAGGCAGGGTTCGAGCCGGGTGACCGCAGTCTCCGGAACCTCCCAGTCGGGCACGACTTTTCGCATGGTGTCGCGTCGGCGGTTGATCTTGTCGATCTCGTTGGGCCGCTTTTCTGAGAGTGCGCGAATCCATTCGTTTTCGATCTGCACACTCCACTTGGCCGCAAAAAGGCTGCGGGTGCAGAGACTCATGAGCGCGTCGCTTTGCAGCATCGAATAAAAGACGCAAGCGTCAATCACGACGGTGTAGCGGGCATGTCCTGCCATCAGTAGTCGAGGTCCAGGTCTGCCGAGAGCTGCGATAGCTCTTCGAGCGCTGTTTCTCGCGACGCCTGCATCTCCTTGGCGTATTCCAGCAAACCGTCGAAGGGTATCCGGCGGTGCGTCCCCACCATGCGGTGAGGGATCCGGCCTTCTTCAATTTCCTTGATCACGAAGGGTCTCGATACGTTAAGGAAGTTGGCGGCTTCTATAGTGGTCAGTTCCTGCTTCGAGGGCATCAGCGTGATGGGTTTTCCTTCACTCATGAGTCCTAGCAGTTGTCCGATCAGCTTCAATGCCGCCGGGGGAAGCTCGACCGGCGGCAGATCGCTACTCTCGCTGGACAACGTGATCGTGACTGCCTTCGAGCGATCAAGAGCCTCCACGATGCAGCGTTGTGCCAAGCGTGCAAGCTCCATGTCGTCCTTTGACACAGGAGGGGACACTGGCCCTCGATTCCGATCTGTAGTTTGCATGACGCGCTCGCCTCGTAAGTTCTGTGGCCTAACTGCATTAAACGAAACAAACGCAATAAGTGCAACTATAGGTCGTGTGTTTTCTGCTGGATTGCTTAGACAATTCACGTACCAGGACCTTTGGCCGAACCTCTCCAGTCCAGCGCTTCTCCTCGTTTTCACCGGACTCTTCCGAGGGTGAAGAACGCTTCTCCAAGTTCCACCGTAGGGGTGTATAGCGGTCAAAGTTGGAGCCCATGCCCGATCCAACTAAGGGCTACTTCCGTGGGGCTCTTTATGGATCGGAGCGATGGCGAGACTACATTCCGCAAGCGACCGCCATGCAGCTCGTGCAGTTGTAGCGCAAAGGGGTGCGGCCCTCCCCTTTGTAAACTCCACCGGTAGCACAGCAGCACGCTAGCACTTCAACACTGTGAGCTACCCACCTCCGACCAGACAGCAAAAAGGCCAACCCCTTGAGGTTGGCCTTTTTGCTCGCAGATCAACGACCTGCCGGAATCCGGTGGAGCGGGCGATGGGAATCGAACCCACGGCTCTAGCTTGGGAAGCTAGGGTATTACCATTATACGACGCCCGCTCGAAGAGCCGGGATTGTACGCAGGGCGGAGGCGGAGGGCAACCGGTGGGCGTGGTAAACTCTTGCCATGTCTGCCCAAGCCGCTTCTTCCGCTTCCCTGTCCGTCACCGTCAATGGCGAGGCCCGTGTCCTTGCGGGGCCTGTCTCCGTGGCGGGCCTGCTTGATCAGATGGGCCTCACGGGCAAGCGGCTGGCGGTGGAGCGCAACGGCGAGATCGTGCCCAGGGGCTTGCATGCCGCGACGCTGCTGGAGGAGGGTGACTCCCTCGAGATCGTCGTTGCCGTGGGTGGCGGTTAGACTCCGCAACGGGGTTTTCGGGGCGGCGGGCCGCCCCTTCATTTTTCCTTTCCCTTTCAGACTGGCGCTTCGATGGACGATTTGCTGACGATTGCAGGCTTGGCCTATTCCTCCCGGCTGCTGGTGGGCACCGGCAAGTACAAGGATTTCACCGAGACCCGCGCGGCGGTGCGGGCCAGCGGGGCGCAGATTGTCACCGTGGCGATCCGCCGGACCAACATCGGGCAGGATCCGAACGCGCCCAGCCTGCTGGATGCGCTGCCCCCTTCCGAGTTCACCTACCTGCCCAATACGGCGGGCTGTTATTCGGCCGATGATGCGGTGCGCACCCTGCGCCTGGCGCGGGAGCTGCTGGATGACCACAAGCTGGTGAAGCTGGAGGTGCTGGGCGATCCGCACACCCTCTTCCCCAACATGCCGGAAACCCTCAAGGCGGCGCAGACGCTGGTGAAGGAGGGCTTCGAGGTGATGGTCTACTGCTCCGACGACCCCATCCAGGCCAAGATGCTGGAAGACATCGGTTGTGTGGCGGTGATGCCGCTGGCGAGCCTCATCGGTTCCGGCATGGGCGTGCTCAACCCCTGGAACGTGCAACTGGTGCGCGATGCGGTGAAGGTGCCGGTGCTGCTGGATGCGGGCGTGGGTACGGCGTCGGATGCGGCCATCGCCATGGAGCTGGGTTGCGACGGGGTGTTGATGAACACCGCCATTGCCCTGGCGAAGGATCCGGTGCGGATGGCCCGCGCCATGAAGAAGGGGGTCGAGGCCGGCCGCGAGGCTTTCCTGGCCGGGCGCATGCCCCGCAAGTTCTACACCGCCAGCCCGAGCTCGCCGACCACGGGGCTGATCGGTAGCTGAACCGCGGGGGTGGCGCGTCCCGTTGGGTGAGGTGCGGCGGCGACTTCCGCCGCCCGTTTGTGCATCGATGCGGTGGGGGTGTCCGATCCCGCTTCCGGGGGCGACTGAAGTCGCCTTCACACCGCGGCCGCGGCGGGGCTCCAGGGCAGATTGATTCTTGGCGGCGTGCCATGGGGTGCGCCGTTTTGGTTTTACGGATTTTTCATGAACGACGAACAACAGTCTGTTTCGACGGATGAGCAGGCGCCTTCCGGCCGCCTGACCTCCCAGTCCATCCGCAGCTTCGTGCTGCGCCAGGGGCGCATGTCGGATGCGCAGCACCGCTTTCTCGACGAGATGATGCCCAAGGTCGGCATCGATTTCCGCCCCGAGCCCATCGATCTGGCCCAGGTCTTCGGGCGCAAGGCGCCGCAGATCGTGGAGATCGGTTTTGGCATGGGGCAGGCCACGGCCCAGATCGCCCAGGCGCGGCCGGGTGAAGACTTTGTCGGCATCGAGGTGCATGCGCCGGGCGTCGGTGGCCTGTGCAAGCTGATCGAGGAGGGCGGCATCACCAACCTGCGCATCGTCCAGCACGACGCGGTGGAGGTGCTGCGCGACATGATCCCCGAAGGTTCACTGGCCGGCGTGCACATCTACTTTCCCGACCCGTGGCCCAAGAAGCGCCACCACAAGCGCCGTCTGGTGCAGGGGCCCTTCGTCAAGCTGATCGCCTCGCGCCTGGCGCCGGGCGGCTACCTGCACTGCGCCACCGACTGGGAGGAATACGCCCAGCAGATGCTGGAGGTGCTGTCCGCCGAGCCGATGCTGGCCAACACGGCCGGGGGCTTTGCGCCCAAGCCCGATTATCGTCCCCTCACCAAGTTCGAAAACCGTGGCATCAAGCTCGGCCACGGGGTGTGGGACGTGGTTTTCCGGAAGGTCTGAACATGGCCCTCAAGCGCTTGCCGGCCGGTGCGTGGCTGCTGGGGGTGCCCGGCCTGCTCTGTCTGATCGCCGGTGGCCTGCTGCTGGCGGGCCTGGGAGCCGATCTGCACCCCTTGTTGCAGGAGTCGGGGGCCGGGCTGGTGCTGCTGGTGTCGGGTGTGGCGCTGGTGGGAAGCGCGGCCTTTCCGCTGGTGCTGGCCGAGCTGGCGGCGAAGGACGAGCAGGGCTGAGCCTCTGCGGGCGACGGACCCCGCCCTTGCCGTTTTGCCAGCCATCCTTGGCGGGAATCAGGTCGGGGCGCGCCTCACGCTTCAATACACCTTCGGCTCGCCCGGCGGACGGGTCTTGAAGCGGCGGTGCACCCAGTAATACTGGGCCGGCATGGTGCGCACCAGGTCTTCGATGGCGGCGTTCATGCGGTGCACGTCGGCCTCCACGTTGCCGCTCGGGAAGTCCGTCCACGGTTCACTCAGCGTAAGGACATAGCCCTGGCCGCCCGGGAGCATGCGGGTCACGCAGGTCACCACCACCGCGCCGCCCAGGCGGGTGAGGCGGGGCAGGGCGGAGAGGGTGGCCGCCTGCACGCCGAAGAAGGGCGAGAAGATGGAGTCCTCCATGCCGTTGTCCATGTCCGGCAGGTAGTAGAAGGGCCGCATTTCCTTCATGGCCTTGATGGAGGCACGCACGCTCTCGTCCCGGCGCAGCAGCACCTGGCTGCCGAAGCGGCTGCGCCCGTGGAAGAGCCAGTGGTCGATCACCGGGTCGCGCTGGCGGGCGTAGATGCTCACGCAGTCGAAGCTGGCGGCCAGCCGGGTGCCGCCCAGATCCAGGCCGAGGAAGTGGGGCGTCAGCATGATCACCGGCTGGCGCTGCGCGATCAGGCGGGCAAGGATCTCCTCGCCCTCCACGCGCACGATCCGGCGCACGCGCGCCTCCGGCGCAAACCAGGCCAGGCCGCGCTCGATCAGGCTGCGCCCGGCCAGGGCGAAGTGTTCCCTGGCCAGGGTGCGGCGTTCGGCTTCGGACAGATCGGGAAAGCACAGGCGCAGATTGGTGTGCACCACCCGGCGGCGGGGCAGGATGATCCAGTAAAGCAGCAGGCCGAGGCTTCGGCCGATGGGTGCCTGGATGGACAGGGGCAGCCAGTGCAGCAGCCACAGCAGGGCAACGATGAGTCGACTCATTAAGGGGGATTACCGGGTTGCAGGTGCGGGCGGTGCGCCGGACGGGCGCTTGTAGCGGTTGTAGCCCCACAGGTACTGGGCGGGGTTCTCCCGGATCTGGGCTTCGAGCTCACGGTTGATGGCGGCAGCCCGGGCATGCGTGTCACCGTCCAGGGGCGTCAGCGGCGGGCGGAAGCGCAGGTGAAAGCCCTTGCCCCCGGGCAGGCGCTCGGCCCAGGCGAAGATCGTGTTGACCCCGGCCACTTCGGAAAGGCGTGCCGCCAGGGTCATCGTATACGCTGGCCGGCCGAAGAAGGGCAGCCAGGCGCCTTCGCCGCCACCGGGCACCTGATCGGGCAGCATGCCGACTGCTTCACCGGCCCGCAGGGCCTTGATCAGACGGCGCACACCGCTTACATCGGCCGGCGCCAGGTGCATGTTGCCGCGGCGGCGGCCGGCATTGATCACCGGTTGCAGTACGGCCTTCTTTGGCGGCCGGTAGAGCACCGTGATCGGTTTGTGCAGGGAGAAATACTGGGCGGTGATTTCAAAGCAGCCCAGGTGCGGTGTGATGAACAGGATGCCGCCGCCCGTGGCTTCGGCGGCCTCCACATGCTCCCAGCCGCTCACCTCCACCACCTTGGTGGTGATCTCATTCTGGGGGCGGAGCAGCACCCAGGCCAGTTCGAGGGCCTGCTTGCCGATCTCGCCGACGCTGCGTCGCCAGATGCGCCGGGCCTCGTCGTGGCCGAGGGCCTGCTCAAGATTGGCGCGCAGCCGCCGTCGATAGGTGGGTGACAGGGCGTAGGTGAGCCAGCCAGCGAGAACGCCCAGGCGCTGCAGGAGTCCGAGGGGAAGACCGGCAAGAAACTTGAATATCAGGGACGCCATCTGCCAGTGCCGGATAGGGGCCGAATTGACGGCCGGGTGCGCAAAGTTATAATTGTGAATCCGCCGAGTTAATCCGACAACTTGCAGGGCGGGGGCACAGCGCAGCCAGGCTGCCAGGGCGCCCAAAAAATACTGCTAAAGCGTCGCCGCTCCGATGATCCCCAGAGACGGCAACGCCGAACCACTGGGGATTTTTGCTTTTTGAGGAGCGTTGCATGGCCCGTGAATTTCTGTTTACTTCTGAGTCCGTCTCCGAAGGCCATCCGGACAAGGTCGCCGACCAGATTTCCGATGCGGTGCTCGACGCCATTCTGGCCCAGGACCCCCGCGGTCGGGTGGCCTGCGAGACCCTGGTGTCCACCGGCCTGGTGGTGATTTCCGGCGAGATCACCACCAAGGCCGACATCAACTACATGGATCTCGCCCGCGAGACCATCAAGCGCATCGGCTACGACGATTCCGACATCGGTTTCGACTACAAGAGCTGCGCGGTGCTCACCGCCATCAACCGCCAGTCTTCCGACATCGCCCAGGGCGTGAATGAAGGCGAAGGCCTCGACCTGGACCAGGGCGCCGGCGACCAGGGTCTGATGTTCGGCTTTGCGACCAACGAGACGCCGAGCCTGATGCCCTTCCCCATCTACTACGCCCACCGCATCATGCAGCGGCAGGCCGAAGTGCGGAAGGACGGCCGTCTGCCCTGGCTGCGCCCCGATGCCAAGAGCCAGCTCACCGTGAAGTACGTGGACGGCAAGCCGGTGGCCATCGACACCGTGGTGGTGTCCACCCAGCATCACCCGGACATCTCCCATGCCGATCTGACCGAGGCGGTGATCGAGGAGGTCATCAAGCCGGTGCTGCCCAAGGACATGCTCACCGCCAGCACCCGCTTCCTCATCAATCCCACGGGGCGTTTCGTGATTGGCGGCCCGAACGGTGACTGCGGCCTGACCGGCCGCAAGATCATTGTCGACACCTATGGTGGTGCAGCCCACCATGGCGGCGGTGCCTTCTCGGGCAAGGATCCGTCCAAGGTGGATCGCTCCGCCGCTTACGCAGGCCGTTACGTGGCCAAGAACATCGTGGCGGCCGGCCTGGCCGACAAGTGCGAGGTGCAGGTGGCCTACGCCATCGGCGTGGCCCAGCCGGTCAGCCTGATGGTGGAAACCTTCGGCACGGGCAAGGTTTCCGACGACCGCATTGTCGAGCTGGTGCGTGCCCATTTCGACCTGCGCCCCAAGGGCATCATCGCGGCCCTGGAGCTGCTGCGCCCGATCTATTCCCGTACCGCCGCCTATGGCCACTTTGGCCGTGACGAGGTGGATTTCACCTGGGAACATACCGACAAGGCCGCTGCACTGCGCGCCGACGCCGGCCTGTAAGCCGACCCGGTGTGGACTGCAAAAGAGCGACCCGCGGGTCGCCCTTTTGCATGGGTGGGCAGAAAAGGCCTATTTGTCGCTGCGGATCGGGCTGAACTCCACCGGTACCCAGGCGTAGCCCTTGCCTTCGGTGCGCACGTGGCCGAGGCCCGGGAAGGGCAGGTGCATGCCGGCGAGGGCGAGCTTTTCCTTGGCGGCGCGGGCGAAGAGCTGCTTGCGGGCGGCCACGGCTTTCTTCTTGTCGCTGTCGAACTCGATGGCCACTTCCGGCCGGGCAAACTGGACGGCGTGGCTGTGCACCACGTCGCCGATGATCAGCAGTCGCTGGCCCTTCGATTCGACCAGATAGGCCGTGTGGCCGGGGGTGTGACCGTGGGTGTCGACGGCCTTGATGCCCGGTGCCAGTTCCACGTCGCCGCTGAAGGGCTTCCAGTGCCCCGCGGCCTGGTAGGGGGCGGCGGCGTCCCGCGCCAGCTTGAAGAAGGGCTTGAAGCCCTCGGGTGCCTTGGCGGCGATTTCCTCGGAGAGCCAGAAATCGTGGTCGGCCTGGGCAACCCGGATTTCGGCGTTGGGGAACAGGGGCTTGCCGTCACCACCGAGCAAGCCGGCCGCGTGGTCGGCGTGCAGGTGGGTCAGCAACACCATGTCCACCTTTTCGGGGCTGTAGCCGGCGGCTTTGAGGTTGTCGCCGATGAAGCCGAGGGTGGGTCCGAAGGCCTTGGCGGCGCCCGCATCCACCAGCACGAGCTTGCCACCGGCGTTGATCAGGAAGGCATTGACGGCGGTCTGGACCTTCTGGCCGCCCAGGAACATGCGGGTCAGCAGGCGCTGGACTTCGGCCGGGCTCGCGTTGCTCAGGACTTTGGTATCGAGATCGATGAAGCCATCGTAGAGGGCGGTCACTTCCATGTCGCCGACAGCCATGCGGTAGTAACCGGGCACCTGGGTGCGCACGGCGGGGGCTTCGGCGAAAGCCGGCGCGGCGGGAGCGAGCGCGGCGCCAAGCGCCAGGGCCAGGACCAGGCGGGTGAGGCGATGACGGATCATTGGGGGAGGACTCCTGCTTGGAAAAGGACAACAGCTTACCGAAGAGTTGTCCGCTTGCGGGCGTCAGGGTGTCATGTGGATGGCCAGCCAGACGGTGTCCGGGCCGGTTGCGGCAACCCGGTGGCGCCGTCCCGCCGGGATCAGCAGCCAGTCGCCGGGGCTGAGGGCAAGGCGCTCGCCGTCGTCGAATTCCAGCTCGGCACCGCCGCGGGCCAGCATCACCCATTCGTCTTCGGTCTGGTCAAACCAGAAATCCGGGGGGCTGGCATGGCAGTGGGAAACGATGCGCTCAATGCGCAACCCGGGCCTGCACAGCAGGGGTTCGAAGTGTTCTTCCGTGCCAGCGGTCGGCAGCGGAAAGAAGAGATTCTGACAGGGCAATTGGGGGCCTGGGGAGCCTGCTGCCCGAACGGGCGGATGAATGAAAAAAGGCTGCGCCGGGATGAAATCTCTGTGGGGTTCTGGGGGTCTTTGTTGTGCCCCGGCGCGCCGCTCAAGCCCGCCCCATTGATCGCTTGACCAATGAAGCTGACCACGATCATACGACGTGTGGTCGGCGGAGGCCAATTGAAAGTAGGCATGCACTACATAGTTCATCCCTATCGGGACTTGGACAATGATCTGCCCGAAATGGGCGCGATTGCAACCCACGTTGGGTCGTCAGGGAATACCCTGATCGGAGGAGGATGAAGAAAACAATGGGGACGCTGAAGGATCGTGCGTGCGCCGCGCTCAAGCCCTTGTCGGGGTCGCTGCGGATGCGTGTGGTGTTGGGCTTGTTGCTTGGGGTGATGGTGGCCTTGTGGCTGACCACGCTCGCGCTGATGTACTTTCTGAAGCAGGAGATGCTGGCGACGCTGGCGGCCCAGCAGTATTCGGTGGTGTCGCTTCTCGCCAACGACATCGACCGTTCCGTGACCGAGCGCATCCGCGCGCTGGAGGGGGTTGCCGCCACCCTTGACGCAAAGACCATGGAACAGCCTTCCCGCCTGGATGCATCCGTGCGCGGGCAGACCGTGTTGCTGACGCTTTTCAATTGGGGGGTGCTGGTCACCGACCGGAAGGGGACCACGCTGGTCGGCCTGCCGGAGGTGCATGGCCGGCAGGGGGTCAACTATGCGGATGTCGAGGCGGTGAGGGAAACCCTCGAAACCGGGCGTACCACCGTCGGGGCGGCGCTGCTGGGCAAGACCACCCATCAGCCCGTGGTGCCCATGATCGTGCCGATCCGTGATGGCAACGGAGAGGTGATCGGCAGCCTGATCGGTCTGACCAATCTGGCCGCGTCCAACTTTCTCGACGAGATCGGCGCCAACCGGTTTGGGCGCCAGGGTGGCTACCTGATCACCGACCCCGCACAGAGGATCTTCATTGCGGCCACGGACAAGACCCGCGTCATGCAGCCCGGGCCGCCGGTGGGCGTTAATCCGGTGTACGACCGCTACATTGATGGCCATGAAGGGTCCGGGGTGGCGCGCAGTTCCCGTGGCGTGGTGGAGCTTTCGTCCAGCCGCAAGGTGCGATCCACAGGCTGGCTGATGCAGTCCGTGCTGCCTGCGGATGAAGCCTTTGCGCCTTTCTATGCGCTGCGCTGGCGCCTGCTGGCGTCGGCCCTGATCCTCAGCGTACTGGCAGGGGGCATGGGCTGGTGGTGGTTGCGGCGTGAGCTCAGGCCCCTCGGCGAGGCGGTGGATATGCTCGGTGCCATGCGTGATGGTGTGATTCCCCGCCAGCCGCTGCCGGTGCGCCGGGATGACGAGATCGGTGCCCTGGCCGGGGCATTCAACGGCCTGCTGCAAGGGCTCATCGAAGGCGAGGCGCGGGCCGCGGAGCACAGTTTCAACCAGCGCCTCCGGGTGATCGTGTCGCAGATCCCCGGGGTGGTTTTCCAGTACCGTATCGGGGCCGACGGACGCCACAGCCTGCCCTTTGTCAGCGATGCCGCCCGGGAGGTATGGGGGCTTGCACCCGATGGGTTGGCGGAGGCCTCGGATGGCTTTCTGGTCACGCTTGAAGGCGAGGACCGGGCGGCGTTCCTGGCGTCCTTGTTTGCTTCCGCATGCACGCTCGGGCCCTGGCATCTGGAGTGCCGCATCCAGCACCCGCGTCGCGGGGTGCGCTGGATGCACATGGATGGGATTCCCGAGGCCGCGGCCGACGGCAGCCTGACTTGGCAGGGCTTCGCCATGGACATCACCGACGCGAAGGACGCGGAGAGTGAACTGCGTATCGCCGCGGCGACCTTCGAGACCCAGGAAGGCATTTTCATCACCGATGCCCAGACGCGCATCGTGCGGGTGAACCAGGCCTTCACGACCATGACCGGCTATACGGCGCGGGAGGCCATCGGACAGACACCACGCCTGCTCCGCTCGGGTCGTCACGATGCGGAATTCTATGGACGATTGCGTGAAGGGCTGGCGCGAAACGGCTTCTGGCAGGGCGAGATCTGGAATCGCCGGAAGGGCGGTGAGGTGTTTGCCGAATGGGTCACCATTTCCACCGTGCGTGATCGATCGGGCGAGGTGACCCACTACGTGGCCGCCTTCTCGGACATCACCGAGCACAAGCGCGCGGAGGAGCAGATCGAGCAGTTGGCGTTCTACGATCCGCTTACCCGTCTGCCCAACCGTCGGCTGTTCCATGACCGTTTCGACCAGGCCCTGGCGGCGAGCGCCCGCAACAACACCCGGGGCGCGTTGATGTTCCTGGATCTGGACGGATTCAAGGGCCTCAACGACCAGCACGGGCATGTCATGGGGGATGCCCTGCTGGCGGAGGTGGCCCGGCGTCTGACGGCATCCGTCCGCGAGACGGACACCGTGGCCCGTCTTGGGGGGGACGAGTTCGTGGTGGTCCTGGAGAGCCTGGATGAAGGTCGCGCCGCGGCCGCGGCCCATGCCGGACGGGTGGCGGAGAAACTGCGGGAAGCCCTGGCCCGGCCTTATCTGCTGGTGCTGCCCACGGGGGGCGCTGAGGTGAGCCACCACTGCACGGCGAGCATCGGCATCAGCCTGTTCAACGGCCATGGGGAGAGCCGCGACGAGCTGCTCAAGCAGGCGGATATCGCCATGTACCGGGCCAAGTCGGCGGGGCGCAATACGATCTGCTTTTTCGGAGACCATACGGCATCCTCTCCCGGCAGCCCGGAGGGATGTCCGCAATCGGCCGGGTCTGCCTGACGCCCCTGTGAGCCGGCAAAGAGGCGCGCAGGCCCGGATGCCGGCTCAGCGCGTATGAGGGAATCGTCGCGGGCGGTGCGAGTTCGCGCCGCGCAACGGATTTATTCGCGCGCGCTCAGGGCAGGGTCTTGTCGATGACGATCTTCAGGCCGGTGGCACCCGGCTTTACCGATGCCACTTCGCCGCTCAGGTCACCCGGCTTGGCAATGGCATCGCCGCCCTTGGAGATGCGCGCCTCGATGCGCAGCTCGCTGGCGGAAGACAGCTTGGCGTCAGGGCTCATGGCCATGCTGTCGTCCAGGGTGAAGTCTTTGGGCAGGTCCGCCACGCGCACCCGCAGCACGGCCAGGGGCATGCGCGGCCCGTTGGCGGGGCGGGCGAAGATGAAGACCACGTCGTCCGGGTTGGCCTTGTCCTTGAGCGCGGGCGACAGGCTGACCGTACCGCTGACGGCGGCGGCCTTGCCGGTGGGGGCGGGCTTGGCCGCCGGTGCGGGGGTGGATGCGCCCTGGCCCATGAGGCTACGCACTTTCTCGATACCCGCGCCCAGGTTGCGGGCATCCTCCGAATCCGGCGGCACCTGGGCCAGCACCCGCTCCCAGTGACGCAGGGCAGCGGGGTAATCCTGGCGGAAGTAGGCGTCGGTGCCGGCCAGCACCAGGGCCTGGGGGTTGTCCGGCTGGGTCTGAAGCACCTTCTTCAGCAGCGCGGCGCCACGGCCCTCCACCTTGCCCTGGTTGAGTTCCGCTGACAATTCGGCCACTTCGAGCATCAGCTCGGGCTCCGACTCCATGAAGGCTCCTGCTTTGTCGAAAGCCTTGCCGGCCTCCTCAAGACGGCCCATGACCTTGTAGCTGCGGCCCAACATGGCCCAGCCCTGGGGGTTTTCCGGATTCTTCTCGAGCCTGGCGGCCAGGGTGGAGACCATCTGCTCCACTTCGGCCTGACTCGGCATGTTGCCCTGCTGGGCTGCCGGATCCAGGGCGGCCGGATTGCCCAGCACGAAGTAAAGGGCCACCGCCGCCACGGGCAGGCTCAGGCCCAGGCTGATCGCTGTGCGCGGCAGGCGTTTTGGTGCCTCGGCTGCGGGGCTGCCGTCATCGGCCACGTCTTCGAGAACACGCCGTTCGAGTTCGTCCCGGGCGGTGGCGTAGTCGTCCCGCGACAGGGTTCCGGAGACCAGATCCCGTTCCAGGTCGGCCAGCTGGTCACGGAAGATGGCGGCATTGATGGCGCGCCGGGAGGCGCTGGCGTTCTCCCGGCGGCGTAGCAGCGGCCAGCACAGCACGGCAAGGGACAGGGCGGTGAGCAGCCCGGCGGTGATCCAGAAGGCGGTCATGCGGGGTCTTTCGGACGGGGGGGCGTATCGGCGAGAAGGGCTTCGGCGGAGGCCTTGTCGGCCGCGGAGAGATGCGCCGGCTGGACGCGGGAGGCGCGCCGGCGGAGGTAGGCGACCAGACCGGCAACGGCGCCGGCCAACAGGGCAAACGGGCCGAACCACAGCAGCCAGGTGGTTGGCTTGACTGGCGGGCGGTAGAGCACGAAGTCACCGTAGCGGGCCACCAGGTAATCCTTGATCTCGGTGTCGCTCTTGCCATCCTGGATCAGCTTGCGCACCTCCCGCCGCAGGTCTTCGGCCAGCTCGGCGCGGGAGCCCGCCAGGCTCTCGTTCTGGCACACCAGGCAGCGCAGTTCTTCGGAAATGGCGATCAGGCGGGCTTCGACAACCGGATTGTCGGCCATCGGAGTGGCTTCGCCAGCGTGGGCGGTTAGGCTCAGGGGGCCCAGCAGCAGGGCGGTGGCGCAGGTGGTGAGGGTACGGCGGAGTGCCTTCATGTCAGGACTCCGCTGCCAGCTGACGGGCCAGGGGGAGGATCTTCTTCTCCAGGGCGTCGGGGGTGATCGGGCCGATCTGCTTGAAGCGGATCACGCCCTTCTTGTCGATGAGATAGGTCTCCGGCACGCCGTACACCCCATAGTCGATGCCGACCCGGCCATCCATGTCGAGGACCGACAGGGTGTAGGGGTCGCCGTGCTGGCTCAACCATGCGCCCGCGCGCTGGCGGGTCAGGCTGGCTTCGTCGGCGGGGGACAGCTTCTTGGCATCAATGCCGCCGTCGCCGCGCACTTCCTTGTAGTTGAGACCGACGATGGGCAGCCCGCCCTGCCTGGAAAAGGCCACCAGCAGCGGGTGTTCGGCCCGGCACGACACGCACCAGGAAGCCCAC
>WBZV01000854.1_pt1 | contig 15776 bp, 12 predicted proteins | sample 5204221 | NCBI WGS metagenome assembly WBZV01 (sample SAMN12344360, study PRJNA552823) | activated sludge metagenome | biome: Activated sludge suspended growth; feature: Nitrification reactor; material: Wastewater; isolation source: activated sludge from nitrification reactor of wastewater...
CGTCAGCCGTGCAGGGAACCCCCATCGCCGTCGGCGATCTCCCCGTCGGTGTGGCGGTGTCCCCGGACAGCACCCGCGCCTACGTCACCAACGCGTTGAGCGACACGGTGTCGGTGATCGACACCACCACGAACCCGCCAGCCGTGCAGGGAACCCCTATCGGCGTCGGCGACTACCCCGTCGGTGTGGCGGTGTCCCCGGACAGCACCCGCGCCTACGTCACCAACTACCTCAGCGACACGGTGTCGGTGATCGACACCACCACGAACCCGCCAGCCGTGCAGGGAACCCCCATCGCCGTCGGCGACGGCGCCAATGGGGTGGCGGTGTCCCCGGACCGTACCCGCGCCTACGTCACCAACTACCTCAGCAACACGGTGTCGGTGTTGGCGTTGCAGCCCTCCCCGCCGACGGGGGTGTCCGCCTCGGCGGGCGACGCGCAGGCGAACGTCTCCTGGTCCGTGCCCTCGTTCACCGGCGGCCAGCCGATCACGTCCTACACCGCCACCGCATCGCCGGGCGGGAAGACCTGCACCACCAGCGGGGCGCCAACCTGCACCATCGAGGGGCTGACCAACGGCACCGCCTACACGGTCACTGTGACGGCGACCAACAGCATTGGCACCAGCGCGGCCAGCACCCCAAGCAACCCCGTGACCCCGGCAGCACCGACACCGCAACCGGACCCGTCGGTGACGAAGAAGCAGACCCTGAAGACCAAGTTGCCCAAACGCATCAAGGTCTCCGGGCTCACGGTGATCACTCCGGCCAACACCCGCACCAACGCCGGGCAGCTCGTGCGCACCCTCGTGCGCGGTGGACCCGTCAAACCCACCGCCGCCGGACAGGTCCGCTACTTCACCGTCGTACGAGGCCCCAAAGGCAAGACCTCGGTGCGCACCAACGGCTACCCCAACCTGCGGCTGAAGGTCACCCAGAAAGCACCCGCCACCACCGGCTACACCGCTTTCACCCGCACCGCCACCTACACCAAAGGCACGCGTGGCTGACGAGCAGACAACCCGCCATACACGCAGACACCACGTGGGGCCACAAGGTGCCTCATGGGTACCGGTGCCACGCGAACACCGGGGTGGCGCTGCCGCTGTAGGCCTCGCTCAGGGCTCCTCCCGGGCCAGTCGCTCCAGGCACTCCTGCCACACGCGCAGGTGCGAATCTTCGGCTGACGCATCGCCTGAACACAACCTCGACGTGTGACCGGCTGAGCGTGACAATGGGGACGTGCAGGCCAAACTCGAGCAGATCATCGCCGACGGTGGCGCCGATCAGGCGCGACTAGCTCGCGAGTTGCTGGCACGGCTCTCCGTCGCACCGGCCGAATCACCTGCGCTTCACGCCGAAATCGACGCGCTGTACGACGCGTACTTGCACGACCCCTATCTGACGCGCGACAACAGGTGACCCACGGTCCCGGTCACCGGTCCTTATGCTGAACCGGTGGACGTCGAAGAAGTGCGGTTGGCTGTCTATGACTCCTTCAGCCTTACCGGCACCGCACCGGACCGCGGTCTGCTTGCTGAACGATTCTCGGCATCCGTAGCTCAGATCGACGAGGCGTTGCGGAAACTTGCCGACAGTCGCCATCTCGCGCTCGCGGCCGACGGAAGCATCGTCATGGCGCACCCCTTCTCGTCAGTGCCGCTCGGGTTCTCCGTCATGGGCACGAACACCCTCTGGTGGGGAGGCTGCGCCTGGGACTCGTTCGCACTGCCGCACCTGCTCCCGTGGGAGGACGAGGTCCTCGTGGCGACCCGCTGCCCTTCGTGCGCAACGCCCCATGCCTGGTCGGTGGGCACAGAGAGCCCACCACCGGGCGACCAGGTGGCGCACTTCCTGGTACCGGCGGCACACATGTGGGACGACGTCGTGCACACATGCGGCAACCAGCGGATCTTCTGCTCCCGGGATTGTGTTGACGCGTGGCTTCATGACACGGGTCAGGACGAGGGTTACGTGATGGACCTGAGCACCCTCTGGCACCTCGCCGCCCACTGGTACGACGGTCGCCTCTCCCGCGGCTACGTCCGGCGGGAACCTTCCGCGGCCGCCGACTACCTGCGCAACGTCGGACTGTCCGGCACGTTCTGGGGGCTGTGAGTGCACCGACCCGAAGGAGGATCGTGATGTTCGCTCTCTTCGTGAGGTTCGGCGTGAAGGAAGGCTGCGAGGAGCGGTTCGACGCGCTAGTCGCTGAGACGATCAACGGCATCGCCGCACATGAGCCCGACACGCTCGTGTACCTGACGAGCGTCCCCGCGTCAGAAGCCGGCGTCAGGGTGTTCCTGGAGGTGTATCGGGATCAGGACGCCTTCGACCGTCATGAACAACAGCCTCATGTCAGGGCCTTCCTGAACGCCAGGAAGGCTCTGGTGGACTCAGTCTCGGTGGATCGGTTGACTGCCGTTTCCGGCCACGTGGCGGGTCCGCAGAGTTAGCGGACTGCGAGACCCGCAGCCGACGTCCACTGCTGTGGTGATCCCCTGTGCTTCGAAGACCGCCAGGTACCTCGGCACCCAGGCTCACAGGGCCGGCTGGGGTTCCGGCTCCTCACGACGAGCGCCGCTGACAGCCCGCGCTTGGAGCACGAGTCCGGCGAGCACACACCCCAGACCCACGATGCCGAGCGGCGGCACCGCCTCCCCGAGGATCACGACGCCGAGAACAGTGGCGGTCATTGGATCGGCGAGCAGCAGCGTGGCCGCCGGCCCGGGCGGCATCCCGCGCAACCCGACCACCTGGAACACATTGGCCAGTGCCATCGTGACGATGCCGAGGTAGGCGACCATCAGCCAGCCCGCTGGAGTGGACAGCCAGTCCAAGGGCTGCGAGAGCAGAAGTGGCGCGAGCATCAGCGCTCCAAGCAGGTACGCGACGCCCGGCAGTTCGACGACGTGCCCACCCCGGTTCAGTTCGGCCTTGGCCGCGACGACGTACGAGGCGGAACTCAGACCGGCGCCCACTGCCATAAGGGGACCCAGGACATCGTCGACGGCAAGGTCACCCCACGCGCTGAGCAACAATCCGAGAATCGCCAAACCCGTCGCCGCAGCCCACGCCGGATTGGGCCGATGGCGCAAGAAGGCCCAGCCGAGCAAGCCGGTGAAGACTGGCCCGGATCCGACCGCCACCAACGTGCTCACTGCGACCCCTGATCTGTCCACAGCACCGAAGAAGAAGGGCTGATACGCCGCGGCACCGGCGGCCATGACCCAGACGGTCGGCCGCTTCACCAGCGTGGGGATGCTGCTCCAGGAGCCGCCGAGAAACGGCAAGACGGCGAGCAACGCGACAGCGCCCACGGCCAACCGCAGGCCTCCCACCGCGACGGGAGTTGCCCCGACCGGACCGAGAGCCGCCGCAGTTCCGGCGGTTCCGAGCAGGACACCGGCCACGAGCACGAGCAGCACCGGCCTCCGCGCGCGTTGTCCCCCAGCGTTCACGATTCCCTTTTCGACCGACCACTCCACGCTACTGAGCCCCAGTCGGTGAGAGGTTGTGCAATCCGTTAGTCCCCGGCTCATCCGTTAGCCCGGGAACGCCGGCCAAGGTCTAACGGGAAGGCACAAGGTCTAACGGGAAGCTCGCCGACCCTCGCTAGCGTGACCCCCACAACTGACCGCGTACCATTGTTCCTCGAAGGGGAGTAGTCCCCAATCGAGACGTCGACACACTGGCTCCGGCCCGGCGTCACGAACCTGCGAAACCCGCAGGTGGACGAGACCTTCGACCGTGCCCCTTGGGCTGGTCGAAGCGTCTTCACGCGGCGTCCAGCCTCCGAACCGAAAGGACGCCACCATCGACGCGCTCCTTCTGTCTTTCGTCGTGATCTTCGTCGCCGAACTCGGGGACAAGTCGCAGCTGATGGCCATGACCTTCGCGACCCGCTACCGCTTCTGGCTCGTTGTCGCAGCGATCACGGCTGCCACCGCTGTCGTGCACCTGCTCTCCGTCGCCGTCGGCGCCCTGGTCGGAGCCTCGTTGCCGACCACCGCGATCAACATCATCGCGGGCTTGGCGTTCCTAGGCTTCGGGCTATGGACACTGCGCGGTGATGAACTGTCCGACGACGAACAGACCCGTGCCGCGCGGTCCACACGATCCGCGTTCTTCGCCGTTGCCAGCGCCTTCTTCCTCGCGGAGTTGGGGGACAAGACCATGTTGGCCACGGTCACGTTGGCCACCGACAACGGTTGGCTGGGCACATGGATCGGCTCCACCTTGGGGATGGTCGCGGCCGATGCCCTGGCCATCGGTGTCGGCGCCTACCTCGGGAAGAAGTTGCCTGAGAAGACCGTGCGGATCGGGGCGGCCATCCTGTTCTTCGCCTTCGGCGCGTGGCTCATCGCCGAGGGACTCCGGGGATGACGACGCCCTACCGTGGAGTCATGCCGACCGGCCTGGAGCCCAGCGACCCACCCGCGCAGTTCGTCAACGACTCCCTCGCCTACACCGACGAAGGCAGCGGCGAGCCGGCCATCGTCGCCATCCCTGGCCTGCCCGGCAGCGGCCGCGACTTCCGTTGGCTCGCACCCCTGCTGGCCGATCGATTCCGGGTGATACGGATCGACCCACCGGGCTACGGCGCCTCGCCACGGTCGACGTGGAAACCCATGACCACAGAGGACCGCGCGGAGTCGGTCATGACTGTGATCGAGCATCTGGGCCTGACCGAGGCGGTCCTGATCGGCCACTCCGCAGGCGGCGCTGTGGTCGCCCACATAGCCCGTCACCGGCCGCACATGGTGCGGGCGTGCGTCATGCTCTCGTCCACCGGACCGACCGCGCACTTCGCCAAGCATCCGTTGCGGTTCATCGCGCAACCGTTGCGCGTCCGCCTTCTCAGGCGAGCGGTGGCACCCGCTGTCCGACAGCTCTACAGACTGCAGGGATTCCCCAGCTACTTGACCGATGACGAACGCGCCTACGCTCTCCTGGACGCGGCGGCGTTCGACTTCAGCGCGCACCGCGCCAACCTTGCAGGGATGCGCGCCCCGACGTTGGTCGCGTGGGCCGATGACGACCCGGTGATCTCAACGGAGACGTTCCAGGCGCTGGCCGCGAGTGTTCCGCCTGGACCGCGACTCGAGTTCGCCGACGGTGGCCACAACGTGCAGAAGACCCATGCGCGTGACATCGCCGAGGCCATCAGCAATCTCGTCGGCTGAACTCGAACCGTCCCACGGGAGTAGGCTCCGACCGGACCTGAGGGGAGTCGTCACGTGACCGTCGCCTTGACCGCCGAGCAACGCCGATTCGTGGCCGGCGTGTGCCTCATCGTCGGTGGGTTCGTGATGGTCACTGCCTCGTACAACTACATCCTCAACCCGATGCTCGAAGGCCTGAACGCCAGCGAGGGCCAGACCTCCCTGTTGCGGCAACTGCCGTCGATCGCTGCTCTGCTCGTCGTCTTCCTCGGCGGTGTCCTCGGCGATCGCTACGGAGACCGGAAGGTCCTGCGGATCGCGAGCGTACTGTTCCTCGTGGGGTGCGCACTGGTCGCGTTCGCGCCCGTGTTCGCCGTCGCCTCCCTGGGCCTGGTGATGGAGAGCATCGCCGCCTCCGCAGGCGGCGTCATCGCCCTGGGACTGCTCGGCGCAAAGATCTCCGACCCGCAGCAGCGAGCCTCGGCGTTCTCCGTCTTCGCGATCGTGAGTCCGTTGATATACATGGCCATGCCGATCCTCGCCGGCGTCCTGGTGGGAGAGCTTTCCTGGCGGTTCGTCGCCGGGATCTGGGCTCTGTGGGGGCTCGTGATGCTGTGGTCCAGCGGCCGCCTGCTCCCGGTTGACGGCAGTGTGCGTGGCGGCGGCGAGATGGTCACACCCGTGGTCGCCGGCGTCGTCCTTGCCTCCGGCGTTCAAGCCGTCAACATGGCGACCAGCACCGGTCTGACATCCACCGACACCCTCATCCGCGCCGGGATCTGCCTCCTCGGCCTGCTTGCCCTTGTGATCCTCTTCCGGCGCCCGGGCAAACGCTCCCTGTCCCTGGATGCCCTACGGCGTGGCGGCATGATCATCCTGCTGGCCGTCGTCCTGCTCGTCCCGCTGGCGAACATCTGGTACTACGCGACAGTCGGGTACCAGTACGTGTACGGGCTGAATGTGCTGCAGACCGCACTGATGATGATCCCGGCGCAGGCCGCCGGCGTCGCAGGCGCGATCGCCACCCGCAAGGTGCTACAGAAGAAGGGAGTCCGGTTCACCGGAACGGTTGGGCTGATCCTCTTCGCATTCAGCCTGCTGACCGTGCTGACCGTCCAGGAAACCTCGCCGCTGTGGGTTCCCGCGGTCGCGTTCAGCATCTACGCGATGATGCTCACGGCCACCTCCATCCCGATCACCAACGCGATCATGAACACCGCGGCGCGCGGTGAGGAAGGCAGCGCGTCGGCGTTCCGGTCGGCGGCCTCCCACCTCGGCAACGCCCTCGGCGTCGTGTTCACCACCTCGATCCTTGTCACCGTGACGACCTTCTCCGCGACCGGGAGCCTCACCGCCGACGACCTCGCCTCCCAGCAGACGTTGGAGGTGGTCGACGGCATCATCGACGGGGCCACCTCTGAGGAACTGTCGTCGCAGTACTCCGTACCGGTGGACGAGGTCGATGCGATCGATGATGACCTGGCGGAGGCGATGATCGACGGGCTGCATGCGGTGGTCGTGGGTGGCGCGCTCATCTCACTGCTGTGCGCGGCAGGCTTCAACGCCGCGCTACGTCGTCAGGAACGGGCGAAGGCGCTCGCCGCTCACATGTAGGTGAACGTGCACGGTCCCGGGTGTCCGTCGGGCCAGCACTTGGTGCCTGTATCCGTGATCGGTACGTCCGCGCCCTTCGGAACCGGCGAGAACGTGGCGTGGCTCAGGTCGGTATAGAACATCCACGAGTTCGTGTAGATGTTTCCTCCGAACGAGGCCCGATCGAACTCGGCCGCTGTGAAGTCCGCCTGGTAGAGGTTGTTGTAGAAGAACTTCGGGTTGTGTCCACGGCTCTCTTGGATCGAAGCCATCTTGAGGTTGCAGTTGATGAACTGTGCATCGGCGAGATTCGACGATTCCAGGTTGACCCTCTGCAGGTTGAGGCCCTCGAAGGTGCAGCCCTTCAGATCAGCGCCCTTGTGCAGGTCGCTGGCTGCACAGCCCGGTCCCTGGACCATGACCGGCGCCTGCCGCTTGGCACCCGTCTTCACCTCGACGGTCTGGAACATCGCCCGCTCATGTTGTCCGCTGGTGCCTGCTCTGTCGAAGCGCTGTGTGGCACTGATGCGGATGCTCTTCGCCCGGCCGACCTTCTTCGCCTTCCGTGTGCCCCAGGTGATGACGAATCCAGTCCTGCCGCGTTTGTCGAGCTTCTTCTTCCTCAGTTCCACCTGTCCGAGGGTGGTCACCTGCTGCGACCCGTCATCGACGCCCGCCCAGACCGTGAAGCGGTTGACACCCTTCTTGAGGGTCTTGGTGTGCCAGCTGATCTCGCCACTGACGCTGCGGCGGCCCTTGGCCACCTCGGCCGACCTCACCACGATGTACTGCTTGGCGCTGGCCACTGACAGTGTCGCGGCCGGCGTTATCGCGACGCCGGGTGAAGCGACCACCACTCCCATGACGACGGTTCCGACACCTGCCACGACGGCCACGATCCTCTTCACGATCCACCCCTGTTCCTCGCCCTGCCCATGATCCCCCGGCGGCATTGGGCATTCAGACCTGAGCGATCCGCCGCGGGTCACGCTGCGGGCCCCGATCACAGTCGGTGACGAAGTCCGGCGGGGGCGATACGCTCACGGCGGTGAGCAGTCCACAACTCGCACGCAGGCTGTCGACCGGCGATGCGATCATCATCGGCCTCGGCTCGATGGTGGGTGCGGGTGTGTTCGCTGCCTTCTCCCCCGCCGCCGCAGCCGCCGGCGCAGGGCTACTCATCGGGCTCGTCATCGCCGGGATCGTGGCTTTCAGCAACGCCACCGCGTCGGCCCAGTTGGCCGCGCAGTACCCGACCTCGGGAGGGACCTACATCTACGGCCGGGAACGCCTCGGCCCCTGGTGGGGGTTCCTAGCCGGCTGGGGGTTCGTCGTCGGAAAGACCGCCAGTTGCGCCGCGATGGCGTTGACCTTCGCGGCCTACGCGGCGCCGCCGGCATGGAGCAAGCCAGTGGCTATCACCGCAGTCATCGCACTCGCGGCCGTCAACTACCGCGGTGTCACACGCACCGCGAAGCTCACGAGGATCATCGTGACAATCGTGCTGCTGTCCCTGGCCGTGGTGGTGGCCGCGAGCCTTTTCGGGGGGTCGAGTTCAGCACCAAGCACGTGGGACTGGTGGCCGGCAGGCTCGTACGGCGTGCTGCAGTCGGCGGGCCTGCTGTTCTTCGCTTTCGCCGGGTACGCGCGGATCGCCACGATGGGCGAGGAGGTGCGCGACCCGCAGCGCACGATCCCCCGCGCGATCCTGATCGCGCTGTTCCTCACGATGGCCATCTACGCCGTGGTGGCGATCTCCGCCCTGCTCGCGATCGGGCCGGACGGGCTGGCGTCGACCTCGGCGCCACTCGCGCTCGCCGTGACGCAGTCCGGCTGGGAGTGGGCGGCACTGCCGGTACGGATAGGCGCGGCGGCCGCAAGCCTGGGTGCGCTGTTGGCGCTGGTGGCCGGCATCGGCCGCACGAGCTTGGCGATGGCACGTCACGACGATCTCCCCCGCTGGCTGGCGGCAGTGCACCCGCGCTATCACGTTCCGCATCATGCCGAAGTTGCCCTCGCCATCGTGGTGAGTGGCCTGATCCTGGTGGCGGATCTGCGCACAGCGATCGGATTCTCGTCGTTCGGAGTCCTGCTCTACTACCTGATCGCGAACGCCTCGGCCATCACCCAGGACCCGGCCCACCGCCGTTATCCCAAGTGGCTGCAGGTCGTGGGCGTCGTGGGTTGTGCAGTACTTGTGGTGACGCTGCCCTGGCAGGCCGTCGTCGGCGGGGTGGCGGTGTTCGCCGTCGGGATCGTGTATCGCCTGGCACGCCTGCGAACCATCGGGACCGCCTGACGGTTGTCCACAGATTTGGTCGGTCGTCGTGTCATGTCGCACCCCGGATCTAGACTGGACACATGTTCGAAATCGGGGGTGTCCAGGGCGAGGGCTCAGGCATGCTCGACGAACTGAAAGCGACTGTCGACCACCTGCAGCAGATGGATCCGCGCAGCGCCGGACTGGCCGACACCGTCGCAGACATCGCGGTCCTGCACTCCCAGATTCAGCGGCTGCAATCGGTGATGCTCGACCTGATCCGCACCTGTGATGCCGATGGCGGCCACCACCTCGCCGGCTACGCGACCACAGGCTCGATGCTCACCGACGGGCTGCGGCTGTCACCAGGCCAAGGGCAGGCGATGGTCCAGACCGCCCGCGCTCTGCATTCCACGTTCGGTACTACCCGGGACGCTCTGGCCGACGGCGAGATCAGCAGTGCCCACGCCACAGCGATCACACGGGCGGCGCGCAAACTGCCCTCGGACGTTGTGGAAGAGGCGCAGCCTGTGCTCCTGGAGGTGGCACGAGTCGGCTCACCGAGCATGGTGCGGGCCGCGGTGGACCGGATGGCAGAACTGCTGGAACCCGAGCACTTCGACCGCGACATCGAGAAGGAGCGGGAACGGCGCTACCTCGATGTCTCACAGACGAAGGACGGCTGGTGGGCGGTCGACGGACACCTGCCACCTGACATCGGTGCTCGGCTGTCTGCCGCACTCGAGCAGTTCGCGGCAAGCGCCGATCCGTCGGATCTGCGCACCCCGAAACAGCGGCGGGCCGACGCCATCGCGGACATCTCCGACGCGAGCCTGGATGGACAAACGTCTGGCATCTCCACCGTCACGATCGTGGCCGACGCCGAACGGCTCGACGGCAGTGGCGCCCGGTGGGACGACACCGGGATGCCGGTCGGGCTGACCAACTTCGCCATGGCCACCTGCCAGAGCCGCATCCAACTCGTGGTCGCCGACCGCAGTGGCATCGGATGGAGGCCCCTGGCGGTCGGGATGCTCACGCGTTTCGCCACCCCTGCACAGCGGGCCGCACTGCGCATCCGTGACGGCCGCTGCGTCCATCGGGGCTGCACCCGCAAGCCCAGCCGCTGCCACGCCCACCACGTGATCGACTGGCGCGACGGCGGCGCCACAGACCTGTCCAATCTGGTGCTCCTTTGCGCCTACCACCACAGGATGGTTCACCTCGGCAGGGCCGAACTGGTGGAAGACCCCGAGAGTCCGGGTCGGCGGATCGCGATACCGCGTCGACGACATACATCCACCGCTGCGTGAGCCGCGGTATGACTGGTTGGTTGATCTTGATGCGGTGTGCGGCGTAGGTTCGCCTGCATGCGCAAACACATCACCCCGTCGCTGATCATCTCGCTGTTGGCGTTGTTCATCGCCACAAGCGGGGCCAGCTACGCCGCTCTGCAGATCCCGAAGAACTCGGTGGGCACCAAACAACTGAAGAAGAATGCGGTGACGTCCAAGAAGGTGAAGGACCGCAGCCTGCTCGCCAAAGACTTCAAGAACGGGCAACTGCCCCAGGGACCACAAGGCCCGCAAGGACCTCAGGGACCGGCTGGCGACCCCGCGCAGGTCCGCGCCTACACGACGCCCGTGGTAGCGACCTCCTTGGTGCTCAGCGGTAGTTTCACCGAGGTGGCGAGCCTCGACCTGCCGGCCGGGAAGTACGTCGCCATGAGCCGCGTCAACATCGACGGGTCGTCGGTCGACAACGCCGTGATCTGCGGATTCGGTGAGGATGCCGCTCAGAACACCACCGTGGGCACGGGCAACATCGCCCTGTCCCAGAACAGCACCTTCACACTGGACAGCCCCGGCACGATCAGCGTCAGCTGCCTCAAGACCGGCAGTGGAGCCGTCTCGACCTTCCAGCGTTGGATCACCGCCATGAAGGTGAACTCGATCAACTGACGCGGGCGCAGCGATCCTCCGCCCGCATGATTGCCGCCCCACTGCACTCACCCCTAGGCTCTAGGTCCATCCGCGCAACCCGATGGCAGTGTTACACTTTGACTCTCACTGTCACATTGGAGGGCAGTGTGTCATCAGGAGTTGAATCGATGAGGAAGATCCTCACCGCTGGAACCGTCACGTTGGCCCTGCTTGCCGCCGGCATGACACTGCCCGCATCCGCTACCACTGCTCCCAGTGCGCAGGAGATCGCGAAAGCACCCGCGAAGAAATCCACGAAGAAGTCCAAGAAACCGGTCGTCATCAAGGTCCAGGGGCACACCGCGCGCATCGTGGTCCGCTCCCCGCACGGGATCAGGCGAGCGACGCTGAACGGAACACGGCTCACCAACGACGAGTTCCGGCTGCGCGCGGACGGCTCCCACCGTGTCCTCCGCGCCTCCTCGTCGCACGGCCTGCGGCACGGCCGCAACGTCCTGCGCGTATCCACCAACAAGCGCTACAAAGGCGTGACCACTACAACGGCGCGCTTCACCGTCAAAGGCAAGCGACTGCTGACGGGGGCCGGTCGCGACAAGCGCATCGCTGCAGGCTCAGGAGTGACTCTCACAGGCACCACCCGCCGCCACCCTTCACAGAAGGGGAAGTCCGCCACAACGAGGTGGCGCATCGTCAGTGCCCCCGCCGGGAGCACTCCCGTACTGCGACGCGCGGGAGGCAAGAAGCCGCGTCTGGTCACCGACCTTCCCGGACGCTACGTCGTGAAGGCTACCTCGGGGCTTCGCTCGGCGACTGCATCGACCGCGGCGACGACAACCAGCGACACGGTGACGGTCAAGGCACCCGCTTCACCGATGATGCCCTTCAATGCGTGGTCGCAAGACGGTACCGGGGTCCTCGGCATCAGCGTCGCGGGCCAGTTCTACCCCGACTCCCTGCCCCTGCAGGACAGCGCGTGGCAGATGCTCATCCTGGACCGGACCACGCTCGGCGTCGATGAGGGGAACAACCGCACATACGGCAGGTGCGGCGACGGCTGGTGCGTGGGGCGCGATGGTGGCGGCCCGTCCCAGCAGGTTGATATGGCCGAGGAACTCGACGACCTCGGCCCCAGCGAACTCATCGTTCTCGTCCACCGTTCCCAATACGGCCAGAGTGCGACACCAAATCCGTTCACCAGGGCCTTGAACATCCCAGATGCCGCCCAGCCCGTCGGGGACGAGTCGGCCGCAATCGTCGCGGTCCCCGGCAAGAACGGCGGTGTGCACACCTACATGCACGACACTGCGGGTAAGGCGGACCTCAGCGGGTACATGATGCAGGACCGGTACTTCAACTACACGTTCGTCGATGACGCCCGGATCCCCTTCGACACCCGCTCCAGCCAGAACTGCGACGCGACATCATGCACGGCGACGGTCACGGTGGGCGACACGAAGCGCAGTTACACAGCCCTGTCGGGTGAAGCCGGCTTGGTCGTCACCCGACTGGACCGTCGCACCCTGGCCTTCCGCGACGGCCGGGTTCTGCTCACGAGCGGGGGCAACGGCGACGAGATCCGCAACAACCTTGTGGGCGTCATCAAGTACTTCAAGACCCTCCCTGATGACGACCTAGTGATCATCACCTCGATCGGGGCCCCGGGTAAGGCACTGATGGGCAAGCCGTCGCCCGTCTACGGCGGGCAGACCGACACCGTCCGATTCATCCTCAGCGACCCCGCGACACAACTCGGCGCACAGATCGCTCGCCTCGGAGGAACCAGGCACAGGTTCCTGCAGTCGAGTCAACGTCCCAATGACGGCTACACCCTCGTGGGATATCCCGGCCTCGAGGAGGGCCAGGGCAACGAGGTACACGCAAAGAGCGCCCGGCTCACCGGAGCCTTCCAGCGCGACGCTTCCCAGATGTTCGTGGCACGGGCGATCACCCAGGCACCCGAACGCTTCGACACCCTGACGACCCAGGTGATGAACACTCCGAACACGATCGCGTGGCCCGGCGAAGGGAACCCGGCCTACAAGGCGGTACTCACGTGCCTGGCCGCAGACAAGGCAAAGCTGAACCAGGCCGATCCGCGCCTGTCCTACTGGAGCAACTCCACGCAGATCAAGGCACAGGACTGGGACACCTGGTTCACCGACGTCAAGCGCGCACAGCACAGTGACTGCCCCGACACCGATCCCGCAGTCTTCGACGAGGCGAAGAAGCAGTTCCAGAAAGAGTTGCTGTTCAATTACTACCTGCGCTCATACATCGACGACCTCAAGAGTCCCTACAGTGCCGATGCCGCGATCGCGGATCTCGCGAACCTGAACAAGTGGTCCTCGGAGTTGAAGGCCGACAGCGACGAGATCAAGAGCAAAGGTATCCAGGTCGATTGGTTCGCGCTGATCGCCACAGCGATCGAGGCAGTGGCACCCTTCCTCGCACCGTATCTCGGCAGCAAGGTGAGCAAGGCCGCGGAGAAGTTGGTCGAGAAGCTGACCCACGCCCTGTCCGCCGCCACCGCCGGCGCACTAGAACTCGGGGGCGGGAGCCTGGAGACCGGTGAGGCCGGCGAGAAGTACCTCGAGGATGACAAGTTCAATGCGGAGGTCGGCAAACTCGGCTCCGAAGTGGTCGACCGCCTGCAGAGCACGGCGGACAACTTCGACCGGATGGGCGATGTCATCGCCTCCGACTACGCGAAACTTTCGGCAATCGGCAGCGAACTGCTCAAGTGCCAGAAGGAACAGGACGCGGGCCGCACGCCGGGCGAGAAGGGCTTCGATTGCGATCCCTCCTTCTTCACGAACAACATCACGTTGAAGAAGGCCGAAGCCACGGCCAGCCACACCGCCGAGCAGACGATCTACGAGAAGGTCTTACCCCTGACCTTCCCAGTGACCAGGCTGCCTTGGGACGGCAAGATCACCATGGGCTTCGGTGAACCGGAGGGGAACTGGGACGCCACCCTGTTCGACTGTTTCAACGCCACACCCTTCCCGAAATCGTGGCCGGAGGAGTCCAAGCCGTTCCTCCGGCGCTCTGTTGGCCTGTCCCTGGATCGCCGCTTCCGGTACTCCCTGGACGAGGGCGCCGATCCCAGGCTGATCTTCATGGGTCTTCCACAGTTCGACGCCTACGTCATTGCGGCCTTCGGCAAGGACCGCTTCAACGTGGAGACGGCGGACAAGACCGTCGAGCGACTCTTCGGGGCGACGGCTGATAGCACCGACCCTGCCGACGGCGGGCTCGGCGCCGACCCTGTCGACTTCGTCCTCTCCCAGAAGGCGGACGGCAAGGTCAAGGACTACCCACTGGGTTGCGGCGGCTTCGAGGACGAGAACACGGTGCCGGCACCGTTCGATCGCTGAACCCACCGGGTGCGCGCTTAGCCTGGAACGGTGTGGAGGGCGGCGGTTGCCTGTATGGCCCTGGCAGCGTGCACGAGCACGACGCCGACGGCAGTGACCGAGGCACGCGACCTCGAAAAGGCTGATGCGCTGCCGCTGACGGCGTTCTACGACGCGCCGCCACTGACCGGTAGCGAGCCCGGAGACCTGCTACGTCAGGAGTCCGGCACGGGGTACGACCTACCCGAGGGCGTGTCAGCGGTGCGGATCCTGTACCACTCCCTCGATGCCGCCGGGAACGACGCGGCAACCTCCGGGGTGGTGCTGATCCCGGCCGGAACCGCGCCGAAAAAGGGTTGGCCGGTGATCGCCTGGGCGCATGGCACAAGCGGAGTGGCACGGATGTGCGCACCTTCGGCGATGAAGGACGTGTACTACGGGGACGAGGGTCTGTTCCCGATGGTCGAGGCGGGTTACGCGGTCGTGGCCACCGACTACCACGGCCTCGGCACAGTCGGACCGCATCAGTACTCCAACCGCACCGCGCAGGTCAACGATGTGATCCACTCGGTGCCGGCCGCCCGGGAAGCGGTCCCCTCACTCGGTGACCGGTGGGTCGTGGACGGCCACTCGCAGGGCGGGGTCGCGGCATGGGGGGTCGACCAGGTCGCCGACGACCCGGACTTCCTCGGTGCGGTGAGCGTTGCCGGAGCGGTGCAGGGCGAGGAGTTCGCACACAACCTCGCGACCAGCGACGGCGTGGGCTTCTACATGGCGTTCATGACGGCGGGCATCCAGGCGGTCGACGAGGGGTTCGACCCTGCCCAGGTGATGGGTCCGGAGATGCTTGAGGACTACCCCAGCGTGACGACAGATGGTTGCCTGGCCCAGGCGTATGCGACCTACGCCGACCTCGACGCAGGTGAAGGTCTGAGTGCTGGCTGGCAGGAGGTCCCTGCGGTCCGTGAGTTCTTCGATGCCCTCACCCCCACGGACGACCCGCTGGTGGCCCCACTGCTGGTCATCGCGGGCGGGGCCGACCGGACGGTACCGATCGCAGGGGTGGAGAAGGCCGTGAAGCGGCTGTGCGCGCAGGACCAGCCCGTCACGTTCCGCACCTACCCGGGCCTCGATCACGACCCGACGATGGAACAGTCCACGCGGTACCAACTCGACTGGATCGAGCAGCGGTTCGCCGGAAAGCCTTCCCGGTCGACATGCGGAAACGAGTAGCTGAGCAGGCGTCACCCGTTCCCCGCGCCTGCGACGCCAGCGGCGACCAGCCGGGCATATGCTTGAACCGCCTCGACCCCCGCTCGGAGGGTCGTGGGGGTGGAGGGGGCCGAGATGATCGGCGCAGCGTTTCGCAAGATCCCGGCAGTTCTTTCGTGCATCGCGGTAGGCGTGATGGGCCTCGGTGCCACACCTGCCAGTGCTGATCCGGTCGGATCAGTCACCG
>WBZV01000786.1_pt2 | contig 15740 bp, 17 predicted proteins | sample 5204221 | NCBI WGS metagenome assembly WBZV01 (sample SAMN12344360, study PRJNA552823) | activated sludge metagenome | biome: Activated sludge suspended growth; feature: Nitrification reactor; material: Wastewater; isolation source: activated sludge from nitrification reactor of wastewater...
GAGGACCAGCGGCTCGAGACCCCGCCTCTCGGCCAGGCTCGCCTTGCGCAGTACTTGGGCCGCGCAGGCCGAGTTCTCCTCGGTGAAGATTTCCCAGCCGACCACCTTGCGCGAGAACAGATCCAGCATCAGGTAGAGGTAGTAGTAGGTGCCTACCACCGGTCCGGGCAACCAGGTGATATCCCATACCCAAATTTGATTGGGCCCATGCGCCTGGTGACGGCGTGGCTCGCGGTTGCTCGCGGCGGCGGCCCGCCCACGGCGATGCTGCAGGCCATGGGCGAGCAGAATGCGGTAGAAGCTCGACTCACTGGCCAGATAAGTTCCCTGATCCGCCAGCGCCGGGACGATCTGCGAGGGCGGCAGGCTGGTAAATTCAGGTCGGCAGACAAGGTCGAGCACGCGTTTGCGCTCGGCCTCGCTCAGCGCATTGGCAGGCGTCGGACGCGCGGCTTCGGGGCGCCGAGCCTCGATCCGCGGCCGAAACCCGACCGGGCGCTTCCTGACCTGCCAGCCGCGCAGCTGGAACACCCGCTGCACCGTGTTCTTGTTGAACCCCAGCAGGTGGCCACCGTCCGGTAGCCAAAGGACGGGTTGTCCTCGATCATCGCCTTGATCGGTTCGGCAAAGCGGGGTTGAGCCTTCGGCGGCGCCTTCACTGACTGGTAGTAGAACGTTCGACGGGGTACTTCAAACCACCGGCACAGCTAACTGATCGAGACGACGATCCCTTCTTCCTTGAGTCCCTGGCGGATCGTCTCGATCACTTCTCGTCCTCGCCCAGCAGGGACTGCAGTTCTTTCTGGCACGCAGCTCCAGCATCGCTTCTCCGTAGGCTTCCTCGAGCTGCTTGATCTGTTTCTCGTACTGCTCCCGGGTGTCCAGCGGGTTGGCACGCAACGCGTTCTCCATGCCCCGCTTAGCCTCATCGATCTTCTGACGGAGGCAGATCATACGAACGGCTGGCCTCGGCCACCGTCGTCTTGCCTTGCAGGATCTCCATCTCAAACGCGCTCTTGCGCTTGGCCGTCCAATGCTTGATTTCGTCTTCCACGGCCGTACTCATGTGTCCTTCCTTTCAAGGTTAACACCTGAGCAGGGTTTTACTGGGTCAATACAGCGATGCGCCGTAGACGTCTCATGGCAACAAAAAGCCCGCGCTGCAGAGGCAGAGCGGGCTTTTTGTTGCCAGTCCGGTGACGCCGGGGCGTCACCGTTCCGCGAGGGCTTGCCTGATTAGGCAGCCTTCTTGGAGGACTTGGCGGGAGCGGAGGTGCTGACGGCCTTGACGGTGGCGCTGGTGGCGGCGGCAACGTTGGCTTCGGCGATCTCTGCGACTTGCTTGGCGGCCTTGGTCACGCTGTCGTAGGCGGAATTGGCGGCAGCGATGGCAGACTTGACGGCAGCCACGGCAACGTCAGAACCGGCGGGAGCGGACTTGGCGGCCTTGTCCAGAGCGGCGGCGAAGGTCTTGTTGGCTTCGGCAACTTGAGCTTCGAACAGCTTGGACACTTCTTCCTGGGTTTGGGAAGCGATTTCGTAGATGCTGCGGGAGTAGGCAACAGCCTTCTCGACCATCGGCTGGGCCAGCGAAGTCTGCAGGGAGATCAGTTCCTGCACGTCCTTGGCACCCAGCAGGGCCTTGGTGGAGGCAACGCTGTCTTCGAGCACGGCGCGGGCGGTGTTCAGGTTCAGGGCGGCGATGCGCTCGGCGCTGGCGAATGCAGTGTTGGCCAGGGTCAGCAGGGTTTCAACATTGGCCTTGTTGGCGGCGACGATTTGCTCGGGGGTGGTCATGACAATCTCCTTGAGTGAATTAACGAATTACTGTCGGGGTTATGCAATGCCCCTGATTGGTGCGTTGCAACATGTAATCCATTATATGCACGCGAAGAGTGCTGTCAACAGTTTTTTGCTGCGCCGCACAAAAAACTTCCGAATTCGTAACGTACTTGAAAAATATAGGTTTTTCCGGCTCCCGGGGCGGAAGGTGAGCATCCGCCGGAGATCAAGGCGTGACGCGGTTCTCGGCCCGGAAGAGGGTGGCCGTGGGGCGTCAGGGGGAGGCCGACGCGTCCTTCTTCTTCGGTTGAATGGTGACCTGTACGCGACCTTGCTGGCTCGGTACGGTGGTGGCGTTGGGGCCGTTGGTGACGAGATAGGTTTCGGTGATGCCGTTGAACTGGATGTACTGACCACGTACCTCGTCGGCGCCGCTGCGCACCTTTGCCCGCTGGAAGAACTGGGAGAGCTCACTGCGGGCATCGTGCTCGATGCGCTCACCTTCGCCTTCCACCCACTCGTTCTTGCCTTCGCGCTTCTGGCGGAAGCGGGCCAGCCCGCCTTCGCCGCTGGTGGCGACGCCGCGCTGATAGCCTTCGGCATCCTGGCCGACGACAAGTTTGTCGCTGCGGATGGTGAGGGTGCCTTGGGTGAGCACCACGTGGCCTTCAAAAATGTGGATCTTGTTCTTGTCGTCCACGGTGACTCGGTCGGCCTCGATGTTCACCGGCTTGCTGCGGTCGGCTCTTTCCGCATGGGCGAGGGGCGCCAAGGCCAGAAGGACGAAGAGGGCGGATTGCCGGAGTGATGGTTTCATGGTTTCGGCGTCGGGGTGTTTCGATAGAGAGTGCCGCGGACCAGACCCTGAAGGCGGATGTTGCCGACGATGTTGTCACTTTCCATGCGTTCAGCAGCGATCACCGTTTTGCCCTGGGTGAGGGTGACGGGGGCGTCGCTACGCATTCTTTCGTCGTCCGGCCAGACGGTCATGCGTTCAGTGCGGAGTGTGGCCTCGGGCTTGTCCGGCTGCGCGGCCCGCTTGAGGAATACGTTGTCGATGAGCACGACCGTTTCGCCGTCCTTGCTCACGGTGGCAAAGTCAGACTCCATGCGTACCGGCTCGGGCCGGTTGAGGTAGTCGAGGCGTGGGCGGATGAGTTCGGTGCTCTCATCGTCGCCGTAGTGGATCATGCGGTCGGCCACCAGGATGTATTGGGTCTTGCCACTGAGATCGTAGCGCCGCAGTGTGAGTTTGTCGGCGGTGAAGTCGGGCTCGTGGAGGCTCTTGTCGACCTTCACCGTTTCATCTTGACGTGTTATCCGGTCGAGCCATACGCTGACACCGGCGAGCAGGATCAGGACGATGGCAGGGAAGAGGCTGTGACCGCGGCTATTCATGGTGCCCTGTCAGATGACTTTGGCAAGCATGAGATCGTGATGGTTGAGGGCTCCAACGAGTCGTCCCTCCGGATCGGCCACCAGGAGCTGGCTGATACGTAATCTTTCCATCATTTCAGCGGCCTCTACAGCCAGTGCGCTGGCCTGAATCGTGCGGGGGCCACGCTTCATCACATCGGCAACGCGGGCGGTGGAGAAGTTGCAGCCACTTGCCAGGGAACGGCGCAGATCGCCGTCTGTGTAGATGCCTATGATTTGATCGTCCCCCCCGACGATGGCCGTCATGCCCATGCCTGCGCGGGTCATTTCCATCAGGGCCTCACCGAGCAGTGCGTCTTCGCCGACCCGTGGGAGGGCGTCGCCGCTGCGCATCACATCAAAGACGTGGGTCAGCAGACGCCGGCCAAGGGCTCCGCCCGGGTGTGAGCGCGCAAAGTCATTGGGGCCGAAGCCACGGGCGTCGAGCAGCGCCACGGCGAGCGCATCGGTGAGGGCGAGGGCCGCTGTGGTGCTGGCTGTGGGTGCCAGGTTGAGGGGGCAGGCCTCCTCACGTACCGCACCGTTGAGATGTACGTCGGCCTCGCGGGCCAGGGGGGAGTCCGGATTTCCGGTCAGGGCGATCAGGCGTGCCCCCTGGCGCTTGACCAGGGGCACGATCTTGAGGAGCTCTTCGCTGCTGCCCGAGTAGGAGATGGCCACCAACACGTCGTCGGCGGTGATCATGCCCAGGTCGCCGTGGGCCGCTTCGGCGGCGTGCACGAAGTAGGCCGGAGTCCCGGTACTGGCCAGGGTGGCGGCAAATTTGCGTCCGATGTGCCCCGTTTTGCCAATGCCCGAGACGATGACCCTGCCCTTGGAGGCAAGGATCATATCCACCGCCTGGGTGAAGGTTTCGTCTAGCCGCTCCGCGAGTGTCTGCACCGCTTCGGCCTCGACGATCAGCACGCGCCGAGCGAGAGCGATAACGCGGGCATGGGCAGCGGCAATCGGGGCTGAGCTCATGGTTGACGTAGGTATAATCAGGCACCGGAGTATATCAGAACGACCATTCGGCCCGTCCGGCGGGCCTGCTGCCTATGCATACCTTCGAGCTCGTTCTCGTTCTCCTTGCCGGTGCCGTGCTGGTGGTGGGGATCTTCCGATCCCTCAACCTGCCGCCCGTACTCGGCTACCTGATGGTGGGGGCCGCGGTGGGCCCGCACGCGATGAATCTCATGCCCGACACGGGAGGCGCGCGTTACCTGGCGGAGTTCGGCGTGGTGTTCCTGATGTTCACCATCGGGCTGGAGTTTTCCTTGCCCCGTCTCTACAGCATGAAGCGCATTGTATTCGGGCTGGGGTCGATGCAGGTGCTGGGTTGCATCGTTGTGGTGACGCTGGTCGGCGCATTGGCAGGGTTGGGCTGGGGGCCAAGCTTTGCCTTGGGTGGTACCCTCGCCATGTCGTCCACGGCGATCATTTCCAAGCTGCTGTCCGACCGCTTGGAACTGGATTCCAGGCACGGTCGGGAGACCATTGGGGTCTTGTTGTTCCAGGATCTGGCGGTGGTGCCCCTGCTTATCCTCATCCCGGCCCTGTCCAAGCCGGCAGAGGAAATGCTGACGACCCTCGCCCTGGCGACGGTGAAGGCCGTTGTGATGCTGGGGCTTGTACTCTTCCTCGGCCAGAAGGTGATGCGCCGCTGGTTCTTCGAGGTTGCGCGGCAGCGCTCGGCCGAGCTGTTCATGCTCAATGTGCTGTTCATCACCCTCGGGTTGGCCTGGCTCACTGAGAGTGCCGGCCTGTCCCTGGCCCTCGGTGCCTTCCTGGCCGGCATGCTGATCTCCGAGACGGAATACCGCTACCACGTGGAAGAGGACATCAAGCCTTTCCGCGACGTGCTGTTGGGGCTTTTCTTTGTAACGGTGGGGATGTTTCTGGATGTGGGGCAGATCATCCTGAGCTTGCCTGCCGTGCTCGCCATGCTGGGGGCGCTGCTGCTGGTCAAGTTTCTGCTCGCCGGGGTGGCGTCGCGCGTGATGGGCAGTCCGCAGGGCACCGCTGCCCGCACCGGCTTGTGGCTGTGCGCTGGCGGGGAGTTCGGCTTCGTGCTGCTGAGCCAGATTGATGCCGCCCGCCTGCTGCCGCCGGCCCTCTCCCAGGTGATCGTGGCTGCCCTGGTACTGTCCATGCTGCTGGCGCCATTGATCGTGCAGTACAGTGAAAAACTGGTGTTGCGCCTGGTGCCGTCCGAGTGGATGAGTCGCTCCCTGCAGCTCACCAACATCGCCACCCAGTCGATGTTCGTCGACAAACACGCCATCCTGTGCGGTTTCGGTCGCAACGGCCAGTATCTCGGGCGGCTGCTCGAGCAGGAAGGTATTACCTACATCGCCCTTGATCTGGATCCGGAACGGGTACGCGAAGCGGCGGCGGCCGGAGAAACCGTCGTCTTCGGTGATGCGGCCAAGCGCGAAACCCTGATGGCCGCCGGCATTGCCCGCGCTTCCGTGGTGGTGGTCACCTACGCCGACACGGATGCGGCCCTGCGCGCTATGAGCCAGATCCGGGCCTGTCGGCCGGATGTACCGGTGGTGGTGCGTACTGCCGATGAAGTGGATCTGGACAAGCTCCGTCAGGCAGGTGCTGCCGAGGTGGTGCCCGAGGCGGTGGAGTCGTCCCTGATGCTTGCTTCCCACGCCCTCGCCCTGCTTGGCGTGCCCATGCCGCGCATCCTCAAGCGCATTCGCGAGGTGCGTGCCGAACGCTATCACCTGTTGCGTGGTCTTTACCGGGGCGGGGATCATCTCCATGAGGAGGCTATCGAGGAGCGCCAGCAGCCACGCCTGCATTCTGTGGTGATGGCCGCCGGTGCCCATGCGATCGGGCATAGCCTGGAAGAGCTGCGTCTGCGCGAAACCGGAGTCGAGGTCAGCGCCGTACGCCGTCAGCGTATCCGTGTCGTCGACCCCACTCCGGAGACCCGGATCGAACTGGACGACGTCCTGGTGCTGCTGGGCACCCCCTCCCAACTGGCTTCCGCCGAAAGTCGCCTGTTCAAGGGCCTATAGGCGTGTGCGGGCGACCGGGCTTGTTCCCGCGACCGTTCGTGTCCTGAGCGAACGTGCTTCCCGCATGGGGTATTCAGAATGCGGCACACACGGTGTAGATGCCGCTATCCACCAGATCGGTCTGGTTGATGGCGACGCCGTTGGCTGCGCCGCCGGGAAGCAGGCGGACGGAGCCGCTGGCGGGGAGGCCGTCGTCCATCGCGATGTCGATCTGTCGGGCGAAGTTGCCGGCCAGATTGTCCTGACAGATGAAGAAGGTGCCTGCCCAGCCGGCAATGGGTGGGGTGCCAGTGACGCCGATGCGGCCACCCACTGCGTTGCGGGGCAGCCAGTCCTGGATGGCAATGCCGTCGCCAGCCGGGCTGCGGCCGTCACCCGTGGCGAGGTTGGCGAGGCGCACGTGCTGCCAGAACAGGACCGATTCATCGGTGGGGGTGGTGGAGTTCCACAGGCCCTCGATACGCCCATTGCCCACGCTGCCTCCGGTACTGGCGCGGACGGCGCCAGCGAGGCGATTGGCGACGCCCGGGTCATCACCAGGCATGGCACGAAAACGATCCTGGTAGCTGAAAAGGTAGGTGGAGGTGGAGCGGAAGTCGCTGACCACACTCTTCACCTTGGCGCTGTTGATGAGTTCCTGGCCTTTGAGTACGCCGCCGAGGAGCAGCCCGATGATGACCAGGACCACGGCGATCTCGACCAGGGTGAAGCCGCGCTGCGAGGTATGCATGTTTGACCCCAATGGAATATAAGTGAGGTCGATATTAATGCATTTGGCATTGACTTGGCGCGCGGAGAGCTCCTGCGCCAGCGCGCTCCATTGGCGAGCGAGTCGTCAGTGCAGGGTTTCGGGGCGTTCGGGGGCCTGGACATCCAGCCACACGTCGCTGCCGTCCTCGCTCTCGCGGATCTGCAGGCCGAAGGTGGCAAAGGCGGCTTGCACGTCGCGGCGCAGGGGGATGTCGGCCAGCTCGCCGGCGCCGATGGCATGGCCGGCGGCCAGGTGCTGGGCGGTGGTGAGCCAGATGGGCGACAGGAAGGAGTCCGCCACAAGCGCGTGCATCTCGGCACTGACCGCCTTGAGGGGTTGGCCGAGGCCGTCCAGGTAGCCCTGCACATGGGCGACGGCCTGCATCAGGTGGGCGATGCGGCCGAGGCTCTTGGCGAAGAGATCATCCAGATCCTGTGCGGCGTAATAGAGAGTGATCTCTTCCTGCATGCCGTCGGGGAGGGCCTGCAGGAGAGCGGCCAGGTGGTTGAGGAGCAGGTCGGAATCGGCCGGCACCGACCAGGCGCTGCGCCGGTTGATGCGGTATTCCTGCCACATGGCGGCGACGATGGGCGCCAGGGCCCGGGCCAGGGGCGCATCGCTGCTGTCGGGTACCGGCGCCCGGGAGTCGTGCAGGCGCCAGCATTCCTTGTGCAGGTGATGGATCAGGCGGGCGATCTCGGCGCCGTCACCGGAGAGGATCTGCCACAGCTTGCTGCCGTCGAAGAGCAGGGCCAGCCCGCCTTCGTCGGAGACGATGCGCGACAGGTGTTCGGCGCCCGCCGGGGCGACACCGAACCGGTGTTCGGTGGCGGCCAGGTCGTCGGTGATGACGATGCGCGACAGGGCGGCCAGATCGAGGTCTTCGTCGCGGGCCTGGATGCGTTCGAGCAGGGCCTCGATGACCTGGCGGAGGGTGTGGGCGTTGGTGGTGGAGGTGGGGCCGTCGAAATCGATGTTCATGGTCGAAAAGCGTGGAGACGGGTTTATTCCTCGACGTGGCGCAGGGACAGGTCGATGGCGCGCACGTCCTTGGTCAGGCTGCCGATGGAAATGCGGTCGACGCCGGTTTCGGCGATGGCGCGCACCCGTTCCAGATTGACGCCGCCTGAGGCTTCGAGCTCGGCGCGGCCCTTGTTGATGGCCACGGCGTCACGCATCTGGGCGAGATCCATGTTGTCGAGCAGGATCATCTTGGCGCCGGCGGCCAGGGCTTCCTCGAGCTGGGCGAGGTCTTCGACTTCGACTTCGATGAAGACGTTGGACGGGGCAAAGGACTTGGCCTGCTCGATCACCGCCTTGATGCTGCCCGCTGAGATGATGTGGTTTTCCTTGATCAGGATGCCGTCGTAGAGGCCGATGCGGTGGTTGGTGCCGCCGCCGATCTTGACCGCGTATTTTTGCGCCAGCCGCAGGCCGGGCAGGGTCTTGCGGGTGTCGACGATCTTGGCCTGGGTGCCGGCCACGGCCTGCACGAAGGTGGCCGTGAGGGTGGCGGTGCCGGAGAGGAGCTGGACGAAGTTGAGGGCGGTGCGCTCGGCGGTGAGCAGGGCGCGGGCAGAGGCGTCCACCTCGCACAGTAGCTGGCCGGGCTTGATGCGCTCGCCGTCGCGGGTATGCCAGATCACGGAGGCGGAGGGTTCGAGGGCGGCGAAGGCGGCGTCGAACCAGGCGGTGCCGCACAGCACGGCGTCTTCGCGGGTGATCACGCGACCCCGGGCATTGCGGCTGGCCGGCACAAGGCGGGCGGTGAGGTCGCCCGTACCGATGTCTTCGGCCAGGGAAGCGGCCACGGAGCGCTGGACTTCAACGCGAAGCTGTTCTGCAAATTCCATCGGGAGTCACCTAAGATGTACCGGCCTGGAATTCTAACACTTGGGGGGGAGGCGTCATGACCGCGATGTTGGGTGTGCTGGAGGTCAGTCTTGGAGTGCTGATCGTGGTGGTGCTGGTGGTGGGTCTGATCTACTGGTACGTGCAGGACATCACCCAGAAGAAGCATGCCATTCTGCGCAACTACCCGCTGATAGGCCATTTGCGTTACTTTTTCGAGCAGCTTGGCGAATATTTCAGGCAGTACTTCTTTCTGGGGGATCGGGAGGAGATGCCCTTCAACCGGGCCACCCGCGGTTGGGTCTATCGGTTGGCCAAGAACGAGGGGGGCGTGGTGGGCTTCGGCTCCACCTACGATCTGCATCACCCCGGAGCGCTGATCTTTGTGAACGCCGGCTTTCCGGTGCTGGACGAGAATCAGGTGCCGACACCGCCGCTGGCCATCGGTGATGGCTACGCCGCGCAGCCCTTCGTGGCGCGCTCCCTCATCAATATCAGCGGCATGAGCTATGGCGCCCTGTCGCGTCCGGCGGTGCTGGCCTTGTCAAAGGGTGCGGCTGAGGCCGGTTGCTGGATGGATACGGGTGAGGGAGGGCTGGCGCCGGCTCACCTGGAAGGGGGGGCCGACATCATCATGCAGATCGGTACCGCCAAGTATGGGGTGCGCGACGCCCAGGGCCAGCTCTCGGATGAGCGTCTCCGTGAGCTGGCAGCCCATCCCACGGTCAGGGCCTTCGAGATCAAGCTCTCCCAGGGGGCCAAGCCGGGCAAGGGCGGGGTGCTGCCGGGCAGCAAGGTCACGCGGGAGATCGCGGCGATCCGGGGCATTCCGGAAGGCGTGGATTCCATCAGCCCGAACCGTCACCGGGACATCGCAAACGTCAATGACTTGCTCGACATGATCGTGCGGGTACGCACCGTCACGGGCAAACCGGTGGGCATCAAGACTGCCATCGGCGGGCGGCGCTTCCTGCATGAGCTATGCGAGGCGATCCTGCGCCGGGGCCTCGATACTGCGCCGGATTTCATCGCTGTCGATGGCGGTGAGGGTGGGTCCGGGGCCGCGCCCCAGGCGCTGGCCGATCACATGGCCCTTTCCATTGATGAAGCCTTGCCACGGGTGATTGATACGCTGATTGAGTTTGGCCTGCGCGAGCGTATTCGCGTGATCGCCGCCGGCAAGCTGGTGACTTCAGCGCGGGCCGCGTGGGCCCTGGCTTGCGGCGCCGATTTCGTGAATACGGCGCGGGGTTTCATGTTCTCGTTGGGCTGTGTGCAGGCCATGCGCTGCCATCAGAACACCTGCCCGACGGGTATCACTACGCACAACGCCAAGCTTCAGCGTGGTCTGGTGGTGGAGGAGAAGTACCTGAGGGTGGCCAACTATGCCCGCAATCTGAACAAGGAAATTGACATGATTGCCCATGCCTGCGGGCTCCAGCATGCGCGGGAGTTCCGTCGTGAGCATGTGCGTCTGGTTCAGTCGGGTGGTCGCAGCGAAGCCTTCAACATGCTGTATCCCTATCCGGAGCCCTTCGATGGGGCTCCTGGTCGCCATGGGGGCCTGGTCTAGGCGGCATTTTCTGCCGTGTGCTCCCCGTAACCGGTGATCCATCCGTTGCGCCTTGCGGCCCGCGGGGCCGGATGCCGCCGGCAGATTTTACCGGGCAGGGTATGGCGCCCCGTGCCGCCTTGCGCAGGAAGGCCCGGCAGGCCGTTTCCCGGCGCGATTTCTTAACCGGACTTTACCTGCCTTGACGTCTGCTAACTGCAAGATCGGCGCTTATCGGCCGCTAAATTGCTACATGAAAGGCCTGGAGACCAGACCTGGCATCCAGCCCGGATCGACCGGCGGGTTTACCGGTCTCGCATGTAGAGGATTGCATCATGGTCAGTAGCATCGGCAGCAGTGGCATGGTTTCCATGGCAGGAATGCAGCGCCCCGACCCGAGCCGGATGGCGAGCAACGTCTTTTCGAAGCTCGATACCAAGGGTCAGGGTTTCATCGAGGAGAGTGACCTGCAGTCGGCCTTCAGCCAGCTCACCAGCGCCTCCTCCGGCAGCGCCGAGAGCGACAGCGCCGCCCTGTTCAAGGTGCTGGATGGGGACAGCGATGGGAAGGTGACGGAAAGCGAGTTCTCCAGCAGCATGCAAAAGCTCGCCGATGCCCTGGAGAGTCAGGCCTTCGGTAGCCGCATGGCCGGCGCCATGCCTCCGCCCCCGCCGCCGCCGGAGGGCGATGACGCGGGCTTCACCCAGGAGGAGCTGAGCAGCCAGTTGCAGGAGATCGGCTCGTCCGACAGCCAGCTGTCCGAGCTTATTTCCAAGGTGGTGGAGAACTTTGAAGCCGCCGATGCCAATGGCGACGGCAAGGTGAGCGCATCGGAAGCCATGGCCTATGACCGGGAAAGCCGTGCCGACACGAGTGCCGGCTCCTCCAGTGACAGCACGACCGCCAGCGTGACCAGCGAAGGCGCACTGATGCACCGGCTGATGGAACTGATGCGCGCCTACGGAAACGACGAGGACACCCCTCGGAGCAGTGTCAGAGTGAGCGCCTGACCGGATGCCCACGGAGGGGCGCCGGTTCTCAGTGCTGTGCATCCGGTCCCAGATGGGTGGCGAGAAAGTGCAGGCGATGGCTTGCGTTGCCCAGGTCTTGCCCGGCGTCCGCCAGCGCCAGATACGCTTGGGGGCGTCCGATCCCGGCGAGGGCTTTGGCCATGCGCCGGCCGTGTTCTACCGGGACGGTCCGGGCGGCGTCTCCATGAATGATCAGGGCCGGTGCCGCCACGTCCCCGGCGTGAAATCCCGGGGACGTGGCGTGCAGACGCGCGCTGTCGCTCTCATGCCATGCTCTGCCCTGCCGCAGGTGTTTTCTCAAGCCACCGGGAGCTGGGCGAGGACGGCGTCCAGCACCTGCCTTTCCAGCTCGGGGTGCAGGCAGTCCATCTCCACCAGATCGCCCCAGTTTTCGCGAAAGTTGCGCTGCCAGGTGATCTGGCGTTTGGCTAGCTGGCGGGTGGCGAAGATGCCCTTGTCACGGAAGGTGGCCAGGCTGCAGTGGCCTTCAAGGTATTCCAGGGCTTGGCGGTAGCCGACGCAGCGCATGGAGGGCAGGCTGGCGTCGAGCCGGTAGTGGCGGCGCAGCGTCTCCACTTCGTCCACAAAGCCGGCCAGCAGCATGGCGTCGAAGCGCCTTTCGATGCGGGCGTGGAGCACGGCCCGGTCGCTGGGGGTCAGGGCCAGGGGAATCAGGCGGTGGGTGTCGACGGCACTCTCGCGGCGGCCATAGCTGGCGGCCAGGGGCTGGCCGGTGAGACGCACGATCTCCAGGGCGCGCTGGATGCGCTGGGCGTCCTTGGGTTCGAGGCGGGCGGCAGCGTCGGGGTCGAGGCGGGCCAGCTCGGCATGCAGTGCGGGCCAGCCGTCCCGGGCGGCGGCGTCCTCGATCTCCCGGCGCAGGGCGGGGTCGGCCTCGGGCAGGTCGGAGAGCCCTTCGCGCAGGGCCTTGTAATAGAGCATGGTGCCGCCCACCAGCAGGGGGATGCGCCCCCGGGCGGTGATTTCGCCCATCAGACGCCGGGCATCCATGCAGAAGCGCGCGGCGGAATAGGCATACTCGGGGCTGAGGATGTCGATCAGGTGATGGGGGCAGGCGGCCCGCTCTTCCGCCGTGGGCTTGGCCGTGCCGATGTCCATGCCCCGGTACACCAGGGCCGAATCGACGCTGATGATCTCCACCGGCAGGCTGCGGGCGAGGGCCAGGGCGCAGGCTGTCTTGCCGCTGGCGGTGGGGCCCATCAGCAGGATGGCGGGCGGAAGCGGGGGCGTTTGGGGCATGATGCGCCTTTCGATGGGACGCGCATTGTAGCGGTTGGAATTGGCCTATGAGCATGTGGATGAGGCGGGCATGGCATGCCCTGGTGATGGTCTGGCTGCTGCTGTGGGCCGGGCTGGCGACGGCGGCGGGGCCGCTGTTCCTGTGGGAGTTGCGGGATGCTGGCGGCGCGTTGCGGGCCTGGCTGTACGGCACCATCCACGTCTGCGATGCGGCCTGCTTTCCACTGCCTGATGAGGTGCGCAAGGCGCTTGCCAAAGCGGACAGTCTGGCCCTGGAGCTGGATCTTGCCGACCCGGCGGTGATGCAGCGCCTCGGCGAAGCGGCCCTGCTGCCCGCCGGGACACGCCTCGACGCCCGGCTGCCGCCGGCCCTTCGCCCGCGCCTGGTATTGGCTTCGACCCGCATGGGGCTGCCACCCGAGGCCGTGCAGCGTCTGCAACCCTGGATGGTGAGCACCCTGCTGACCGTGCGCTTGGCCGAGACGGTGGGCTTTCGCACCGAGCAGGGGGTGGATCTTTGGCTGGCCGGCGCGGCCAGGGCGACGGGCAAACCCCTGTGGGCGCTGGAAACCGTTGATCGGCAGATCGAGGCCTTGTCCGGTGGTGGCGATGCGGCCCAGTTGGCCGGCCTCACCGAGGTGGTCGAGCTGATCGAGTCGGGTGAGGCCCGCGTCTACTTCCGGAGCATGCTGGACGCCTGGCGGGCGGGGGACGTGAGGGCCCTCGACCACTTGCTGAGGGAGGCCTTGGCTACGGAGGCGATGGTGCCGCTCTTTGTGGAGATGCTCGACCGCCGCAACCGGGAGATGGCGGATACCCTCGTCCGTCGCCTGGATAGTGGCGACCGGCCCTTCGTTGCGGTTGGCGCCGGTCATTTCGGCGGGCCTGCCGGGCTGCTGGCAGAGCTGGCCGGGCGGGGCTATCAGTTGAAACAGGTGGAGCCGGCCCCCGGCTCGGAGTGATGATCGCAACCGGGAGCGGCATTCATGGAAGACATCTTCATCAGTTACGCCAGCGAGGACCGGGAGCAGGCCCGCCGATTTGCCGAGGCCTTCTCCGCCCGTGGCTGGTCGGTGTGGTGGGACCGGCACATCGTGCCAGGGGAGGCTTTCGACACTCGCATTGAGCAGGCACTGGACGCGGCGCGCTGCGTGGTGGTGTTGTGGTCGGCCTCGTCGGTGGCCTCGGAGTGGGTGAGGAACGAGGCTGCTGTGGGTGCGGAGCGGGGGGTTTTGGTGCCGGCGATGATCGAGCCCGTGAAGCTGCCCCTGGAGTTTCGCCGCAAGCAGACGGCCGACCTGTGTGCTTGGCAGGGCGATCTGGCGCATCCCGGGTTCGTGTCCCTGTGCAACGGGATCGCGCGGGTGCTTGGTGAGGCGGGACGTCTGCCGCCTCCTGCCGACTCGGGTGGCGTACCGGGGCCGGGGCGCGACGGACCCGGCCCGGCACGCTTCACCTTGCTGGCCGGGACTTTGGCGGTGCTGGGGCTGTTGGCCTGGTGGTGGGCACCGCTGGCTGTCGATCCCGTCGATGTGCCCCCTGCGGCACCGGCCAGGCTCGAGCGACCTGCGGGCGGCGGGCCTGAGGTATCCCTGGCGGCGCGTGTTGCCGGCACCTACTTTGGCGACGTGATCGCAGATTCGAAGGGCAGTTCGCGCAGCGACGTGAGGGTGACCTTGACGGCCGTCGATGGGCGCAGTGTGCGGGTGAGCACCGATTACCCCCGCATTCCCGTCGTCGATGTGCCACTCACCCGGGCCGGCGAGCAGGTCATCAGTGCGGCGGGCGACACCGCCCTGATGGTGGACCTTTCCAGGCATCCGCCCCAGCTAACCTACTCGCCCCGTGGTGAGCTGAGCTTCAGCGGAGTGCGCCAGTGAGGGGGTGGGGCAGCGTGACGGTGGGCATGGCGCTGACGTTTTTCAATGCCGTTGCGGCGGCGGGAACGGTGGCTATTGACGTGGGCCATTTCCTGGAACGCCCCGGTGCCATCAGTGCCTATGGTGTGACGGAGTTTGAATACAACCACGCCCTGGCGGCAGTGTTGGCCGCCCGACTGGCATCGGAAGGTGTGCCGGTGCGCCTGATCGGCCATCGGGGCGAAATGGCCGACCTGCGGGCCCGCCCCCGAGAGGCCGAGGCGGCCGGGGCTGGCTTCTTCCTGTCCATCCACCATGACTCGGTGAAGGAGGAACACCTCCAGCCGTGGACCTGGAATGGCCGCAGCCTGCGTCACGCCGAGGGCTTCGCCGGTTTTTCGCTGTTTGTGTCGCGGCTCAACCCGCGCCTGGACGAGAGCCTGGCCTGCGCCAGCGCCATCGGCGCGGCCCTGCGCCGGGCCGGCCTGCCGGTGGCGACCCATCATGGCGTGTCCTCGGCCGGTGTGGAACGCCCGTGGGCCGACGAGGCCAACGGGGTGTATTTCTACGACAACCTGGTGGTGCTGAAGACCGCGACCATCCCGGCCGTGCTGCTGGAGGCGGGGGTGATCGTGAATCGGGATGAGGAACGTGATCTGGCCGGTTCCGCGCGCCGTGCCCTGACCGCCGACGCCGTGTTGCAGGGCCTGCAGCAGTGCGGCGTGGCGATTGCCCCGTGACCGCGCCGATCGGATCGGCCAGAATGCCAACCGCACGTCCCGACACTCCGGATCGACCATGAAGACTGTCCTGCTTTCCTACTTCTCCGCCGCCCGTAGCCTGACCCAGCGGGGCGTCCTATGGCACCTGATGTGGCCGACCCTGGCCGCCGCCGCCGTATGGACCTCGCTGCTGGTGTCGAGCTGGAGCAGCCTGGTGGAGGTGGGCAACCGCCTGATTACCGGCATGCCCCTGGTGGGGGGCTGGCTGGCGGCCTCGGAAACCGCGCTGCTGGTGGCGCTGGTGATGTACAAGATCGGCCTTGTGGTGCTGGCCCTGCCCATCATCTACGTGACGGCGGCCTTCCTGGTGGCGGCGGTGGCCCTGCCGCTGATGGCCGATAAGGTGGCCGGTATGGACTACGCCGACATTGCCCGTCGCCGGGGTGGGAGCCAGATGGGCAACGTCTGGAATGCCCTGGTGTCG
>WBZV01000860.1_pt1 | contig 15688 bp, 10 predicted proteins | sample 5204221 | NCBI WGS metagenome assembly WBZV01 (sample SAMN12344360, study PRJNA552823) | activated sludge metagenome | biome: Activated sludge suspended growth; feature: Nitrification reactor; material: Wastewater; isolation source: activated sludge from nitrification reactor of wastewater...
TCTTCCACTCTCCCGGGTTGAATCTTCTCGAGGGGGCATCATGGATCGACGTGGTTTTCTGCGTAACAGCGGCTTTCTGACCGTATCGGTCGCGATGGGCGGCCTTGCCGGATGTGGTAGTTCGGGTAGCCTGCCGGCCCAGGCCATGGGCAGTGGCTGGAAGTTTCCCCAGAGCGTGGGGTCCGGTGACCCCTCGCCGGAAGGGGCCGTACTGTGGACCCGGGTGGTTCCGCTGACGGCGGATGATGTGAGCACCACCGCCGGCCTGCGGGACGTCAGCATCCGCCTGCGGGTCACCGACGGGGACAACCGGGCAGCCCTGGGCAGCAACGCGGCCCTGACCGGCACCATCCTGGTGGACAGCCTGGTGCCGGTGCGGGCGGAATACGATTGCACCGTGCGCAACAAGGTCACCGGCTTGCAGCCGGGGCGGCTCTACTACTACCAGTTCATCGCCGGCGACGTGCGCTCCCGGGTGGGCCGTTTCCGCACCGCGCCGGCCCGGGGGGCCAGCGTGGACCAGATGCGCCTGATCTTCATGAGCTGCCAGGACTGGAGCGTGAATCACTGGGGCGCCTTCGATCACATCGCAAAGAACGAGGACGCGGATCTGATCGTCCACCTTGGTGATTACATCTACGAGACCGTGGGCGAAGCTTTCCAGACCGGGGCGGTGGAGTCGCGCCATGACGCGCTGGTGCTGCCCGATGGCGTCTTCAAGAACGGCAGCTCGGGCAGCAAGTACGCCAACACCCTGGCCGACTACCGCTACCTCTACAAGAAGTACCGCAGCGACCCGCGCCTGCAGGCGGTGCACGAGCGCTTTGCCTTCGTGGCCACCTGGGACGATCACGAGTTCTCCGATGACTGCTGGGGTGATTCCACCACCTACGACAATGGCAGCTACGACGCGGCCTCCCACAGCGGCACCAACACCCGTCAGTCGGGGCGCCGGCGCTCGGCCAACCGGGCATGGTTCGAGTTCATGCCGGCGGACATCAGCCTGGACGAGTCCACCAGCGGCTTCGACACCGTGCGCCTCTACCGGGACATCCAGTGGGGCAATCTGGCCCATTTCGTGGTGACCGACCAGCGCATGTACCGTTCCGACCACGTGGTGCCCGAGGCCACCCCCAACCCCGCCACCGGGGCTGCCCTGGGCGAGATCGGCAGTCGCTATGTGGTACCCAAGTCCACCCGCGATGGCTTCGAGGCCATCAAGATGGCGGCCGCCGGCAGTGAGGATCCGCTGGCCGCCGTGTCCATCCTGGGTCGCACCCAGCGGGACTGGTGGAAGCGCACCATGAGCGAATCGTCCTCCACCTGGAAGCTGTGGTGCAACGAAGTGTCCCTGCTGCGCATGCAGCTCAACGGCACCGATGCCATCGCCACCCTGTTCGCCCTGGAGGCGGTGAGCAGCCTGGGCAGCGGCATTCAGGGGCTGCTGACGTCCACCGGGGGCAATGTGCCGGTGGCGGCGGCCATCGTCGCCGCCAGCACCGCGGGGGCGAGCCAGGCCGTTGCCGCGGCGGCGGGTGCCGCCATTGGCGCAGCGGCCGCCGCGGCCGGCGATACCACGGCTGCGGCGGTGGCCGCCGGCCTCAGCGCGGCCCAGGCGGCCATTGCCGTGGCCGCTTTCAATGCCGCGGCTGCAGCCGCGGCAGGGGGCACAGCCGCCCAGGTGTCGGCCGGTGCCCAGACCATCGCCTTTGGCTACATCAAGCCGGACATCCAGGCCCGTGGCGTCAACTCGCCTTTTGTCCAGGCGTCCGGTCGGGCCGACGCCCTCAAGGCCTACTTCGACCGCTTCCTGTTCAACTGCGACCAGTGGGATGGCTTCAACGCCGAGCGCAAGGCGCTGATGGCCCACCTGAAGGGCGGCAACATCCGCAACGTGGTGGCGCTCACCGGCGACCTGCACTGCTTTGATGCCGGGGTGGTGATGGATGACTACGACGCGGCCAGCCCCCAGCCGGTGATGGTGGACCTGGTGACCGCCGGTATGAGCTCCGAGTCCCTGTTCACCTTCTTTGCCGATGCGGTGGGTTCCGTCAGCCCCGACCTGGCCACCCTGATCTACTACCCCCTGGCGGTACCGGTGGCCGGCATCGGAACGCTCAACCTGCGGCTCAACCTCTTCGACTACACCATGGCCGGCAACCCGCCGACCCTGGATGCCCTCGGAGAGGGGCTGCGCATCCGCCTGCGTTCCGCCCTGGCAGCCAGCGGCGTTGCCGAATCGGCGCTGGACGCGACGACCACGGCGGTGCTCGCGGGGCTCAAGGCCGATCCGGCCTTCTCGACCCAGCTCCTCGGGCTGGCGGGGCAACTGGCGGGTATCTCGGCCAATCCCTGGATCCGCTGGGTGAGTACCGACATCCAGGGCTATGGGGTGGTCACCCTCACCGCCACCGAGATGGTGTGCCAGTTCAGGGCCCTGAACCGGCTGGTGGGCAGCACGGCGCCGGCTTCGGGCCTGATCGCCCGCACGGTGACGGCGCGCATCCCGGCCGGTACGGCGGCGGTGACGATCAGCTGACGGGAGATGCGCTGCCTGTCCCGCACCACGACGTCCCCTGTCGTCGTGCGGGACGGCCTTCGCCGCATCCGGGTGATTCGTCCGGAACGTCGGCTTGTGCGCCGGCGACCCGACCTGCGGAAGGCCCTTCAGCTTGCCCTGGTGGCGTGGCTGAACCAGGTGGCGACCTGGCTGAGCCACGCGTCCGGGCGTTCGATGATGACCGGTACGGCACCGGCGTAAATGTGACCGCTGGCGCAATCCAGGGTGAGCGTGTCGCCTTCATGCAGACAGTGCTCGCCGATGGTCACGCAGCGCCGTGCCAGATCGATGCGCAGTGCGGTGCAGCCCACCAGGCAGGCCTTGCCCAGTTGTCGGGCAACCACCGCCGCGTGGGCAGTCCGGCCACCCCGCGCGGTGAGGATGCCACGCGCGGCGGCGATCCCCCGCAGATCGGCGGTGCTGGTGTCGTCGCGCACCAGGATGCAGTCCTGACCGGCCCCGGCCTGGGCGCAGGCATCGGTGGGGTCGAGGGCAATGGTGCCGACGGCGACACCGATGCCGGCCGGGATGGCGCTGCCCAGCAGGGTATGCCCGTGGGTGTCGCCGATGCGGGCGTGTTCCATATGACGCAGGTCCACGTCACCGAGCATGTCGAGGGCCCGGGCGGGCGACCAGATGCCCGCATTCACCTGTTCCACCGCGATGCGCAGGGCGGCCCAGGGTGTGCGCTTGGCGCTGCGGGTCTGGAGCAGGTAGAGGACGCCGTCCTGTACGGTGAATTCGAACTCCTGCACGTCGCCGAACTCCCGTTCAAGGATCTCGGCCATGGATCCGAGGCGGGACAGCACATGGGGCAAGCTTGCTGCCAGACGCGCGGTGTCGGGTGCCGAATGCTGCCCCGAGACCACATCCTCGCCCTGGCTGTTGAAGCGGAAGTCCAGGTACAGGCGGTTCTCGCCGCTGGCCGGATCGCGGCTGAAGCCGACTCCGGCACCGGAGGTGCCTCCGGCGTTGCCGAAGACCATGCGCTGGACCGTGACGGCCGTGCCCATCTTTGCGTCGATGCGGCGCATGCGCCGGTATTCGATGGCCCGGGGGCTCATCCACGAGTCGAACACCGCTTCGGTGGCCCGCTGCAATTGCGTCAGCGGGTCCTGGGGAAAGGGGCAGCCGTTGAGGGTCTCGAAGATCTCCAGGTAGCGGCGGGCGAGGCGGGTGAGGGCGCGGAAGTCCAGCTCCTGGGGGCGCTGGGCGCCCGCCTGCTCCATGGCCAGATTGAGTGCTTCGCGAAAGGGCGCCGGGGGGCTGTGGTGCACCACCTCGGCATACTGCTGGATCAGGCGCCGGTAGGAGTCCCACACCAGCCGGGGGTTGCCAGTCATGCGCAGGAGGCCGCGGAGCGTGGCGTCGGTGAGTCCGACATCAAGAATGGTATCCATCATGCCGGGCATGGACACCGGCGCGCCCGAGCGCACCGACACCAGCAGGGGCTTGCGACCGGAACCGAACTCCAGCCCGCAGGCGGCCTCGAGGCGTTCGATCTGGCTTTCCAGCAGCTTGCGCAGGGCCGGACGGAAGGCCGCCGGATCATCGCCAAAGGCCTGGCAGAAGGGGGTGCCGAGCACGAAGGCCTGGGGCACGGGCAGGCCGATGGCGGCCATGCGCGCCAGGTTGAAGGCCTTGAAACCCATCGTCTCGACGGGGCCTTCGAGACGCGGGCCGGGCAGGCCGATGCCATAAAGGTGGCGGGTCAGGTCCATGCTAGTCACTCGTCACCGCACTCAGGACGTGGTCCCGGAGCTGCATGGCGGTGTGCAGCAGCAGGTCGGCGGCGTTCTCCAGGTTGCGGGCGCATTCGGCGCAGGCATACAGGTCGCGGAAATCACCCGTGTCGGCGATCAGGGCGCGCTTGAAGCCCCGGTGGGCTTCGTCGGCCTGACGCTCCGCGGCCATGATGTGGTGGATGGCTTCGAGGAAATCCTGCAGATCTTCCCGCGGGCCACCCGGGCGGATGCCCCGGGCGCACTCCAGGGCCTTCAGGAACTCCTGGGCGCTCGACACCGCCAGGGCGGCAAGGGTGCCGAGGGATTCCAGCAGGGGCGCACCGGGCGGGGCGGGCGGAAACAGGCTCAGGTGAAAGGCGGCTTCCTCTAGCTCGTCGATGACGTCATCGGCGCCTTCTATCAGGGTGCAGTAGAAGTCGCCATGGCCGGTGTTCTGGCGTTGCAGCTCACGGGCCAGATTCACCAGGTCGTCGGCCTGGTGCTCCCAGTGTCGGGCGCGGCCGGCGTTGCGGGTGACCTGCTCGCCGGCTTCGGGGCCGAGCAGGCCGAGCAGGCAGTCGCGCAGGCCGGCGGCGATCTCGATGGCCAGGGCCGCATGCTCCGCGGCCACATCGATGAGTTGCTGGCGGGTGCTGCGGAAGCAGGTCAGCAGTTCCACCCGCAGGGCATCGCGGATCTCCTCCTCGGGGAGGTTTTCGAGCTGGGCGTGGGTGCAGGTGCGGAATACGAACTGCATGAAGGCCATCGCCCGGCTGCGGTCCAGGGTGTCGTCGAGGCGGGCGCCGAAGGCCGGCGGGGTGCGGGCGGCAAAGGCCAGGGCGTCCACCACCAGTTGCTCGCCACCGGCCCGCAGCCAGCCCATGTGGCCGATGCCTTCGTCGGCGGCCCACTTCAGCACCGCCAGGCTCTCCTTCTTGGGCAGCAGCAGGCGCAGGCGCTTGCGGGCCCGGTTCCAGTCGATCAGAAAGACCAGGCGCGAACCCAGGAAGGACAGGTAGTCGCTCAGGCCGGCCTCGTTGTTGGCGGTGAAGGTGCCGGTGCTGATGTGATAGACGCCGTCGTCCATGTCCCGGTCGGTGCGGGAGCGGGTGTCGTCCCAGCTCACCGCCCAGTGGGCGAAAAGGCTCTGGAAGAAGAGCAGGCGCTGGATGTGCACGTCGGTGTAGGTGACGCGGACGCAACCCTTCTCCACGTGCACCACGAGGACATGGGCGTCGGTGGTGCCGATGTCGTTCTGCAGGATCAGGCGCTCGCCGCTGCGGGTGGCGGTGGTGCCCAGGCCCGGGTGCTCGAACTTGAGGGGCCGGGTCTCGTTGACACCGCGCATGAAAGCCGCAATCAGCGGGCGGTCGGCGGGGCTGATCTCGTAGGCGGCAGCGCCGTCGATGTCCTCCGAGGCGATCTGCGACTGCAGGTGCAGAAGGGCCTTGTGCATGTCCATCACCATCAGATGGGCGCTGTCACCCGCGTCCCGGTCGCCGGACACGAGACGCGTGATCTGCTCGCGGGAGAGGCTGTCCTGGCGGGTGCACCAGGCCTGCCCGCGCAGGGCCGAGAGGCGCGCAGTCAGGCCGGCGGCCGCATCAATGCCACTGACACGGAGGGGCGCCAGCAGGGTGTCGAGTTCGGTGGCGATCAGTCCGCAGACCTTTTCGGCGCCGGGGATCCGGTACAGGTCGTCCTCGATCAGCTCGCTCTGGCCGGGCAAGGCGTCGAGGCTGTCGTCGGCGATCCCCGCTGCGCCCCGTTCCGCGGACAGGGCCGGCTGCAGGGCGGAGGGATGGGTGGCGTGGAGCTGGGCGGCCTGGAGCAGGCTGAAGTAGAACTTGACCCGGTCGTTGGCGGCGAGGGCGTCGGCCAGCAGGGCCGGGAGCAGCAGGCCGGGCTCGCCAAGGGCGTCGATGATGCGTGCTTTTTCCGTCATGCTTTCCGCTCCCATTGAGGTCTGGACAGGCAGGGTGGCCCCTCCGGGTGACAGCGGTATTTCAGGCGGGGTGTGGCTGCCATCCGGGGATGGCAGCCCGGGGCGGGTTCAGCCCTGCGGATGGCGCAGGCGACGGGCCAGCACACCGATGCCGGCGAGGGCCAGGACCAGGGAGCCGGGTTCGGGCACGGTGGCGGGGGCGGTGGCGATCCGCACCGAGTCGATGGACAGCCAGGAGCTGCCCACGTAGTCGCCCACGTCGACGATGCCAAAGACCACGTCGGTGCTGCCGGCGGCGTTGAAGGTGTGGCTGAAGCTGCCATTGCCCAGGCCGGTGAACACGTCGTCGAGCAGGGTGAGCACGCCGCCGATGACCACGAAGGCATAGTCGTTCATGCCGGCCAGCGGGTCTTCGTTGGAGGCCAGGCGCCAGTCGAAGGTGAGGGTGTCGCCGGCCTGCACGCCGAGGGTCTGGCGCAGGGCCGAGCCTTCAAAGGCCCAGCCGCCGTTCACCGGGTCCGGATCGAGCTGGCCGAGGGGGAGACCGGCAAAGGTCTCCACGCCGCCGGGCTGGCCGACGGGGGCCGCCGCGTTGCCCGACTGGTTGAAGGCGCCGGCCGCGGCGGGGAAGTCATCCACGTCCAGGGAGGCGGTGCTCAGGCGGGCTTCACCGGCCGACACGGCGACATCGCCGAGGCTGTCCCAGCCGGTCAGACCCGCGGAGAAATCACCGTTGATCACGGCCGCCTTGGCCGGGTTGGCGATGAAGGCGCCCAGCAGCAGGGCGGTGGAGAGGGCAAAGGTGCGCTTCATGGTGTGTCCTTGGGTGTCGGGGGTCAGGGGGCGACGATGATGTCGCGGGCGGCGTCAAGGCTGCTGGCCGCCACGCCCTTGAGGAGGACGAGGGGGCGGGCCACGGCGCTACCGGCGCTGCCGTCCGCATCGATCTGCACGCTGGTGCCGGCGGGGGTGCTGACCAGCTTGAGGTAGCCGTCGGCGAGGGGCTGGGTGCCGGTGTAGCCGAGGCTGGCCAGCAGGGCGCCCAGGTGAAGGCGGTCGGTGCCGGGCACGAAGTCGGTGATGGTGTCGCCGGCTTCGCGCAGGCTGCGATACACGAAGGTGTCGGCGCCAGCGCCGCCAGTCAGGGTGTCCGCGCCGTCGCCGCCGCTGATGAGGTCGTCACCGGGGGTGCCGGCGAGCGTGTCGCGACCCGCCGTGCCGTTGAGCTTGCGCACCAGTTGCAGGCCGACGATCACCGGGTCGTGGTCGGACGAGCGGTAGGGCGTGGCGGAGTAGAGGTCCGGTTCGCAGGCGGCGCAGGCGGGCTGCTTGAACTCCAGGTTGTAGTCGATGAAGGAGGGCTCGTCAGCGTTGATGTGCCAGTGGCCCACACCGGCCAGCTGGCTGTTGAGGCTGGCGCTGGTCAGGGCGTGGTCCAGGTAGCCGGTCTCGCCGTCGAAGACGTAGGAGTAGGGATTGGCCTCCCGGGCGGCGAGCTGGTCGATGAAGCCGGCCTGGGTGAGCTGGGCGACGGGGTCTTCCTTGCCGTAGGCGTTCAGATCGCCGATCACCACCACGTCGTCGTCACCGGCGGCGGTACGCACCTGGCCGATGAAGGCCAGCAGCTGGCGGGCCTGGTCGATACGGCGGGCGTTGTAGCAGCCCTGGCCGTCGCCCTGGTCCAGGTCGGCGCCGGCGGCGTCGCTGCAGCTCTTGGACTTGAAGTGATTGACCACCACCGAGAACTTCTCGCCGTTGAGGGCGGCGAAGGTCTGGGCCAGGGGCGGGCGGTTGTTGATGGCGGCGGGGTCGGACAGGGACGCGCCCACGCGGCTGACCTTGGCCGGCTTGTAGATCAGGGCCACCTTGATTTCGTCGCTGCCGGTGCCATTGGCCGGGTCGGGCACCACGGCATAGGTGCCGGCGCCCATGGCGGCGTTGAGGCCATTGACCAGGTCCTGGATGGCGCTCTGGGCACCGTGGCCGTCGTTCTCGATCTCCATCAGGCCGACCACGTCGGCGTCGAGGGCGCTCAGGGCACCGATGATCTTGGTGCGCTGGCGTTCGAACTCGGCTGCCGAACTGGCTCCGCGGCTGGTGGGGAAGCCGCCGCCGCTGCCATTACCGTTGAAGTAGTTGAGCACGTTGAAGCTCGCCACCTTGACGTTGCCGCCCACCGCCGCCGGGGCCGGGGTGCGCGGGTTGGTGCGCGTGAAGGCCGGAGTCTCGGTGGGGTGCAGGCGGTAGTCGAGGGTGGCCGGGCTGCTGGTGTTGATGGGACCCTGGTCCAGGATGCCGACCAGATTGCCCAGAACCGTGTCACCGGCGCGCACGGTGTTGCCGCTGCCGATGTAGGGCGTCGGGTTGGGGTTCTGCCCGGAGCTGCCGTCGTCCAGCACCAGCAGGCGGCGCTGGTTCTCGTCGGCGAGGGCAATGGCCTCGGCCGAGCCCGCGGGGAAGCGGTTGGTGGCCTTTTCGATGCGCCCGCCCGCTGACAGGGTGAGCTGGCCGAAGCGGCCGAGGAAGTAGTTCTGGGCTACGGTCATGGGGCTGACAACGCGCACCAGCATGCCCTCGTAGCGCTCCAGCTCGCCATTGACGCTCTCCGGCAGGCTCACGTCGGTGGGGGCGACGCTCTCGCCGGTGCCCAGCACCGTGACGGTGTTGGGGTTGGTGAGCTCGGTGAGGCCGCTGAATTCGGCCACCGTGCCCTTCACCGAGATGCGGTTGCCCACGGCCACGCCGGCCGGCATGGTGGCGTTGTTCACATACACGAAGAGGCCGTCGGAGGTGGCCGGGTTGCCGTCGCCGGTGGGGTCTTGCAGGTAGAAGCCCTTGAGGCCCGGGAAGATGGCCGTGACCACGCCGCTGGTGGTGAGGGTCTCGCCCACCCGCGGGCTGGTGCTGCCGCTGCCCTGGATCTCGGGGATGGGGGTGGTGGCCGCGGCGGCGCTGACGGTCACGTCCACCGTGCAAGTGGCGCTCTGGGCCTCGTTGTTGGTGAACAGCACACGCACCGGGTAGGTGCCGGGGCTGACCGCGGCGCTGGCCTGCAGGCTGACGCTGGCGGCGGCACCGTCGGCGGCCGAGGGCGTCACCGGGCCGAGGCTGATGCCGGCCACCGGCGCGCTGTCGATGCTGGCGCCGGTCACCAGGCTGTCCAGGTCGCTGGCCGTCAGGGTCACGCTGCCGGCCTGGCCTTGCTGAATAGTCAGGGGGCTGCAGGCGGGGACGATGGGGGCATTCACCGGCGCGCCGGCACACTGGTTGAGGGGGCTGGCGCTGTTGCGCGGGGCCGGTGCGCCGGTGCTGAAGTCGGCGCCGTTGTTGTCGGTGTCGGTACAGCCGGCCGCCGCCCGGAACAGGGCCGTGGTGGTGCTGGCCGCCGGGGCGGTGCTGCTGCCTTCCTTGAAGTTGGCCGTGCCATAACCCACCAGATCGACGATCTGGGCACTCTGGGCCGGGGTGCAGGGCGTGCTGCTGCCGTTACAGGCAAGGCCGGTGGCCACGTTGGCAAGCACCACCTTGCCATTGGCCTGGGCCAGGTTGGAGGTGCCCGTGGCATCGGCTGCCGGCAGGGCGCTGCCGCCGCTGGCGGTGGCAAGCCGCACCAGCAGGTACTGGCCCGGCTGCAGGGTGCCGCTGAGGGTGGAAATGCCGTTGCTGGCAAAGTTGCCGGTGCCGGAAGCGCTGGCGTACTGCACCGACCATCCGCTCACATCCACCGGGTTGCTGCTCCGGTTGAACAGCTCCACGTAGTCGGCGCTGTAGACGTTGCCCCCACCCCCGTAGATCTGGCTGATGACGACGTCCGATGCGGCAAAGGCGAGGCCGCTGGCAGACAGCAGGCCAGCCGTGCAGAGGGCGGCAGCGAGGCGATGGGGCGTGGGCATGGGAGGGCTCCGGGAGGGTGGACTGACCCGGCACTGTAGGCAAGTCGTGCTACAGCGTTCGCAGGGCGAAATCCGCCGCCACTCCTCCGTTCGGATGGGTTTGCTGCAAGCGTGCTGAAAGATTGGTGTTGGGGGCTTTCTCGTCCGTGGGGTCGAATGAACCTTGAAGCCTGAATGCGACGCATTGTTTGACGGTCGATGCGGGCTCTCATGTACGCGATTCTTCGCCGTAGCTCAGGCTGCCGATGAGTGAGCCGTGCGCGACGATGTTCAAGAGAGTCAAGGCGCTGTATGAGCACTCATATTCGTGAGTCGATCAAGAATCAGCTCTGTACGGGAATCATCACTGAGTAGCCCCGGTAGCACATTCTTGAAGTCGGGATTGCTGAGCAGCTCCGCAAACGTCGCAGCCACGGCTTGTCGGAGAGGCGCTGGAGCAAGAGCCAGTTCGTCCGCCAGTTCTGCGCGACCATCGACGACGCCGAGCACGTCCTCGAGGTCGTGACTCGTCATGAAGTCACGCTGGCCTCGGTCGATAAACGCGTCGAGCTTTGTCGCAACAAACGCAACTGCACTTGCGAGCCTGATCGTGATGCCGTTCCCGAGATCAACGGGAGTAGCGGTCTGCATGGCGTATTGATACCAGCGATTCGTGAAGCCGAGCACGGAGGCCTCGACGGGCATGAGATCGAACAGCACGCCGGAATCGCGGTATTTCCATCTGCAGATCACTTCGCTGCTGCTGTCGCGCATGAAGCCGCGTGCCGCTATCTCATCTTCGAGCCTGAAGAATGCAACTCGTCCGGCTTCGACAACAGCATCGACATCCATCGTCGCGCGCACCGCATCTGCAAGAGGGTCTGTCATGAGCAGGCCTGCGATTGAGCCCCCCACGAATACGAGTTGGTGTCGCAGATCGCCCAGAGCCTCAGCAATCAGCCGAAGCTGCGCCAGGTTCGGATCATTCGGAAGCATGTGCTCCCCCGAGCTCGCGGCTCAACATGTCAGCAGCCAGCGCTCTCTCACGAGCCCGACCGCATCTGACAGCATCAAGCAGCGCAAGGAGGCGGTACAGATCCGAATCTCGAAGTGCTGCATCCGGCGCTGTTCTGTATAGCGGCGAGATGGATGGGCCTTTTGCCGTTCCATGAGGATGTGGCCACACGGGTGCATCACCTGATACCGCGTTCACTTGGCTGGCCAGGGGCTCCGCACCAATGCTCGTCGGTACCCCTCGCTTTACCGGCCCCAAGGCTGCGGGCCACACATATTTCACTCCATGCAACAAGAACTCCAGCAGCGCCGGCCGTACAGGCTGCCAGCCATCTCGCCCGTGCGAGACCGCGAGTCCGCACTCGACAGCGCGCTTAACGCTTGCATGCGTCTCGGACGCACTCATGGACAACGCTGTGCTCAACTCAGCGTAAGTCCAGCGCCGTGGCGGATGTGCGGCGACCTTGAGCAAAACAATCAGATCCTGCGTCTTGAGTTCCATTCTCCGGGCTTCGAATTCGTAATTCGCGAATAGCGAATATGGGCCATGTGGCCCTGCTCTGCAAGCGTGCTCCTCCCGCCCTTTCTGGCGGGACAGCACCCTGCCGCCTGAGAGGGGCCCGCAGGCCTCGTGCTCGATGCAAATGAAGTGCTATTCGTACTTACGCGCACCAGGTGACAACGAGGTTGCCCTCCTGAGCCAACTTGCCCGCCGCATCCAGGGTGACCGCCACCCCGTTGATTGTCGCCAGGCGGTTGCTGCTCGCGGCGAAGGCGGCCGTGGTCCTCCCCGTGGGTACGCTATTGCGGGTCCGGTTGGTATTGGCATCGTAGGCGTCGGCCCGGCCTTACCAGCACGTTGGCTTTGAGGATAAATTCATCGCCCAATGTATATCCACACAAGGAGGCGTTCATGCAAGTCACCAAATGGGGAAACTCGCTCGCAGTCCGTCTGCCGGCTACGGTGGTTCAGGCGCTGGAGTTGAAGGAAGGTGAGGAAATCGAGCTGCATGTCGTGGGCGAGCGCACTTTTGAGGTCGCCCGCAAGGCGCAGCCCACAGAGCTGCTTGTCCGGCTGCGTCGCTTGAGGGGTCGGCTGCCTGCCGATTTTCGCTTTGATCGGCTCGAAGCCCATGAAGAAGACCGGCAGCGTTGATGCGCCCGGTCTTTTTCGATACCAACGTCGTCCTCTACCTGCTGTCGGCCGATGTGCACAAGGCCGATGCGGCCGAGGCCTTGCTGGCGCAGGGTGGCGTGGTCAGCGTCCAGGTGCTCAATGAAGCGGCATCAGTGTGCCGACGCAAGCTGAAGCTGCCCTGGCCAGAGGTGCATGAACTGCTTGATGCGGTTAAGGCGTGCTGTACGGTGGTACCCCTGTCGCTCGCCACCCACGAGCGTGCCCTTCAGTTGGCCGAGCGCTTCCAGCTCTCGCTCTACCATGCGCTCATCTGCGCGTCGGCGCAGGAGGTCGATGCCGAAGTGCTGTACACCGAGGATCTGCAGGATGGGTTGGTGCTGGGGCTGCAGGTCAGAAACCCGTTTGTTTGCCTTCGGGCCGCTGGCTGTGTTTGACCGTGAAGAATGGACTTCTCGCGGGCAGAAGCTACGTTGATGGCGTCAAGCGGGAGGGCGACTTCGATGAGCTTTTTTGAGTTTTGATGGAGGTCATGTCCGGGTGTCAGAAAGCAGTCGCCAAGATGTGCCGATACGGCGCATGCTGGAGAAATTCGGAGAAGTCGTCGGGAGCCTGCTTGAGGATGGTGATGGCGCTGGCGAACCAGCGCCTACGTTCATCGACGAGGTTAGCGTCCTGCAGGCCTAGCATATCCCGCGTTTGGATGACGTCGTGGCGCCGCCGCCGGGTCAGTTCAGGTAGAGGTTCGATGGTACCGTCGGTGGATAGCACCCATTCGGCATTGCAACCAGGGCCCGGTTCTATAGGCAGCAAGCCATTTTGCTTTTTCTGCCCACAGGTTTTCGGGTTGATGCAGCTATGGGCGTAGTTGTGATAGACAAAGCACAAGTCCGGCCTGCCATTCGTCCCCGCTTTGGGCTTGATGTGGTCAATCTGCCCTTCGGTCGCCGGTAGAGTCTTTTCGCAATAGACGCACAGCCCACCTTGATCCTCGTTCAGATCGGCCTTGATGGCCTGCTTGACCGGCGTAAAAGCTCGGGTGTCGAAGTCAGTTGCGCTCAGCTCGGGGCAGGCTGCTACGAAATCAGTGAGTAGCGGTGTCGGCGTGGTTCGGTGTTGCAGTTCAACCATGCTCAGCCCGCCTTGCCCGACTTGCGCGCGGCGAGGAAACGCCAGGTCGCCAGATCACTTTCGTGGAACTGGTAGCCCGCGTTTTCCAGTGTGTCGCGCAGTTGCTGTGCGTCAGGGCTGCTCTCCCGCCCAGTACGCACCAGTTGCTCGTAGCGACGGATGTCATCCTGCATGGGCAGCTCAGGCTCGCGTTGGGTGCCCATGACTTTGGCCAACGCGTCGCCGGATTCGTGGGCCAGGGGGCTGAAGTCCGGCTTGCTGGCTTCGAAGCACGTTCCCGTGGCCTGGAGAATCCTGATGTTGTCGCGGCTGACCGTGGTCAACACCTGTGGGCTGTGTGTGGTCACGATGAACTGAGTGAGCGGAAAAGTGCGCATCAGGTCGCCTAGGACCCGCTGCTGCCAAGTTGGGTGCAGGTGTAGGTCGATTTCGTCGACCAGCATGATGGCTGGCGCACTCAAGGAGAGTGCCGGCCTCAATGCGGTCGTTCCATCGTCAGCAACTCCGCTGGAGAACGTGTTGTCCAGCGCGTCCAGTCGTGAGATAGCTTCGAGTATCTGTGGCCAGGCTCTTTCAGTCTCATAGACCGCATGCGGATTACCAATGGCGAGCCTGCGAGCGAAATCCATCGCGAGCGCCAGCATGCTCTGATAGCCCTGACTGAGCTGACTGACCATCAGGTGAGCACCGTCCGGTTTGCGCTCCAGGACGAACTTGTGGTCCTTGTTGAAGTGGGGGTTGAAGTAGGCGCCCCCGAGCAGTTCTTCGATGACCGTGCGCACCGCAACGATCGTGGGCGACTCGGCAAAATCCTCATCAATCATGCCCTTGTTCGCACGAAGCTCGGCGGCCTCTTCTTGGTCGAACCACGCGAGCATTTCGCGGAAGTCACTCATCGAGTCCAGTGCGCCGACCAGCGCGGCGGCCGGATAGCCGTAATTCTGCTTGGCTGCGCGCAGACGTTGCGGCACTTCGATGTAGCCGCGCCGTGCGCCGTAGTAGGCGATGACGGGCGTCAAACAGGGAAGCTCTGCGGCGTAACTGTCCGATACTTTCTGCAGGTAATGCTTGAGTTCCGTTTGACCGATTGTATGCTCGGGCTTCTTGCCTTTTGTTGAAGCGCGCCAGACATCCCAAGCCAATCCGTCAAAGGTCTCCACTTGCAGTTGGGTGATGTCGGCCATGCCCCAGCGCGCCTTGCCGCCGAATTGTGGCCACTGTACGACGCGGAAATCACCGTCCTGAATGCCTCGTCCACTCAGCCTTTGGTTGGCGGATGACAAATAAGTCAAAACGGGTGATAGCGCGCCTGCAATCGCGTCAAGTACAGCGGTCTTGCCTGCGCCGTTTTCGCCAACGAGTACCGTAAGGCGTGGATGCAAATCCAACTCAAGGCGTTCGAAGCATCGGAAGTTGCTCAGCGTGATTTTGCTCAAGCGCATGGTGCCGTACTCCTGCCAAGCAGTTTGTTGAGGTCCAGATTGATGCTGGTCACGTCCCAGCCGCATTTCTGTGCCGAGACGTTGATCACCTCATGGCCGAGCGCGCGTTCGGCCATGATGGTCTTGCCCGCGCCAGGGTCGTCGGCCAGCACGTAGCGCAAGGGCTGACGCGGCAACATCGACTCATGGACCGCAGTGATCTGGTGCGGGAGCGGTTCCACGTTCGAGGTGTGGACCGCCATCATCGGGTCGAACAGATGTGCCAGGTTGATCCGCCAGGCCTCGGCTGCGCGCTTGAAATCCTCTCCATTCGCGTCAAAGGGCCAAGGCCGACCGGCTTCTGCGAGTGATAGATTAACTTCGTTGGTCCGGAAGAGCATCCGCTCCAGCAGGCGCCCCTCGGCGGTTTTGTAGTAAACGGTGAGGGCATTGTCGCCGACCGGCTCGGTGGTGACGATGCGCACGATCTGTCCCGGCTCCACGCCCACAACGGATGCATTTTTCTTGATGTCTTCGAGCTTGAGCATGAGTCTGGTGGGTGAGGTGGCGAACGAGCAGGATTGCGGATTATGAAGGATGAAGGGGAAAAGCTCGACTGCGCGTGGCATGGGGATACTGTGTGGGGGAGGGGCGTGCAGCCCTATTGTGAGTGAAAGCTTCAGACCTTGCCCATCAAGGGATTAAAGCCGTCACCAGATCCGAGGTGGCGCGCCTGCTTTGCGAGCCTGATCACCGTGGTACTGCCGTCCCCGCCTTGAAACCGCAATGACTTCAAGCCGTGACGCTCCTGTCACGAAGCTCCCCTAGTCTGCGCCGACCATGCCGACTGTCCGTGTTTCCTCCATTCCCCGTGCGCGCTGCCGCC
>WBZV01000142.1_pt1 | contig 15687 bp, 14 predicted proteins | sample 5204221 | NCBI WGS metagenome assembly WBZV01 (sample SAMN12344360, study PRJNA552823) | activated sludge metagenome | biome: Activated sludge suspended growth; feature: Nitrification reactor; material: Wastewater; isolation source: activated sludge from nitrification reactor of wastewater...
CCCAGGACGGCCGCAGCAGCGCCGACCAGTTCGGCATCGAGCGCCTGCCCGATGTCCAGATCGAAGCCCTGGCGGGGCTCGATCTGTCCGGTGCCATCGCCTTGGCCAAGCAGCCTTCGCCCATGAGCCGCTCGGAGATCTGCATCTCCTTCGTGGCCGAGACCTGCGGCCTCCGGGGCGATCAGCCCCTGACCCGGCGCTGCTTCCAGATCGGCGGCTTCTAGCCCGCCTGCCGAAGGAGCGCGGCGGCGGGCACCTGCCGCGTTGCCCCTGTCGCGAGGCGGGCGCTGGTACAATTGCGGGGCCTTTGGGCCTTTCCTGCCACAGCCCCGCTAGGAGCCTCGCATGCACAGCCTCGGGACCGCCTTTCGGTCCTCGGTGGGCAAGAAGCTGGTTTCGGGTCTGACCGGATTGGGTTTGGTGGCCTTCATCACCATGCACCTGACCGGCAACCTCCTGCTCTTCGCCGGCGCCGACGCCTTCAACCGTTACACCTATTTCCTGGAGCACCTGGGGCACGGCGTGGCCGTCTACCTGGCGGAGGCCGGCCTCCTGGCCTTCTTCCTGCTGCACGCCGGCTCCGGCATCAGCGTCTGGAGGCGCAAGTTCCGGGCTCGCCCCCAGGCCTACCAGGTGCAGGGTGATGCCGGTGCCCCCAGCCGCAAGAGCCTGTCCAGCCGTTCGATGCTCCTCTCCGGCCTGCTGCTGCTGGTCTACGTCCCGCTTCACGTGGCCCACTTCAAGTTCGGCGGCCCCGCCATCATCACCCTGGACGGCCATGAGGCCCGAGACCTCTACAGCCTGGTGGTGACCGAGTTCAAGCGCCCCGAGATGGTGGCGCTCTACGTTGCGGCGATGGTGCTGCTCGGGCTGCACCTGCGCCACGGGGTCTGGAGCATGCTGCAGTCGCTCGGCCTGCTGAACCGCCGGCTCCTGGCGCCGGCCGTCGCCCTGGCGGGCATCATCGGCATCCTCCTGGCCGCGGGCTTCATCGTCCTTCCGCTCTACGTTCTCCTGAACCCGGCCGTCACCCCCCTCGCCGGAGGCCTCGGATGAGCCTCGATCACCCCAACCATGCCCTGGACGCCCGCGTGCCGGACGGCCCCCTGGAACGCCGCTGGTCGAAGCACCTGGAGCACCTGAGCCTCGTCTCGCCGGCCAACAAGCGCAAGCGCACCCTGATCGTAGTCGGCACGGGCCTGGCGGGCGGCGCGGCCGCGGCCACCTTGGCCGAGTTGGGCTACCAGGTCATCAACCTCTGCATCCACGACTCGCCGCGCCGCGCCCACAGCGTGGCCGCTCAGGGCGGAATCAACGCCGCCAAGAACTACCAGAACGACGGCGACTCCGTCTGGCGCCTCTTCTACGACACCATCAAGGGCGGGGATTTCCGCGCCCGAGAGTCCAACGTCCACCGCCTGGCCGAGGTCTCGGCAGCCATCATCGACCAGTGCGTGGCGCAGGGCGTGCCCTTCGCCCGCGAGTACGGCGGCACCCTGGCCAACCGCTCCTTCGGCGGTGCCCAGGTGTCGCGGACCTTCTATGCCCGCGGCCAGACCGGCCAGCAGCTCCTCCTGGGCTGTTACGGTTCGCTGATGCGCCAGGTGGACCAGGGCCGCGTGAAGCTCCTGCCGCAGCGCGAGATGCTCGACCTGGTGCTGGTGGAGGGCAAGGCACGCGGCGTCGTCTGCCGCAACCTGGTCACCGGGGCGCTCGAGCGCTACGCCGGCGATGCCGTGGTGCTGGCCACCGGCGGCTACTCGACGGTCTACTACCTCTCGACCAACGCCGTCAACTCCAATGCAACCGCCATCTGGCGCTGCTACAAGCGCGGCGCCTATTTCGCCAACCCCTGCTTCACCCAGATCCACCCCACCTGCATCCCGCAGGCCGGCGACTACCAGTCCAAGCTCACCTTGATGAGCGAGAGCCTGCGCAACGATGGCCGGGTGTGGGTGCCGGCCCATCCGGGCGACAAGCGCGCCCCCCAGGACATCCCCGAGTCCGACCGCGACTACTACCTTGAGCGCATCTACCCTTCCTTCGGCAACCTGGTGCCCCGCGACATCGCCAGCCGCCAGGCGCTCTACATGGCCCGCGAGGGCAAGGGCGTGGGTCCCACGGGCTACGCCACCTACCTGGACTTCGCCGATGCCATCCAGCGGCTGGGCCAGTCGGTGGTGCGGGACCGCTACGGCAACCTCTTCAGCATGTACGAGGAGATCACCGGCGACGACCCCTACCACGGCCCCATGCGCATCTACCCTGCGCCACACTACACCATGGGGGGCCTGTGGGTGGACTACAACCTCATGAGCACGATCCCCGGCCTGCACGTCCTCGGCGAGGCCAACTTCTCGGACCACGGGGCCAACCGCCTGGGGGCCTCGGCCCTGATGCAGGGCCTGGCCGATGGCTACTTCGTGCTGCCGAACACCATCGGGCAGTACCTGGCCAACGTGAAGCTGGAGCCGGTCGGCACCGAGCATCCGGCCTTCAGCACCGTGGAGGCCGAACAGCGGTTGCGCATCGAGCAGCTCTTGGGCGCCGGGGGCCGGCGGACGGTCCGTGACTTCCACTGGGCCCTGGGGCGGATCATGTGGGAGAAGGTGGGGATGAGCCGCAACGCCGCCGGCCTCACGGAGGCGATCGGCGAGATCCAGGACCTGCGCGAGGCCTACTGGCGGGACGTGAAGGTCAGCGGCAGCAGCGACAGCTTCAACAAGGACCTGGAGATGGCCGGCCGAGTCGCGGACTACCTCGAACTGGGCGAGTTGATGGCCCGCGACGCCTTGGAGCGCCGCGAGTCCTGCGGCGGGCATTTCCGCGAGGAGCACCAGAGCCCTGAGGGCGAGGCCCTGCGCGACGACGCCGGCTTCAGCCACGTGGCGGCCTGGAGTTTCGAGGGCGATGCCGAACAGCCGCGACGCCACGAAGAGACGCTCGACTTCGCCTTCGTCAAGCCGTCCACCCGATCCTACAAGTGAGGCAGACCGATCCCATGAGCACCCCCATGCGCTTCAACCTCAAGGTCTGGCGCCAGGACGGGCCCCGGGCCACGGGCCGCTTGGTCAGCTACGCGGTGAACGGCGTCACGGACGACATGTCGCTCCTCGAGATGCTGGACCGGCTCAACGAGGACCTCATCCTCAAGGGCGAGGAGCCCGTGGCCTTCGACTCCGACTGCCGCGAAGGCATCTGCGGCACCTGCGGGCTGGTGGTGGACGGCGTGGCCCACGGCCCCAAGAGCCAGTGCACCACCTGTGAGCTGCGGATGCGCGAATTCCGCGGTCGGCCTGAGATCACGATCGAGCCCTGGCGGGCCGGGCCGCTGCCCGTCATCAAGGACCTGGTGGTCGACCGCTCGGCCTTCGACCGCATCATCGCTGCCGGCGGATACGTTTCGACCAACGCCGGCTCGGCCGGTGATGCCAACGCCCTGCGCATCGGCAAGGAAGCCGCGGATGCGGCGATGGACGCCGCCACCTGCATCGGCTGCGCGGCCTGCGTGGCAGCCTGTCCCAACGCCTCGGCCTCGCTCTTCACCGCGGCCAAGATCGCCCAGTTCAGCCACCTGCCTCAGGGCCAGCCGGAGCGCAACAGGCGGGCGCAGCGCATGGTGAGCCAGATGGATGCCGAAGGTTTCGGCGACTGCTCCAACCACGGTGAGTGTGAAGCGGTCTGCCCCAAGGGCATCTCGATCAGCAACATCGCCATCATGCGGCGGGACTACCTCAAGGCCGTCGTAGGCGGTCGATGACGGCGGCAAGGCGGCCGGCGGGCTCAGCCGAGCGCGCCGCTTCGCGGGTCGATGCGCTGGCGCACGGCCTCGCGGTGCTGGGGGGGCTTGGGTACCTGAGGCCGGCCCCTGGCACCTGGGCCTCGGCGGCGGCCGCGGTGGTCCTGGCCTTGGGCTGGGAACGGATGCCGGTCCTCGGCTGGTGGCTGGCCACCACCGCGGTCAGCGCCCTGGGCTACTGGGCCGTGGCCCGGCATGTCCGACACCGTGGTGAACACGATCCCGCCGAGGTGGTGGTCGATGAGTTGGCGGGAATGCTGGCGGCGGCCGCGGTGGCGTCCCAGGGGGGTCTGGGCGGCGCGGTCAGGGTCGGGGCGGCAGCACTCGAGGTGCCGGCCCTGCCCGGGATCGGTCGCGAAGGGACCATCGCCGTCTGCCTCTTCCTGGCCTTCCGTGCCTTCGACATCCTCAAGCCATGGCCCATCGGCCTGGTCGACCGCCGCCTGAGGTCGGCCATGGGGGCCATGCTCGACGACCTGCTGGCCGGACTCGCCGCGGGCACGGCGGTCCTGCTGCTCGTTCGGATGTTCGCTTGAGCGCGGCGGCGCCCAAGGCCTCGCTCCGACTGATGTCGTGGAACGTGAACGGCATCCGCGCGTTGGGCCGCAAGGGCTTCCTGGGATGGCTGGCAGAGGCGCGGCCCGATGTCCTGGGCCTCCAGGAGATCAAAGCCCGGCCGGAGCAGTTGGATCCCGAACTCCTGGCCCCGCCGGGCTACGTGGCCCACTGGCATCCGGCGGAGCGGGCCGGCTACAGCGGCGTCGCCATCCTGAGCCGCGAGCGCCCTTCCGAGGTCGTCGAAGGCCTGGGAATACCCCGCTTCGATGCCGAGGGGCGAACCCTCCTGGCGCGCTTCAAGGACTTCGACTTCGTAACCGCCTACTTCCCCAACGGCAAGCACGACCTCTCCCGCGTGCCCTTCAAGCTGGACTACAGCGAGGCCTTTTTGGATTACGTCAACCGTCTGGCGGCGGCCGGCCGGAAGGTGGTCTTCTGCGGTGACGTCAACACGGCACACCGGGACATCGACCTGGCCCGGCCGAAGGAGAACCGCAAGGTGACGGGCTTCCTGCCCGAGGAATGCGCCTGGGTGGACAGGCTCACCGAAGCGGGCTGGATCGATGCCTTTCGCCGGCGGCACCCGGACCGTTCCGGCGCGTACACCTGGTGGTCCTTCCGTTCCGGCGCGCGCGAGCGGAACGTCGGCTGGCGCATCGACTACTTCTTCGTCGGGCCGGGGCTGTGGCCCCAGGTGGCCTGCGCAGCCATCCATCCGGAGGTGACAGGTTCGGACCACTGCCCCATCAGCCTCGACCTCGCACCGCCCGCCGCCCCCCGAGGCGCAGATGACCAACCCTGAGGTGGCGGCCCTGCTCGAGCGCATCGGGCAGCTCCTGGACATCAAGGGCGAGAGCCGCTTCAAGGTCATCGCCTATCAGAAGGCGGCCGAGAGCGTGCGGAACTTGGGTCGCGACCTGAACGCGGTGCGTGCCGAAGGCGGGCTCGCGGCGATCCCCGGCTTCGGCACGGCCATCGCCGCCAAGGTGGACGAATTGCTGCGAACGGGTAGCCTTGATTACTACACGAAGCTCGTGGAGGAGCTGCCTTCCTCCTTGACCGAACTTCTCCAGGTGCCCGACCTCGGCCCCAAGAAGGTCCGACTCCTCTTCGAGACCTTGGGCATCCAGGACCTGCCGGGTCTCGCGGAGGCGGCCAGGGACGGGCGCCTGCGCGCGCTGCCCGGCATGGGCGAGAAGTCAGAGCAGCGCATCCTGGCAGGGATCGCGTCCCTGGCCACACGCAGCGACCGCCTGCCTCTGGGCCAGGCCCTGCCGGTGGCCGAGGCCATCGCCGCGGAGCTGCGAGGCCTGCCGGGCGTGCAGGCTGCGGAGCCGGCCGGCTCGCTGCGCCGCCGGCGCGAGACGGTGGGCGACCTGGACGTCCTGGTGGCGGCGGCCGACCCAGCAGGGGTCATCGAAGCCTTCGTGGGCCGGGCCGACGTCGGACGCATCCTCGGCCAGGGTCCGGTCAAGGCCTCGGTGGAACTCGTCTCCGGCATCAGGGCGCAGCTCTGGGTCCATCCGCCGGAGCATTTCGGGTCGGCCTTGCTCTACGCCACGGGCTCCAAGGCCCACAACGTGGCCCTGCGCGAGCATGCCCTGCGCCTCGGCTTCAGCCTGAGCGAGCACGGCTTGAAGCGGCTGGCGGACGGAGAGCTCCTGGGCTTCGCCACCGAGGCAGACCTCTACGCCGCGCTCGGCCTTCCCTGGATCGCCCCCGAACTGCGCGAGGACCGGGGAGAAATCGATGCCGCCTTGCGTGGCACCTTGCCGCCCCCCCTGCCGATCGAACGGATCGAGAGCAGCCTCCACAACCACAGCGATTGGAGCGACGGCAGGGCGAGCATCCTGGAGATGGGCCGAGCCGCGGCGGACCGGGGCCTGAAGGTCCTGGCGATCACCGATCATTCCGGCGGCCTGGGGATCACCCAAGGGCCCGGCGAGGAGGACCTGCCGCGCCAGGCGGCGGCCATCCGCGAGGCGCAGGCCATCCTGGGCGACCGCATCCGCCTCCTGCACGGTACCGAGGTGGAGATCAGGGCCGACGGCGGACTGGACTTCAGCGACGAAGCCCTGGCCGCCCTCGACCTGGTGGTGGCGAGCATGCACGTCGGCCTGCGCCAGAGCCGCGCGCAGGTCACCGAACGCCTGATCCGCGCCATCCGGCACCCTTATGTCGACATCATCGGCCACCCGACCGGCCGCCTGCTCCCCGACCGCGGCGGGGCCGACCTGGACCTCGACGCGGTCTTCGCCGCGGCAGCCGCCACCGGGGTTGCCCTGGAGATCAACGCCAACCCGCGGCGCCTGGATCTGAGCGACGTCCAGGCCCGCCGCGCGTTGGAGGCCGGCTGCCTGCTCGCGATCAACACCGACGCCCATGCGCCCGATCAACTGGACCTCCTGCCCTACGGTCTGGCGGTGGCCCGCCGCGCCTGGGCGGACCCGGACCGCATCGTCAACTGCTGGCCGACCGACCGACTGCTGGCCTGGCTGGCCGCAAGGAGGGGACGATGAACACAGCGGAGCAAGCGCCGGACGCCGCCGACCTCGCCGCCCGGGCCGAGGCCGCCGCCACCCTGCTCGAGGCGATCGAGGCGGACCGCGGCCTGCTCGCGCGCTTGCCCTTCCCGCTGCAGCAACGCCTCCTCATCGCCGCCGGCCGCGCGGTGCGACCCGGCGACGCGGGCAAGCGCAGCCTGGCGAAGGCGCGCCGGCGCCAGGAGCGCGAAGCCAAACGCCGCCACGACGAGAGCCTGTTGGATCAGACCGAGTTGCGCCAGGCCAGGGCCGAGGCGGTCTACCCCACGCCGGCGCCGCTGCCCTTCCGCCGGCCCCCGCAGGATGCCGGCCTCTACCTCGGCCTCCAGCCCGATGTGGGGGCCACAGAAGCTTCGGATGCGGACCGCCGCGCGGGCGCGGATCGAACGGTCCCGGTCAACCCGGACGGTGGCCGAGCCGAACGGGAGGCCGCGGTCCTGGGCCAGCTCATCGAGGCCCGCACCTGTTATGTCTGCAAGGCGGCCTACCGCGAGGTGCATCCGGTCTACGACCATCTCTGCCCATCCTGCGCGGCCTTCAACCTGGCCAAGCGGGAGCAGACCGCCGACCTGCGCGGCCGGACGGCCCTCGTGACGGGGGCTCGGGTCAAGATCGGCTACCAGGCAGCGATCAAGCTCCTGCGGGCCGGCGCCCGGGTGATCGTGCTCACGCGCTTCCCGCGCGACGCAGCGCGGCGCTACGCCCTGGAGGCGGACGCCGACGCTTGGGCCGGGCGCCTGGCGATCTACGGCATCGACCTGCGGCACAGTCCCAGCGTCGAAGCCCTCTGCGAGGAGCTGTGCGGGGTGGAGGATCGGCTGGACTTCATCCTCAACAACGCCTGCCAGACCGTTCGGCGGCCCCCCGGCTTCTACCGGCACCTGATGGACCAGGAACTGGCGTCGCCAGACGGCCAGGGCCCTCTGCTGCGCGGCATGCTGGCAGGCGACGAGGCCTTCCGCGCCGGTCTCCTGCGCCAGGCCCTTCCATCGGGCGCCGCAGCCGCCCTGTCGGCCACCGCCACGGCCCTGGCGGCTCCTGAGCTGTTGGGCCACGCCACCGGCATCCTGCACGCCTCGCGCCTCAGCCAGCTCCCCCTCGTCGCGGAGGACCTGGCAACAGAGGCGCAGGGGGCCTTTCCCGCGGGCCAGCTCGACCAGGACGAGCAGCAGGTGGACCGACGGGCCAGGAACAGCTGGCGCCTGGGCCTGGCAGAGGTGCCGGCCGTCGAGCTGCTGGAGGTCCACCTGGTCAACGCCGTGGCCCCTTTCCTGCTCAATGCCCGCCTGAAGCCGCTGATGCTGCGCAGCCCCGAGCGCGACAAGCACATCGTGAACGTCTCGGCCATGGAGGGGCAGTTCTACCGCGCCTTCAAGACCGACAAGCACCCGCACACCAACATGGCCAAGGCAGCCCTCAACATGATGACCCGCACCTCGGCCCCGGATTATGTCAGGGATGGCATCCACATGAATGCCGTCGACACCGGTTGGGTGACCGACGAGGATCCCATCGGCCTGGCCGAGCGCAAGCGGCAGGAGCATCGCTTCCATCCCCCCCTGGACATCGTCGATGGCGCCGCGCGGATCTGTGATCCCATCTTCAGCGGCTTCAACACCGGTGAGCACCTCTGGGGCCTGTTCCTCAAGGATTATCGGCCCACCGACTGGTGATCGACCGAAGGCCCTTCGGCGACACAGGGCAGGCCGCGTGTGCGCCGTCCGCCGCTCGGCCCGCAACCCAGCGCCGCGGGTGGGCGTAGCCAGTACGCTGCGCGCCAGGCAGCGCCTTGCGCAGTTGCCGGCGCCGCGGCATCATGCAGGATGGGCCTATCCGCATCTGGGGCAGCCGCAGCGCCGGCCGCATCGCCCCTTCCCCCTTCAGGAGCCTGCCCATGTGGTTCGTCGTCGGTACCTTGTTCGGCTTCGTCGCCTGGTTCTGCACGCGTTACCTGCTGGCCGGCCTCTTCACCGTGGACCAGAACGAACTGGCGGTGAAGACCAGCTTCGGGCGCGCCCAGCGACTGGGACAAGCCACGACCCTGGACGACCCCATCGCCGAGCCGCTGACAGCGGAACACCGCGAGCGTTACGTCTACCCCCAGCTCAAGGTGATTCCGCCCGGTGGACCCTTCTTCAAGTGGCCCTGGGAGAAGGTGCACAAGGTTTCGGTGGCCACCGAGACCGTCAACATGGCCTGGGATCCGCAGGTCCCCAGCGCCAACCAGAACGGGACGGTACTGGAGGCGGTCACCAAGGACCAACTCAACGTCGGTCTGACCGGTCAGATTCGTTTCCGGGTCTCGGACCGCAACCTCTATGCCTACCTCTTCGGCGTCAAGGACCCTCTGGCCCACGTCATGGGCTACTTCGTCGCCGTCCTGCGTGAGCGCATCGCCAACTTCGAGGCGCCTGACGGCGAGGCCTCCATGGACAGCGATGGGCTGCCGGCCCCCGCCGCGCCGTCCTCGCCGGGCATGACCGATGCCGCCGGCGTCACCGGCATCTCGATCAACGACATCCGCAAGAACCTGCGCGACCTCAACGAACACATGGACCGCGAATGCCTGTCTTCCGCCGCGCGCTACGGCGTGGTGCTCGATGCCTCCCTGATCACCGGCATCGACCCGCCGGCCGAGGTCGAGTCCGCCCTGGCGGCCATCAACACCGCCTACAACCAGGTGTCCAGCGACATCAGCCTTGCCCAGGCATCCGCCGACCAGAAGATCGTCCAGTCCAAGCGCGCGGTGGAGATCGAGACCCTGCGGGCCCAGGCCGAGGTCGAGCCCCTGGTCAAGCTGGCCGACCAGTTGTCCACCCTCAAGCAGCGGGATCCAGGCGCCCTTCGTGCCTACCTGCGCAACGTCCGGCTGGCGCTCCTCGACAAGGCCAGCAGCATCATCATGGAGGCGCGAAGCTGATGGCGTTCTTGAGCGGCCTACTCTTCGGCTTCATCGGCTCGGCGATCCTCGTCCCGCTGGCCCTCTTCATCGCCCGCCTCCTGGGCCTGTACGCGATCGTCCCCGAGCGACGCTGCTACGTCTACGTACTGTTCGGCAAGGTCCTGGCGGTCCTGGACGAGCCGGGCCTCCACCTGCTGCCTCTCCGCCTGGGATGGCGGGCCTTCGTGGTCAACTGGTTGGGCCAGCGCTACGTCCTCGACATGCGCCTGGACCAGCAGTACCTCCGGAGCCAGGCCGTCAACTCGGAGGAAGGCGCACCCATGGGCATCGGAATCTGGTACGAGATGTTCGTGTCCGACCCGGTGGCCTACCTCTTCAAGAACACCGATCCCCGCGGTTCCCTCGCGGCCAACGTCAGCAACTCGGCGGTCCGCTGCCTGAGCAACCTGCCCCTGGCCGGCATGCTGATCAACCGCCATACGATGAGCCACACCGTGCGCCAGGAGGTCTCTCCCAAGAGCCACGAATGGGGCTACAAGCTGGGCTCGGTCTACGTGCGCAAGGTGCACTTTCGCGACCATGACATGATCCGCCAGATCGAGAGCAAGGTGGTCAACCGCCTGCGCCAGGTCACCTCGGCGATCAAGCAGGACGGGGCCAACCAGGTCAGCATCATCGCCAGCAGCGCCGAACGCCTGGCGGCCGTGGAGTTCGCCAAGGCGGCCGCCGTGCGCCCGCAGATCGTGGGTGACGCCCTGGCCAAGGTGGGCCAGGACCCGGAGGTGGCCGAGGCCCTCTTCGACGTGCTGGAGACCCAGCGCATCGGCGCCGGGCCGGGACGGCTGACCCTCCTGCCGGCCGAGGGCGGCCTGATCAGCCAGTTGATCGCGGGCCGCGAAGCCCAGGGCGGGGGCCAGGGAGCCCGCTGAGGCGAATCCAGAGGCGGCGTCAGCCTGGCTGGTCGCGACGATTGGCCAGCCAGGCTCCCCCCAGGGCCAGGGCCAGGACCAAGGCCCCGATCACCAGGGCCCCCTGCCCGCCGCCGCCTGCCCCGGAACTTGGGGCGGCCTGCGGGGTCGGCGGGGCTGCGACCGCGGTAGGGCTGGGCCGGGCGCTGGCCGTCGGCCGGGCCTCGGCCGGCGGCGCGAGCGTCCGGGCGTCCTCCAGCAGGACCTGTCCGGAGATGCCGCGGGCGGGGCTGATCACGGCGCCGCTGGTGTCACGCAGTTCCTCGAGGTGAAGCAGGACGGGGATGGCGTCCTCTGAGGAGCCGCGCAGGGCCGCGCCATAGGCCGCCAGGCTGCTCTCGAAGGCCTGGCCGATGGCCTCGAGTTCGACGAGCAGGGCATCGCTGGCGACGGTGCTCTCCGAGCGCAGGGAAGGTTCGGTGACCCGCTCGATGATGCCGAGCAGGGGCCCCGACACGAGGTCGGGCTGTCCGGCCCCAGCCAGGGCATCGCCGATGGCCACGGCATCACCGGGATCCTGCGGGAGCGAGGGTGCCGTGAGTTGGTAGGCCGCGGTCATCGCCGAGCCGACTGCGGCCAGGTCACCCAGCCGCAACGAGCGGCGGGCCTGGGCCAGGTGTTCGCGCAGCGCGTCGGCGGAGCCGGCCGGCAGGTAGTCCTCCGCTCGAAACTCGCTGCCCTCCAGGCGGAAGACCAAGGTGGCCACGATGGTGTCGGCGCTGGGCCCCGTGGGGGCCTGCGCGAGGGACAGGTGGAGCCGACCCGCGGCATCGTCGCGGTCGACGCGTCCCCGGCCCAGGGACCAGGCGACGTCGACCAGGCGAAGGAGGCGCGGGCTCCAGCGCAGCTCGGCCTCGAAAGCCCCCAGGCCACCCGGCGGCAAGAACTCGGCCTTGATGGGCATGCTGATCAAGCCATCGGGACCGGGGCTGGCGAGGAAGGCGCGCAGCTGAGGCAGGTCGCCGACCAGGGCCGGCGTCGCGGTCGCCCGCTCGGCGCCCAGGAGCTGCAGCAGGCGGTCGAGGGCCCCGCTCACCCTGGCCTCCGCCGCCCGGCCCGCCTCCGCATCCTGGTCCAGCGCGGCGATGAAGAGGCGCATCGTGAAGACCCGGGCCACCGCCAGCCTGGCCGAGCCCTCCGCGCCGGTGGCGCGCCCGATCGCCTCCTCGCCTTCGCGGAGGGCGTCATAGAGTTGCAGGGCGCCATTGCGCATCGGGATCCACTGGCCTGTGTCGCGATGGCCGGCGATGGCGGCCACTGCCTGCCGCCAGTCGCTGACCAGAGCGCTGGGGCCGGCGCCGAGGCTGCCTGCCCCCAGCCCGGAGAGGGCCTGCTTGATCTCGGCCACCAGGCCGCGCACCTTGACCGCATCCTCGCTGCGCAGGGCCACGTCCAGTTCGTCGAGCCGTGCATAGGCCAGGGCGAAGGGGGCCGTGGCGACCTCTCCCAAGGCAGGCTCGATATCGGCCCGCGCCGCGTCCAGGGTGTCCACGGCCTGGTTGTAGGCTGCGTCAGCCGCCTGCCATTCCGCAGCCTCCGCGGCGCTCGACACCCGATCCAAGGCGACCCCACAGGCGAAGACGCGGGCCGACGCATCGACGGTCCCGGGCCCGGGGGATTCCTGGGCTCGGGCGACTGCCGGCGACAGGACGCAGAGGTACAGCAGCAAGACCAGGCAGCGGGCTGCCGATGGGGCGGCGGTCGAGCAGGACTTCAGCATCGTCGGGCGTCCTCCGTGGTGCTGACCCGTGGAGAATTCCCCACAGGGGTCCGCAGGTCTGGGGCCCTGGTGCCGTTGACCCCATGGGAAGGGGCGATTATACTCGGACCCAGGGTGCTCGACGCCCAGCGCCTTGACGGCTCCAGGAGGATCCGCTGACAGTCAGAGACCAGGCCACGGGCGCAGGGCGCCCGGCGGCGCCCCAGGGAGAGGACGGAAGCGCCTGGCTGGGCCTTGGCGAGGCCAGTCGGCGCTTGGGGGTCCACGAAAATACCCTGCGCCGCTGGGCGGACCAGGGACTTGTCCAGAGCCAGCGGACCGCCGGAGGCCATCGGCGATTCCAGGCGGCCGACCTGTCCCTGCTGCGGCCGGGCGCAGGGCGATCCTCACCGCACGATGCGGCGGGTGACCCCAGCACCTGGCAGCCGGATAACCTCGAGGCCGACCAACGTCAGGCCTTGGCGACGGTGGGCCGACGCCTGGCCCAGTTGGTCCAGGACTGCCTCGAGGGCAAGGCCCATACGGCCTGGCCGACCGACGCCCGCCAGATCGGTCGAGCCTATGCCTTGCGGGCCCAGGCCATCGGCCTGCCGTTGTCCGCCGCCGTCGCGGCCTTTGTCCACTACCGAGCGAAGCTGCTGCAAGGCCTGCGCCTGGGCAGCTACCCGGGCGAGGCCCTGGCCCGCTACGAAGCGGTGGTCGGTGCCGTGCTGGTGGGCCTGGCCCAGGGGTACGAATCTTGCTTGACCCGCCCCGATCGCGGTGCCGATGGCCACTTGGCCGCCGGTGACGGCGATCTTGTTCGGGAGGCCTCAACGCCTGCCGCCGGCCATTTTCCCAGACCGAGAACCAGGAGAGAACCGTGACCGAACAGCCCTACCCAGAGTTCGACAGCCCTGAGCCCCGTGGCCTGCGCGCCGCGCTCGCTGGCGGGCTCAGCCCCCAGGCCATCGCCGCCTTGTTGCTGATCGCCGCATTGGTGTCCGTGCTCTTCCTCTTGATGGGCGGCGACGAGGACCCGTCGAACATCGCCGCGAAGCCGACGGCCACCGCCGCGGCCGCTGCCGCCAAGGCGACTGGCCCCGCCACCCTGGCCACGGGAGCAGCGCCGAGCACCCTCCCGACAGCCCAGGTGGCAGGCGGCGCTGCCGCCGGAGCCACCACCCTGGCAGGATCGGCCACCCAGGCCATGACGCCGGTGTCGGGCGCGGTGTCCGGCGCCTCCAGCGGCCAGGCCACGTCGGTCCCGGGCGCCTTGCCCACTTCGGCGGCCGTCAGCGGCGCCCTGTCGGCGGGCGGCTTCGCAAAGATCGGCGGCACGGGGGGCGACGGCGCCCGCCTGCGCTGGGGCTACGGCTTGGACACGGCCAGCATCCGTTGGGCGGACGACGGCGAGACGGTCAAGATCCTCAGCGGGCCGGAGGAGTCCGACGGCTACTCCTGGTACCGGGTCCAGGACAGCCAGGGCAACGTCGGCTGGATGGCGGACGAATTCCTGCAGCCCAGTGCGTCCGTGCCCTGGTCGCCTCCGGCGGCTTCGCCCGTTCCGTCGGGCAACGGCTGAGCCGACACCTGTACCCGTCGACGAACGAGCCCTGGATCTGATGGCCGCCGTCCACGTCCTGGTGGACGGCGGCGCCGCGCTACCAGCCGGTGCCGCGGCGGGCTACGGCCTGACCCAGGTGGCGCACCATCTGCAGGTCGGGCCGAGCCGCTTTCATGCTGGCACCGCGGATCCGGCCGATCTGGCCGCCGCCTTGACGGATCCACGGATGGCCGTGCTTCCGGCCACCGCAGAGGAACTGTGCGAGGCCTATGGCGGGGCGGCGGCCCAGGGCATCGCCCTGCTCTCGCTGCACGGCCCGGCAGGCCTCCGCGGACTGGCGAGCGCGGCCCCGTCCGCGGCCCTGTCCGCCGGCCTGGCGGCATCCGACCTGGCAGTCGTCGAGTTGCCGCTGCTGGGTCCGGGTCTGGGCCTGGTCGCCCTGCACGCGGCTGAGGCCGCCCAGGATCCCATCCCGCTCGGCGAGCTGGCCACCGGCGCCAGGGAGCTTGCAGCAGGCCTCGTCAGCGAGTGGATCGCGCCGGCGGCGGCCGGCACCTTGGCCCGGTGCCAGGACCTGGGCCTCCTGAGCTGGCCCGGCGCCGGTCTCGAAGCGGACGCCTCGACGACCGATCCGGGCTCGGTGTTGCGCTACCGCCTGGTGGTCCACCCGCGCGAAGGACAGCTGGGGATGGAGCTGCGGGGACGGCACGCCGACCTGGGTGCAGCGATGCGGGCCCTGGCGGACCAGGTGCTGCGCGACGGCAGGGCAGGGGGCAGGCTGCACCTGGCCGGCGCATCCGCCGGCGCCGAGCCGGAGATCGCCGCTCTGGCCACCTACCTCGATGCGCAGTTGGGGCTGGCCGAGGTCTGGCTGGCCCAGGCGGACCCGGTCAGCGCCTACCTGGGTGGCCCCGGCTCCTTTGGCCTGGCCTGGTACCGGGAGTAGGAACCCGCCCCGTCTCGGAGTCAGCCGGGAGTCAGCCGACGGGCCCGCTCGCGCGGAGGCGGGGGGAGCGCTTCGGGCTTCTGGGAGGGCCCACAGGTAGACACATCTCCCCCCTCCTACCTTCCCCGGGCCCCCGAATAAGTGGCGGGTCGCCGATCGGCATGCGGGGCGGGTATCGCTTGCGGGGGGCGGGTAGCCACCCCATCAGGTTGCGCTCCTCGAAAGACTTCGGTGGGATCCAGCGGACGCCGGGCTCCAGGCCCAGGCGGAAGTAGAAAGCGCGCAGCGCCGGCCGCTCGTCGACCTCCTCTTCCATCATCTCGTGCGGCAGCAGCCAGATCCCCAGCCTGGGCGTTCGCCCTTGCCAGGCCTCGCTGCGGAAGTAGCGTGCGCCCAGTTGGAGCAGGCTGAGGCCGCCCGAGCCGTGCGCGTCCACCGACGCCTCCCCGCCTTCCATCAGCAGCCGCGTGGCCAGCGACGCCAGGAGCGCCTGGGCGATCGCCACCCCCAGCAGCAGGTGGTCCAGCCGGTGCGGCGTCATCAGGCGCACCCGCTCGATCCCGAAGAAAGCCGACTTGTCGTCGCGGAAGGCCCGGTCCACATCCCCCAGGCGCTGGAACTCCGGCAAGGTGCGCACCGACGGCGCGTCCGGGCTGACTCCGACCATGCGTCACAGACGCGCCTCCTGCTCCGTGAGCAGGCCCG
>WBZV01000862.1_pt1 | contig 15677 bp, 13 predicted proteins | sample 5204221 | NCBI WGS metagenome assembly WBZV01 (sample SAMN12344360, study PRJNA552823) | activated sludge metagenome | biome: Activated sludge suspended growth; feature: Nitrification reactor; material: Wastewater; isolation source: activated sludge from nitrification reactor of wastewater...
GTCGCCGTCGATCAGCAACGCAAGTGTTCCGGCGCTGTCTATTGCCATCGGTCTGCACTCCCAATTTGGGCCGTAGTCTATCCGATGCAAGTAGCGTCACCAAACACGATTATGCGCCACCTTGAATTTTCGGCAGCTTTGTAGCACAATCCGGGCTTCAATTCATTGCATCGCCCTTGCCGCAAGCGCCACACCGAACGACGAAAGAGCGAAGCGATTGAGTTGAGAAGGGCGCACTTACGAGTTGCTATGCAACTCAGCGCGCTGCCAGCTTTGAGGTTGGCAGGAAACGGCGAAACGGTATCGAGGCAACGGGTTGGCGATATACCATTTCAGCATGAAGCCAGTTTCGCGGGCGAAGGGCCGTAGCGCTGTCGCCTCAATGGCTTATCGTGCCGGGGAGAAGCTGACCAACAAGCGCGACGGCATCACGCACGACTACACGGCCAAGCAGGGCGTGGAACATGCGGAGATCGTCTTGCCGGAAAGCGTCAACGCCGATTGGGCGCGGGATCGGTCGGACTTGTGGAACGCCGCCGAGTTTGCCGAGAAGCGGAAGGACGCCCGCGTGGCGCGGGAGTTCGAGGTTGCCTTGCCGCATGAGCTGTCGGCCGAGGAACGGTTGCAGGCTACGCGGGAGATGGCGCAGGAGCTGGCCGACCGCTACGGCGCTGCCGTGGACTTCGCCATTCACGCGCCGCACGAGGCGAGCGACGTTCGCAATCACCATGCCCATATCCTCATGACGACGCGCCAGGTCACGGAAGAAGGCTTAGGCGACAAGACCTATCTTGAGCGCGAAAACAAATGGCTGCTGGCGAACGATCTTCCGACGACCGACATGCAGCTTCGTGACCTTCGCCAAAGGTGGGAGGGGATCGCCAATGAGCGGCTGGCGATGGCCGGGCTTGATATTCGGATCGACCATCGCTCGCATATGGAGCGCGGGCTTGAGATCACGCCGACCGAGCATATGGGCGTCCATGCCTCGCAGATGGAACGGCGCGGCCTCGACGTGTCGCGGTCGCGGCTGGACGAGGATGCGGCCCGGCGCAATGCCGAGCTGATCCGCGAGAAGCCCGAGCAGGTTCTAACCCTCATCACCGGCGAAAAGAGCGTGTTCGACCGTCACGACGTTGCGCGGGCGCTGCATCGCTACATCAACGACGACCCGCAGGAGTTCCAGAGCGCCTTTGCGAAGGTGATGGCTTCGCCGGCACTGGTCGAGTTGCAGGCCGAGCGATCGGACCCGGCAACGGGGGAGATCGAGCTTGCGCGCTATTCGACCCGCGAAATGGTCGAGATCGAATCCGGCATGATCGAGAGCGCGCAGCGGATGCACGGCGCGCATGGTCATGGCGTCGATCGCCGGCATGTCGATTGCGCCATAGAGCGTCAGGACGCCGCCATTCAGCGCAGCGCCGGCGATGTTTCCGCGCGGCTGTCCGACGAGCAGCGCCGGGCGATCGAGCATATCACCGGGCCGGAGCGGATCGCGGCCGTTGTCGGTTATGCCGGCGCTGGCAAGTCCACCATGCTCGCGGCGGCGCGCGAGGCGTGGGAGGCTGAGGGCTATCAGGTCCACGGCGCGGCCCTGTCGGGCAAGGCGGCCGAGGGCTTGGAGGAAAGTTCCGGCATCCGGAGCCGGACGCTGGCGTCATGGTCCCGTGGTTGGGAGAACCCACATAGTGGGGACCGCTATGCACTCGGCCGCGGCGACGTGTTCGTGATCGACGAGGCCGGTATGGTCGGGAGCCGCCAGCTTGCCCGCTTCGTTGGCGAGGCCGAGGCGCGCGGGGCGAAGATCGTCCTTGTAGGCGACCATGAGCAGCTACAGGCGATTGGGGCCGGCGCACCGTTCCGGGCGATCACCGAGGAAATCGGCCATGCCGAGCTTTCCGAGATACGCCGGCAGCGCGTGGACTGGCAGCGGGAGGCGTCCGTTGACTTCGCCACGCATCGCACGGCCGAGGGGCTGGCGGCCTATCGGGATCACGGCGCTATCAGCTTTGCGGAAACCGGCGAGGACGCGCGGGGCCAGATCGTGCGCGATTACCTTGCCGATCGCGACGAGCGGCCGGACGGCACCCGCGTTGCGATGGCGCATCGCCGTGCCGATGTTCGCGCCATCAATGACGCGATCCGGGCCGAGCTACAGGAGCGGGGCGAGCTGGCGCGCGTTGCCGAGGCCGGCGAGCTGGCCGAGGGCCGAGAAGGGGCGGGGGACGTCGCCCAGGCCGTCGACCATGAGCGGGACGGGCCTGCCGAGGCGCTGACCTTCCAGACCAATGATGGCAAACGCGACTTTGCGATTGGCGATCGCATCGTGTTCCTCGAAAACAGCCGCGACCTTGGCGTGAAAAACGGGATGCTCGCGACGGTCGATCATGTCGAGCCGAGCCGCATCATCGCCACACTGGACGGGCCGAAGGACGCGGACGGGCGCAGCGTTTCCGTGCCGATGGGCGACTATCAGGCGATCGACCACGGCTATGCGACGACGATTCACAAGAACCAGGGCGCGACGGTCGATCGCGCCTATGTGCTGGCGTCGGGGACGATGGACCGGCATCTAACCTATGTCGCCATGACCCGGCATCGCGACGGGGCGCAGCTCTACGCCGCCCAGGGCGAGTTTACCGACCGACAGGCGGGCCGCCTGGTTGAGCATGGGGCCGCGCCGTTCGAGCATGACCCGCAGAAGTCCGATAGCTATTTCGTGACGCTGGAAAACGACAAGGGCGAGCAGCGCACCCTATGGGGCGTCGATCTTGAGCGGGCCATGAAGGAGGCCGCGCCAGAGATCGGGGAGAGGATCGGCCTACAGCATGAGGGTTCTACCCCTGTCACTTTGCCGGATGGGACGCAGACGCACCGGAACACATGGAAGGTTCAGGACGCGGGCGAGCTGGCCTATAGCCAGCTAGAACGCCGCCTGTCCCGGTCGGGCGTGAAGGAAACGACGCTCGACTATACCCGCGACTTTGCCGAGCGGCGCGGGATCGCGGAGCAAATGGGCATCCGCAGCGAGATCGAGATTCCGGCCGAGCGCGCCGGGCACCATGCGGAGCTGGAGGCGGCGGCCGGGGATCATGCCCTTGATCGGAGATCCTCGCAAAAAATCGGCGCGGATCTCGCGCAGGATCTTCGCGCAGATCCGCGCGAGGATCATCTCGCCCAGGACCGGGGGGACGATCGGCAGCAGCGCCGCAGCCGGTTCGAGGGCCTGAAACTGTCGCGGGGCGTGTCGGCCGAGCGGCCGGCCGCGCAGGACCGCGACGAGCTGGCCCAGGATCGGCCGCAGAAGGCCGAGACGCGCCGGCACGGTATGTTCGACGGGTTGCAGCTCAATGCCCGTCCTGGCGCTTCCCAGGACCGTGCAGAGGTATCGGGGCCGGAAAGGGAAGGGAGCTTGCGGCCGGCGCCGGCGCCCGACCGGCTGGCCGAGCGGGTGCGGGGGCAGTCGCCGCTTGAGGCGGCCGTTGACCGCTATTCGCGGGCCTATCAGTCGATCGACCAGCACCGACGCGAGGGCCTGCCCGTTCTCGACATGCAGCGGCAGGAAATGCGCGATGCCGGCCAGCAGCTCGACCAGGTGCGCGGCGGCATGAAAGATTTGATGCGCTCGACGCTGGAAAACGACCCGGCGACGGCGCGCGCCATGACCGAGCTTTCCGGCCGGGAGCGTGTCGCCCATGTTATCGACGGGATGAAGCGCGAAAACGCCGCGCTGCAAGACCCCAATACCAGGGCCGAGCGGTTCGTTGAACGCTGGCAGGAGCTACAGGGGCAGCGCCGGGAGCTTCGCGGCTGGCAGCACGACGCGGCCCGCGCCAAGGTCGAAAGCCACATGAACGGCATGACCAAGAGCCTTGAGCGTGACCCGCAGGTAGATTCCATCCTGCGCAATCGCCGGCAGGAGCTTGGAATCGGGCAGGAGCTTCGCCGCGAGCAGACCATTGCCCGCGCGCTGCAAGACGAAATGACACGCGGCCACCGGCTTAGCCGGGGCATCGGCATGGAAAGGTAGGCACGGAGAACATGGCGGAGCTGGACGACGACAGGGAAGGAATCGAGCCGGAAGCACTGGACGAGGACGCCGGCGATCCGGCCGCCGCGTTCGATGCGCTACGGCGCACGATCGAGACGCAGGGTGCGCAGATCGGTGCGGAAATGACCGTGATGCGGCGCGGGCTGGAAGCGGCTTTCGACCAGCTCGAAAAGATCGAGCCGGCGCAGGACTACAAGCCCCAGCTCGCCCAGCTCGTGCAGGCGCTCGACAATGTTGCGGAGCGGATGCACGGCGTAGAGCAATCGCCCATTCTCAAACAGGGCGCGCAACACTATGCGGCGCTCCTCGAGCGCAGCGGCGAGGCTCTGATACGCACCGCCGCGCAGCAGCTCGAGCGGCAGGCGGCCGATCTCGAGCGCGCCGGCCGCAATCTTTCGGAGCACGTCGCCAGCGCGCGGGAGCGCGATCGGCAAAATTGGTGGCTTGTCGTCGCCTTCGCTGTCGGCCTGCTCGCCGGCGCGCTGGTGATGCTGTTCCTTCCGCGCGTGTTGCCGTTCTCGGCCGCGCCGCGTGTCGCCAGCGTCGTCATGGGCGAAAGGCCATGGCAGGCCGGTATGAGCCTCATGGCGTTCGACAGCCCGGAAGCATGGCAGCGCGTGGCCTCGGCTGACCAGCTCCTTGAAGCGAACAGGGAGGCGGTAGCGGCTTGTTGGGAGGCCGCGCGCACGGCCGGCGCGGATCAGCGTTGCACCATCACCGTGAAAGCGCCGGGACAATAGATTCCTGCCCCGGCATGAAGTTCAGAAGGCGAACTTAGCCTGGCCTTTGTCTTCGACAGGGCGCAGCCGTGCATAGGCGAGAAGATCAGCGATCGAGCCGCCCTTGTCCCGCCAGCCATAGAAGGTGTCTTCCCCGAGAAGGACATAGTGCCATTCGGAATCGCTACGCTGTTCCGGAGGAAGGGCATTGATCCGGTCGCACCATGCAACGGCGGCCTTGCGCTTGCGCAGCACGTTCGGGCTGGTGAGCTGGCCTTGTGCCTTTGTTTCCACCAGATAAATCGCGCCGCCTGCTCTCACGAAGAAGTCGGGCGAGTAGAACGCCGGAAGCCCATCTTCCTTGATGTATCGCAGGCGCGCGAAGGTGTGTTTCTGCTCGTTGATCTTGCAGAAGGCTTCAACGCTGGCGTCACGCTCGCAGGTTTCCATAAATGCCAGTTCAAGGCCGCCGTTCCGCGAGGGGTAGGGAAGGCGCAGATAGATAGCTTTCTCGACGGCCAGCGATGACCCCTCGCGCATGGCGAGCTTAGGCACTTCCGAAAGACGCCGATGCGCGACCTCGGCATTGGCGACAATCACGCTGTCTTCCGCTTCGAGGATGGCCCGAGCCCACACCTTGATAATGTGCTCTGTCACCGGGTCGATCAGCAGGACGCGCCAGTTCTCATCCGTGAGAGGGTCTAGCTCCTGGCCGAACAGGTGCCGACGAATGAAGGTGTCGATGCCCTCGGCCATTTCGGCCCGGTTTATCTGGATGTAGGGGAACTTGCTGGCGTTGGCGAAAGCCTTAGAGCTGTTTGTGGTATCCGTCAGGGTGACGGCTTCCGTGATCCGGCGCGTGATCCGGGCCAGGTAGTCATTATATCCCGTCGCGGTCATCACGCCGCCATGCACGCGATAGTCGCCGAATCGCGTTTTCGCCTGCACGTCTTCGGAGTGGAATTTCTCGCCCTGGCCGATCTGCCCCTTGAGCTGTTGGAGCGAAAACGATCCGAACGGCGCGAGGCTCGAAGGGTCGATGTGGGTATCTTCCAGCGCCTCGACCTGTTCCCGCAGGATGAAGGGTATGGCGAAATCGTATTCCTCGAAGCCCGGCCGGAGGCCAACCGAGATCAGGTCGCCGGTCGAGCTGCCATTCGCCTCGTCGTCCTCATCATCGGCTTCAGCCGCCAAGCCTTCCTGAATCAGCTCGTCATAGAAGCCCTGGAACGCCGGATGCTCCACGATCGAGAGAATGTCGATCATGTTGGAGGGCGTCTTTCCGCCGCGAATGAGCTGGCGGTTCTCCCGCTTTATGTCGTCGTATTCATTGCCGCGCCACATCAGGCGCAGGCCGCGCCCGATCGTCTGTTCAAGCAGGATGCCGGCGCTCGATGCGCGCAGCGGGACAATGACGCAGATGTTGTTCACGTCGAAGCCTTCGCGCAGCATGAGCACGCTCACGATGACGCGCGGGGATTTGTGACGGTCCACGTCGAACAGGCGTTCGCGCAGCACCTTCCATTCGTCGGGCTTCAGCTCGCCCTTGCGGTTGGAATCGACGCGCAACACCTCGTCGTCGGCCAGCCCTTCGAGCTGCATGAAATCAGCAATGAGAGGCGTCACCGTGGTATCCTCGCAGACCACCAGCATTTTCGGATGCTTGTCCGGATCGAGGGCGGCGAAATCGGTTTCCAGCTTCCGGAGCTTGGTCAGGCCGGCGCGCAACATGATGCGCTGCCCTTCGGACAGCATGGGGTTGCCGTTCTCATCCCGATCGGCCTTGAAATCCAGTTCCTCATGGCTCAGCGCGCCGATTTCGGAGCGTTTGTCGAGGACAAGGGATTTGACCAGGCCGGCGCGCATGGCCGTCTTCAGGTCGAAATCAACGACGATATGCGGGAAATAGGATTTCCGGCTGTTCCGGCCGGTCCCGACCTCGTTATAGGGCGTGGCCGAAAAGTCCACCTGGACGAAGCGGCGGCCCTTGGGTTCTGCGATCAGGTTGAGGCTCTTTTGCCATTCAACTTCCGTCACCTCGCCTTCCCGCTTGAACTCGTGAATATGGTGGGCTTCGTCATTGAAGACCATGAGCGCGGGCAGGTCTTTCAGGTAGGAGAGGATGCCGCCGCGCTCATAGCGACGGTTCAGCACATTCAAATCGTTGCCTTGGCTGGTGCCGGGCGTCAGGGGAAGGACGCTCTGCACAACGGTTTTCGGATCGGCGGTTTCCCCCGGCGCAGTGATTTCCTCATCCTCAAGCGGCTCACCTTCTTCCGACAGCACATGCCAGTTGGAAATGGCGATGATGCCGCCGGCCGTGACCTTGCGGCCAATGTCCTCTTTCGGGCAGACCGCCCCTTGCACGAACCGGAAAATCTCGTCCCGGTAGGAATCGGGGATGAACAGTTCCTGGAATATAGACAGGTCAGAAATCGTGAAATCGCGCTTGCCGTCTCGTTCCTTCCCCATGAAGGCGTCAAGCAGCCGATCATAAACGATGAGGCCGGGGGCAACGACGAGGAAGTTTTTGGTGTAGCGGTTGCTATCCGGCGCGCGGTTCGCGTTGAGAATCTGCCAGACCATGAGGGCTTGCAGAACCCAGGTCTTTCCCGTTCCGGTCGCCATTTTCAGGCAGTATTTCGGATAGGCATTTTTCGGTGCGCGGATGATCTCGGAATCCCGCGTGCTTGTCAGCATCACGTCAGGGGCGGCGATCTGGTAAAGGTCTTGCAGGGACGCAATGCCCAAAACCTCATGGGCATAGATCACGTTCAGCAGGGCTTGCCGCTGGCCAGGATGGAAATTGAAGGTGCGGGCGTCCTGAAATTCAGTCTGGAACCACCATTTCAGCAGCTCAGCCGTGATCTCCGAGACGTGATCTAGGATCGGAGCTTCGCCAGTTTCCAAGCCGGCGCAGGCGTCTTCGACCTTGGCCGTCAAACCCGTGGCAAGCGAAAGATCGTTGATGCTTGCCATCATGCTACCTCGACAGTCGCTTCGGCCTCGAAGCCAAATACATCAACCACGCGCACGCAGACGCGGCGGGGGCCATCTTTCTTAGAAAGGCCGGTGAGCCGTGCCGTAGTGATGACACGATAGGCGTCGGCATCGTTCTCGGTGTTTCCGCGATAGTCCTGCCAGACGGAGCGGAACACCTCGCCGTCATAGTCAGGATCGACGCTCCAATATTCGATCAGCGCCAAAGGATCGGAATTGATGACCTTTTGCAGCTTTTCGCGGTTGGCCTCGTCGAGATTCAACGCCTCCGGCGACAGCAACACATAATTGGCGATCTCTACGGACAAGGCTTCCCCCTCCCCGTCCTGTTTGCGGGAAACCGCGCCCAGCTTGAGATATTGCAGCGACGAAAAGCGCACCTCATCGGCCTTGAGCTTGTGGCCTTTCTTTTTCAGTCGGTCGAGCAGATCGGGCGGGATCACGAGCACTTCCAGCCGGTCCCCCTGCCCCAGTGCCTCAATGTCATGGCCGATCGTAGGTGAGAAATTCCACCCCAGGATAACGACCTTATCCCACCCGCCCATGAGGTTATCGCGGATTTCGATTGCACGGCGCAGTGTGGCGAGGCCGGTCATCTTGTTGGGGCTGTCCGCGAGGACGAGCGTTTTGCTCCCCTGAATCCTGCCCATGTTCTTGTTCGGGTTTTCCTCGACGGGCAATGGAAGCGCGCCATAGAGGCCGAGCACGATTTCGGCCAGATCACCGATGCGGAACCGGCTCCCCATCGTGGAGCGCATTTGTTCAACCTGGTAGTCGCCAATATGCTGGTAGAGGAACGGCTTGGCGTCTTGGTCGATCAGGCGCTTGCGTGTAATCATGCACGCGGGCTTCCCGAGATCGGACACGATCCAGCGACGGCCGAGCCGTTCGGCCACAGCCGCCGTTGTGCCAGAACCTGCAAAAAAGTCAGCAATCGAGCCGCCAGGAGGACATGACGATTCAATGATTCGCTCTACCAATTTCTCCGGTTTCTGCGTGGCATAGTCCACCCGCTCTTTCGCAACCGGATTAACTGGCGGAATATCATCCCAAACCGAGTCAATAATATCGCCCTCGACTTCATCGAGGTATATTCTTCTGGTGCCGCCACCAGTTGGATTAACGTCAGATCGGCAGAGCCGCCCCGTTTCGTCCGGTTTGAATCTCTTCAAGTATTCTGCGCTATGCGGCTTGTATTGTGTTTTCCAATAATAATCTTCATTCTTAAAATAAGAATATATTGTATCGTGTTTTTGTGGGAATTTTCTCGTAGTTGATCTCTTGAATCCAAAATATGTCCATATAATTTCATTCCTAAAATTTTGCTTTCCGAAAACCTCGTCAAGAATTGCTCGAACATAACCATTTACGTGCCAATCTAGGTGAACGTATATTGAGCCTCTGTCAGTTAAAAGTTCGCGCATCAAAACAAGACGGGGGACAAGCATAGATAAATATGATGCTGTTCCCTCTATCCATGTGTCAGAGTATGCAAACTGCTCAATAGTTGTTGGGCGCTGTTCGATTTGAGATTCGGACAGGCTGATTTTAGTCCGATAGTCCGCCTTACTGTCATAAGGCGGGTCTATATAGATCAGATCAACCTTGTTGCGCAGGGATTGTGCGCTATCACTGCCGGCTAATAAAGCTGCCATTGCCAGTAGGTTATCACCGTAAATCAGTGTATTTGGATCGGAAGCAGGAGCTGTCGATTGTGGCTTTTGTCGAAACATATCTTGCCAATTGCTGTCCCTCGACGGAACCACCAGCTCCCGCGTCTGTAACCCGAGGCGATAATTGCTCTCGGCCCGTTCCATCACACGTTCAGCCTCTTTTTTGCCCTCTGCGACGATAGACGGAAGCTGTTCTAGCAAGCTCTTCATTCAAATCCCCCTGCCCCGTGTTCCGCACGCGGCACTATTCCAGTTGTCTTTGCTTCAGATCAGCGCCGCTTGCGGATCGAGCGGCTTTCCCTTGAAGGGCGCGACGTTGATCTCCCCTTCCCGCTTGCGGGCTTGGGCAATGTCATAGCTGTTCTGCATCCGCATGAGCGTATCCATCGACACGCCGAAAGCCTTTTCGACCCGGAGCGCCATTTCCGGCGAAAGATGCGCGCGCTCGTTCAGGACAGCCGACAATGCCGCCCGTGTAACACCGAGAACTTGCGCGGCGCTCGTGACCGAAAGGCCAAGCGGCTCGATGATCTCACTTTTGACGAAGCCGCCGGGGTGGGCGGGATTTTTCATACGGATGCCCTGCATCGCACTCATAGCCACCTCCTAGTGGTAATCTTCATAGTCGAGGTCGATGATCTCGATTTCGGTTTGGTCGATCCGGAACGTGATCCGCCAGTTCTTGGTGACGAACAGGCTCCAGGTGCCTTTTCGATCGCCGGTGAGCTGATGGGCTTTCCAGCTCGGGACCGTGCGCAGCTCGTCTTCCCGCTCCATATCTTGGAGGAAGGTGACGATGCGACGGACTTTCGGCACTACGGCCGCCTGCAAGCCGGTGGCGTCATCATCAACGATGAATCGGCGCAACCCCTTATGGACCACGTTTCGGATTCTCATGTGCCGTCACTATCAAGCTAATCGTATAGTGTCAAGCGACGCTATACAGTCTCGTCACCTCATAGCCTTGTCGCGCAAGTCGTAAAACCTGCAACAGATCGGCCGACCCCGGAAAATCAGGGGTTTTCGTGTCGCACGTCTTTGTCGCAAGTGGTAGAAAACTTGCGACATGATTTGCGACAGGAGGAAGCCGTGAGCCGCCAACCAGATTCCGACGCCGGCCGCGTGTTCATCGGCTATGCCCGCGTCTCGACGCGCGGGCAGGACCTCGACCAGCAGCGGGCCGCCCTTGGCGGGGCCGGCTGCGTCCGCATCTTCGAGGAAAAGGCATCCGGGGCGAAGCGGGACCGGCCCGAGCTGGCGCGGATGCTCGACCACTTGCGCGCTGGCGACGTGGTGACGATCACCAGGTTAGACCGCCTCGCCCGATCGACCGGCGACCTTCTGGCGATCGCGGAGCGGATCAAGGAGGCAGGCGCTGGCCTGCGCTCGCTGGCCGAGCCGTGGGCCGATACCACGACGCCGGCGGGGCGCATGGTGTTGACCGTGTTCGCCGGCATCGCGGATTTCGAGCGATCCTTGATCGTGGAGCGCACCAGCGCCGGCCGGATCGCGGCGAAAGCCCGAGGCGTGAAGTTCGGCCCCTCCCCTGCCCTGTCGGCCGAGCAGATCGCCCATGCCCGCCAGCTCATCCATGACGACAAGAAGCCGGTGGCGGAAGTCGCCCGGCTCCTGAAAGTGCATCGGGCTACCCTCTACCGGGCGCTTGAGAACGCATTGACGTGAATACGCATCGACGTAACCACGTTTAGTTGCCGGCCCTAGAAGTAGTGCCTTGCCCGGTTCCTTACGCAAAGGGTTGCAGAATCGGGCGGTTTCGGCTCTTCATGTAGACATGGCGAGTCGCACCCGAGAACAAGTTAAGCTGGAAAGTGTCCGCAACCTGCGCGCCCGTTGGCGCGCAGAGGGCCGGATTCTTGTGCAGGCCGATCTGCCCGGCGAACTGGTCGCGGCGCTTGATCGCCTGAAGGACGACGCGGGCTTGCGAGGGCGCGCGCCGATCATCGAGGAAGCGTTGAGGTTCTATATCGAAGCGAAGCAAGGGACATAACGGCAAAACGCCCGACCGTTGGCGCGGTCGAGCGTTTTTGTAGGCCGTCAGACACACCGTAGAGACGGGGCTCTAAGCTCTCCCCTTATCTACGCTACAGCACTCCAATTCGCAAGATTGATTCTTGCGAAAACGGGAAAGCCGTGCCTGCCGTCCGCGCCGTCATGTCCTTCAAATGGAAGGACGAGAGGCATGTTGAGGACGCAAATCGCGGCCGCGATCGGCTGCGCGCGCGCAAGCGCGCTTGATGAGATCATGCGGGAGGTATGGACGCGCTACAGCGCCGGCCAGCTCACCGAGGAAGACGCCGGGCAGCTCTCCACGCTCGCCCAGGAGCGCCGGGCAGCGTGGCGGGGATCGGGACAGGTCGGGCTTGGCCTGGTCATGCCCCCGGCCAAGCGATGCCCGACGCCAGTTCGCCGGCATAGTCATATCCGGGGCCGATCGGAGGGCCGGATATGGCGGCCGACGACGCGCAAGGACGTTCAGGCGATCTTGAAGGCGGCCGAAATCTACAACGAGGCCGGATTGCACGAGAAGGGCGAGCGCAGCGGCCCGCTAGGATCGGTCGCGCTCGACGTGCTGCGGCTGTTCGTCAATCTCATCGACTTCCGCACCGGCCGGCTAGAGCCGTCAATCACCACAATCATGGATCGGCTCGGCCGTTCGCGCGATACGATCGTGCGGGCGCTGAAGAACCTGCGGGCGCATGGCTTCATCGACTGGCTGCGGCGCTACGAGCCGACCGGCAACGAGGGGCGCGGCCCACAGGTCCAGCAGACGAGCAACGCCTACCGCCTGTCCCTGCCGGAGAAGGCCCGGCAGTTCCTTGGGCGGTTCGGCAAGGCCCCGCCCCCGCCTGCGGATCATGGACAGGATCAGAGGGCTTGGAGCGAGGTAATTGCGGCCTACAGGGAGGCCCTGCCCCTCGATGAGCGAACCTTGCTCGACGTGGGCGACAATCGGCTTGGGCGCAGCCTCGCGCAGATGGCTAGATCGTTGATGAAACGTGAGTCCGATAACCAGACTGAATCCCCATCTGATCTTTATCTAAGAGGGCAAACATAAACGGTCGCCGCTGTTCGGGCTGCTTTCGCAGCCCTGCGGCGGTTCCGGCCCGCGTATAGGCGGGCCGGCAAGCGGCACCCTCACCACCTAAACCGCAACGCTTGCGCTTGCGGCAACCGTTCTATGAGCTTTCGAGAGGGAGCGAGGGGCAAGGCTGGCGCTTAGTTGCTTACGTTAATACGTATTGACGTGTATTCGTATTTCTTAGAAGGCGATGGCAGCGACCGGGAAAACGTGCTAGGGTGTACACGATTCAACACGATCGGAGGCGATTCCATGACCGCCAGCACCACCATGACGATTCGGGTTCGGCCCGATGTGAAAGAAAAACTCGACCGGATCGCGAACGATACGCAGCGGAGCAAATCTTTCCTCGCCGGCGAGGCCGTCGCCGCCTACGTCGATCGCGAGCTTGAAATCATCGACGGCATCAAGCGCGGCATGGCCGACGCAGCGGCCGGCCGCGTGATCCCCCACGCGCAGGCCGTCGCGGAAATGCGTGAGGTTATCGAGGAAGCGAAGCGCCGGAAAGCCGCGCGCGGATGAGGCCGGTTGTCTGGTCGATTGAGGCGCAGCGGGATAACCTCGAAATCTTGCGCTACATCGCAGAGGACAACCCATTCGCCGCCGAGCGGGTCGTGGACGCGATCGAGGACGCCGGGAACAAGCTAGGCGAGATGGCGACCGGGCGGCCGGGACGGGTGAGCGGAACCTATGAAAAGTCCCTCGCCCGGCTTCCCTACATCATCGCTTATGAGTTGCGCGACGTGGAGGGCCGGGAAAGTGTCGTGATCGTGCGCGTCATCCACACGTCGCGGGACTGGCAGCCTGAGGAATGGCCGCACTAGCTTAACGACGTAGTAACGTCCCTAGCTATGTGCTTTAATACGTATTCACGCAAAGAAGGATTGACGCATGAACGTCATTGCGTTTTTGAGCCAGAAGGGCGGGAGCGGAAAAACCACGCTTTCGGTTCATACCGCCGTGGCGGCCGAGGCGACCGGCGAACGGGTTTGCGTCATTGATGCGGACCCGCAGGAGAGCGCGACCGCATGGGCGAGCGCGCGGGAAGCCGGAACGCCGATCGTCGCCACGGCGCAGGCCGGCGAGCTGGACGCGGCGCTTAGAGCGGCCGAGGGTGAGGGCATCACCTTGGCCGTGGTGGACGCCCCGCCCCATGCCGCCCCGGCGGCCGGCCAGATCGCCCGTAGGTCGGAGCTGGTCTTGATTCCGGTTCGACCGTCCGCGTTTGACCTCGCAGCGGTCCCGGCCGCTGTCGAGATCGTGACGGCGGCGAAGGTGCGCGGGGCGTTCGTCCTGTCCGCCTGCCCGTTCCGTGCGCCGGAGATCGGAGAGACGCGCGCGGCGCTGGAAGCCTACGGCCTGCCGATCGTTCCCGGCGAGATCACAGACCGGCGCGCGTTCGCCCGCGCTGTCACGACCGGCAGCGCCGTGACGGAGTTCGAGGCCGAGGGGAAGGCAGCGGAGGAAATTCGGGCTTTGTGGACATGGATCAAGGACACGTTAGAGCGTAAATAGCTAAATACGTAAGCGCGTATCTAAGGAGCGGAACCTATGGCAAAGAAAGCAACCGGCCTTGCGGCCTTCACCCGCCCGAAAGCTGGCGCGGAAGTCACCAGCCTTGCAGCGATCGAGGACGAGCGGCCGGCCGTGGAGTTTCCGACGCCGAGGCGAAAGAGGGGAGGGGGCGAGACTGTCGCGCTAACGGTCAAGGTTCGGCGATCGGACTGGCAACGCCTTCGCCAGCTCGCGGATGCAGAGGGAACGACGATTCAGGCGATGGCCGAGGCCGGGCTGTCGGCGGTGCTGGCGCAACATGGATTGCCGCCGATCGAGCCTTACGCACGTTAATACGTGGATACGTAAATAGCTTAATCCGCAACGCTTGCGCGTGTGGCCCGCCCCCCGGCCGTCCCTACGGCCCTAGATGATGAGAGCGGGCCGGCCGGGGGCTACCGTCGCGGCCGTGGTCCTTCCCTGAATAGAGCTTGCACCAGGTCGTCAGGTAGATCGCGGCGCGAGCCGCGGCCGGCCCGGAGGCGAACGCGCTCTCCAATAGCGCCGTAGAGAGCCGGAGGGCCGTTCGTAACAATGTCCCGGCGCTTTAGCGCCGGGTCCGCTTCGCCCGAAGGGCGTTAGAGCGATCAGGGCGCATTATACAGCCCCCGAAATTCTGCATCGGCGTAATAGGCGAGCTTGCCGGCGACGATGGGCCTTTGCCCGGCGAGGAACAGCAATTCGACATTCTGCGGCAGGTTGCGGACCTCATCCGGGGTCAGCAGCGGCCGGGCCGTGTGTTGCTCGCCGTAGGAGAGGCCGGATTTTTCGGAATCGAGCGCCCGGCTCATGGTCTGGAACACAACGGTTTCTTGCCCGAGCAGATCGGAGACAAGCCGGGCGCTGTCGTGATCGTTGACGCCGAACACCTGTAGGACGCCGGCGTTTGACAGGAAGGTTCCCGCCCGCTGCCCGTAGGTGGCGCGGAGCTGGTGAACGTCTTGCAGGATCGGCCAGAGCTGGACGCCATAGCCGGCCATGAGGCCCATTGCGCGCTCAACGGGGGCGAGGTGGCCGAGGGCGGCGAACTCATCCAGCAGATAGAGGACCGGCGCGGCCGGCTTGGCGGGATCGCGGGCCATGTCGATCAGGCTTTGCGACACGAGCAGGCGCAGCCATCGGGAATAGGTGGCGAGGCGATCGGGCGGCAGGACGAGGAACACCGAGGCGTTGCGGCGTTTGAGATCGGCAAAGCGGAAATCGGAGCCGCCGAGGACCGCGACCATGCGCGGGCTGTCGAGGAAATGGGTATGGCGCTGCGCGGCCGAGAGGACGCCGGCCGCTTCCCGGTCGGATTTGCCGAGGTGGCGGTTAGCGGCGCGGGCAACCAGGCCGGTGGCGGCCGTTGACGCTTGCATGTCCTTCAGGAGCGCGGCGAAGGCTTCCGGGGCGAGGGTGAGATAGTCGCGCAGGGTGGCGAGGTTTCGCCTGTCGCGCGGCTCGCTGGCTGCAATATGGAGGATCAGGCCGGCAATGAGCGCCTTGGCTTCCTCGTTCCAATGCGCCTCGCCGGCCATGCCCGGTTCATCGAACACGAGCGCGTCGGCCAAGGTGCTGGCATCTTCCGCGACATCGAGGCT
>WBZV01000091.1_pt1 | contig 15660 bp, 7 predicted proteins | sample 5204221 | NCBI WGS metagenome assembly WBZV01 (sample SAMN12344360, study PRJNA552823) | activated sludge metagenome | biome: Activated sludge suspended growth; feature: Nitrification reactor; material: Wastewater; isolation source: activated sludge from nitrification reactor of wastewater treatment...
CCTGGCGGTGCTGCGGGCCCAGTACCACCCGGGGGCGGGCCTGCTGCAGGATCGCCAGCGCCGCATCCACCGAGCTTGCCCGGCCCGTGGCCAGCAACCAGGCGGCCACCGCGCCGGCGCTGCGGGAGTAGCCCAGGGCGCAGCACACCAGCACCGGGCCGTGCTGGCGCAGCGCCTCGATGGCGGCAGCGGCCTCTTCCAGCCGGGCGCTGTCGGGTGGGACAAGATCGAGCCAGGGTATTTGCATGTAGGCCCAGTCGCCCTTTGGCGCGGGGAGCTCGGCCGTGAGATCGAGCAGGGCGCGAAAGCCGCCAGCCTGCATGGCCCGGCTATCGGGCAGACGGCCCAGCCACACACCGTCGGTGATCAGCCCCGGGGTCGGGGAATTGCGGGTCCACAGGCGCGAGTTGAGCCAGGCGCCCAGGGTGTAGGGGGCCAGCAGCAGGGCGGCACCCAGGGCATGGCGGCCGTCGCGCTTCTGGAAGCCCGCCGGCCCCAGCAGGGCGTAGCTGAGGGCCACCAGGGCCAGCGCGATGCCCAGCCACAGGAACACCAGCCCGCCGCCCCCGAGCAGGGCACCCAGGCTGGCTGCGGCCAGGGCGCCACCCAGGTAGTAGGCGGCCAGCCGGCGCCGTTCGGGGCTATGCGTCCAGCGGGCTGCGGAAAAAGGCGTCGGGCCTTCATCCGGCCACAGCCACAGGCACAGCAGGCCGACCAGGGCACCGCTGGGGAGGTCGATGAAATGGTGCTGGTAGGTGGTGAGCACCGACACGGCGATCAGGGCGGCCCAGGCATCCACCAGCCCGCGCAGGGGGCCGCGGGTGGCGGCGGCAAAACGCACCCACAGGATGACGAGCAGGCTGATGTGCAGGGAGGGGGCCTGGTTGTAGGGCAGGTCGAAGCCGGCCAGGGCGTCGAAGAGGGCGCCGAAGAGGCCGTCGGCATCAGGCCGGGAGAAGCTGAAGCGCAGGGGAAAGGCCAGGAAGCAGGCCACCGACACGAGCTGGGCGGTGAGCAGGCGCAGGGCGTGGCGGTCCACCTGCAGGGCCGTGCGGCAGAGCAGGAAGGACAGGCCGTAGAACAGGTCGATGGACCAGTAGGGCAGGATGGTCCAGGGCAGGAAGGGGATGTGCCGCTCCCAGTCGTAAACCAGACTGTCGCTGACCTGCCAGCGGGCCGCCATGGAATTGGCGAAGCCGTAGCTGAGGAAGAAGAAGGGCCCCAGGAAGAGCAGCCAGGCGACGCCCCGTTGCCAGGGGATCGTCGGGGCTGCTGCCGCCGGTGTGTTCATGGGGCGCGCCGCCGGGCCAGGGACACGGTGAAGATGCCCCACTCGTCGATGCGCTGCTCGAGCTTGTCGAAGCCGGCGGCATCCACCAGCTGGTCCATCTCGGCCTGGCTGCGCCGGCGCATCACCCAGGCCTCGCCGCCCCGGTGGCTGGTGAGGGCGCGGGCGATGAGTTCCAGCTGGGGGTGCCAGGGCTGGCCGGTGTACAGCAGCAGGCCGCCGGGTTCGATGGCGTCGGCCATGCCGGCGAGGGAGCGGCTCACCATGGTGTTGTCGGGGAAGAGCTCGTAGAGGCCGGAGACGATGCCGATGGTGGGGCGGGGTGACACGCCGGCCACCGAGGCCCGGTCGAAGGCGTCGCCCTTCTCGAAGCGGGCGATGGTCTCCAGGCCCTTCTCGCGGATCAGGGCGGCGCCGTCGCGCACATTGATGTCGCTGAAGTCGCGCAGCAGGATGGATTCGGGGCGGCGCGGTGCTTCGGTCAGGGCTTCGAGCACATAGCGGCCGTGGCCGGCGGCGATGTCCAGTACCCGCAGGGGGCGGCCCTCGGTGTGCAGGCGGCCGAGGGCCAGGCGCAGGAGTTCTTCCAGGTGGCGCTTGCGCTGGCGGATGCCGCGCCAGCCGATGGCATCCAGGTAGTTGCGGTCGATGGCCCGGCCCAGGGTGCCGCTGCCGGTGGCGGTGTTGCGATAGACATAGTCGAGGGTGCTGCCCGAATCGAAGCCGGTACGGTGGCCCAGGGCAATGCCTTCCGACAGGCGGCCGGCGAGTTTCATGCTGGCGCGGTAGCTGGCCCAGTACAGTCCGCGGGGGCTGAGGGGAGAGAGGGGGCGGGCCAGGGCCTCGGATTCATCATGGGTGGCGCCGTGGCGGTCGGCATCGAGCAGGCTCACCGATGCGGCGGGGTGGTCGAACTGGCGCAGGATGAAGTCGCGGGCCTTGTCGGTGGCGAGCTTGCGGTCTTTCTCGCCGAGGGTGTCGTGGTAGAAACCCTCGAGGACGTGCTTCTCCTTGACGGCCGAGCCGAGCCCGTCGAAGAAGCGGTGCTGGGGGCCGTGATGGACCACCCAGTCGGCGCCGGAGATGAGCAGCTGGGTGGGTAGGGTGATGGCCTGGGCGTCGGTGACGACCCGCTCGGCGGCTTCATACAGTCCGAGCAGGATGTTGACGGAGATGGCCCGGGCGATCAGTGGATCCTTGTTGTAGCTGCGCTGACGGGCCGGGTCGTGGGTCAGGAATTTGGCCTTGACGTAGCTGTTCACAAAGAAGTTGCCCCGCAGCTTTTTCAGCAGGGCCAGGCCCGGGCGGGCGAAGGGGACGTAGAGCTTGACCTGGAAGGCCGGTGAGGCGAGCACCAGGCAGCGTACCCGCGGGGCGTAGTCGTGGGCCCAGGTGGACACCAGCACCGCGCCGACGCTCTGGGCCAGCACGGCCATGTCGGCGTGGGCGATGCCGTGGTGGTCGCGGATGTGATCGACGAAGGTCTGTACGTCGCGTACCGAGGTGCCGAAGCTCGGCGAATGCCCGCGGGCGCCGGGCGAGTGGCCATGGCCGCGGGCATCCCAGGCGAAGAAGTCGAAATCGGGCAGGTCCAGCTCGTCGGCCAGGTGGGCGATGCGGCCGGAGTGTTCGTGGCCCCGGTGGAACATCACCACGGCGCCCCGGCGTGGTGCAGTCGCGGGCCAGTGGCGGTAGAACAACTGCACTCCGTCGTGGGTTTCGAAATGATGTTCGGAGACCGGGCGGGGGGTGTTCATCGCTGACCTCAAGGGTTTGTGCGGGCCTGGCGGACGCCGCTGCGGATGCGGTTGATGGTGTTGAGGAGGATGGCCAGGGCCGCCGCCGGCATGATCCACAGGGCCGCGTCGGGCAGGCTGCCGGCGACGCCCAGCCACAGGCCGAGGGCACCAAACAGGAAAGCCCGGTCGCTCTTGCCCATGGGGCCGTCGTATTGGCGGGGGGCGCCGACCATGGGGCCGAGGGCGCCGGCCATCTCGGAGACGGCGGACAGGAAGATCACCGCCCCCACGCTGCCCCAGCCGAAGGGCGCGATGGCCACGAAGGGCAGGTAGAGGGCGGCGTCGGAGATGACGTCGGACAGCTCGTTGAAGTAGGCGCCGAGGGGTGACTGCTGGCCGAACTCCCGGGCCAGCATGCCGTCCACCGCATTGAAGGCCATGCGCAGGAACATCCACAAGGGCAGTAACAGGAAGGCGCTGCTGTTGGCGGTGTTGAGGAACAGCCCCAGGCCGAGGGCCAGGGAGATCAGCATGGCGGCCAGGGTGACCTGGTTGGCCGTGACGCCGGCCGCCGCCAGCCGGCCGACGATGGGGCGGAGGAGGGCCTGGAAGCGGGGTTTGAGCTGATAGATACTGATCATCTTGCGCGTGCGGGATGCCGACCGGCAGATTCTGCCATGCATCCGGGCTGATGCTTCAGCCCTTTGTCGCTCCGCTCAGATGCCGACCGATCTCGCCGAAGCCCGGGTTGTTGGGTAGCAGGGTGCCGTTGACCTCGATGATGGGTGTACCGATGGCCCCGTTCCCCAGGCCCGCCCGCTGCAGGCGGTTGTTGAGGCGGGCCTCCGCGGCGGCGTCCTGATCGATGATGTACTCGCTGTAGCGCACGCCCATGCTGTCGAACTGGCGGCGTTTTTCGGCACAGAAGCCGCAGGTGCTCAGGGAATACATGACGATGCGGTCGCGACCGGCGTCGTAGCGCGCGGCAAATGCCGCCTTCCCGGCTTCGGTTGTTCCGTTCAGGCCGGGCAGGGCCTCCAGGGCGGGCAACTGGCTGCCGACCATGCCGAAGGCGAAGAACGCAACAGCCCCGGTCGCGGCCAGGCCACCCAGCAGCCCGAGGGCCGATACCGGTCGGGCGGGGCCACCCCAGGCGTTGCCGCCCTTCTGGCCGGGCACCACGAGCAGGAGCAGGGCCGCCACGGCACCGACATAGGGGATCCAGGTGACCACCGTCCACCATCCGCTGAGGCCCAGATCATGGAGACGGAAGACGGTGCCGCGGGTACCGTAAATCGCCAGTACAAGCAGGCCGAGGCCGCCGATCAGCAGGCCGGGCGCGCCCAGGGTGAGGGCGACGACGGCCAGGGCAAAGGTGCCACCGAGGGCCAGCAGGCCGCTGAGCAAAAAGTTGCGCCGGCCGAAGCGACCGCGAAAGCCCAGGCCGAGGATGCCGCTTTCGGCGAGGGGGGGCGCCAGGTCGGCCCTGCCCTGGGGCCGGGCGGCCATCCCCTTCTCCGGGTCAGGCTGGCGTCGTTGGGCCTGCGAGGCGGTATAGCGCGGCATGTCGGTGGCGCAGGCGCGGCACAGGGTGCGGCGGGGTTGCTGCTCACCGCAGGCCGGGCAGGTCATCAACTCGATGGGCGCCACCTCCGGCGCTGGCGCCGGGGGCGCTGCCACGGGGGCTTGGGGGAGCGGGAGAGGCGATGGGAGGGGCGGCTCGATGGCGGTGCGCAGCCCGATGGCCGCCAGCCGCTGTTGATAATGCAGGGCATCGTCTGCCCCCAGGCCCTTGCGCAGGCTCACCCGCTGGCCGGAAAACACGCCATCCATGGTTTCCGGCGTGCATTTGAGCAGGGCCTGGAGCTGGCGCCGACAGGTGACGACATCGTGCCCGGGAAGAACTTCTCCGAAGAACAGGATGGAATGGACTTGGGGCACGGCCGGCTCCGGTTGTAGGGCGCTTGATTCTATGCCCATGGGGATGGGCGGGCAATGACAAGCGCGTGACCCGGGTGTGACGGACTGGCTTCTCCCCGCGGGCGGGGAGTGCTATCTTCCCGGCCACTTCAGAGATTGCCCATGACCACTGCCGCCAGCCCCTTCGAGCGCCGCCCCACCGACCTCAACGAGGCGGAGGCCCAGATTGCCGCGATCCTCGCCCTGCTCGCTACCGCCGGCGTGGCCCATCGCAAGCCGCCACCGCCACCCACCACCTGCTGCGGCCGCGGCTGCAACGGCTGCGTGTGGGAGGGCTACTACGCGGCCCTGGGCTGGTGGAAGGATGACGCGCGTGAGCTGCTTGAAGGGCCCTCTGCCCGGGCCGCCGCCTGAGAGGGTGAATGAATCTACTGCGCGGCCCGATTTCGCTTCTGCGATGCTCACCGTACCTTTGTACGGTTGCGCTTCTCGGGGCGAACTCGAACCGCTCGCTACGATTCCTTCACGCCCTCCGGGCTTGGCAATTTTCCCGAAAACCCCGTAAAATCCACCGCTTGCCGAGGAGCGCTGCGACCTGCTGATCATGTGGGCCAGGCTCGGCAATCAACAACGGCGCTCGCAAACCTTCCAGCCGGGTTTGCCGCGCCGTTTGCTTTTGCATCCGTCGCCTCCGGCTGTGTTTTACGCACCCCGAGGTAGATCCATGCAAGCCGACCGCACGCCCGAACTCCAGTCCCTCCTGACCCACCGCATCCTGATCCTGGACGGCGCCATGGGCACCATGATCCAGCAGCACAAGCTGGGCGAGGCCGACTACCGCGGTGCCCGGTTCGCGGATCACCCGAAGGATCTCAAGGGCAACAACGACCTGCTGGTGCTGACCCGCCCGGACGTGGTCGGCGGCATCCACCGGGCCTACCTGGAGGCCGGTGCGGACATCATCGAGACCTGCACCTTCAACGCCACCCGCGTCTCCCAGGCCGATTACCACCTGTCCGACCTGGCCTACGAGCTCAACGTGGAGGGCGCCCGCCTGGTGCGCCAGCTATGCGACGAGTTCACCGCCGCCAACCCGGCCAAGCCGCGCTTCTGCGCCGGCGTGCTGGGCCCCACCTCGCGCACCTTGTCCATCTCGCCGGACGTCAATGACCCGGGCTTCCGCAATGTCAGCTTCGATGCCCTGGTGGACGATTACTACGATTCCGCCAAGGGTCTGATGGAGGGCGGCGCCGACATCATCCTGATCGAGACCATCTTCGACACCCTGAATGCCAAGGCCGCGGTGTTTGCCGTCGAGAAGCTGTTTGCCGACCTCAATCGTCGCCTGCCGGTGATGATCTCCGGCACCATCACCGACGCCTCCGGCCGCACCCTGTCGGGTCAGACCGCCGAGGCTTTCTGGAACTCCCTGTCCCACTCGCAGCCCATCAGCTTCGGCCTCAACTGCGCCCTGGGCGCCAAGGAACTGCGCCAGTACGTGGACGAGCTGTCGAATGTCTGCGACACCTTCGTCTCGGCCCACCCCAACGCCGGCCTGCCCAACCCCCTGTCGCCCACCGGCTACGATGAAACGCCCGAGGAGCTGGCGGCGGAGATCGTCGAATGGGCCCGCAGCGGCCTGGTGAACATCGTTGGCGGCTGCTGTGGCACCTCGCCGGCCCACATCAAGGCCATCGCCGAGGCGGTGAGCCTGGTGACGCCGCGCAGCGTGCCCCATGTGGAGAAGAAGTTGCGCCTGTCGGGCCTGGAGCCCTTCAACGTCGGCCCGGAATCCCTCTTCGTGAACGTGGGTGAGCGCACCAACGTCACCGGCTCCCGGGCCTTCGCCCGCATGATCCTGGAAGGCCGTTTCGACGACGCCCTGGCGGTGGCCCGCCAGCAGGTGGAGAACGGCGCCCAGATCATCGACATCAATATGGATGAGGCCATGCTCGACTCCATGGCGGCAATGGAGAAGTTCCTCAAGCTGATCGCCTCCGAGCCGGACATCTCCCGCGTGCCCATCATGCTCGACTCGTCCAAGTGGAGCGTCATCGAGGCCGGCCTCAAGTGCATCCAGGGCAAGGGCGTGGTGAACTCCATCTCCATGAAGGAGGGCGAGGCCGAGTTCCTGCGCCAGGCGCGCCTGTGCCGCCAGTACGGCGCCGCGGTGATCGTGATGGCCTTCGACGAGAAGGGCCAGGCCGACACCTTTGCCCGCAAGACCGAGATCTGCAAGCGTGCCTACGATCTGCTGGTGGGCATGGGCTTTCCGCCGGAAGACATCATCTTCGACCCGAACATCTTCGCCATCGCCACCGGCATCGAGGAACACGACAACTACGCCGTGGACTTCATCAACGCCGTGGCCTGGATCCGGCAGAACCTGCCCTACGCCAAGATCAGCGGCGGCGTCTCCAACGTGTCCTTCAGTTTCCGCGGCAATGACGCGGTGCGCGAGGCGATCCACACCGTCTTCCTGTTCCACGCCATCAAGGCCGGCATGAGCATGGGCATCGTCAATGCCGGCATGCTCGGTGTGTACGACGACCTGGAGCCCGAACTGCGGGCCAAGGTCGAGGACGTGGTGCTCAACGCCCACCCGGGGGCGGGCGAGGCCCTGGTGGAGTTCGCCCAGACCGTGAAGGAGGGCAAGGCCAAGGATGCCGGCCCCGACCTGTCCTGGCGCGAGCAGCCCGTGGAGGCCCGCCTCAGCCATGCGCTGGTCAAGGGCATCACGGACTTCGTGGTGGCGGACACCGAAGAAGTCCGCGCCAAGCTGGAAGCCGAGGGCAAGCCGCCCCTGGCCGTGATCGAAGGCCCGCTGATGGCCGGCATGAACGTGGTGGGCGACCTCTTCGGTGCCGGCAAGATGTTCCTGCCCCAGGTGGTCAAGTCGGCCCGCGTGATGAAGCAGGCCGTGGCCCACCTGATCCCCTACATCGAGGCCGAAAAGCTGCGCACCGGCGCCACCAGCAAGGGCAAGATCGTCATCGCCACGGTGAAGGGTGACGTGCACGACATCGGCAAGAACATCGTCGGCGTGGTGCTGGGCTGCAACGGCTATGACGTGGTGGACCTGGGCGTGATGGTGCCCTGCGACAGGATCCTCAACGCCGCCCGCGAACACGGTGCCCAGGCCATCGGCCTGTCCGGCCTGATCACCCCGTCCCTGGAGGAGATGAGCCATGTGGCGTCCGAGATGCAGCGCCAGGGCTTCGATGTGCCTCTGCTGATCGGCGGCGCCACCACCAGCCGCGCCCATACGGCAATCAAGATCGCCCCTCACTATGACAAGCCGGTGATCTACGTGCCCGACGCCTCCCGCGCCGTGGGCGTGGTCACCAGCCTGCTGTCCGAAGGCCAGAGCGCCAGCTACGCCGCCGAGGTGGCGGCCGACTACGCCAAGCTGCGTGCCCAGCACGCCCAGAAGAAGGGCGTGACCCTGGTGAAGCTGGCCGAGGCCCGCGCCAATGCCTTCAAGTGGAACGCCGATCCGGCCTATGTGCCGCCGGTGCCCGCCGAGCTGGGCATCCAGGCCTTCGACATCGACCTGGCCGAGCTGGTGGATTACATCGACTGGGGCCCCTTCTTCCAGACCTGGGACCTGGCCGGCAGCTATCCGAAGATCCTCCACGACGAGATCGTCGGCGAGACCGCCCGGGAGCTGAAGTCCGACGCCGAAGTGATGCTGGCCCGCATGGTTGCCGAGCAGGACACCAACCCGTGGATCAAGGCCAGGGCGGTGTTCGGCCTGTTCCCGGCCAACGCCGTGGGGGACGACATCGAGATCTACGCCGACGAATCGCGCCAGCAGGTGCTGATGAGTTGGCACGGCCTGCGTCAGCAGCATGAGCGCCCCGAGGGCAAGCCCAACTATTGCCTGGCCGACTTCGTGGCCGGCAAGGACAGTGGTGTGGCCGACTACGTGGGCGCCTTCGCCGTCACCGCCGGCCTGGGCATCGAAGGCCGCCTGGCCGCCTATGAGCGGACCCACGACGACTACCATTCGATCATGCTCAAGGCCCTGGCCGACCGTTTCGCCGAGGCTGCCGCCGAATGGCTGCACGCCCGGGTGCGCAAGGCGTTCTGGGCCTATACCCCGGCCGAGACCCTGAGCTGCGACGAGCTGATCAAGGAGGCCTACCAGGGCATCCGCCCGGCCCCCGGCTATCCGGCCTGCCCGGATCACACTGTCAAGGGCGATCTCTTCAAGCTGCTCGACGCCCCTGCCCGGGCCGACATGCACCTCACAGAGAGCTTCGCCATGACCCCGGCGGCAGCGGTGAGCGGCTTCTACCTCGCCCATCCGGACAGCCACTACTTCGCGGTCAGCAAGATCGGCCGCGACCAGCTGGAAGACTGGGCCGGGCGCAGCGGGATGAGCGTGGCCGAAGCCGAGAAGTGGCTGGCGCCGCTGCTGTGACGGCCTATCCTGTTCGGCGACGGGTGTTTATGCCCAGGTGCTAAAATCAATCTGCCGGGCGTACGGCGCTGATCGTAGTTGCCTGTCCATCAGCATACGATGGGGAGTTGAACCAAAGTGAGAGTAGACGCAAATCCGATTCTGAACGCGCCATACGCCGAGCCGGAGCGCCACTACGCGACTGACCTTCAGGGAAACCTGAATTACAAGGATATTCGTGAAGGTCGCCGCCTCTTCACGCCGGATGTTCCACAGGTACCACTTGGTCAGCAGGCGCAGGGCAGCATGTTTGACCTCAACGATCTCAAGAGCGAGTTCGGAGAACACCTTGTTAACCAGATGCGTGAGCAGATCCGTGACTGGCGCCAGTCCGCCTATCGGGGTGTCACTAGTCGGGTAACGCGAGACCTGCTTGGCTATTGGTTTGCCAATCCGGAGCGCGCGCCGCACCAGAAGCTCTTTTTTGCCCAGCAGGAGGCCGTTGAAACCGCCATCTGGCTCAACGAAGTGGCTGAAAAATCCAATTCCGGGACGCACATTCTCAGTCAGTTACGCCAGCGTCAGGCAACTGCGGGCGGCGCTCCCGTCGATCAATTGCCCCGTCAGGCCTTCAAGATGGCGACCGGTAGCGGCAAAACGGTTGTCATGGCCTGCTTGATTCTCTACCACTACCTCAACCGACGCGAATACCGCAACGACACCCGCTACTGCGATTATTTCCTCGTCGTCGCGCCCGGCATCACCATTCGTGATCGGCTCAAAGTTTTGATTCCGGATGCCCGCCACGACAGTCCGCAGGATGCACAAGACTATTACCGTCAGCGCTACCTGCTCCCGCCGTCTTACCGCGCGGCCCTTGGGGAACTCGCCCATAGGCTGATCGTGACCAATTACCACGAATTTCTGCCGCGCCAGCTTTCGGGCAACAAGAAGACGCCCTTTGACGGCAAGCTCGATGAAGACGGCAACAAGGTTAAAAGCTGCGAAGACGAAAATCTTGTGTTGCGCCGCGTGCTCGGCAGTTTCAAGCCGGGTCGGCGACTGCTTGTCATCAACGACGAAGCCCACCACTGCTACCTGCCGCTTGCCAAAGGCAAGGACACTGAACTTGATAACTCCGAAACCGAGAACGAACGCGCTGCTGTCTGGTTCTCGGGCATCCGTGCTGTAGCGCAGCGTTTCAAGCTGCGTGCCGTCTATGACCTATCGGCCACACCCTACTTCCTTTCGGGTTCCGGCTATCCCGCCTATTCGCTGTTCCCGTGGACGGTCAGCGATTTCGGATTGATCGAAGCTATCGAGTCGGGTCTGGTCAAGATTCCCTTCCTGCCGGTCGATGACAGTAGCCACGCCATCGACGAGCCCATCCTCAAGAACCTCTACGAGAACTGCAAGGGTGAGTTACCCAAAAAAGGTCAGCGCAAGGCTCGCAAGGATGCCGACAACGATGAGGTCAAATTCGAGGCTGCGCCGCATCTGCCCGGTATCGTCCGTTCAGCCCTCGAGCAGTTCTATAACCACTACGAAGAATACGAGCGCGGCCAGCGCAAGAAGGGCGAAATCAAGGCCGACATGTTCACGGCGCCGCCAGTCTTCATCGTCGTCTGTAACAACACCACGGTGTCGCGCGAGGTTTTCAAGGAAATCGCCGGCTACGAGCGCATTGACGAAAACGGCCAGACATCCGTCGTAGCCGGTCGGCTGCCGCTGTTCTCAAATTTTGACCCGAATACCGGTCGGCCACTGAATCGTCCGCCCACCCTGCTCATCGACAGCGATGCCCTCGAACACTCCGGCCAGATCGACGACAGTTTCAAGAAGGTATTCGGCCCGGAAATCGAACGTTTCAAGCGCGAATACCGGCAACGTCACCCCGACAAGAGCATCGAACAACTCACCGATGGGGATTTGCTGCGTGAAGTCGTCAACACAGTAGGCAAGCCCGATACACTCGGTGCCCACATTCGCTGCGTGGTTTCCGTGTCGATGCTGACCGAAGGCTGGGACGCCAATACCGTCACCCACGTCATGGGGCTGCGCGCCTTCGGCTCGCAACTGCTTTGTGAGCAGGTCGCCGGCCGGGCCCTGCGCCGCCGGCACTACTACATCGACCCCAAGACCGGCAAATTCCCGCCCGAATACGCTCACATCATTGGTGTCCCCTTCAAGTTGTTCAAGGCCGGGAAGAGCAGTCAGGTCGAGGTGCCGGATTACGCCCTCCTGCGCGCGTTGCCGGAGCGCTCATCGCTTGAAATCCGCTTTCCCAACCTTATCGGCTATCGCCTCGAAACTGACAGCAGCGAACTCAAGGCCGATTTCACCGCGACACCGGACTACTTTGTCGACACCAACACTCAGCCGGTCGAAACCACCCTCGGCACGGCTGTCTCCGGTGATACCCAAACCCTGCGCGCCAAGCTCGAAGACCTGCGCGACCAGCAAGTCATCTACACGCTGACCAAGGAATACCTACTGCGCGTACACGACGAAAAGCAGCGCAACGACCTGCGTCTCTTCCAGCAGGTCAAAACGATTGTCGGCCAGTGGTACGAGCAAAAGCTCAAGCTCAAGGGTGAAGACGATCCCATCTACAAGCGCCTTGTCATCTACGACGACCCGCAGCCCATCGTCGAGAGCATCAATCGCGGCATCATCGCCCATGCCGCGGAGCGGGAGCGCGTGCTGCCCATCCTCAACCACTACAACCCGCTCGGCACTACCGCCCACGTCTTCGGCCACACCAGCAAGAAAACATGGCCAACCAAGAAAAGCCATATCAACCTCGTAGTGGCCGATACCGACGCCTGGGAACAGATCGCCGCAAAGACGCTGGAAAAAATCCCGGCTGTCGAAAGCTACGTCAAGAACGCTTTCCTCGGCTTTGCCATTCCCTACATTCAAGGCGGCAAGGAACGCGAATACCTACCCGACTACCTCGTCCGCATTCGTCATGAAAGCGGTGAAACAGCCAATTTGATTCTCGAAATCACCGGCTTTAACAAGGACAAGGAGCTCAAGCGCTGGGCAGTCAACGAACGCTGGCTGCCCGCCGTCAACAACATGCGCAGGAAATTGAGCCTGGCGCCCTGGCACTTCGCCGAAATTACCGACATCGACAACATCAAGCCGGAACTCGAACGCATCATCGGCGGCATCGTCGACGAACTGGAAGAACAGGCTGCCCGCCGCGACTGGCAGCAGATGCAGGCCCACACCCTGAACGCACTGTGGAACAACGAAGACGATGAAATCTGGAATGACCTCTGAACTGCGTATCTGCAAAGGCGACATCGTGCTCGTTGCATACCCCTACGCTGACGAAGAAAAGCGCAAAAAGCGCCCGGCTCTGGTGCTTGAAGACGCCAACCCACGCGGTGACTTTGCTGCGCTACCCATTACGTCGCAAGCCGGCCACCAAGCCACCGTTGCATTGCTCTCGGCCGATCTTCTCGGACAACGACTCCCCAAAGCCAGTTGGATACGCACCGACCAAATCGCCACCCTCAACCGGAATTTCGTACATGGCGCCTATGGCCGCCTGGCGGAAGCCAAACTCACCGAAGTTCTTGCCCAACTTTGTCCCCGTCTCGGTTGCACAGGAGCCGGCTCATGACGGACAAGAAAATCGACAGCCTCAAGCACAAGAAAGCCACCCGCGCCCGCATTCCGAGCAAGGAAGAAGCCGGCTTCGAGAGCAATGAGCCGAGCAGGGCCGAGCTGCCGCTCAACCCCGTGACCACCCGCGGGCAAGACCCGGAACTCTACTGGCTGGAAAAATACGGTGCGGACGATGCCGACGATGCGCTCGACCTGGACATCCGCTCCCTCTACCGCACCGAGCACATCGCCCCGGAAAAACTGATCCAGCGGCTCTATCGCTTTGCCGCTGGGCCGCAAGGCGACCTCTTCGCCGAAGACGCCTTTGCTGCCTACCGTGACGTCGACGAACTCGACAAACCCGCCTACTACTACAAGCAGGCCGACGATTGGGCCAACCGCCTGATCCAGGGCGACAGTCTGCTGGTGATGGGCAGCCTCCTGGAGCGGGAGGGCATGAAGGGGCAGGTGCAGATGATCTACATCGACCCACCCTACGGCATCAAATACAACTCCAACTGGCAGATCCGCGTTGGCGACCGTAACGTGAAGGATGGCGATGACGCCAGTCTCTCCGGCGAGCCTGAAGTCATCAAGGCCTTCCGCGACACCTGGGAACTGGGCATCCATTCGTATTTAAGCTATCTGCGCGACCGGTTGCTGGTGGCGAGGGAACTCCTCGCCGAATCGGGCTCGTGCTTCGTGCAGATCAGCGACGAGAACGTGCATCTGGTGAGATGCGTTATGGATGAAGTGTTCGGGAGTGAGAATTTTCTTTCTCTGATTACATTCGTAAAAACAACCGGTGATACCAGCGGTTTGCTTTCTTCGGTCTCAGACTACGTGATCTGGTACGCGAAGAACAAACCCAGCGTCAAATATCGACCGTTATTTCAGACGAAAGCAGTCGGAGGGCCAGGCGCCGGTGAGTACGTATGGCTCAAATTGCCTGATGGTAGTGAAAGAACGCTCACTTCAGAAGAGAAGGACAATCCAAACCTGATACCTCGCGATGCACGCGTGTTTCGACATGACTCGATGGTTTCGCAAGGTTTTAGGCAGTTCACTACCGTTTCTTACAATTTTCAAGGTAAGGATCATCACCCTGGAGCAAACAACAACTGGAAAACGACGGTTCAAGGCTTGGATCGCCTTGGAATGCTTGATCGACTGGTATCGTCCGGTCGAATCCTAAAATACAAGCGTTTTCTAGATGATTTTCCGGTGTTTCCGCTTGGAAACAATTGGACAGATACGACCACAGGGGGCTCATCTGCAGATCCCCGGGTCTACGTCGTCCAAACTGTTTCTCGGGTTATCCAACGTTGCATCCTCATGACCACCGACCCCGGCGACCTTGTGCTCGATCCGACCTGCGGTTCCGGCACCACGGCCTATGTTGCCGAGCAATGGGGCCGGCGTTGGATCACCACCGACACCTCGCGCGTTGCCCTCAACATCGCCAAGACGCGGCTGATGACCGCCACCTTCCCGTGGTACACGCTGAAGGACGAAAAGGCCGGCCTGCAGCGGGAAGTCTGGGATGTGCGCCACGGCTTCGATTACAAGATGGTGCAGCGCATCACCCTGGGTTCGCTGGCCAACGACGAGCCGCCGGAAGAGGTGACGCTGTTCGACCAGCCGACTCAGGACAAGAAGAAGCTGCGCATCGCCGGGCCTTTCACCGTGGAGACCTTGCAGAGCTTTGAGCCGCTTTCACCGGAAGCGGTCGATGAGGCCAGCCTGGATGTGGTGCGTATGGAGGCTTTCCAGAGCCGGGTGTTCGAGCATCTCAAATCCGCCGGGGTGAAGAACGGCGCGAGAAACGAGAATGCGGTGTTCGTGCGCATCGACCCGCTGACCGCCGATTACCTGCATGCCGAAGGCTATTTCGACACGGCGGACGGTGAGCAGAAGGCCTACATCCACCTCGGCCCGCAGTTTGCACCGGTGAGCAAGGCGGCGGTCAACGAGGCGGTGAAGGCTTGTCGGGCGCGTGGCGATGCCCAGTGGCTGCTGATCCTCGGCTTTGCCTTCGAATCGGATGTGGAAAATTCGGTGCAGCACCAGCGTGCCGGCGCCTTCCGCGTGGACAAGGTGCGCATGAACGACGACCTCCTTCAGGCCGGCCTGACCAAGAAGGACAAGAAGGCGGCGACTTTCGTCACCATTGGCGAGCCGGATATCGGCGTGCTCCGGGATGGCGATTCTGCCCGCGTCGAAATTCGCGGCCTGGACATCTATGACCCGATCAAGGATGAGGTGAAAGCCCGCTCGGTGGCCGACATCGCCTACTGGATGGTAGACGATGACTACGACGGTGCCAGCTTCATGGTGCGCCAGGTCTTCTTCTGCGGTGGCGACAAGGACGAATTCGCCAAATGGCAAAAGGGCATCTCCGACCTCGCCAAGGCCAAGACCAAGAGGAAGGTGGAGAACACCCTCAAGATCGAACTGGACGACGAGGCCTTCGACCGGGTGTATGGTTTTGTCTCCCACCCCATTCCGGCCCGGCCCGGCAGGCGGCTGGCGGTGCGGGTGGTAAGCCAGTTTGGTGAGGAGTCAACCAAGGTGCTGACTCTGGGGTAGCCCGATATGCCCGGGGGGCTGGATGCCCCCCGGCTCCGTCCTGCAGGCCGCGCTTCGGAATGAGGGTGTCGAGTGTCACGGCACTGATCGGCGGCTATCCG
>WBZV01000868.1_pt1 | contig 15616 bp, 29 predicted proteins | sample 5204221 | NCBI WGS metagenome assembly WBZV01 (sample SAMN12344360, study PRJNA552823) | activated sludge metagenome | biome: Activated sludge suspended growth; feature: Nitrification reactor; material: Wastewater; isolation source: activated sludge from nitrification reactor of wastewater...
GCTCGGTCACCCTCACGCAGTTGCGCTTCACTTCGTTCGCTGTGATCAACTTACGGCGGGACTTGCACCCGCAGGAGTGCGCCCATGCTGGGCGCACACAAAAAAGGCCAGCGTGCGCTGGCCTTTTTTGAACCACGCTAGACGTGGAATGCTCAAGCAGCAATCTGCCCGCTCTCAACCGCACCGACGTCAACATCAGGACGATCAAGCAACTCGACAAAGGCCATAGGCGCATTGTCACCGTCACGGAAACCACACTTGAGAATACGCAGATACCCCCCATTGCGGGTGGCAAAACGAGGACCAAGCTCGTCAAAGATCTTGACCACAATCTCGCGATCGCGCAGTCGATCAAACGCCAGACGGCGGTTTGCCAAGCTCGGCTTCTTGCCGAGAGTGATCAGAGGCTCAACGACCTTGCGAAGCTCCTTAGCCTTGGGCACGGTAGTCTTGATGACTTCGTGCTTCAGGAGCGAGTTCGCCATGTTGCGCAGCATCGCCTGACGGTGGCTGCTGGTGCGGTTGAGCTTGCGAAGACCGTTACGGTGACGCATTTGAAATTACCTCTTCTTCGTTACGCTCAACCGAGCTTTTCCAGCCCGGCCGGCGGCCAATTTTCAAGTTTCATGCCAAGCGTGAGCCCACGCGAGGCAAGTACTTCCTTAATCTCATTCAGAGACTTACGTCCGAGATTGGGCGTCTTGAGCAACTCGGTTTCGGTACGCTGAATCAAGTCACCGATATAGTAGATATTCTCGGCTTTCAGGCAGTTCGCGGAACGAACCGTCAGCTCGAGATCATCCACCGGGCGCAGCAGGATGGGATCAATGGCAGGGGCCTTGGGAGCCTCGACGGCAGTCGGCGTACCCTCAAGGTCCGCAAACACCGATAGCTGATCCATCAGCACCCGTGCGGCAAATCGAACCGCTTCCTCGGGATCGACCGCACCATTGGTCTCAATGTCCAAAACGAGCCGATCCAAATCGGTCCGCTGCTCGACGCGAGCACTCTCAACCGCGTAACTCACGCGACGAACGGGGCTGAAAGAAGCATCAAGCACGATACGCCCGATAGCCTTCGACTCCGTAGCGGCGGGCCTCTGGTTGCCAGGCACATATCCCCGCCCCTGCTCAACCTTGATCTGAAGATCGAGCTTGCCACCCGGCGCCAGATGAGCGAGCACGTGATCAGGATTGATCACCTCGACATCGTGCGAGAGCTCAATGTCCGCAGCCGTAACAACGCCTTCTCCGGACTTAGCCAGTGAAAGGGTTGCTTCCTGACGGCCATGCAACTTGAGAACAACGCCCTTGAGGTTGAGTAGCAGGTCGACAACATCCTCCCGCACGCCGTCCAGCGTCGAGTACTCATGCAGTACGCCTTCGATCGAAACCTCGGTCGGCGCGTAGCCCGGCAGCGAGGACAGCAGAATGCGGCGGAGCGCGTTACCAAGCGTATGACCGAAACCGCGTTCAAACGGCTCCATCGTCACACGAGCGTGCACCGGCGAAACATTCTGCACCTCAATGATGCGCGGTTTCAGCAGAGCATTACTTTGCATCGACAATCCTTCTGTTGAGTCGCGCCGCCGGCGCGACCACCATTAACGCGAATACAGTTCGACCACCAGACCTTCGTTCAGGGTCGCCGGCAACTCAGCACGTTGGGGGTAAGCCTTGAAGACGCCCTTGCCAGCTTTGTGATCCACGGCCAGCCACTCGGGAAAGCCACGGGCCTCAGCAGCCTCGAGAGCAGCCTTGACACGCAACTGAGTGCGAGCAGTATCGGTCAGTTGGATTTCATCGCCAGGACGAACGGTGTACGACGGGATATTGACCCGCTTGCCATTGACAAGAACACCATTGTGACGAACCACTTGGCGCGCCTCAGCACGGGAAGCACCAAAACCCATGCGATAGGCTACAGCATCAAGACGTCCTTCCAGCAGCTGCAGAAGGTTCTCACCCGTCTGCCCCTTGCGACGGTCTGCCTCAGCATACGTCTTACGGAATTGCCGTTCAAGAACACCGTAGAGCCTACGGATCTTCTGCTTTTCGCGCAGCTGGACGCCATACCCGGACAAACGCTGACCAGACTTCTGGCCGTGCTGACCAGGAGCATAAGCGCGGCGTTCAATCGCACACTTGTCGGTAAAACACTTTTCGCCCTTCAGGAAGAGCTTCTCACCCTCGCGGCGGCACTGACGGCACTTGGGGTCAAGATTACGAGCCACTGTTCAACTCCTTGTCAGATACGACGCTTCTTCGGCGGACGGCAACCGTTATGCGGGATCGGCGTGATATCGGTGATCGTCGTGATCTTGATACCCAGCGCATTGAGTGCCCGAACGCTGGACTCGCGGCCCGGGCCTGGGCCCTTCACTCGCACTTCCAGGTTCTTGATACCGCACTCGATGGCAACCTTTCCGGCCGCCTCAGCAGCCACCTGGGCAGCAAACGGGGTACTCTTGCGCGAGCCCTTGAAGCCCGCACCACCAGAGGTAGCCCACGACAGCGCGTTGCCCTGGCGATCGGTGATCGTGATGATCGTGTTATTGAAAGAAGCGTGAACGTGGGCGATGCCCTCGGCCACGTTCTTCTTGATCTTCTTGCGAACCTTCGCAGCAGTCTTTGCCATGTCTTATCCCTGATTACTTCTTGCCGGCGATCGCCTTGCGCGGACCCTTGCGGGTACGAGCGTTGGTACGTGTCCGCTGGCCACGAAGGGGCAGACCACGACGATGGCGCACCCCGCGATAACACCCCAGATCCATGAGGCGTTTGATACTCATCGTCACTTCACGGCGCAGATCACCTTCAACGGTGAACTTCGCGACTTCGTCGCGGAGCCGCTCCATATCGGACTCAGTAAGGTCTTTAATCTTCACGGAGCGGACCACACTGGCCGCATCACAGATCTGCTGCGCGCGAGTGCGCCCGATCCCGAAAATCGCGGTCAAAGCGATTTCCACGTGCTTATGGTTGGGAATGTTTACCCCTGCAATGCGGGCCATGCGTTCACCCCAAAATGCTAAACATTAAATTATAAAGAATGCGGGTGACCGCATCAACCCTGGCGCTGCTTATGACGCGGATCCGTACAGATCACACGCACGACACCTTTGCGACGGACAATCTTGCAATTTCTGCAAAGACGCTTGACCGATGCTTGAACTCTCATTTCTAGCTCCTGAATACTTCTGTTATTTCGCTCGGAAAACAATCCGGGCTCTGCTCAAATCGTATGGGGTCAACTGCACCGTTACCTTGTCACCAGGGAGGATCCGGATGTAGTGCATCCGCATCTTTCCAGAAATGTGACCGAGTACAACATGGCCATTCTCGAGCTTGACCCTGAAGGTTGCATTGGGAAGATTCTCTAGAACCTCCCCTTGCATCTCGATGTAATCTTCCTTCGACATAAACCTACTTGAGCGGAACCCGCGAGCCCTTGAAGTTAGCCTTCTTCAAAAGACTTTCATACTGGTGGGACATGATGTATGCCTGAACTTGGGACATGAAATCCATCGTCACCACCACGATGATCAACAATGACGTCCCGCCGAAATAGAACGGAACATTCCACTTCAGGATCAGAAACTCCGGCAACAAGCAGACCAACGTGATATACACGGCGCCCGCCAACGTAAGGCGCATCAAGATCTTGTCGATGTAGCGTGCCGTCTGATCACCAGGACGAATCCCGGGTACGAATGCGCCGCTCTTCTTCAGATTGTCCGCGGTCTCCTTCGAATTGAAGACCAGAGCAGTGTAGAAGAAGCAAAAGAAAACGATTGCTGCTGCGTAAAGAATCACGTAAATCGGCTGCCCGGGCGCCAAGGTAGAACCGAGATCCTTCAACCAGCTCAGACTTTCCGACGACCCAAACCACTGAGCGAGCGTCGCAGGAAAAAGAATGATGCTGGAAGCGAAGATCGGCGGAATAACCCCAGCCATATTCAGCTTCAACGGCAAATGCGAACTCTGCCCACCGTAGATCTTGTTACCAACCTGCCTCTTGGCGTAGTTGACAAGTATCTTTCTCTGGCCGCGCTCCACGAACACCACTACTGCGGTCACAACAACAACCAGAATACAGATCACCAAGGCGGTGAATGGATGCATTGCACCCGTCCGGACAAGCTCGAACAACCCGCCCAGCGAGCTCGGCAGACCCGCCGCAATACCCGCAAAGATGATGATCGAAATCCCGTTGCCCAAACCGCGTTCCGTGATCTGCTCACCCAGCCACATCAGGAACATCGTTCCGGTAACCAACGTAGACACGGTCACGAAGCGGAACATCACACCAGGCTCAATCACCAACCCCTGCTGCGACTCGAGAGCAACTGCAATCCCTAAACCCTGGAACAGCGCAAGCGCCAGTGTTCCGTAACGAGTAAATTGAGTGATCTTTCGCCGCCCAGCCTCGCCCTCTTTCTTCAAAGCTTCCAACTGCGGTGAGGCTACAGTAAGGAGCTGCATGATGATAGACGCCGAAATGTACGGCATTATCCCCAATGCGAAGATCGTGAAGCGAGAGAGCGCCCCGCCAGAGAACAGGTTGAAGACTCCAAGAATCCCCCCCTTCTGACTCTTGAAAAGATCAGCAAGGGCAACCGGATCAATACCAGGCACCGGGATATGCGCGCCGATCCGATAGACGATCAGCGCACCAAGCAGGAACATCAAACGCCGCTTGAGATCCCCAAACTTTCCCGGCGCGGCAAGCGCGGAGTGTTGATTCGCCACGCTTGACCTTTACTCAGCGGACTCGACAGAGCCACCAACAGCTTCGATCGCTGCCTTGGCCCCCTTCGTAACACCGACGCCACGAACAGAGATCTTCCGCGTCAAAACGCCAGAGAGAACAATCTTCGCAGCGAGTGCGTCAGCAGCAACAATGCCTGCCTGCTGAAGCACGAGAAGGTCAACCTGATCCACAGGAAGACTCTCAAGCTCAGACAGACGCACTTCACCAACGCGAGCACGCGTCAGCGAGACAAAGCCTCGCTTGGGCAGACGACGCTGCATGGGCATCTGACCGCCCTCGAAGCCTACCTTGTGAAAACCACCGGTACGGGACTTTTGCCCCTTGTGACCCCGGCCTGCAGTCTTACCGAGACCACTACCGATGCCGCGACCGACACGCTTTGCAGCGTGCTTTGCGCCCGCTGCGGGTTTGATGGCATTCAGGCGCATTTAAGCCTCACACTTAACGAGGTAAGCGACCTTGGTGATCATGCCTCGCACTGCAGGGGTGTCCTGCAGCTCCACCGTATGGTGAAGCCTACGAAGCCCAAGACCGCGCACAGTTGCACGATGGGACTGCTTGGTACCGATAACGCTCTTTACAAGCGTAACCTTAACTTTCTTCTCGGACATGACTTACCCCTGGATCTCTTCGACCGTCTTGCCGCGCTTGGCCGCAATTACGGAGGGAGCATTCGTGGCCATCAGACCATTCAGCGTAGCCCGAACCACGTTATACGGGTTCGTCGAACCGATGGACTTTGCGATGATATCGGTCACGCCCATCACTTCGAACACAGCACGCATAGCACCGCCGGCGATGATCCCCGTACCAACAGGAGCGGGCTGCATCAGCACCGAAGAGGCACCATGCTTGCCGATCACAGAGTGATGCAGCGTACCGTTCCGCAGCGAGACCTTAGCCATCTTGCGACGGGCCTCTTCCATTGCTTTCTGAACGGCAACCGGAACTTCGCGGGACTTGCCCTTACCCATTCCAACACCACCATCGCCATCACCCACGACCGTGAGAGCTGCGAATCCGAGAATTCGACCACCCTTAACAACCTTGGTAACACGATTGATGGACACCATCTTTTCGCGCAGGCCATCATCGCGCTCGTCCGAGGCCTGCACCTTCTTAGTTTGCTGCTTAGCCATGCTGAACCTCGCTTAGAACTTCAATCCGCCTTCGCGGGCGGCATCGGCAAGCGCCTTGACGCGGCCGTGATACTGGAAGCCGGAACGATCAAACGCGACAGCCTCAACACCGGCGGCCTTCGCACGCTCAGCGATCAGCTTACCGACCAGTTCGGCTGCAGCCTTGTTGCCACCGTTCGCCACCTGGGCACGAACATCGGCCTCAACAGTGGATGCAGCAGCGAGAACCTTGGAGCCACAACCGGCGATGATTTGCGCGTAGATGTGAGAGTTGGAACGGAACACGGACAGACGGACTGCCTTCATTTCCGCAATCTTGGCACGGGTTTTCCGTGACCGGCGCAAACGCGTTTCCTTCTTGGTGATCATGATCCGCCCTTACTTCTTCTTGGTTTCTTTCAAGGTGACCACTTCATCCGAGTAGCGAACGCCCTTACCCTTATAGGGCTCGGGAGCGCGATACGCTCGGACTTCAGCAGCAACCTTGCCAACAGCCTGCTTGTCGACACCCTTGATCAGGATTTCCGTTTGCGTCGGAGTCTCGACCTTGATGCCGGCGGGCATTTGGTGCACAACGGGATGGGAATAACCCAGAGACAGATTCAGCTTGTCACCCTGGGCTTGGGCACGATAGCCCACACCAACCAACGTCAGCTTCCGCTCAAAGCCCTTGGACACCCCGGTCACCATGTTATTGACCAGCGCACGCATGGTGCCCGACATCGCCTTGCTATTGACCGCGCCCTCGATGGCAGAACACTGCACGCCATCACCTTCACGCTCAACCTTGACAGAGGGGTGCACAGCTTGAGCAAGCGAGCCCAGCGGACCCTTCACAACAATCTGCCCACTGCTGATTGCAACATCTACACCTGCGGGAATAAGAACCGGATTCTTGGCTACACGGGACATATCACTCTCCCCTTAAGCCACGATGCACAGCACTTCGCCACCCGCACGGGCAGCGCGCGCAGCGCGGTCGGTCATCACGCCCTTGGGAGTGGACACGATCGCCACGCCAAGGCCGTTCATCACACGAGGAAGATCGTCGCTTCCCTTGTAAACACGCAACCCCGGGCGGCTGACGCGCTCAATGCGCTCAATGACGGGCCGGCCTGCGTAATACTTCAGGGAAAGAGCCAATTCAGCTTTTCCGCCGTTCTCATTCACCGCGAAGTCGTCGATATAACCTTCGCTCTTCAGAACTCTCGCGATCGCAACCTTCAGCTTGGAGGAGGGCATCGCGACAGAGCTCTTTTGCGCCTGCTGCGCGTTACGAATCCGCGTCAGCATATCGGCGATCGGATCAGACATGCTCATCTTCGACCCCTTACCAGCTTGCCTTGGTCATGCCAGGAACTTCACCACGGAATGCAACTTCCCGCAGCTTGTTACGACACAGACCGAATTTACGGAAAACACCACGCGGACGACCGGTCTGTTCGCAGCGGTTACGCTGACGACTCGGACTGGAGTTACGCGGCAGTTGTTGCAGCTTGAGACGCGCGGTCATGCGCTCCTCGTCCGACAGCTTGGCGTTGTTGATCTGCTCGAAGAGAGCAGCACGCTTGGCCGCGAACTTAGCAACCATCTTTGCGCGCTTCTCTTCGCGATTGATCAGAGACAGTTTCGCCATAACACCCTCAGTTCTTGAAAGGGAACTTGAACGCGGCGAGCAGTGCGCGCGCCTCGTCATCCGACTTCGCAGTCGTCGTGATGCTGATATTCATGCCGCGAAGAGCATCGATCTTGTCGTACTCAATCTCGGGGAAAATGATCTGCTCTTTAACACCCAGGTTGTAGTTTCCGCGGCCGTCAAAGCCCTTGCCGGCAATACCACGGAAATCGCGAATACGCGGCATCGCGATCGTAACGAGGCGATCGAGAAACTCGTACATCCGGGGCCCGCGAAGCGTAACCATGCAACCAATCGGATAGCCATCACGAATCTTGAAGCCAGCGATCGACTTCTTTGCCTTCGTGGTCACCGGCTTCTGACCGGCAATCTTCTGAAGATCGCCAACCGCGTAGTCGAGAACCTTCTTGTCACCGACAGCCTCACCGACACCCATATTCAAGGTGATCTTGGTGATCCGCGGCACTTCCATGACGGACTTGTACCCGAACTTCTTCAGAAGCTCCGGAGACACCGTCTCTTTATAGAATTCTTGCAGGCGCGCCATGACTATCCCTTACGCATCCACTACTTCGCCATTGGACTTGAAGAAACGAACCTTGCGGCCATCCTCAAGCACCTTGAAACCGACGCGATCAGCCTTTTGCGTGGCGGCATTAAACACAGCCACATTGGAGACCTGGATCGGCATTTCTTTTTCGACAATCCCGCCAACCTGGCCCTTCATCGGATTCGGACGAACATGCTTCTTGACCCGGTTAATGCCATCAACAACAACGACATCACCATCAACACGCAAGACAGTTCCGCGCTTACCCTTGTCCTTGCCCGTAAGGACGGCGACTTCGTCGCCTTTGCGAATCTTGTTCACAACAACTCCTTAGAGAACTTCAGGCGCCAGGGAAACGATCTTCATGAACTTCTCGGTACGCAACTCACGCGTAACCGGTCCGAAGATACGCGTACCGATCGGCTCGCCCTTGTTGTTAAGCAGGACCGCAGCATTGCGATCAAACTTGATAAGCGAGCCATCAGGACGACGGACACCCTTGGCAGTACGAACCACCACGGCGCTATATACGTCACCCTTCTTGACGCGACCACGAGGCGCCGCATCTTTAATACTCACCTTGATGATGTCACCAACACCGGCGTAGCGACGCTTGGAGCCGCCCAGCACCTTGATGCACATCACATAACGCGCGCCGGTATTGTCGGCGACGTCCAGCATCGTTTGCATTTGGATCATTTAAACTCTCCAACTTGACACGCTAGGCGCGGCCAGTTTTGGATCCCGTTCGGGTTGATTGGACTTGCACCGAAAACCGTGCAAGAGCAAAGACAGCAATAATAACGGCTTGCCAATCTCTTGGCAAGCCGTTTGTACAACTAGAACCGCTTAAACTGCCACAACCTGCTCGAGAACCTTGGTAACACGCCAGGTCTTGGTCTTGGAGATCGGACGGGTTTCTTCGATCTCGACAAGATCGCCCGTCTTAGCAACACCAGTCTCAACATGGGCGTGGTACTTGGCTGTCCGGGTGATCACCTTGCCATAAAGCGGGTGCTTTACGCGGCGTTCCACCAGTACCGTAACCGTGTTCATCATCTTGTCGCTGACAACACGACCAACCTCAACACGCTTGTTCTTCACTTGATCGTTCATTTCGCACCCGCCTTCTCGCGAAGAATGGTTTTGACTCGGGCGATGTCCTTACGAACCTTGCCGAGCTGCGAAGTGTTGCTCAGTTGCTGCGTGGCGGTCTGCATGCGCAGACTAAATTGAGCCTTCAGCAGTTCAAGCAATTCCGCGTTGAGCTCGCCGGCATCTTTAGCCCGCAATTCAGAAGCTTTCATGTTTTACCCCACCATCCGGACAACGAAGACGGTCTCGATAGGCAACTTGGCGGCAGCAAGGCGGAAAGCCTCACGAGCCAGCGCCTCATCCACACCATCCATCTCGTAGAGAACCTTGCCAGGCTGGATCTCGGCAACCCAGTACTCCGGGCTACCCTTACCGTTACCCATCCGCACCTCGGCCGGCTTCTGCGAAATCGGCTTATCCGGGAAAACGCGGATCCAAATACGACCACCCCGCTTGATATGACGGGTCATGGCACGACGAGCAGACTCGATCTGACGAGCAGTAAGACGACCACGCCCAACCGCCTTCAGACCGTACTCGCCAAAGCTTACCTTGGCACCGCGGGTGGCGAGACCCTTATTGCGGCCCTTCTGCTCCTTACGATACTTCCTTCTCGACGGCTGCAGCATCATTCACTCCTGCTTCTTTTTTGGTCCGTTTTGCGCCATCAGCCTGATCACCGCCAGTGCGGCGTGCGGGCCGCTTGGCACCCGGCTTGCTGTCGGCACCCTCATTGCGACGACGACCGCGACGATTGTCGCCTTCGTTCTCGGTCGCTGCGGGCTGCTCGTTACGGGCGAGAGCTTCGCCCTTGTACACCCACACCTTGATGCCGATGACACCGTAAGTGGTGTGCGCTTCGGAGACACCGTAGTCAATGTCCGCGCGGAGGGTGTGAAGAGGCACGCGACCTTCGCGATACCACTCGGTACGAGCAATTTCGGCGCCGTTCAGGCGGCCGGAACTCATGATCTTGATGCCCTGAGCACCCAGTCGCATGGCGTTCTGCATAGCGCGCTTCATGGCACGGCGGAACATGATCCGCTTGACGAGCTGCTGAGAGATCGAGTCGGCAATAAGCTGAGCGTCGGTCTCCGGCTTGCGCACTTCTTCAATGTTCACATGCACGGGCACGCCCATGATGCCTTGAAGATCGGCCTTCAGCTTCTCGATGTCTTCACCCTTCTTACCGATGACGACACCCGGCCGAGCGCTGAACACCGTAATGCGGGCGTTCTTTGCAGGACGCTCGATTACCACACGGCTCACGGAAGCGTGGGCAAGCTTTTTCTTCAGATGCGCACGGACCTTGAGGTCCTCGTTCAGCATCGTCGCAAAATCGCTACCAGCAGCAAACCAGCGAGAGCCCCAGTTACGAGTTACCGCCAGGCGAAAGCCTGTCGGATGGATTTTCTGTCCCATGGGTTCTCCTTACTCTCCGACCGTGACGTAAATATGGCAGGTCGGCTTGCTGATGCGATTGCCACGACCCTTTGCACGGGCAGTGAAACGCTTCAGCGTCGTACCTTGCTCAACGTAGATCGTCTTGACCCGCAGGCTGTCGATATCGGCGCCGTCGTTGTGCTCGGCGTTTGCAATCGCGGACTCCACAACCTTCTTGATGATCTTCGCCCCTTTCTTGGGAGAGAAGGTCAGAATGTTGAGCGCCTGCTCGACAGTCTTGCCACGGACAAGATCCGCAACCAGACGACCCTTTTGTTCCGACAGACGTACGCCGCGGAGAATGGCTTTTGTTTCCATCGTCATCTCTCCTTAGCGCTTGGCCTTCTTGCTGGCGGCGTGACCCTTGAACGTACGGGTGAGCGCGAACTCGCCAAGCTTGTGACCAACCATGTTTTCCGAAACGTACACCGGGATGTGCTGACGACCGTTATGGACAGCAATCGTCAAACCTACAAAATCCGGCAGCACAGTGGAGCGACGCGACCAAGTCTTGATCGGGCGCTTGTCATTCGACACCCGTGCCGCATCCACCTTCTTGAGGAGGTGAGCGTCGACAAAGGGGCCTTTCTTAATAGAACGTGCCATCTCTTACCTCTTATCGCTTGTGCCGACGCTGAACAATCATGGAGTCGGTACGCTTGACGCTACGGGTACGGTAACCCTTCGTCGGCTGACCCCACGGGCTGACAGGCACGCGGCCTTCGCCAGTACGGCCCTCACCACCACCGTGCGGGTGATCCACCGGGTTCATGGCGGTACCACGAACCGTCGGACGGATGCCGCGCCAGCGGTTGGCACCAGCCTTGCCAATCTTGCGCAGGCTATGCTCTTCGTTACCGACTTCACCGATGGTCGCGCGGCATTCGATATGAACGCGGCGAATCTCACCAGAACGGAGACGAACCTGAGCATAAATGCCCTCGCGTGCGAGCAACTGCACGGAGGTACCGGCAGCGCGCGCGAGCTGAGCACCCTTACCAGGGATCATCTCAACGCAGTGGAGCGTCGTACCAACCGGAATATTGCGAATAGGCAACGCGTTGCCCGACTTGATCGGAGCCTCGGAACCGCTTACGACCGTCTGACCGACGACCATCCCCTTCGGGGCGATGATGTAGCGACGTTCGCCGTCCGCATAGCAAAGCAAAGCGATATTGGCCGACCGGTTGGGGTCGTACTCGAGCCGCTCCACCTTGGCGACAATCCCGTCCTTGTTGCGACGGAAATCGACAACACGGTAATGCTGTTTGTGACCACCACCCTTATGACGGGTCGTGATGTGGCCGTTATTATTGCGGCCAGCAGTCTTGGTCTGCTTTTCGACGAGCGAGGCAAGCGGCGCACCCTTGTGAAGATTGGCGTTAACCACCTTCACAACTGCGCGACGACCGGCAGACGTCGGCTTGACTTTAACGAGTGCCATGTTTCTTACTCCCCGGCCGCAAAGTTGATTTCCTGGCCCGGCTTCAGACATACATATGCCTTCTTCCAGCCCTTGCGACGCCCGATCATCTTGCCAAAGCGCTTTTCCTTGCCCTTGACATTCGCGACCTGGACAGCCTTGACCTCAACCTTGAAGAGCAGCTCAACGGCAGCCTTAACTTCAGGTTTGGTAGCATCGCTGGCAACACGAAAAACGATCTGCTCGTTCTTGTCGGCGATATAGGTGGCCTTCTCAGAAATCTGGGGCGCGAGCAGCACCTGCATCAGACGCTCTTCCTTGAATGCGCTCATTGCCAAATCTCCTCCATCTTGGCGACCGCCCCCTTGGTGACAAGCACGTTGGGGAAGCGCACCAGGGAAACCGGATCAGTCTCGCTGACTTCGAGAACAAGAACGTTCGGAAGATTACGGGACGACAGGTACAGGTTTTCGTCAAAAGCGTCGGTAATCACCAGAACAGGACCATCGCTCAGCCCCAGGCCCTTAAGCTTCTGGGCCAGCAACTTGGTCTTCGGCGCCTCAACCGCAAAACCTTCGACAACCGACAGACGACCGTCACGGGCGAGTTGCGAGAGAATCGCTGCAACACCAGCGCGGTACATCTTGCGGTTAACCTTGTGAGAAAAGTTCTCGTCGGGCTTGTTGGGGAAAGCACGGCCGCCCCCACGCCAGATCGGGCTGGAGCTCATACCTGAGCGCGCGCGACCAGTCCCTTTTTGACGCCACGGCTTGTGGGTCGTATGAGCAACCTCATCGCGCCCCTTTTGAGCACGATTTCCAGAGCGGGCATTGGCCATGTAAGCCACAACGACCTGATGAATCAGGGCTTCGTTGTACTCACGACCAAACAGCGCATCGGACGCCTCAAGGGTCGCAGAAGGCTGACCCTGTTCGTTCAACAGCTTCAGTTCCATCACGCCTCCCGTCAGTTACCAGCCTTGACGGCCGGGCGAACAACCACATCGCCGCCATCATGACCAGGCACACCACCCTTGATCAGCAAAAGGCCACGCTCAACATCAACGCGAACCACCTCAAGGTTTTGCACAGTGCACTTCGCCGCACCGAGATGACCGGTCATGCGCTTACCCGGGAAAACTCGACCAGGATCCTGCGCCATACCGATGGAACCCGGCACGTTGTGACTACGGGAGTTACCGTGAGTCTGACGACCGGAAGCGAAGTTGTGACGCTTGATGGTGCCGGCATAGCCCTTACCAATCGAGACACCACTCACATCAACCTTCTGACCGACAGCAAAGATATCAACACCGACGACATCACCAGCCTTCAACGAAGACAGACGGTCGGGATCAACACGGAATTCCTTAAAGACATGACCCGCCTCGACACCCGCCTTGGCAAGATGGCCAGCAGCAGCCTTATTGACACGACTGGCACGCCGAACACCAAAGGTCACCTGGACGGCAGAGTAGCCATCCGATTCAGCCGTTTTGATCTGGGTCACGCGGTTATTGGACACATCCAGCACAGTCACCGGAATGGATTGACCATCCTCGGCAAAAATGCGAGTCATGCCCACCTTGCGCCCGACAAGGCCTAGACTCATTTTATTCTCCTTACCCTGGTTGCGATTGACCAGGACCGATTGTCGTTACAAACTGCGCCAAAAAGCGCAAGGGCCGGATTATATCGGCCCTTGCACAATAAGCGCAATAGTTTTGAGTTACTGCAGCTTGATTTCTACATCCACACCCGCCGGAAGATCCAGCTTCATCAACGCATCAACCGTCTTGTCAGTCGGGTCAACGATGTCCATCAGACGCAGATGGGTACGAATCTCGAACTGGTCGCGGGAGGTCTTATTGACGTGCGGGGAACGCAGCAGATCGAAACGCTCAATGCGAGTCGGCAGGGGGACGGGCCCACGCACAACTGCGCCGGTACGCTTCGCGGTATCGACGATCTCGAGGGCCGACTGATCAATCAGCTTGTAGTCAAAGGCCTTGAGACGGATACGGATTTTTTGGTTTTGCATTCTTTTCTTCCAAAGAGCAGACGGTGCGGCACACCATGCGCCGCACCCATTAGGTTCTTACTCGATAACCTTTGCAACGACGCCGGCGCCGACGGTACGACCGCCTTCACGGATGGCGAAGCGCAGACCTTCTTCCATGGCGATCGGCGCAATCAGCTTCACGGTCATGGAGATGTTGTCACCCGGCATGACCATCTCGGTGCCTTCCGGCAGGGAGATGGAGCCCGTCACGTCCGTGGTACGGAAGTAGAACTGGGGACGGTAGTTGTTGAAGAACGGGGTGTGACGACCGCCTTCTTCCTTCGACAGCACATACACTTCACCCGTGAAGTGAGTGTGCGGCTTGATGGAACCCGGCTTGCACAGCACTTGGCCGCGCTCGACATCTTCACGCTTGGTGCCACGCAGCAGCACACCGACGTTATCGCCAGCCTGGCCCTGATCCAGCAGCTTGCGGAACATTTCCACACCGGTACAGGTGGTCTTGACGGTTGCCTTGATGCCGACGATTTCGATTTCCTCGCCAACCTTGACGATACCGCGCTCGACACGACCGGTCACCACAGTGCCACGACCCGAGATCGAGAACACGTCTTCAATCGGCAGCAGGAAGGGCAGATCAACGGCACGCTCAGGCGTCGGAATGTACGAATCCAGCGCAGCAGCCAGACGGAAGATCGACGGTTCGCCGATTTCGGACTGATCACCTTCCAGCGCCTTCAGGGCCGAACCGTGAATGATCGGCGTATCGTCGCCCGGGAAGTCGTACTTGGAGAGCAGCTCGCGCAGCTCCATTTCGACGAGCTCGAGCAGCTCGGCATCGTCGACCATGTCGCACTTGTTCATGTACACCAGCACGTACGGCACACCGACCTGACGGGCCAGCAGAATGTGCTCGCGAGTCTGGGGCATCGGGCCGTCAGCGGCAGAACACACCAGGATCGCGCCGTCCATCTGCGCCGCACCGGTGATCATGTTCTTCACGTAGTCGGCGTGACCCGGGCAATCAACGTGTGCGTAGTGGCGATTCTCGGTCTCGTATTCGACGTGCGCGGTGTTGATGGTGATGCCGCGAGCCTTCTCTTCCGGCGCCGCATCGATCTGGTCGTAGGCCTTGGCCTCGCCGCCGAACTTGCGCGACAGAACGGTCGTGATCGCAGCCGTCAGCGTGGTCTTGCCATGGTCAACGTGACCGATCGTGCCAACGTTTACGTGCGGCTTTTTCCGCTCGAACTTTTCCTTAGCCATTCTCTAGCTCCTAATAAGTTGATTCGACAATTATTTCTTGTTGATGATGGCTTCAGCGACGTTGCGCGGAGCTTCGTTGTAGTGCTTGAACTCCATCGAGTAAGTCGCACGCCCCTGGGTCAGGGAGCGCAACTGCGTGGCGTAGCCAAACATTTCGGCGAGCGGCACTTCCGCCTTGATCTCCTTGATGCCGCCGGGAAGATCATCCATGCCCTGCACGATACCGCGACGACCGGACAGATCGCCCATCACGTTACCCATGTAATCCT
>WBZV01000869.1_pt1 | contig 15613 bp, 13 predicted proteins | sample 5204221 | NCBI WGS metagenome assembly WBZV01 (sample SAMN12344360, study PRJNA552823) | activated sludge metagenome | biome: Activated sludge suspended growth; feature: Nitrification reactor; material: Wastewater; isolation source: activated sludge from nitrification reactor of wastewater...
CGGCCCGCGCCCACCGAGCGCAGGATGGCGAGCTCGCGCCGCCGCTCGCCCAGGCTGGCGACGATCACCGCCACCAGCCCGGCCAGCCCCGCCGCCATGACCAGCCAGGCCAGGCCGTGCAGGGTGCGCTCGACGCTGCCCACGAGTTGCCACAGTTCGTCCATGGCCAGGCCCGGCAGGATGGCCATCAGGGGTTCGCCGCCAAAGGCGTTGAGCTGGCGCTGCACGCGGAACACGTCGGTGCGCTGATGCAGGCCGATCAGCACGGCGTTGAGGTGCTTGGGGGTGAGGTCGAACTTGCCCGCGGCCTCGGCCGGAATGCTCAGGCCGGGCATGGGCATCCCGCCCTGCCAATCCAGGTGGATCGCTTCCAGCGCCTGCAGGCTCACGACGAGGGTTCGGTCCACGGGGGTGCCGGTGGGGGCCAGGATGCCGACGATCCGGAAGGGCTTGTCGGCGTGCTCGGGGTGGGTGGCATCCTCGTCGTGATGATGGGCGTCCAGGTGGCTGGCCCCATGCTGCAGAGTGATCTGCTGGCCCGTCCGGTAGTCGAGGCGTGCTGCCACCTCGGCGCCGATGACCGCTTCGAAGAGGCCGGCGAAGGGCCGGCCGTCGGCAAAGCGCAGGCCTTGTTGCTGTCCGTCTCCGAGATGGCGGAAGTACTCGGGTGTGCTGCCCAGCACCGGGAAGCCCCGGTGGGAGTCACCCAGGGCGAGGGGCAGGCGCCAGGCGATCAGCGGGTCGGCCGCCAGGGCCTGGTAGCTCTTCCACGCCAGGGTATGGCTGGCATCTCCCAGGTGGAAGACGGCGTGCAGGAGCAACTGCACCGGGCTGCCGCGGGGCCCCACCACCAGGTCCACCCCGGCCACCGACTGGGCAAAGTGTGTCTGGGCGGCTTCACGGGCCCGGGTCACGGAGAGCAGCAGGGCGACGGCCAGGGCGATGGACAGGGTGGCGAGGGTGAGGCTCAGGCGCCGGTTCCAGGCGCTGGCCCAGGCCAGGGGCAGCAGGGTCTTCATAGGGTGATGCACCGATCAAAACGGGATGCCAGGCGCGGGTCGTGGCTGACCAGGACGAGGCTGCTGCCATGGGCCGCCACCTCCTTGCCCAGCAGGGTGATGAAGGCGTCCTGGCGGCGCGGGTCCAGGGCCGAGGTCGGCTCGTCGGCCAGGATCAACTCCGGTCGCCCGATCAGCGCCCGGGCTGCTGCCACCCGCTGCTGCTGCCCGACGGACAGGGTGCTCGCCGGTCGGGCGGCGTCGCCGGCATCCACCTCCAGGGCATCCAGGAGCCGGCGCGCCTCCTCCACGGGCCGGGCGCCGGCCCGCCGGGCCCGGGTGGCGGAGAAGCGGCAGGGCAGGAGCACGTTGTCGAGGGCGGACAGATAGGGCAGCAGATTGAACTGCTGGAAGATGAAGCCGATGTGATCGACCCGGAAGCGATCCCGGGCGGGGGGCGACAGGGCGTCCAGGGCCTGGTCGAGGATTTGTAGGGAGCCTTGCCGGGGTACGAGAACCCCGCCGATGAGGTTGAGCAGGGTGCTCTTGCCGGCGCCGCTTTCCCCTTGGATGAACACCTGCTCACCCTGGTCCACGTCCAGGGCGGACAGGGTGAGACACGGTGCATTCTGGCCTGGCCAGGCGAAGCACAGGTCGCGGATGTGAATGGCCGGGGCCATGGGGCTCACCATACGCCGTCGGCAGCCAGCACCACGCGGGGAAAGCCGTCGGCCGGAACCGCGGGAGAGCGATGGATGATCCCGCGGCTGCCATTGCCCTGCCACAGGCTGCCCTTCAGCAGGGCCACGGCGAAGCCGGAAACGCGCTGGATCTGCGTCCCGGTGCCGAGCAGGCCCGACTGTTCGTCGGGCAGCCCGCCGGCGCCACTGCCCAGCTTGCTGCGATCGGCGGCGGCATCGTCCAGCCATTCCGTGCCCGGCCCCCGGTAGGTGCACAGCAGGCGGATGCCGACCCGGTCCACGTGCAGGCGTGGGCACATGGTCTTGTCGATCACCTCCAGGCGCAGGCCGATATGGGGGCAGTCCAGGAGATCGCCCAGCAGCTCGGCGAGCTGGCCGATGTCCCGGGCCAGGGCATCGCGGCCGGGGTGGTCGGGGAGGTCTCCCAGCTCAGGGCATTGCCCGGCCTCCAGAGTGGTCCGCAGCCCGCGTCCGAGGCCATGTCTCGATGTCTCCAGGTAGTCGGCAATGAGCGGATCCGCCGGGCGTTGCCAGATGGCGAGCTGGACATCCGGCTCGAAGATGCCGACCAGCGCGGCCGGAGAGCGGGTGACCAGGGTATGGGGGGTGTGGGCAGGGAGGTCGTGGCGTGCGTTCATGGAGGGCTCCGTGGAGATCAGTGGAGAAAGGCCATGCCGGCCGAAAGAAGGGCGATGCCTGCCGCCATGAAGCCCCCGTGCCAGGCAAGGTCGCCCCTTTGCTGGCGCAGCCAGGGCATCAGGTCGGAGACGGCGAGATAGATGAAGCTGGCGGCGGCGATGACGAGCACATGGGGGAGCCAGCGCCCGGCGTCGCTCAGCCAGAAGTGCCCGATGAGGCCACCCAGCACGGCGGCCAGGCTGGACAGGCCGTTCCATAGCAAGGCCCGGCTCCGGCGCCAGCCGGCAGCGAGCAGCAGAATGAAGTCACCCGCCTCCTGGGGGATCTCGTGGGCGGCGATGGCCAGTGCCGTCGCCCAGCCCAGGTGGGGATCCACCAGGAAGGCGGCTGCCAGCACCAGGCCGTCGGTGAAGTTATGCACCGTGTCACCCAGCAGGATGATCGGCACCGTCCGGGCCAGATCATGGCTGTGCGCGGGGACGTCGTGGCTGTGGCGCCACAGGGCGGCCTTTTCCAGAAAGAAGAAGCCGAGCAGGCCGGCCAGCAGCAGGGCAAAGAGCGTGTGGGTCTCAAGGCCGGCCCCGGCGGCTTCGGGCAGCAGGTCCAAGAAGGCGGTGGCCAGCAGCACGCCGGTGGAGAAGCTGATCATGCGCGTCAGCCAGCGGTGGGGGAGCCCGAAGGTCAGCAGCGCGGCAGCCCCCATGCTGAGGAGGCCCCCGACGACACAGGCCGCCAGGGTGTGGGTGAGGGGATGCATCAGCAGACGGCCTGTCCGACGAAGCTGCAGGCGTCGCCGGACAGGTCGCGACTGACCGTCACCCGGCGAAGCTGCGGCAGGCTGGGGGCGAGCCGGGCCCACAGGAAGCTGCACAGGTTCTCGAGGGTGGCGGGACCCAGGCCGGGCACTTCATCCAGGAAGCGGTGGTCGAGGGCGTCACGGGTGTCGGCGAGGAGGGTATCCAGGTGGCCGATGTCGATCAGCATGCCGGTGACGGGGTCGGGTACCCCGGCCAGGGTGATGGTGGCGCGGTAGCTGTGGCCGTGGATGCGCCGGCTGCCCTCGGTGCCGATGTCCCGTTGCAGGGTGTGGGCGGCCTCGAAGAGGAAGGCGCGGGAGAGTTCGTGCATGGCGGGGTTCAGCGGTCGAATTGGAGGGCTTCGCCGCGGCAGGCGGGGTTGAGCCGGCCGTCCTGCCAGGCGCTCTGTCCGGACACCAGGGTGGTGAGAACCCGGGAGCGGAAGTGCCGGCCGGCGAACGGGGTCCAGCCGCAGCGGCCGAGGATGGGGTCGGCATCCACGGCGTGATCCTGATCGGCGACCAGGACGAGATCGGCCCAGTAGCCCTCCCGCAGGTAGCCGCGATCACGGATCTGGAACAGGTCGGCGACGGCGTGGCTGCAGCGCCGGACCAGGGTTGGGCGATCCAGCACCCCGTCGTGCACCAGCTCCATCAGCGCCGGCAGGGCGTGCTGGACCAGGGGCAGGCCGGACGGGGCGGTGGCGTAGGGGGCGGCCTTCTCGGCCCGGGTATGGGGGGCGTGGTCGGTGCCGATCACGTCGATGCGTCCGCTGACCACGGCGGCACGCAGGGCGTCCCGGTCCTGCCGGGTCTTCACTGCCGGGTTGCACTTGAGCAGGCTGCCCAGCGTGGCATAGCCGCTGTCGTCGAACAGCAGGTGATGGAGGCAGGCTTCGGCGGTGATCTGTTTGCCGGCCAGGGGGCCGTCGTCGAACAGGGCCAGCTCCCGGGCGGTGGACAGGTGCAGCACGTGGAGCCGCGTGCCGTGCCGACGGGCCAGGCCCACCGCCAGGGACGAGGAGCGGTAGCAGGCCTCGGCGCTGCGGATCAGGGGGTGGGCGTCGAAGGGGATGTCGTCGCCCCAACGCGCCCGCCAGGCGGCCTCGTTGGCCAGGATGGTGGGGGTGTCCTCGCAATGGGCCAGCAGGAGGGTGGGGGCACAGGCAAACAGACGCTCCAGCACGGCCGGGTCGTCCACCAGCATGTCCCCGGTGGAGGCCCCCATGAAGACCTTGATGCCGGCGATGCGGGTTGGGTCGGCGGCGGCCACGGCGTCCAGGTTGTGGGTGGACACCCCCAGGTGAAAGGCGTAGTTGGCGTGGCTGCCAGCGGCAGCGAGGGACCGCTTGGCGTCGACGGCGGCCATGTCGAGCGTGGGCGGGCGGGTGTTGGGCATGTCCATGAAGCTGGTGATGCCCCCGGCCACGGCCGCCGCCGATTCGCTGGCGATGCAGCCTTTGTGGGTCAGGCCGGGCTCGCGGAAGTGCACCTGGTCGTCGATCATGCCGGGCAGCAGCCAGGCGCCCGCCGCGTCGATCTCGATTTCCGCGGCGAGGGTGATGCTGCCGGCGATCCGGTCGATGCGGCCGTCGGCGATAAGCAGGTCGCCATCGACGATGCGGCCTTCATTCACCAGCCGGGCGTTGCGGATGAGGATGCGTCGGGTCATGTTCAGAACTCGTTCTGCAGTTTCTTGTAGCCCTGGACCAGGGAGTGGTTGGTGCGCACCACATCCTCCGAGAACTCGGTGGCCTGGGCGCTGACCCGGGGCATGGCGGCCAGATCGGTGTGGGGGCCGATGCGCTCGGTGGAGGGCACGTAGAAGCCGGCGGGCAGGTCGGCGCCATCCACCACGGCGTTGTGCCGCACCACGCAGCCGTCGCCCACCCGGCAGTTGAACAGCACGCTGTTGAAGCCGATGAAGACCCGGTCGCCCACCGTGCACGGACCATGCACGATGGAGCGATGGGCGATGGAGGTGTGCTGTCCGATGGTCACGGCGGCGCCGGACTTGGAGTGGATCACCACCCCGTCCTGGATGTTGGAGTGGGCGCCGATATGGATCGGCTGCATGTCGCCGGTCTCGTCCACCTCGTCGGCACGGATCACCGCGTAGGGCCCGATGAAGACGTTCTCATCGACGATGACCTTGCCGCACAGGATGGCGGTCTGGTCCACATAGGCGGTTTCATGGATCTGCGGCAGGTCGCCGCGGGGGTTCTTGCGGATCATGTAGGAGTCAGATCAATGGGGGAGGGGGGAAACAGGCGGCGCCATGCCAGTACGCAGCCGGAACAGGTCAGGGCGATGCCGAGCAGCAGCAGGGCGATGATCACCACATCGCGCAACAGGGGGTGACGGACGAAGATCGGCAGATCCAGGCGGTGCAGGCCTTGATAAAGCCAGCGGTGGGCCTGGTCGTGACGGTTGCTGATCTGCTCGATCCGGCCGGTGTGGGGGGAGACGTAAAGTACGGTCTGGTTCGGATCGTCCAGCGCAACGCGCGCGACCGGAAACCCACGGGGCTGGTGACGAAGGGGAAAGTAACGGGTGTCCGGGCTGTCAAGCCACTCGATCCGGGTGATGGGCGCGCGTAGCGCGTCGCCGAGTGCCTTCTCGATCTGGTCCAGGGTCAGGGCCGGGCGGTGGGGCTGGTCGGTCAGGCTGATCCGGGTAGTGACCGAACTCTTGTCGATCCGCACCAGGCGTGTGCCGATGCGTGCCCATTCCAGTTCCCGGCTTTCCGGGAGGGGGGTTGGTACGGCGGTCTGGGTCGCCAGCGGGATGTCGCTGCCGAGTTCTGCCGGCCTTTCGGGGCCGGCCGCCAGCCCGAAGGGCGCCAGTGACAACCACCCACTCAGGAGCCAGGTCAGCAGGATGACGCCTCCGCTCAGGCCCAGCAGGTGGTGCCAGCGTTTCCAGGCGGTACGGTAGGGCGTGATCCGGCCACCGCTGTAGCGCTGTCGCACGCGGAGACGCTGCACGCCCAACCAGAGGCCTAGCGCTGCCAGCACCAGGGCCGCGAGGCTGCTCCACAGCACGATGTTTCGCCACAGGGGGGTGTGCTGCCGCAGAGGGGTGATGTAGATCCAGTGCACCACGCTACCCAGCCAGTTCCACGTACGCTCCTCCGAGGTGGTGTCGAGGGCGAGTTCGCCGGAGCGGGTGGAGATGTAGAGGTGACGGTGGTCGTCCAGTTCGACTCGCCAGAATGGTCTGAGGGGGTCGAACTTGCGATAGACGGTCCACTGGTCGAGGTGGACGGTCGTGCGGCCGGCGATCTTCGCCATGCCTGGATCGGCAAGCGCTCCAAGCAAGGATGGATCGAGATCCTGTGGGGTGAGGACTTTTCCGGATCCCGCGTCCACAGCCCACCAGCGTCCATCCGCCAGAATGCGATAGGCCGCTCGGCCATGGGCGGCGTTGAGCCGGATGATCTGTGGCGCTCCTGGGAGGTCCAGGGCCTCCCAGGCTTTCGCCGGGGAAACCCTGAGACTGTCGGCTCTCAAGGCCGGCAAGGTGGCCAGCCGCTCGCGCTCGTCAAGCTGCGGCCGGGCCACGAAGAGCATGACCAGGCCCGAGAGAAGCCACAGCAGTACCAGCAACCCGAGCACTACACCCAGCCAGCGGTGGGCCAGGTGCAGACTGCGCAGGCGCTTCCCCTTGGTCATGTCAGAACTTCACTTCGGCAACAACTTCGAAGCTGCGGCCCTGACCCAGCACCAACTGCTGGCTGCCATAGGAGGTGGTGGCGTAGACCTTGTCCGTCAGGTTGCGGCCAAGCAGGCGCAGCGTTGTCCGGTTGTCGTGCCTCCAGGCGAGCACGGCGTCGGCTATGGCATAGCTGGGCAACGCCACGGTGTTGGCATTGTCGGCGTAGCGCTTGCCGACATAGCGTCCTCCCAGGGATGCCTGCACAGGGCCGATGCGGTAATGGGCCCAGAGATTGGCAACCTGTTCCGGCACATCCGTCGGGCGGTTGCCGGCCCGGTCGACGCCGCCGGCCTCCATCAGTTCGTCGTAGCGTGCCTGGAGTCGCGTGTAGTTGCCCTCGAAGCGCCAGTTCTTCCATGGGGTGAGGGCCGCGCTCAGTTCGAACCCCTGGGAATGCTGGCTGCCGCCCTGGACCGACAGGGCCGGTTTCAGCGGATCCCGGGTGATGATGTCGTCCTTGTCGATGCGGAAAATGGCCGCGGTCCATTCACCGAGGCCCTTGTCGAGGCTCTGCTTGATACCGGTCTCCACCTGCCGGCCCTTGGTCAGGGAGAAATCGCGATTGCGCAGATTCATCGTGATGATGCTGGTGACCGGGTCATGACCGGCGCTCGCCTGGGCGTAAACGCTGGTCGCCGGGGTCAGGTGGTGGGTCAGGCCCAGGCGCCAGGCATTGCCGTGCAGTGTCTTGTCGAAGTCCGTGCCGCTGACCAGTTCATCCCGTGACACCTTGGCCGAGTCATGGCGGATGCCGGCCATCAACAGCCATTTTTCGGAGAATTGCCAGGCGTCCTCTGCGTAGAGGGCATTCAGGTGCGAACGGGTGTCGAACTTGGGCAGGGTCGGGTCGGGGCTGCCCCAGACGCCGTGGACCGGGTTGCGGGCCGAGACTGTCGATGCACCACCGTACGGGGCGTTGTTGGTGTGGCGGAAGCTGACCGTGGCCACCTCCCAGCCGACCACGGCCCGGTGCTGCGCGCTGCGGATGCCCGCCTCCAGTCGATTGCCCGTCTGTTCCAGATTGTGTTTGATCTCGAGGTAGTCGGAACGGTCGACCGTCCGGGTGGTGCTGTCCAGGCTGTACTGCTCGACGTTCTTCCAGTGCCGGTTGGCTTCAAAGTAGTAGGCTTCGTTGCGCAGGCTCAGCCAGTCGTTGGCCTGCCATTCGACGCGCGCCCGGAGCCGTTTGTCCTCATAGGCGATGATGCTGTCCGAGACGTTGTAGTTCTCTTTACGCAGACTCGAATCGATCCGACCCTTGTCCAAAGGGGTTCCCCAGTAGCGTTCGGGTTTCTGCTTGCTGTAGTCGGCCAGCAGTTCGATGCGCAGGTCGCTGCGTGGCTGCAGGCGGAGTGTGCTCATCACTTTGCTGCCGTTGGCATTGCCGAGGTCCCGTTGGCCGTCGGTGGTGTGGCCATATGCGTCAATGCGGAAGCTGGCGTTTTCGCCCAGTGCGCCGCTACCGCCCAGGCCGATTCGCCCGGTGCCGTCGGTGCCGATGCCGAGAAGGGCCTCTGCACTGGCGTCACGGCTCGGCGCCTTGCGCACGGCGTTGATCGTGGCGCCCACGGTGCCGCTGCCATAGACGACCGAGGCGGGCCCGCGCAGAACCTCGATGCGTTCGTAACCCCAGCTATCGGCCGGGTAGGTCTGGGTGCCGGCCCCGGTCGAGAGACGGACACCGTCTTCCGCCAGCCCAACGGAATTGGTGCCGCTGAATCCGCGTGTCGAGAAGGACATGCTGCCATTGCCGCCCGCGCCGACGCCGGTGACGCCGGTGGCACGGGTGATGGCCTCCATGACCGTGTGGTCGCCGCGCTCGCGGATCGTCGTGTTGTCGATACCTTCGATGCTCGCCGGCAATTCCCGGGCTGTCACGCCGGTACGGCTCCCGGTGGTGCCGGGCTCATCGAGGTGCAGGGTTGCTGCATCTTGTCTGGCCTTGACCTCGACCGCGGGCAAGGTGGCTTCGGCCCGGACCGGCGCGTGGAAGGCAAGGGCGCTGGCAAGGGCGGCGGCCAGCGGCGTGCGGATGAAACGAAGATCGGTTGCCCGATGGATGAAGCGATGCATGGTCAATCTCTCGAAGTTGACCGCCTGCACGCAGAACGATGGCGGACTTCGACGCGTGGTCGAAATCCGTTGGTCATCATCCGCAACCCCGCAGACGATCGATTGCAAACGCTGTGCCGAGTGTTCGGACAGCAGGAGTGCAGCAGGCCGGTCTCCGGGCTCGCCAGTCTTGCCACATCGCCTTCCCACGGCGTCCGCGCGCGTCCTGATGGACGCCACGTCACGCCGCAGTGGCCGGTGAGTCGAAGACTCACCACGATGCAGCCGCACTGGCTTACCGTTGCGGGGGCAGCCGAGGCATTGCGATCGTTGCCGATCGCGCACCTCGTTCCCGTTTCACCTGCTTCGTCGCCGAAACAGGCACCTGATGCATGGGTTGGCACGACGCGCCGCAGCCCGGCCGTGGTGTGGCCGGAAACGGCTGCAGTGGCGTGATGCCATACGCCGGGGTCGTCCCGGCGCGGCAGGATGGTACGTCGTGGATGATCTTCAGGCAACCGCCCGGTGGGATGCATGGAGGCCTTGCCGGTCAGCATGGCATGCTCCCGCAGGGAGGCCGGGCCTCCTCGCGCAGGCGTGCCATGACGCTGTCAAGGGGCAGTCGCCCCAGGTCTTCGCCGCCCTGTGTGCGCAGCGTGACGCAGCCCTCGGTCATCTCCCTTTCGCCCACGATCAGCAGGTAGGGCACCTTCTGCAGGGTGTGCTCGCGGATCTTGTAGCCGATCTTCTCGTTGCGCAGATCGGCGGCGGCGCGGATGCCCGCCTGTTTCAGCGCCCTGGCGAGCTGCTGCGCGTAGTCGCCCTGTGCCTCGCTGATGTTGAGGACCACGGCCTGGCGAGGGGCCAGCCACAGGGGGAAGAGGCCGCTGTAGTGCTCGATCAGGATGCCGGTGAAGCGTTCCAGGGAGCCGAACAGGGCCCGGTGCAGCATGACTGGGCGCTGGCGCTGGTCTTTTTCATCCACGTAGTGGATATCGAAGCGTTCGGGCAGGTTCAGGTCCACCTGCAGGGTGCCGCACTGCCAGTCGCGGCCGATGGCGTCATGCAGCACGAACTCCAGCTTGGGGCCGTAGAAGGCGCCTTCGCCGGGATTGACCCGGTAGGCAATGCCCATCCGGTCGAGGGCGCCCGACAGGGAATTCTCCAAGGCATCCCAGGTGGCGTCGTCGCCGATGCGCCGGGCCGGGCGGGTGGACAGCTTGACGGCCACCTCATCGAAGCCGAAATCCCGGTAGATGGCGAACACCAGGGCGATGCTGCGGGCGCACTCGTCCTGCATCTGGGCGGGGGTGCAGAAGATGTGGGCGTCGTCCTGGGTGAAGTGACGCACCCGCAGCAGGCCGTGCAGGGCGCCGGAGGGCTCGTAGCGGTGCACCTTGCCGAACTCGGCCATGCGCAGGGGCAGGTCGCGGTAGCTCTTGATGCCCTGGGCAAACAGCGAGACGGCGCCGGGGCAGTTCATGGGCTTGAGGGCAAACACCCGCTCGTCCTCGGTGGTGGTGGTGAACATCGCGTCGCGATAGTTGAACCAGTGGCCGGAGGTTTCCCACAGCCCCCGGTCCATCACGTCGGGGGTATTGACCTCGACGTAGTCGGCTTCGTCCTGGCGCGCCCGCATGTAGGCGATCAACTGCTGGAACAGGGTCCAGCCCCGGGGGTGCCAGAACACCGATCCGGGTGCGCTGTCGTCGAAATGGAAGAGATCGAGCTGGGCACCGAGCTTGCGGTGGTCACGCTTGCCGGCTTCCTCAAGGCGGGTCAGGTAGGCGGCGAGCGCCCTGGCGTCGGGCCAGCAAGTGCCGTAAATGCGCTGCAGCATGGCCTTCGTGGCGTCGCCGCGCCAATAGGCACCCGCCACCTTGGTCAGCTTGAAGGCCTTGAGGCGGCCGGTGGAGGGCACGTGGGGGCCCCGGCACAGGTCCTCGAAGTCGCCCTGGCGATAGAGGGACAGGGGTTCGCCTTCCGGGATGGCGTGGATCAGCTCCGCCTTGTAGTGCTCGCCCTGCTGTTCGAAGTGGGCAATGGCCTCGTCACGGGGAAGCTCGCGCCGGGTGACGGGCAGGTCGGCGGCGGCCAGTTCGTGCATGCGGGCTTCGATCAGGGACAGATCGTCGGGGGTGAAGGGGCGCTCGAAGGCGAAGTCGTAGAAGAAGCCCTCTTCGATGACCGGGCCGATGGTGACCTGGGCGCCCGGGAACAGTTGCTTCACGGCCATGGCCAGCAGGTGGGCGCAGGAGTGACGCAGGATCGCCAGGCCTTCGGGGCTGTCCGGGGTGATCAGGCTGAGCCGGGCGTCCCTGTCGATGCGGAAGGCGGTATCGACGGGGCGGTCATCGACACAGCCGGCGAGGGTGGCCCGGGCGAGGCCGGGGCCGATGGCGGCGGCGACGTCGGCCACGGTTGGCGGGTGCGCGAACGTGCGCTGGCTGCCATCAGGCAGGGTGATGCAGGGCATGGTGCGTGAGCCTGGTAGGAGATGGAGGGTGAAGGGCAGGGCGACGACGATGAGCGGCCGGTGCTTGCCGAGCTTCCTTGATGTGGAGGGCGGTGGATTAGCCTGCGAGGGGCTGGGCGGCATCGAGTAATCCCGAGAAGCCCGCTTCAATCTGCGCCTGGGGCAGATCCTGGACGATGAAGACAAGCCGGCTGCGGCCGTCGTCAAAGGGTGGAACGGCTGGCCATGCGGGTAACTGGATGGGCGGGTAGGCCATGTCGTGAACACCCTGGACCACCCAGGGGCGCGTATCGCCCGTGACCTTCAGCAGCCCCTTCACCCGCAGAACCTGGTCGCCACAGGTGTCGAGAAGTCGGCTCAGGCTGTCGATGAAGCGCACCCAGGGTAGAGGCCGGTCGAAGACCAGGGTGAAGCTCTGGACGCTGCCATCGTGGGAGGGAGGCACGTTGGCCGCCGCCCGGGGCGCGTAGCGGATGCCGGCGGGGGCGGGTGGCGCAAGCCAGCGGACCACGTCGGGCACTTTGCTGCCCGGGTCGTAGAGGCCACAGTCGATGATGACAGAGGCCGCCACCGCTCCGCCGGAGACGTGAATCCGGCTTGCCCCGGGGTTGAGGGCGGCGAGATCCTGTTCCAGCAAGGCCACTTCCGCGCTTTCCGCCAGGTCGCACTTGGTGATCAGCAGGCGGTCGGCCATGACGACCTGGCGCAGGGCTTCCCGATGACGCTGGATCTGGTCGCGGCCAAAGAGCGCATCCACCGCCGTGACGACACCATCGAAACGGAAGCGCTCGGCCACGAAGAAATCGTTCATCAGTGCCTGGATCACCGGCACGGGATCGGCGAGGCCGGTGGTCTCGATGACGACCCGGTCGAAGACCGGGATTTCCTTGCGCAGGGCGCGCAGGAACAGGTCGGCCAGACTGCGGGTCAGCTCGCTTTTGACGGTACAGCACAGGCAGCCCGAGTCCAGGACCACGACGTTCCCGTCGACGCGTTCGACCAGATGGTGGTCTATGCCGACGGCGCCGAATTCGTTGATCAACACTGCCGCCCGGGCCATCTCCGGCCGACGCAGGAGATGGTTCAACAGGGTCGTCTTGCCTGCACCGAGAAAGCCGGTGAGCAGGGTGATGGGAATCCGGGAGTCGTGCTCCTCGTGCTCATCCATGGGTCTGCTCCTGGCTGGCGAAGGCCCAGCGGGGGAAGGGGTCGGGTAGCTGCGTCCACGCAGCGGGGCTGCTGGCGTACTCGGTATCGTTCAGCAGGCAGGCGTCCAGGTGGGCGCGGAGGGCGGCCTCGTCCATGTCGATGCCGATCAGGACCAGCTCCTGCTGGGCATCACCGACGGCGTCGTCCCAGCGGGCACGGATGGCGGCCAGGCCTTCCTCGTCCTGGGGCCAGCGGTCCCGCGGCACGGCGGCCCACCACAGGCCGGCCAGCTCGTGACGGACCACCGCCCCGGCCTGGGACCAGCTACCCACCATGGTGGGGCGGCTGGCCAGCCAGAAGTAGCCCTTGGAGCGCACCACGCCTGGCCACTCCTGGTTGATCCATTCGTGGAAGCGCTCGGGGTGGAAGGGGCGCCGGGCCCGGTACACGAAGCTGGTGATGCCGTACTCCTCGGTTTCCGGCACATGCTCGCCGCGCAGTTCGGCCAGCCAGCCCGGTGCTTCGGCCGCGGCGGCGAAGTCGAAGCGCCCGGTGTCGAGGATGCGCTTCAGGGGCACCTGGCCGAAGCGGGCGCGGACGATGTCGGCGCGGGGATTGAGGTTCTTCAGCAGGCCGTCCAGGCGCTCCAGCTCGGCGGCGTCCAGCAGGTCGGTCTTGTTGAGGACGATGACGTCGCAGAATTCCACCTGATCCACCAGCAGGTTCACGACAGTGCGTTGATCTTCTTCGCCCAGGCTCTCGCCCCGGTCGGCCAGGTAGTCGGTGGAGCCGTAGTCGCGCAGGAAGTTGAAGGCATCGACGACGGTGACCAGGGTGTCGAGACGGGCGATGTCGGACAGGCTGACGCCGTTTTCGTCCCGGAAGGTGAAGGTTTCCGCCACCGGCAGCGGCTCCGAGATGCCGGTGGATTCGATGAGCAGGTAGTCGAAACGGCCTTCCTCTGCCAGGTGGCGGATCTCCACCAGCAGGTCTTCGCGCAGGGTGCAGCAGATGCAGCCGTTGCTCATCTCCACCAGCTTTTCCTCGGACCGGGACAGCTCGGCGCCGCCTTCGGCCACCAGGCGGGCGTCGATGTTGACCTCGGACATGTCATTGACGATGACTGCCACCTTGAGCCCTTGCCGGTTGTGCAGGACGTGGTTGAGCAGGGTGGTCTTGCCGGCACCGAGGAAGCCGGACAGGACGGTGACGGGCAGTCTGGCCCGGGAGGACGGGGTCATGGGGTCTCCTTATGGAAAATCGGGGCGGGCAGGGGAGGGCGTGGGGCGTCGAGGACTTCGATCCGGTCACCGCGCACGCCGTTGTAAAAGCAACTGCGCCGCCCGGTATGGCAGGCGCCGCCGAGCTGGTCCACCTGCAGCAGCACGGCGTCGCCGTCGCAGTCGAAGCGGACATCGATGACACGTTGCCGGCAGCCCGAGGTCTCGCCCTTGCGCCACAGGCTGCGCCGGGCGCGGGACCAGTAGCAGGCCTGGCCGGTGCTCAGGGTTTCCACGAGGGCTGCCCGGTTCATCCAGGCCAGCATCAGCACCTCACCCGTGTCGTATTGCTGGGCGATGGCGGTGATCAGGCCGTCCGGGGTCCAGGGAAGGCCGTCGAGCACCGCTTCAAGGGGGAGCTGACTGCCGGGAGGGGCGGACTCAAGTCGGGTTAACATGGTGCACTGACAATCTGAGGGTGATGCAATGTTATAACATTGCATCACCCCTTGTGTGAATTGCCCGATGAATAGTGCCGCCCCTTCCCCAGACGCTGTCGAAACCGGTTTCCTCGATCAGGCCGAGGTGAGCTGTCGCAGTCGTGGCGCCAGTCTGACCCCCGTCCGGCGTCTGGTTCTGGCGCTGCTGTTGCGGCACCCCCGCGGGTTGAAGGCCTACGATCTGCTGGAGCGAATCAAGGCCGACAAGCCGGGCGCCTCGCCTCCGACGGTCTATCGGGCGCTGGATTTTCTGATCGAGCAGGGTCTGGCCCACAAGGTTGGGCGGATGAACCTCTTTGTGGCGTGCAGTCAGCACTGCCACCAGGCGCAGATGCCGGGGCTCTTCCTCGTCTGCCCCCGTTGCAATGGGGTCACTGAACTCCAGGACGATGCCGTGATGACTGCCCTTGCGGCCAGCCTGGCGGCGGCGGGGCATCGGCTCGAGAGTCCCGAGGTGGAGATCGGTGCGGTGTGCCCTGCCTGCCGCGATACGCCGTGACGGGTCGTCACGGGGGTTTACAATGCGCCTCCGCCCTCCGCTGGATGCCCGCCGTGCCTGCCGCCGAGACTCCCAACGTACTCGTTCTGCCCAGCCCCTTCTTTTCCGATGGGGATACGATCCGCCTGCTTGAGCCGGCCGACTGCGACACCCGCGCGGTGCTCGGCCAGGTGGTCTCCGGGGCCTATGACAAGCCCTTCATCATCGACGACGGCACCACCCGCAGCCTGCATTTCTCCCTGTCCCTGATCCAGAGCACCATGAGCCTGAAGGATCCCTTCGCCCTGGAACTGGACTACACCCAGGCGATGATGAGCTTCCTGCTCTTCCTGCCAAAGCCGCGCAACATCCTCATGCTGGGGCTGGGGGGGGGCTCGCTGGCCAAGTTCTGCTATCGGAATGTGGGGTCGGCGCGCATCACGGTGGTGGAGATCGACCCCCGGGTGATTGCCTTTCGTGACCAGTTCGAGCTGCCACCCGACGATGAGCGCCTGCAGGTGCGGGAGGGTGACGGGGCCGACGCGGTGATCGAGAGCGGGGGGTGGGGCGAGAGGCCGGACGTGATCGTGATGGATGCCTTCGATCGCCATGGCATCTCGGGTTCGGTGAACTCCAGATACTTCTACCAGACAGTGCATGATGCCCTGGCCGGGCGTGGTGTGATGGTGGCCAATCTGGCTGGCGAGCGGCTTGACCGGGCGGCCCATCTGGCGATGATCGCCGAGGTTTTCGATGATCGTGTGCTGACCATGTCCCTGGCCGATGGCAACGACATCGTACTGGCCATCCGCGCCCCCGGCTTTGCGCCGCGCTGGCGCGAGATCGGCAACCAGGCCAAGGCGCTGCGCCAGCGCACCGGGCTGGAT
>WBZV01000870.1_pt1 | contig 15596 bp, 12 predicted proteins | sample 5204221 | NCBI WGS metagenome assembly WBZV01 (sample SAMN12344360, study PRJNA552823) | activated sludge metagenome | biome: Activated sludge suspended growth; feature: Nitrification reactor; material: Wastewater; isolation source: activated sludge from nitrification reactor of wastewater...
GTAAAGATCGCGCCTGATCGGCTGGCTGGATGTCCGGTCCGATTCCGTGTCCGTCAGCGTCTGCGCGAACCGGCCCGCGATTTCTGCCGACAACGTCGCAATCGTCTCTGCCAGCCGACGCCGCGCGGACCCGAACTCGGTGCCGGCGAGGACGACGCCGGCACAGACGATGCCGGTGCAGATTTCACTCACCCGCGCGACCGCAAGCATGAACGCCTGACCGTTCGGGCCGCCGGCCGCGCCGAGCTGGTCGCTGGCAATGACCGCGGCGGTGAAGCCGGCGAGTGCGGCCGCATAGGCGGCGTAGTTGCGCAGCAGGGTGGCGACGAGGGTGCAAAGGGCGCCCCACAGCGCCAGACCGACGAGAAAGACAGCGCGGTCCTGCGGAAAGCAGGCGGTCAGCACCACGATCGCGGCGGCGCCGACCAGGGTACCGACCATGCGGTACCACCCCTTGCGGAGCGACGCGCCGAGATGCGGCTGACACACGAGCGCGGCGGTGGTTCCGGCCCAGAACGCGTTTTCGAGCTGGAGCCAGAACGCGACGTAAAGGGCAAGACAGACCGAGGCCCAGAGCCGGAGGCCAAAGAGCAGCGGCGGGCCGACAGCACCCAGCGCATCCGGCAGAGCCGTGCTCAGCCAGACCCGTCCTCCCCGCGCGCGTCCGCCCGCGCCCACGTCCGGCTCACCCCTTCCGCGGATGCGTCATGTCCTGCCGGATCTTACCCTGTCGGCTTGTCGTTCACGCTGACCGGCGGGCCGAGAAACTCGACGCCCCACTTGACGCCAAAGGCTTCAAGCGCGGCGTGATCCGGTACCCCGCTCCGCATCACCCCGGCAAGCCCGGTAAAGAAGGCCTCAGCGTCCAGCGCCGGAGCGATGAGAATGTACTGGCGGGCGGGTTTGTCGGTGACGTTGACGAAGCCATGGGCGGCGCCGCCCGGAATGCTGACCACGTCCCCCACCTCGGCGAAGAAACGCCGGCCGTTCGGCTCGTAGAGATAGCGTCCTTCGATGACACGAAAGATCTCCGCCTCACGGTGGCGATGGCGCGGCGGGCCGGCCCCGGGCGCGTTGACGGTCTCGATGAGGCAAAATTCGCCTTCCGTCGCTGCCGGCGGCAGTCGGACCAGGAGGTCGAGACCGATGGCCGGCACGGCGATGGGCGCCTCCGCGCCGTGGGAGTGAATGAAGGAAATTGTCACGCCTCGCTCCTCCTGCCCGATGCCTATCGATCCGTGCGTCGCGTCGAGAGAATCTCATGGCGAAGCGCTGTTGAATGTGGCCCCGTCGTCACTGCCCGACAAGCCGATCGTCAGGCGTTCGATGTAGGCCTCGGCCAGCGCCCACTCGCCGTCTGGCGCGGACAAGGCGAGATACCCGTCGGGTCGTACCAGTTCGATGCCGTTACCGGGTGCGTTCGGCCGGATCGCCGGGTCGACCAGCTCCCCGAGCAAGCCTGGCGCAGGCCTTCCCGTCGATGACGGGTGGGCGCGGAGGGCAAAAAACGGACTGTCTCCGGCACCATAGGGCGCCTCGCCAGCGACAGGCGGCATGCGGCTTCCTGGTCTGCGCGACGATCCCTCGGCGATCCCGTTGAGCGGACTGGCGGGATAGTCGGTGGAGATCTCGGTCATCGAGCCCTCGATGGCGCGCTGGATCGGCGCGAGTCCCAACACGCAATGCGCCACCATGTTGCGGATGTGCTGCTTCATCGCACCGTGAATCATGGCAACATTCGTGAGGCGCCCCGATGCGGCGATCACCTCCGCCCCGACCGCCCGACGCTCGGCATCGTAGCTGTCGAGCAGCACCGACGAAGCGGCCATGCCACGGCAAACCAGCGCGAGCTTCCAGGCGAGATTGATCGCGTCCTGCATGCCGGTGTTCATGCCCTGGCCACCGGCGGGGCTGTGCACGTGCGCCGCGTCTCCGGCGAGGAACACCCGCGCGACGCGATAGTGCGCGATCTGCCTCTCGTTAATGCGGAAGGCCGACGTCCAGACCCGGTCGGTCAGCACGATTCCGCCCGGCCCGCGGCGGTCGACGAGCGCCTGGAACCCTTCGAGCGCCGGCGGCGCGGGCGCCGTCTCGCTGGACGCGCCAAGGCTGGCGACAAGCCGGTATCGGCCCGGTACCATTGGGAAGAAAACAAGGGGCCCGTCGGCGTGCCAGTAGGTGGCGAGTTCGTTCAGCGGGAAAGGCGCGCCAGTCATGTGGAAGTCGCCCAGGATCCAGTCGTCCCCCATGGTATCGCCGTCGAAGGCGAGGCCGAGGTGGTGCCGGATCGGGCTGTGCGCGCCGTCGCAGGCAATGAGCCAGTCGAAGCGTTGCGTCTCGACGCGACCGTCGGTGCCGCGCAGCGTCGCCGTCACTCCATCTGCGTCCTGGGTAAAACCCGTGAGCTCGACGCCCAGTTCGCACCGCGCGCCGAAGCGTTGAAGATGCCGCCCCAGCACCCGCTCCGTGTCCGCCTGCGGCAGCATGAGCGCGAACGGATAGGGTGTCTCGACGTCATCAAGCTCGATCCGGGCGATCGGCTCCCGCCCCGCCACGATGTTGGCGACGGTGACCTGATTGCCGAGCGCGACGAGTTGGCCGCTGACGCCGGAGCGATCGAGGAGTTCGAGCGTCCGCGGCCAGATGGCAACGGCTCGCGATGTGTCGCTGCGCTCGGTCATCTTGTCGACGAGGCATACCTTGACCTGATAGCGCGCGAGCTCCAAAGCCATTGTCAGGCCGACCGGGCCCGCACCGACGATGAGAACCGAGTCAGACATGGCGGCTTTCCCTCAGCGCACCGCGAGAAGACAAGAATAGCCAAACGCGCATTTGCTCGCCTGGAATACGTAGTTAATAACCGAAAAGGCTAAAGAACTAGAATTCATATTGCGTGATTATAACGAGCCCGCGCAGTTTTTTCATATAAAGACGGGTACCAAGTAGAATATAGCAACCTCTGCTGCATATTGCCTCGCTCCCGCTGAGGAAACGATAGCACCCGCAAGCTGTGGAGTCGCTGCTCTTTCTCTGAGCCCGCCCCGTACACCGCATCGCCCAGAACCCGGGGGGCAGGGCATGCTGGTGTCGAGCGCTGCCCTGATAACCGCCGGCGGCGCTCTTGCCTCGCCGACGAGGATGTGAATCATTGCTTCTTTCGATACACAAAGGATCTGTAGGGATGCGGACGTGTGCCGGTGAAATCAGATCGGTATGGGCGAATGTCTACTCGGGTTCCTGGAGGCGATAGCCGACGCCGGTTTCGGTGACGATGTAGCGCGGTTCCTGCGGGTCCGGCTCGATCTTCTGGCGCAGTTGCTTGATGTAAATACGAAGATACTGCACATCTGTCGGCGTCTTCCAGACTTCCCGAAGCATAAACTGGTGCGTAAGAACCTTACCGGAGTGAGCCACCAAGAGCGTCAGAATTTCATATTCCTTGCGCGACAGCTTGATCTCTTCATTATTGATCTTGACAATGCGGCGAACTAGGTCAACCGAAAGAATACCGTTACTGTAGACGGGCCGTTCGCCGTGCTGGTGAAAGCGATGGCGAAGCGCGGTGCGAATGCGCGCCACCAGTTCCTCCATGCCGAAGGGCTTGGTCAGGTAATCGTCGGCACCGAGATCGAGCGCCTGAACTTTGCCCTTTTCGTCGTTGCGGCTGGAGAGGACAACGATCGGCACGGTGGAGTGCCTGCGGATGGTCTTGATGACTTCCATCCCGTCCATGTCCGGCAGGCCGAGGTCCAGCACGACCACGTCCGTCTTGCCGACGCGCAGACGCTCGAGGGCCTCGCGACCGGCCTCCGATTCCACGACCCGGTATCCCTGTGCCGACAAGCTGGTGCGCAGAAAGCGGCGGATCGGCGGTTCGTCGTCGACGACCAGCACCGTGACGGGGTCAGTCATCGTCCGCGTCCGCCACTTGCGGCAAGTCCCCCTCGCGCGGGAGCGGGAAGCCGATCATGATGACGGCGCCCGACCGATCGGTCCGATTGCCGGCAATGATCCGGCCGCCCATCGCTTCGACGAAGCCGCGGCTGATCGCAAGGCCGAGGCCCGTGCCGGCACGTTGCCGCCCGCGATGGCCCGACCGGTAAAACTTCTCGAAAATGCGCTTGAGATCCGGCGGCGGGATCCCGGGCCCTTCATCGACCACCTTGATCACGATCCGGTCATTCATGCGGCGCGCCTCGATCGTGATGGTCGACCGCGGCGGCGCGTACTTCGCTGCGTTATCGAGCAGGTTGAACAGCGTCTGTTCGAGCAGGACGCCGTCCAGATTGAGCATCGGCAGATCGGAGGCAATCCGCAGATTGAGGCGGTGGCTGCCGAGAACACGCCTGATCCGCCGCGCCGCGGCGCCGATGACGTCGCCGACGTCGGTGGCCTCCCACTGCACGTCGAGCGTTCCCGCTTCGACGCGGGTGATATCGAGCAGATTGGCAACGAAGCAGCTCATCCGTTCCGCTTCCTCCCGGATCGTTGCCACCAGGTCTTCGCGCTCCTCCTGTTCGAAGTAGGAATTGTAGGAGCCGAGGCTGGTCGCGGCGCCGAGGATGGCCGCCAACGGCGTCTTCAGGTCGTGGGAGATGGCCGACAGCATCGCCGAGCGCAGCCCCTCGGTCTCGGCGGCCACCCGTGCGCGTTCCACGTCGGCGGCGAGAGCCAGTCGTTCGATCGCCACGGCCACTTGGTCGATGATCGCCTGGACGAGGCGCCGGGTGTCCGGGGTCAGGATCGGCCGATGGCCGTCACGGCGGATGCCGATGACACCGACCGTGCTGCTGACCGAGCGCAGCGGCAGAAACTGGTAGCTCGCCGCCGCGGCAGCAGCTCCGCTCGCCGAATCCTCGCCGCGATCGGCAAAGCAGGTCTCGGCAGCCACCAGGTCGGCGGAATCAAGTCCATCTACGGGCGGAACGCTGGCACGGATGGCAAGAACCTCCTCATTCGCCAGGATCAGCACCGTTTCCACCCCGATAACGGTCGAAATCTGTTCGGCGGTCACGTCAAGAAGCCGGTCGAGATCGTCAACGCCGGTCAGGCGGCGGGCAAAGGCATACAACTCCTCGGTGACCACCGCCCGCCGCTCGGCAAGACTGGCGTTCTCCCGCGCACGCGCGGTGAGGCGGGCAACAAAGAAAGCGACGCCGACGAAGGTAATGACGGCGACGACGTTCTCGGGATCCTCCACAGCGAGGTCATGCAACGGAGGAAAGAAGAAAAAGTTGAGCGCGGCCACGCTGAGCAGGCAGGCGAGGAGGGCCGGCCCCAGGCCCCAGCGAGCAGCGCAGAAGACCACACCGGCGAGATAGACCAGCGCCACGTTGGAAACCAGCAGCTCGGTCTTGATCAGGAGACCAACGCCGAGGGCGACGGCGGTGACCAAGAGGGCGGCGAGGTAGGGGCCCATGCGCCGCGCCCACGACAGGTGTGCGGCCCATCCCCGGAAGGGCTCGGGCGCCCCGGTTTCGCTCTGGTAGCCCATAGGGCGCAGAATGGCGCCCATCCCGCAGCGGATGCAACGGGTGGCCCCGATGTTTGCGGGGTTGACCGCACCCGGCAAAACGCCACGGGCGGAAGCGGCGACCCCGCCCGTGGCTGGCACCCCGTCCCCTACGGGTGGGTCAGTGAACACCCAGCAGCGCCAGCATGATGCCGCCGGAAATGGCGGTGCCGAAGACGCCCGCCAAATTCGGCCCCATCGCGTGGTAAATGAGGAAGTTCTGAGGGTTGGCCTTGTTCGCGACCACGTGGGAGACGCGAGCAGCGATCGGAACCGACGCGATCCCGGCCGAGCCAAGCAGCGGGTTGATCTTGTTTTTCATGAAAAGGTTCATGATTTTCGCCGTCAAAACGCCTGAGCCGGTGCCAAACACGAATGCGACCAGACCGAGGAAGACGATCAGCAGCGTATCCACGGAGACGAATGTGTCGGCATTCATCGTCGAGCCTATGGCGAGCGTCAGTGTGATGGTAATAACGTTCATCAGCCCTCCACCTGCCGTCTTCGCCAGCCGGTCGACCATCAACACTTCCTTCAAAAGGTTGCCCAGCATCAGCATGGTGATCAGCGGCGCGACGGGCGGGAAGAACATGTTGACAATGACGGCAATGACGATCGGGAAGACGATTTTCTCCAGCCGCGTCACCTTGCGTATCGGCGGCATGCTCATTTCCCGCTCCTTCTGCGTTGTCAGCAGCTTCATCACCGGCGGCTGGATCAGCGGCATCAGCGCCATGTAGGAGTAGGCGGCGACGGAAATCTGCGGAAGCAGGTGCGGCGCCAACTTCATCGTCACGAAGATCGCCATCGGACCATCGGCGCCGCCGATGATGCCGATTGCGCCTGACTCGCTGATGGTGAAGCCGATGGCCTTGGCGCCGATCAAGGCGACGAAGATGCCCAGATGGGCGCCCGCCCCGAGGATCACCAGCTTCGGGTTGGCGATCATCGGCCCGAAGTCCGTCATCGCACCAACCCCGAGGAAGATCAGCGGCGGGATGATCAGCAAGGCCACGCCCTGGTAGGCGTAGTGGAAGAGCCCTCCTGGCAGAATCAGGTCGGAGCCCGGCACGTTGGAGACAACGCAGGCGAAGCCGATCCCGATCAAAAGGAACGGTTCATATTTCTTGGCCAACGCGAGGTAGATCATCACGCAGCCGATGACGATCATGACCGCGTTGCCCCACCAGAACTTCGCGGCGCCGGTTTGTGCGAGCAGTGCGTGGAGGAATGTTAGTGTTTGGTCCCACATGGATTGGTAGCTCCCCTTGCTCGCGTTCTAATGACCGGCTTTCAGGCTTTCGTCGGAGATGGAGCCAAGCCGGTTCAGGTATGGGAAAGCCGCAAGGACAACACCAATACCGCCGATGATGATGAAGCTGAGGAAGAAGTCGATAACGCTGAGGATGAGCGCCCCATTGAGCGTATCCGGTATCATGACAAAGCGAGCCTCTCTTCTCGTATTCGTAGCGCAAATGGCACGATTTCGATTCGAAACGACAGGTAAACCTGCAGACGAGCTTTCCATAGTTGCGTCCTTTACTGGACGAAACTGGCTCTTAACTGCGTTCATTCCGTCGTTCTGTTGCTCGCTAGGTTCTATGGGTTGCCATATAAAAACAAGCCGGGGCAACCAACCGGATTATATGTTCTTCATAGAATTAGATTGATAATGATAATTATTGTTATTTATAGGCACGGCTTCACCCGTGCGTAGCGGTCTCCGGGAGCCTGCCCTGGCCCCGGAAACAGCTATGGCGCGGAGGTGCCGATCAGGCGTGGCTGGGCTGCAGTTGGCTCGCGCCGATCATGTCGTTGACCGCCTTGAACACGTCGCTCAGGCGCAGGACGCCGACGATAGCCCCACCGCGCGTGACCAGCAGCGAAAGGTGACGGCCGCGGACAAGCCGATACACGGCGAGGTCGAGTGGGGCCTGAGCTTCGATGGTCTCATCCTTAGACGGTGGTTTCAGCAGGTCATCGACCCGCGTGGTGCGCGCCTGCTCGGCGATCTCAGGGCGGAGCCATTGACTCCACAGCAGGTGGTCTTCGACCCGTCCGAATGGATCGACAGGCGGCTCGAACTTCGGCGTCAGCCCGTCGAGGAGGTCCCACAGGGACAACTTGCCGAGCACCTTCCCGTCCTTCGCCTGGACAAGAACCCCCCGGTCCCGCGGCCGGGACGGATCGGCCGAAGGCCCCGTCATCGCCTTCGCCAAAGCCTCGATAACGTCCTGGACCGTCGCGCCCACCGTGACGTGGCTGTAGTCCTCAAGCGGGACCATCAGGTCGCTTACCCGCTTCATCTGCAAACCCCTCCTTGTGTCGAAACTCCGATGTGTAATCGGCTCGCCTCCGAAGTCTCTAGGCCGGCTCGAAACCGCCCCAGATCGTCCGGCCGTGCCTTCAGGATCCCGCTTGCGGAGCACAATCGGAAGGAGTGGACTGGCTTCCAGATCGCCTTCTGCCCCAGTCGAGACTCTCTCGGGGCCTGATAATCAAGAGCGGCGGAACGTCGCCAGAAACCGCGCACGTCCCGCTTCTCACCTCCCGCCATGGCGACCACGTTCCGCGCAGAGCAGACAAATGGCACCAAACCGAGGACAGCTAAGCCTTGGGAAGCATTGTAAGACCAAGACCCGCTGAAAATCCACGCAGTTCACGACCGGCCGGCAGGCTTCGCCTCCTGGACTCCTCGAGATACCGGTTGCGTCCGCGGCTGAGTGCTGACTCACTGGCGGCAAGACCGTTGGGAGGGGGCGATGGCGGAGCAGCGGGGTTTTTTCGATCTGGACGAACGGTATCGGGCGTTGTCGGCGGCGGGTGATCCGCTGGAGCGGCTGGTCGCGGTGGTCGACTTCGAGGTGTTCCGGGGGGACCTGGAGGCAGCGCTGTCGCGGTCGGACCGGGCGAAGGGCGGCCGGCCGCCCTACGATGCGGTGCTGATGTTCAAGGTGCTGGTGCTGCAGGTGCTCTACGGCCTGTCCGACGACCAGGCGGAGTTCCAGATCCTCGACCGGCGCAGCTTCGGTCGGTTCCTCGGCCTGGACGACGGCGACCGCGTGCCCGACGCCAAAACGATCTGGCTGTTCCGTGAGACGCTGACCCGCGCCGGCGCGGTTGGCCGGCTGTTCGAGCGGTTCGATGCGGTCCTGAACGACCGCGGCTACCTGGCGATGGGCGGGCAGATCGTCGACGCCACCGTTGTCGAGGCGCGCCGGCCGCGGCTCACCCGAGCCGAGAAGGCGACGATCAAGGGCGGCGGGGTGCCGGAGCACTGGTCGAAGCCGAAACGGGCGCAGATGGACCGCGATGGCCGCTGGACGCTGAAGCGCGGCCGCCGCAGGCCGGCCCATGACGGCTCGGCGCGAACCGCGACCGAGATCGTCGTGCCGGCGTTCGGCTACAAGAACCACCTCGGCATCGACCGCCGCTTCGGGCTGATCCGGACGTTCACCGTCACCCATGCCGCGGCGCACGACGGCAGCCAGCTTGCCGGCCTGCTCGATGCCGACAACCTGGCGAGCGGGGTCTGGGCCGACACCGCCTATCGCTCCGCCGCCAACATCGCGCTGCTCGACCGCCGCGGCCTCGTTCCCCAGTTCCAGCGCGCCAAGCCGAGGGGCAAGCCGATGCCGGCGCACATCGCTCGCGGCAACGCCACCCGCGGCCGCATCCGCGCCCGCGTCGAGCACGTATTCGCCGAGCAGAAACGCCGGCTCGGCCTAACCATCCGCTCGGTCGGCCTGGTCCGCGCCACAACCGTGATCACGCTGGCCAACCTCGCCTACAACATGCGCCGCCTCGCCTGGCTCACCGGCCGACCCGCGCCTGCCTGAGCCCGGAACCCGCAGCGGGCCACCATCTCGGCGGCGGCGATTAACAAACCCAAGCCGGCGAAACCCCTTTACCGGCACCCGCCAACCTCCCCGCCGGCCCTCCGTCGAACAAGACTCCGACTGCAGAGCCGTTATTCGAGGGTTCCTCATTCCTCGGGAGCCTCAGGAATTCGCTCAACCTAGAGGTTCTTTACTGCCAGCAAAACCAACTCGTGGGAGAAATGCAGGGGCACGCCCTCGAACCGGCATGCCGCGACCAGCTGATCAAGGATGAACCCCGGCTGGAACGACGCCAACGGCAGGTTCCTTCTTTCGATCTCCGCCACGGTGAAAGCGACATCCGTCTCGGTCACGGTCAGGCCAACCTGCCCGGCCAACGCGCTGAGCAGGCTTTGGAATTCCGCCCGCGTCGGCGCGGGAACCGCGAGTTTATAGGGAAGACGCCGCAGGAACGCGGGATCCATGATCGCCGACGGATCCAGGTTCGTCGCAAAGATCACGATCTCGTCGAACGGCAAATGGAAGCTCTTGCCGGTATGCAGCTTGAGATAGTCGACCCGACTTTCCAGCGGAACGATCCAGCGATTCAGGAGCTGAGTCGGGCTGACAAGCTGTCGTCCGAAGTCATCGATCAGCAAGATGCCGTTCAGCGCCTTGATGTGCATCGGTGCTTCGTAAAATTTCGAAAATGGACTGAAGTTCAAATCAAGCATGTCCAAAGTGAGTTCTCCGCCAACCACCACAAACGGTCGCTTGCAGCGGATCCACCGCTGATCGGTTTGATCTCTTTTTACCGCGTTCCGCTGGTCCAGATCAGCAAAGCCATCCGCCGGGATATGAACGGTGGGGTCGAAAATCCGGATGATCTGGCCATCGATCTCGACGCTGTAGGGGATGAAGATCTCTCCCGAGATTGCCCGCCCCAGCCGGGTTCCAATGGTGGTCTTGCCGTTTCCCGGCGGTCCGTAAAGGAGGATCGCCCGACCGCCGCTGATGGCAGGTCCGATCAGTCTGACAAAGCCGTGCGACAGGGTCAGGCCGCAGAGCGCATCTTCGATCTGCTGCGGCGAAACAACGACACGGCGTAACGATTGCTCCTGGACCTGAGTGCGATATGCGTCGAGCGTGACCGGCGCGGGCCCCACGTAACGGTTGCGATCGAGAGCGTCCCGCGCCGCATTCTTTCCCTTCTCGGTCAGGCCATGGATGAAATTGCCGGTCAGCCGCAGACCAGTCGCGCCCACTTTCTCGACGAGGACCCGCTGGCCCGCGACCTCAAGCAGGCTCTGCACAAGAAAGGGCGGCAGCTTGATGAAATTGGAAATCTGGGAGGCGGTATTGAGCCCGGTCTCATGCATGGCCTTCAGCAGCAGGTCGAGCAGGATCGGCTCCGGTATCCCCGTTTCGGCAAGTGTGCCGGGTTCGGCACGGGCGATGGGGTCGGGCCGGGAAGCTCTCGTGAGATCTATCTCGCACGATTCACCTGCAGCCGCCAGGAGTTCGGCACCCGAGCGACGCCCTGCCGGAAACTCCGGAGCGGTCGCTTGCGCCTGCCCATAAGCAGAATTCTGAGCATTCATGGGAAAGCCTCCGCCTCACCCCTATCCGCCGCTGGCCGCCGACCTTCCGGCCGGCACAGTAGCCGTCGCGATCGCGCGCCGAACCTGTCGAAACAGGGCCCCGACGGCGCCCCGTTCCCCGTAAAGCAAGCAGGATGACCAGCAGCCCCACCCGCAAAAGCGGCATTTAAAAGAACCCAGATATGATGAATGCCTTCGAGATCACCTCACCAACCCGAGATCATACAGATCGCAATATTTACTATAACATCGGTGAGCCCACTCCGCCATTGCCGCATTTGTCAGCAAATTCATTATATTTATTATAATATATCATGAGAAGATCTTAAGAACGCGGACACTGACGGAAGGCGTTGCCCACTCGTTTTGCCAGCATCACCTGCACCACCGAGCCGCCAAAAAAAAGCGTGCCGCCGGCGCCGAGCCGCCGCTTTCCCTCTCACTGGCGCCCGCGCCACCCGCGCGCGAATTTCGGCCTGATCCGCTGTCTTCCGTCGGCCCCCCCCCGGCGCCATCCGGCCGCCAAAAAACGTTTTTCCTTCCCAGTGGGGAAATGTTATTGGAGCGGAGCCTTGCTCCAAGGCTCCTCCGCAACCTCGGATCAAAATTAGGGTTAGGCGCTAATGCTCCTGCTTCGTTCGCCACGAGCAATCGCAGAGGTCGAGCGTGACCCGGAGCTTGGCGCGGCCAATCCGCCCGAGGCCGGTCGGCGACGGAGACCCGTCCTGCGGACGGGAGGCACCTTCATTCTGATCGCAACAGCCACGTTTCTCGTCGTTGCCGTGGGGCTGCGCCAGCTCGCATGGAGCTGGCTCGGCGTGCCTTACATCGAGGTAATGACCGAGAAGCTGGACTATTTTCGAAACCACGCAGCCCAGTACAACACTGTCGTCGTCGGATCGAGCCGTGTCTTCCGGACCATCGATCCGCCGTCGGTCGAGGCTTCGGCAGCCGAGCACGGTTGCCCCGGCCTGTCCGTCTTCAACTTCGGCATCCCCTCGCTGTCCCATTCCGAGCAGAACTACCTGCTGGAACAGATACTCGTCGCTCGCCCGGATAACCTGAACCGCATCATATTCGAAGATGCCCTGCACGAAACCAGGGACTACATCAACGCGACAACCCCGAGGGGACGCTACTTCCATTCCTTTCGTTACGCTGCGGATAAGCTGAGAAATATATGGACTTACCCAGAGTCTTTCGGCAAGCGGCTTTACCGGACGCAAATTTTTCTGCGTGCCTTTCTGTACGAAAACTCCGGCATCGGCTTGTGGAGTCAGCTGGCCTTCGGCAAGAAGGAAGAAGAACAGCATGCCGGCAGGCTGTCGCTGGAGCGCGACGGCTTCCTCGCTCTCGACAACGACCCTGACGAAAGACTTGTCGAGCGCCATCAGGAATTATTGACCAATTTCCCGCTTTTTGACGATATGGTCGGACTGAAGAACGGCGTCGTCGGTCCTAAAAAAGCGTCCGAGCGAGCCGACTATCTGGTCGAGGAAGCCCATCACATCCAGTCGGGCGGCGTCACGGTCGGGCTGATCGTTCCACCCAACCCATCGACGCTTCGATTCACCCCCGGCATCACGGCTTCCGTCGGTGAGAAGGCGCCCAATATCGCGATATTCAATTACAACCGCAAAGACACACAGCCGAGTATTTTTCAACATTCGTTATGGTTCGATCTGAACCACCTGACGGAGGCGGGTGCGACTATGGTCAGCAGGCAGTTCGGCAAAGACCTCTGCGAAGCTATCAAGGCCGGAAAGATATAATATGCTGTTCGTTGAGCTTAGATTTTTCCTATTTTTCGTCATTGTCTTTGGAGTGTATTGGTCTTTACGGAATAATTCGGCAAGGAAATTTTGGCTGACGCTCGCTTCCTACGTGTTTTATGCTGCATGGGACTGGAGATTTTTGTCTCTCGTCATATTTTGCTCGGTAGCCAACTACCTTCTCGCCCTGCAGATCGAAAAATCGCCGGACAGCAGTTCCAAACGCAGCTGGGCGCTCACCTGCGCAGTCATCGTCAACCTGAGTATTTTGTTTTTCTTCAAATACTTTAACTTCTTCGCCGAGTCCCTGGTGGATCTGGCGACGTTGTTGGGAGCGCAGGTCAACCCGACGACCCTGAACATTGTCCTGCCGGTCGGTATCTCTTTCTTTACCTTTCAGGCGATGTCCTACGTCATCGACGTTTACCGGCGCGTCATACCAGCGGAGCCGCGCTTTCTCGATGTTGCCTTCTACAAGGCATTTTTTCCGCAGCTCGTCGCAGGCCCCATCGTTCGCGCCGCCGATTTCATGCCACAGATGAAATGCGCCCGGCACTGGCGTGACGTTCCGGCGACCTCCTGCATTCTCTTGTTTACCGTCGGTTTCATCAAGAAAGCCTGCATCTCCGACAATCTGGCTCCCATCGTGGACCAGGTTTTTGCGGCGCCCGCCACGTTTACGACCGAGTCCCTCATTGCGGGGGTGTGGCTTTATGCGGTCCAGATCTACTGCGACTTCTCGGGCTACACCGACATGGCGATCGCGGCCGCGGGTCTCCTGGGCTATCGTTTCGTGAAGAACTTTGATGCGCCATACCTTGCTGCCAGTATTACGGCGTTCTGGCGACGTTGGCATATGTCATTGTCAAGCTGGCTTCGCGACTATCTCTACATTCCGCTCGGCGGAAATCGGCGTGGCCTCTGGATGCAGCGCCGTAATCTGATGCTGACGATGCTGCTGGGCGGACTGTGGCACGGCGCGTCATACAATTTCGTGATCTGGGGTTTTCTGCATGGGTCGGCTCTGGTGATCAACGCTCTCCTGCCGAAGTCGAGCAATAACGCCAAGCGGATGGCATGGATTACGGGTTTTCTGGGCGTGCTCCTGACCTTCTGGTGGGTGAGCCTCACTTGGATCTTCTTTCGCGCCACGGATATCAGTACCGCGCTGGAGATGGCCAAGACCTACATCACGTTGCAGTCGACCGGAACGAAATCGCTGGATATCCCGGCTTGGCCGATCCTGGGAGGACTCCTGCTGGTTCACTGGCTGACATATCGATACCGCCTCCTTGAGGCGGTTCAACGCTTGCCGCTCCCGATCGTCGCCGTGGGGGTCGGTGCGGCCGCTGCAGTGGCTCTTGGTTTTGTCCCCACCGGTTACCGGCCGTTCATTTACTTCCAGTTCTGAGCCGGAGCGGCCGGCATCAGCGAGGACCAGGACGCGCGCTGTCCTCTGATCATGCTGCGGCGGCGTGTGGTCCCTTTGTCCCCATCCTGCGAAAGCGTTCTTCGGCGACGCGATCGGCGACGATGTTGGTCGGCAGCCCGCAGCGCTGCGCGCGCGTGAAGATCTCGTCCAGGGTCTTCTCAATCCCCTTGATGTGTTCGGCCGCCGCTTCAGGGTCGCGGTTTCCGCGGCGTTGGTACCAGACATCGATGATCCCGCCGGCATTGATGACGTAGTCGGGCGCGTAGAGAATCTGATGTTTCAAAAGGTCGGCGCCATGACGCGCCTCGGACAACTGGTTGTTGGCGGCGCCGGCGACGATGCGCGCGCGCAGGCGTGGAATTGTCACGTCATTCAACACAGCACCTAGAGCGCAGGGCGAGAAGATATCGACGTCGAGCCCGTAGATCTCATCCGGCTCGACCACGGTGGCGTTGAATGCGGCCTCGGCCCGAGCGAGCAGGTCATGATGGACGTCGCAAATCCAGAGCTTGGCTCCCGCCTCGCAAAGGTGTCCGGCCAGTCGGTGGCCCACGCTGCCGACGCCCTGGATCGCCACGCGGAGCCCCTTCAGACTGTCCCGCCCCAGCCGGCGCCGGGCGGCGACGCGTATCCCGAGGAAGGTTCCGAGCGCGGTTGCCGGAGACGGGTCGCCGCTCAGCAAGCTGCCGTCCGTCCCGTGCCTGTCGGCGATGCCGGCTACCCAGGCGGTTTCCTCCGCCATCGCCTTGACGTCTTCAACCGAAATCCCGGAATCCTCGGCCGCGATGTAGCGACCGTGCAGCTTGCCGATGGCGCGACCCATCGCGCGTAACAGATCAGCCGTCTTGTCCGTCCGCGGATTTCCGATGATCACCGACTTGCCGCCGCCGAGGTCGAGATCGGCGACAGCAGATTTGTAAGTCATGCCGCGAGACAGACGCAGCACGTCGCGCAACGCTTCTTCGTCCGAAGCGTAAGGAAACATCCGGCAGCCGCCCAGCGACGGTCCGCGGCTGGTATTGTGAATCGCGATGATGCCCCGCAAACCCGCCGACGCATCGGAGACAAATACCACCTCCTCATGATCGTCGAACTCTCGGTGACTGAAAACAGGCACTGCAGCGACTCCTTGCCGGACATCCTCAACCCCGGCCACCTGCCCGGCGCCGGGTCTCGCCGAAATTCCGGTCAGATAGCTCTGCCGGGCAATCTGCATTTTGCGCGACGCTCGCGCAATTACAGGCGTCACAGCCGGGCAAATGTCTCGTCGGAAAATGGCGCCAACGCGGGCAGAATGCCACCGGCCAATAAATCCGCTCCGCAACACGTGGAGACCTGCCGATTTAACAGGGTGATGAAATAGGCCTCTGCGGAGCGATTTCGTACCGGTCAACGGCCGTCTTGGGTGCTGTTTCGGCTGCGGGACCGGGTGGTCCGGCCACGTCTCGCCCTCGTTCATGC
>WBZV01000871.1_pt1 | contig 15594 bp, 9 predicted proteins | sample 5204221 | NCBI WGS metagenome assembly WBZV01 (sample SAMN12344360, study PRJNA552823) | activated sludge metagenome | biome: Activated sludge suspended growth; feature: Nitrification reactor; material: Wastewater; isolation source: activated sludge from nitrification reactor of wastewater treatment...
AACGAGGCCACGACCGTGACGACCACCGTCACCGGCACGACGGCGACGGCCGGCGACTCGCTCCGGGCGCAGGCGCTCAACGCCGCCAGAACCGCCAGCAACGCCGCGGCCCGCCTAGCGCCACGTGCCATTGTCACTATATAGCACGTAAGTCTTGCCGTTGAGATTAAATATTATTCCCGATTCAAAGTCCTGTACCGCTCCGTTATAACCGTCTTCATCTGTCGTAGCATACCCCAGTCCATTGCGTACCGAACCATTCTCACACCACACCCTGCCAAAACCACGCAGGGGGAACGGTGGGCTTTCTTCACGCTCACATGTGGCGACTTCATCCCCTTCCTGCCACGTGTTGGCGAAAGACTGCCAGCCGCCTGCGTCATAGAGGACATAGTGCCTGTCATTGTCCTTGCGCCAGACCATTGTTCCGTAGTCAAAGTCCTCAATTGCCATCCATAGCTCTGCGTTGCCGCCATTGGTTGGGCAGCCCAACCGGTCGCGGTCGTACTCATCGGCAAATTGGCTCAGCGGCGCGCGCGAACACACCACCGGCCTTGCCTCGGCCGTAGCCGTCTGCGCGTCCCATAGCGCCCGCGTCATGATCATCGCCATCTGCTCCACCGCCCGCGTAGCCATCTCGGCCGTAGCCGTTCCGGCGACAGACGTACCGGCCACATTGGCCGTGGCCGCCATCTCCGTCTCGCGCACAGCCATGCCGGCCGCCGTGGCCGCCAACGCCGTCTCGCGCGCGGCCAGGGTCGCCTGGGGCGCGCTGTCGGCCGTTGGCGTCTTGGCCGGGGCATCGGGCGTCGTCACAGCGATTTCTACCCCGGCCGCGTCCGGCGTCGGCGTCACGACCTGGGTGACGAGCGTCGCCACCTCGGTGACGGCGGCGCTGGCCGTCCGGCCGGCGTTGCCGCCCAACCGATCGCGCAGCAGCACCCAGACCAGCAACAACAGAGCCACGATCAGCAGCCCGCCCACGGCCCACTTCAGCCAGCCGGGCACGCCGCCCGCCCGCGGCTCATCCGTTCGGCGCACGACCTCACCCTTACCGATCGGCTCGGTTTCGTTCACTACCGCCTGCGCCGGCAGCGGCCCGGACAGCGGCGCGCCCAACGCCCGGGCAAAGGCCGGCGCAGACCCAAAGCGCAGATCGGGATTCATTTGCAGCGCCTGAGCCACAGCCGCCTCCGTCTGCGGCGACACGTCCGGCCGCAGTTGCCTCACCGGCGGCAGGCGCATCGGCGACAGCGTGGGGTCATAGCCGGTCAGCAGTTGGTGGACGACGACGCCCAGGGTGTAAACGTCGCTGCGAGCGTCGGTCTGGGCGCGGCCGTAGTGCTCCGGCGCGGCGTAGCCGGCTGTGCCCAGCGGCACGGTATCTTGCGTCTGGCCGGGCTTGAACAGCCGGGCAATGCCAAAGTCAATCAGCTTCAGCGTGCCGTCGGGCTGCACCATGACGTTGCCCGGCTTCAGGTCGCGGAAGATGACCGGCGGGTTCTGTTGGTGCAAGTAGTCGAGGACGACCGCCAACTGCCCGGCCCACACCAGCGCCTGCTGCTCGGCAAAGCCGCGTGGGGCCTGGGCCAGCGCCGACTCCAGCGTCTCGCCGGGCACGTACTCCATGACCAAATAGGAGTAGTCGCCCTGGCTGAAGTAGTCCATAACGCGGGCAATACCGATGTGGTTGAGCCGGGCCAGGATTTGCGCCTCGTGGCGGAAGGCATCAATCGTCCACTGGCGGTCGCCCGGCGCAACCTGTGAGGCGTCCATCTCCTTGACCGCGACGGACATATTGCCCAGCCGCTGGTCGGCGGCCTTATACACCCGTCCCATGCCCCCCGCACCCAGCAGACCGCGAATCTCGTAGCGGCCCTGTAATAGCGTCCCCGCAGCCAACATCACACCCTCCTGATTGGGAGAAAGAAACCGCAGATTACGCAGATTACGCAGATTGCCAAAAAGAAATCTGCGTAATCTGCGTAATCTGCGGTTTCTCCTTTCTTACTCTCCAGACCGCTTGTCGCTCAGGCGCACCGTCTTGCTACTGCTCAGCCTGATCGTCTTGCGCCCTTCGCTGGAGACGCCCTGGCCGCTCTCCAATCGTTGCGCCTCGGCCAGCGCGTTCTGGGCCAGCTCCGTCTCGCCCTGCTCCAGCAGCATCGTGTGCGCCGCGCGCAGCTTGCGCGTGGCGTTGGTGATGTCTTGCCGGGCGGCGTCGTCCAGCGCCTGCGTCTGGAGCTTGAAGGCGGTCACTTTCTCGACGACGTTCATCACCCGGCCGTTGACCTGTCGCGCCAGCGTGGGGTCGGTCGTCACCTCGGCCGTCAGGTCAACTCGCGCCGTCTGCGCTCCCGCCTGTCCGCCCACCTGGTAGTCCATCTGGGCCTGGGCGAAGCGGTATTGGCCGGGGTTGCGCGGCGGGATGAGCAACTCAACGAGGAAGCCCGCGCCGCTCTCGGCCAGTTCCGGCAGACCAAAGGCCACCGTCCGTCCGCGCACCGCGCCGAACGTGATGTCCTTGATGAGCGGCGTCACCTGCCACACGCGCCGCGCCTCCACCCCCTGCACCAGCAGCAGCCGGAAGGCCAACTCCCGGGCCACGACCTTCATCTGCGTGAAGACCTGGGCGAAGATCGGCCCCACGTCCTCCGGCTGGCGAATGAGGAAGGCGTCGCCCAGTTCGCCGGTGCGCTGGGCCACGTCGAGCAGCAGGTCTTCGTTCCAGTCGGTACCCAACCCCAGAGCCACCAGCGGCACACCGGCGGCAGCCACGCGGTCGGCCTCGGCGCGGCACTCCTCTTCGCGTGTCGTCTGGCCGTCGGTCAATACGATCAGGCGGCTGGCAACACGCGGGGAGAGGTTCTTGGCGATCTCGGCCAGCCCGGCGCGAATGGCCGGGGCCATCGTCGTGCCGCCGCCTGCCTCCAGACGGTTGACACGGTCCAGCAGCGCGGCCTTGTTCTCGGCCGGCGTGGCCGGAATGAGCACGTCGGTGTGGGCGTTGAAGACAACCAATGAAACGGTATCGTCCGGCTCCAGGCGGCCGATCATCGTGCGCACCGCCTCGCGCAACTGCTGGATCTTGGCGCCACTCATCGAGCCGCTGCGGTCGAGGACGAGGCTGAAGTTGAGCGGCAGGCGCGCCGCCGGCCCGGCCGCCCCGGGGCGGGCCTCAAAATAGGCATAGAGCAGTTGCGGCTGGGCCATGTAGGGCAGATAGCTTTTGTTGAACAACCCGCCAAACTGCACGTCGTCGGCCATGGGGACGCCTCCTTGCCAAACCCGGTGATCACTCCAAATATACCACGACGGCGCTGATGTTATCCTCGCCGCCATTGTCATACGCCTCGGCCACCAGCCGGTCGCAGGCCATTTGCGGCGTGGTAGCTCCGACCAGAATGGCGGCGATGCGATCGTTGCGAACCATCTCCCACAGGCCATCGGAACAGAGCAGCAGCCGGTCGCCAGCCTGGATGTCGAACCCGAAGGTATCAATCTTCACGTCTTCCCGGTCGCCCAGCGAGCGATAGACCTCGTTCTTTCGCGGATGGGTGTAGATCTGCTCTTCGGTGATCTGCCCAGCTTTGAAGAGGCTGAAGACGAGGGAGTGGTCCTGAGTGACCTGGCGCAGATTGCCGTCGCGCATGTGGTAGGTGCGGCTATCGCCGACGTTGGCCACGGCCGCCCTGGAGCCGACGATGAGTAGCGCGGTGATGGTCGTGCCGCGATTGGAGCCGGTTTGCTGGCGCTTGGCGCGGATCAGCCGGTTGGCATCGGTCACCAGACTGCGTAATGTCTCTTCGAGGGGTGAGTCGGCCGGGGTGGTTGCCAGCTTGCGCGTGGGGGCGCGCAGGTCCTGCAGGATGTGGCCCTCGATGAAGTCGCGGAATGCCTTGCGCACCGAGTCGCGGCTGGCTTTCTCCCCCTCCTGATAGCCGCCCATGCCATCGGCGACGATGTAGAGGCCCATCGGCTCGGCCGCGCCGCTCTGGTCGAGGCTGTAGTCGAGCTTGGCGACGTAATCCTCGTTGTGGTCGCGCACCAAGCCGGCGTGGGTGGCCGTGCCTGAGTTCTGGCGCAGGGCGCGCTGTTGAACGGCCTGCATGCCGGTCAGCGTAACCGCCTCCGACGCGGCCGAGGGTGTATGGGCAATGGTCGGGGCCTCCGAGAGGTCACGCGGCGGCTCGGCGCGGGGCACCGTCGGCGATTCGTCGCCCGGAGGGAGCGAAGGCCGGGCGGGCATGGTGGGCAGTTGCGCCACGATGCCGGTAACCAGGTCAGCCCCGCACTGTGTGCAGAACTTGGCGCCTGTGCGCGCGGGCGTGCCGCAAGCCCGGCAGGTCACGTGTTGTTGGTTCATGGACACATCTCCCAACCGCGCCGCCCCGGGGCGGTCACTCTACATCAAGACCGAGACCAGCCACCGGCCAACCACATAGGCGAGAAGGCTGCCGACACCAACCGCCGCGCCGAGCAGCACCACGTCGTCAAGCGCCAGATCGGCCACCACCCACGCCCCCAAAACGCCCAACGCGCCGGCGGCCAACATCGCGATGGGTGTATAGAGGCGGTAGCGCGACCACAGAAAGAAAAGTTCAACGGGCACAATGAGCGACAGCATCAACGTCCAACTGAGATCATTGGCCTGACCGACGAGCGTATTGTAAAGCGGAACGCTCAACCAGGTAAGGGCGATTGCCCCGGTTTGTCGCACCAGATAACCGGCCACCATGCTCAACGCGAACCAGACCAGCGGAAACAGGTCGCCCAGGAAACCCGCCTCATATAGCAATACATTGGCCACAGCCAGGATGAAAACCACCAGCCCGTAAAACAAGCCTGTGGTGGGCCAGTCGGCCGGCGGCGCGGCGCGGGGCAAGGACCTAGACCGGGGTGGCGGCGGCGTCTGGCGGACGGGCGAGCGAGCCGCTGGGGGCTGAGGCGGTCGCGGTCGGGCCGGCGGCGAGGCGGAGCGCGGCGGCGGGGCAGCCGGCGACACGCCCGCCGGGCGACGCGCCGGGGACGCACCGGCGCCGGGTTGCGCCGCGACGGCCACCGGCCCGGCCGCGGCGCGGGTCAACGCCCGCCGCATGTCGCGCGCCGACGGCCAGCGCTCATCAGCGTTGTTGGCCACTGCCCGCGCCACCACGGCTTCCAGTTCGGCCGGCACGGCCGGGTTCAACCGGCGCGCCGGCGGGAATTTGAACGGCTCGTCGGCCGGGTCGCGGCCGGTCAGCAGGAAATGCAGCGTCGCCCCCAGGGCGTAGAGGTCGCTGCGGGCGTCGGTCTGCCCCTTGCCATACTGCTCTGGAGCGGCGTAGCCCGGCGTGCCCAGAGTGGTCGTGTCGCGGCTCTTGCCCGGCGAAAACAGCCGGGCAATGCCGAAATCAATCAGCTTAATCGTGCCGTCGCGGCCGATCATGATGTTGGCCGGCTTCAGGTCGCGGAAGATGATCGGCGGCCGGCAACCATGCAGATATTCCAGCACCCGACACAGGTCAACCCCCAACGCCAGCACGGTCTCCGGCGGCAGCGGTCGGCCCGCGCCAACGACCAGCTCGTCCAACGTCTGCCCGTCCACGAACTCCATGACCAGATAGTGCTTACCGTCGGCCTCGAAGAAGTCGGTGACTTTGGGCAGGTTGGCGTGGTCGAGCGCGGCCAGCAAGTCCGCCTCCTGGTGAAACGCTTGCAGCGCCGCGGCCCGATCGGCCGGGTCGGTCAGAGCGGCGTCGCTCATCTCCTTGATGGCCCACTGCTTGCCGGGCAGGCGCAAATCCTCGGCCTCATAGACGGCGCCCATGCCGCCCTGGCCGACGCGACGGAGGATGCGATAGCGCCCGGCCAACAGCGATTGTGGCGCGAGTTGGCCCGTCAGGCCCGGCGTGGGAGCCACCCCCCCGGCCAGCGGCGTGCTGCACTTGTTGCAGAACTGGGCATCGGCCGGGTTGGCCCGGCCACAACTGGGGCAGCGCCGTTCCGAAACCAGGCGGCGCGAACAGCGGCGGCAGAATAGTGCCGTGTCGCGGTTGTCCGCGCCGCAGGCTGGGCACGTCTTCATCGGTCGCTACCCCCACACGCGCCATTGGCGCACTCGGTGGCGACGCGCCCCAGCACGGCCAGCGTGCCGGCCAGGTTGCGATCCCACTCGATCGCCGTGTGGTTGGTCAACTCCACGGCGAAAGACGGGATGTCCTGCGTTGTCAGCCAATCGCTGGCGTCGCCATGGATCGTGTAGCCTAATACCGCTTCGGTGGAGTAGTCGGCGGCGGCGGCGTAGACCGCCGCCAACGCCAGCGATGGCGGATGCTCCTCGTCGCAACGCCCCGCCAAAACCGTCCCGGCGGCGCTATGCCAGAAAACGATGGCGCGCGGCTGATAGCTCAGGAAGAAGCTGCGCAATGCGGCCACCTCCGGCTCGGAGAACGGAGCCAGGCCGGCATCAACCACCGTATCGCGCCAGACGCCCGTCGGCTGCCAGTGGCAATCCCAATTGCGGTTGAGGTCTACGTCACGGCCATTGAAGCGGCCGGCGTAGGTGTCGGAGATAACGCCGGTTGGCGGAGGGATGGGGCCGCTGCGCCACCCTTCGGCTACCCGCGCCAGCCCATCGGGATTGGCCACGGGAATAATGTGAAGCGTGATGGCTTCGGGCACGGCCGCCGGGTTGCGCTCGAAGTAACCGATCATCTCATAGGCCAGATTGGCCGTGTTCCACTCGTAGCCGCCGTGGAGCGCCCCGATGAAGACAACGTGGGCCGGGCCGTCGCCGAAGACGTAATGCTCAATGGGCCGGCCGCCATAGGAAGCGCCGATGGTGGCCACGGCCGAGGGCGTGGCCACGGCCGAGGGCGTGGTTGGGACGGATGTCGCGGCAGTTGTGGCGGCGGGCGTCGCTGCGGCGGTCGCGCCCGCGGCGGTCGCGCCCGTGGCGGGGGCCGCGGTTGAGGCCGTGGCCACCGGAGAGGGCGTCGGCCCGGCCCCGGCCGCGGGCGGCAGGCGCAGCACCATGCCCACGTCAATCAGGTCGGGGTCGGGCAAGTCGTTATAGGCGGCCAACTCCTCGGCCGTCAGGCCGAAGTTGGCAGCGATGACCCCCAATGTGTCGCCGGACTGGACAACGTATTCGCTGGGGGGCGGGGTGGCGCTGGGCGTCGCCGTGGCGTCCGGTGTGGTGGTTATCGCCGGTGAGACAGTGGCGGTGGGAGAAGCCGAAGGAGGGAAAGACGGCAGCGGGCCGGGGTCGGTGGGCGCGGCGGTGGCGGCCGGCGTCGCTGTGGCTGTTGTCGCGGCGGCGATTGGTTCCGCGCCGCCCGGCCGCGCCGCGCCCCAACGCAGCCAGGCCGCCCCGCCGGCGGCGGCCAGGGTAATGACCAGCAGCGCCGCGGCCAGCCAGGGAAAAGCGCGAGAGAGTTGATGGCGATCCATAAGGGTTACCGGCCGGCCAGGGCGATGGTATCGCGGATACCATCAAGATTACGCGACCAGGCGCTCTCATTCAACTCCGTGTAATCGCGCAGCAGGATGAAGAAGGCCGGAATGTCCTGGCTGATCAGCCAGTTGCTGGCGTCGCCGTTGATCGGGTCGGTCATCTGATAGACGTAGCCGCTGGCGGTGGCATAGGCCTGGGCCAACGGCTGCGTGTCGCCGATGCTGTCGTCGCACTCGCCGGGCGACACCCACCCCTCGCTTGACCGCGCGTCGTAGAAGATGACCACCGCCGGGCGCGCGTCCAGCAAGTAGTCTCGTAGCGCGCTCGCCTCCGGCTCGGAGAACGCGCCGCTGCCGGCGTTGATCGTCCCGCCGCGCCAGGTGGCATTGGCGCTCCAATCGCAGCCGAAGTTGCGGTTGACATCCACGCCGTTGGCATTGACACGGCCGGCCAGCTCGCCCGGCGCGAGGTCGCTATCGGGGTTGATATTGGGGATGAAGTGCAGGGCCACGCCGTCGGGGATTTCCTCCGGGTTCTGCTGGAAGTGGGTCATGGCCCGCTCGACCACGGCCACACCGGCCGGGGCGAAACCGGCGTGGATGCCGCCAACCAGGGTGACGACACGCGACCCGTCGCCCAGAGTATAGAGCCGGATGGGCTGCCCGCCGGCCGAGAAGCCAATACCCTCTTCGACAAGCTCCGGCGTGTCCTCTTCGGCGGGTGGTGGGGTTGGCGTGTCGGTCGGCGCGACTTCGGAGGTGTTGGTCGTCTCGCTTGTTTCGTCGGCCTCCAGCGGGTCGGTACCCTGGGCCGCCTCCAACCCGTCGGCCGCGCCATCGCCGTCGCTGTCGTTGGCCCGCGGGTTCGTCTGGTGGGTGTTGATCTCGTCGAAGTCGGTCAAGAGATCGCCGTCGCTGTCGCGGTTGGTGGGGTCGGTGGCGTAAATGAGCACCTCGTCGCCGTCCCGCAGGCCGTCCACATCACTATCGGCGCTATTGGGGTCGGTGTCCAGCGTCGTCTCCTGATCGTTGCTCAACCCGTCGCCGTCGGCGTCGCCGGCCACCTCGGCCGTCAGCGCCGCGGCCGTGGCCGACGTTTGCGCCGCCGCCAACTCCTCGCCGGCGACGGCCACGGCGGTCAGCGTTGCCCCGGCCGACGCCTCGATGGTGGCCTCAGTGTCAGCCGTCGCCCCGGCGTCGGCCCCGGACGTTGCCGAGTTACCGCCGTTGTTGCCGTCCAACAACGGTCGGAGGGCGAAGAAACCGATGACCAATAGCGCCACCACAGTCACGGCGGCCACAATGGGCCACAAACGACGCGGGCGAGCGGGCGATGGCCCGGCCACAACCGTCGGCGACACCAGCGCCCGGGCGAACTCCTGCGCCGCCTGGAAGCGGTTGTTCGGCTCCATCTCCATCGCCCGCAGGATGGCCGCGGCCACGGGCGGTGTCAGTTGCGCCGGCGGCGGCAGCGTCGCCCCGGCCAGCCGGCTGACGCTCTCCACCGGCGTCTGGCCCGTCAACAGGGCATAGAGCGTAGCCCCGGTGGCGTAGATGTCGCTGCGGGCGTCGGTAGAGCCTAGCCCGTACTGCTCCGGCGGCGAGAAGCCGGGCGTTACCGCTTGCGCGCCGCGCGTCGTCCGCCCCTCGGCCACGAACTGCTTGGCGATGCCGAAGTCTACCAGCACGGCGCGGTTGTCGCTGGTGATCTTGATGTTGGCCGGCTTGATGTCGCGGTGGATGACCGGCTCCGGGCGGCTGTGGAGATAGGCCAGGGCGGAGGCGATCTGGCTGATGATGGGCACGGCCTCGGCCTCGGTCAGCCGGCCGCGCGCATCCAGCACCTGCTGCAAATCCTGCCCGTCAATGAACTCCATGACCAGGTATTGCCCTTGCCCAACGACGGTGAAGTGATTGGTGACGCGCGGCAGATTGGGGTGGTTCAGTTGGGCCAGCAGCAGCGCCTCGCGCTCGAACTGTTCCCGCGAAATGAGCGACAGGTCGAGGTTCTCCTTCAACGCTACGGGCACGCGCAGGTTCAGATCCCAGGCGCGATAGACCGCGCCCATGCCGCCTTGCCCCAGCAGCGAGACGATGCGGTAGCGATTCTCCAGGACTTGTCCAACCGAGAGTGTCATCGCTTACTCCTCGACTGATCCGTCAATTAGGCGGAATAATAAGAAGCTCACGCAAAGGACGCTAAGAGCGCAAAGAGAGATCTCTTGGCGTTCTTAGCGTCCTTTGCGTGAGGCTCTTTTCTGCCCAATCTGCGGATCATTCATCTTCGGATGCACCTAACCCTTATCGTAGCAGGATAATGTATACCAGCACCACTATGACAACCGTCATCTCCAGGGCCACGGCGGCGGCGCTAATCAGCCGGCCGGTGCTCAACTGGCCAGGCGTCGGCGTGACGGTGACACCCACGGCGATGTCCTGTCGGCCGACGCGCACCGCCCCCTCGTGGCGGCGCGGCGCAGGCACGATCAGCCGGGCGTGGCCGCTGTAGAGCCAAAGGACGAACCACCACAGGGCATCCACGACAAAGCGCACCCGATAATTGACCGGCTTGTCCTCGCGCCCCAGCACCAGTTGGCCGGTATGGGCCGTCACCGTCACTTGGCCGCTGCCCGGCCTCACCCGCTCCGGCGCGGCGGTCAGCCAGTCGGAACGCGGCCGTACCTCCAGCGCCGTCATATCCCCGCTGCCGGCGGCCACCGGCAGCGAACCGCTGGGCGTCTCGCCCCGTCGCGCCGTGCCCAGGTCAAGCGGTACAGGCGGGTCGAGCCGGCCGGTGAGGAGCGGGGCGGACTCGGCCGGCCGGCCGTTCAGCCCGGCCACGACTGGTGGGGCAGTGGCCGGCGGCGGGGGCGGCATCGGCCGGCCGGTCAGCGCCTTGAACAGCGCCGCGGCATCGGCCGGGCGGGCGTCCGGCGTTTGCTGTAGGGCGGCGTTGATGGCCTCGCACGTGCGGCGCGAGAGCTTTAAGTGGCTATATGTTTCCAGCGGCGGGAACTCGAACAGTCGGCGGTTGGACGGATTCTCATGCGTCAGCAGGTGATGGAGGGTCGCGCCCAGGGCGAAGAGATCGGTGCGCGGGTCGCTCTCCGCCTTGCCGAACTGCTCCGGCGCGGCGTAGCCGCGGGTGCCCAGCATGAACGTATCGCTGCGTTTGCCGCCCTTAAAGCGGCGGGCAATGCCAAAATCAATCAGTTTGACCCGGCCAGTAGCCGCTTCGACCATGACGTTGTCGGGTTTCAAGTCGCGGTAGATGATGGGTGGGTTGCGCGTATGCAGAAAAGCCAGCACCCGGCACAACTGCGCTCCCCAATCCACCACGTCCTGTTCCGGCAGCGGCCCGCCGTGGTCGTCGAGTAACTCGCCCAGCGTTCGCCCCTCGATCAGCTCCATGACCAGGAAATGACGGTGGTTGAACTCGAACACGTCGGCCACGCGCGGCAGATTCTCGTGATGCAGCGCCCGCAGCAGCTCCGCTTCCTCGCGGAATTGGGCCACTGTCCTGGTGCGGTCGCCGCGGGCGAGGGCCGTTTCGCTCATCTCTTTCATGGCCCAGCGCGTGGCATCGTGGAGGCGGCCGACCTCGTAAACCGCGCCCATGCCACCCTGGGCGATGAGCCGCAGGATGAGATATTCGTTGCTGTCGCTGCCGGTCAGCTTGTGGCCGCTCGGCATCTGGCCGGTGGTGAACTTGTCGGCCACGGCCAGCAGGCGCGAGGTAGGTGTCTTGCCGCACTGGGGGCAAAAGCGCGCCCCGCCATAGATCGTCGTGCCACAAGATTCGCAGACGATGGGCATGGAGCGGCGGGGCGGCGGCTGGGTAGTGGGCGGCATGAGGCCGCCCGACGGCTCAACCTCCGCCGACCGGCTCTCCGGCGACAGGTGGCTGTCTACCAACGGCGGCAAATAGACCGACCCGGCCAGCGACAGGCCGCAGGCGCGGCAAAAGCGAGCCGTGGCGCGGTTCTCCTGGCCACAGTGGTCACAGATAACCAGCAGCGGCGTGCGGCAGGCGCGACAGAAGCGGGCCGAGGCGCGATTGGCCTGGCCGCAGGCAGAACAGACAAGTTCATCCGCTGCCGCCACCGCGACCGGGGCGGCATCGGCCACGACGCCACCATCATCGGCCGCGGCCGGCGCGCCGCCGGCGCTGACTGGATCGGGTGGTGGCGGCGGCGCGGTCACTGCCCGGCCGCAGCGATGGCAAAACCGCGCGCCCGGCCGCAGCGCCGCGTTACAGGCAACACAAATCGGCAGCGGCCCACTGCCCAGGGGCCGGCCGCAGGAACCGCAAAAGGTCGCTCCCGACCGATTATCGGCGGAGCAGAAGGGGCAGATCATGACCTCCTGTCAGAACTACTCCAGCTTGCGCGTCAACTGGCGCGTGGCATATTGTAGCTGCTTTGTGGCCGTGGCGTCTAGTTCGGCGCGATTGTCCAACGCTTCGGCCTGTTGTTGCAGGGCGCGGGCCAGCTTCGTCTCGCCCATGTCCAGCAGGCGCGTGGCCGCGGCATGCAGCCGGCGCGTGGCCGAAGCCAGGTCGCCGGCGGCGGCCTCTTCCAGGGCGCGCGTTTGCAGGCTGAAGGCCACCACGCGCTCGACGTAGCCCATGACCCGCGCGTCGGCGGCCACGTCGGCCGCCGTCCCGACCACGAAGTTGCCCACCAGATCAACCCGCGCCGTCTGTCGCCCCGCGCCCACCGGGTCGCTGCTCAACACCGCCTGGGCCAGCCGGTACTCGCCCGCTGCCCGCGCCGGAACGATCAACTCCAGCAGAAAGGCCGGCGGCGCGTCCCACTCCATGTCGCCCAGGGAGACAGAGTAGCTGCCGCCGGCGTTCGGCCCCGGCGCGACGCGAGCCAGGGCGGGCTTGACGCGGGTAATGCGCCGTAACTCCACGCCGGGCGTCAGGTGCAGCTTCAATTCGGCGCGCCGGAAGCCGACCGCCTGGGCCGCGGCCAACTCGGCGCGAAAGATGGCCGGCAACTGGCCGGGGTCGGCCACGAAGTGCGCCCGGCCGCCGGTGCGCTCGGCCATGGGGATGAGCAGGTCTTCGTTGAACTCCGTGCCCAGGCCGAGGGTGCTGATGGTGTAGCCGGCCTCGGCCGCCTGGGCCGTCCAGGCCAGACAGGCGGCGTGGTCGCGGGTGAAGCCGTCGGTCAGCAGGATCATGCGCGTGGCGTACTGCGGCGTGGCCCCAGGCTGAAGCTCCTGAAAGCTGAGGGCCATGCCCGCGCCCATGTAGGTGTCGTCGCCCAGGTTCAGCGCGCCGACGGACTGGATGATGGGCTTCAGCCGCCGCTTCTCCTTGCCGGGGGCCAGCGGCAACACCGTCTCGGCCCGCGCGGCAAAGGCGACCAGGGAGAGGCGGTCGGTCGGCCGCGCCTGCTCCAACACGACTTTGAGGGCGTCGGCCACGTAGTCAATCGGCCGCGGATAGCGCTTCAGCGAGGCGGTGGTGATATTCTCGAATTGCCACACCGGGATGCCGTCGGCGATGACCTCATGCACCAACCCCTGCCCGGCTAACTCCTCGAACTGCGCCGGCGAGAGCAGCGGGATACGCATCGAGGCGCTGACGTCAATGACCAGCCCCAGATTGACCGGGGCCGACTCGCCGCGCCGGGGCAGCCGGGCTTCCAGCAGGGCGTAGAGTAGCTGGGGATGGCCGGTGGCGGGGTAGGTGGGGCGGTTGAGGGTGGTGTGGAGATCGAGCATGGGGCTATTTGTCAATAGGCAAACGTTCGCGCTTAGTTGTTATCCCGGTCAGGATTGCAGTACAGTTACCCTGTCGTGTTTCAAGCACACCAACCCCTGATGACTACGGCAATTATCCAATCCCTGATCATCGTCGGCATTTTACTCGTTGGCTGCGCGCCGCCGGCCACCGATGGAGAATCTGCTCTCGCCGATTCCCCTTTATCTACGGCCACGCTCTCACCTCAATTTATGCCCTCACTCGCAACGCCGATAATTGCTCCGCCGGCCACGGGGCCGGATTCCGAACCGATTCCGCAATCCACAGAAACAGCGCCATCCAACCCCACTTCAACCCCACCAGCAACGCCGGTCGAGATGGTTAGCGCGACGCCAACCCCAACCGCCGTTCAGACCGCGACACCGGCGACGCCGACGACGACACCGACGCCGACGCTGTGGCCGACCGTAACCCGGCAGGTGCTGCCGCCGGAAGTCGCCGGTGGCTTGCTACCCTGCGCACAACGCGCCGTGCCCGATGAGCTGTCCATCCTCGTCACCCAGCAGTTCGCCCTGCCGGAAAGCTACGTTCCACCCGACCTGGTTCCTCTCGATGACTACTTCGGTGATAGTGTCACAGTTGGCATCGAGAATCAAGTGCGACAACTCATCCTCGCCCCATTGCAGCAGATCATTGACGCGATGCACGCCGCCGGTCTGAAGCCATCTATTCTCTCCGGCTATCGCAGCTATAACGTGCAGTACCTGGCCTGGAAGTGGTGGAACAGCCAATACCCGGAACGGGTGGCGATCATGAGCGCGCGAGCCGGTTATAGCGAGCATCAGCTGGGCACCACCGTTGACTTCGGCTCGCCCGAAATAGACCATCTCTTCCACGTTGACTTCGCCAACACCCAGGAAGGGTTGTGGCTGCGCGACAACGCCCATCTCTACGGCTTCACCATGAGCTACCCGGCCAACTCCTACGAAATCACCGGCTTCAAGTACGAGCCGTGGCACTTCCGCTACGTGGGCGTCGAGTTGGCAACCCAACTCCATACCTCCGGGCAGATTCTCACCCAATGGCAACTGGAACATCTACCGCCACCCTGTATCCCCTGAATCGGTCAGTGGCCGGCGCTCAATTGACCGGCTCGATAAGGTAGTCGTCGTCACTCTCTTCCGCCACCCAACCCTCGGCCTGATAAGGGTCATTGCCATTACGGGGTCTGATTGTCTCACTGCGGATGTAGTACCAGAGTTGCCCGTCGTCACACACCGGGCCATCCAGAATCTCCATCGTTCGATTGCCATCAAGCCGGCGCGCAATGGAGTACCCTGCGCCTGGCCCCTCGCGAACGTTGATTTGGAAGGTCGCCACACGAGCCGTGTCGCCTACGGCCAGCCGCGTGGGGAAAGCACCGGGGCAGGAGATCACGCCTGATGTTCGTGTGGGCGTGGCTGTCGCCGCCACCTCACGCGGCGCGGAGGTCACCGTCAGCGTCGGCGGTACGGTCGGCGGCGGTTCGTCCGTCGGCGGCAGCGGTGTTTTCGTGCTCCCGACGACCACACCGGCGATGGTTTCGGTGACCCCACTGGTCGCCGTGACTACCACGGTTTGAGCCTGGGCCGTTGGGGGATCCCCCTGAGATGATTGGCCATCGTCGCCGTCGAGCAAAACCGCTATGATGACAATCGCCACGGCCAGCACGGCCACGGCAGCCAGCGCGACGAGAACGGTCGTCCGCCCGCGCCCCTGGGCCGGCGGCACGAAGACGGGAACCGTGGGCGGCAACGCCTCTGCCCATCCGACCAGCGCGTCCCTGAACGCCCCTACGCCGGTCAGCCGCTGGCTGGCCGGCAACACCATCGCCCGCGCGATGGCCTTCTCGATGGTCGGGCTGACGCCGGGGTTGGCCTGTCGTATCGGTGTCAGCGTCTCCAGGCCGCTCAGAAGGCCGATACTCTCCGGCGGCGTCGCCCCGGTCAGCAGCGTGTAGAGCGTCGCCCCCAGCGCGTACACGTCGCTGCGGGCGTCGGTCTTGCCAAAGCCATACTGCTCCGGCGGGCTGTAACCGATGGTGACGGCCCGCGCGGCGTGGGTCGTCGCCTGCGATGAGTCATAGATTTTGGAGATGCCAAAGTCCACCAGCATCGCCCGGCCGTTGGTCGTGACAATGATGTTCTGTGGCTTGATGTCGCGGTGGATGATGGGCGGGGCCTGGCGATGGAGGTAGTCCAGCGCGTCGCAGACCTGGCCGATCCAGGGTAGCACTTCGGCCTCATCCAGCGCATGGCCACGCTCCTTCAGCAGTTCCTCCAGATTCTTGCCCTCCACAAAATCCATCACCAGGTATTGCCCCTGGCCGGGAATGATGAAGTGGTCGGTGACGCGCGGCAAGTTGGCGTGGTGCAACGGGGCCAGCAGTAACGCCTCGCGCT
>WBZV01000875.1_pt1 | contig 15548 bp, 10 predicted proteins | sample 5204221 | NCBI WGS metagenome assembly WBZV01 (sample SAMN12344360, study PRJNA552823) | activated sludge metagenome | biome: Activated sludge suspended growth; feature: Nitrification reactor; material: Wastewater; isolation source: activated sludge from nitrification reactor of wastewater...
ATACCGCGGCGTTGAAGCTCGATCTGCTGCGCGGCGTGGCGCCGGTGGAGCTGGAGCGCATCACCTTCGCCGAGATCCGCAGCGGCTCGTGGCGGCGCGACGAACCTGCGCCGGCAGTGGCGGCGGCACCCGTGCCGGCCACGCCGCCTCCCACGCTCGATGTCACGCCGGTGGCCGCGCTGCCCGACGCGCAGCCGACCGAGGCGCTGCGCCCGCTGGACGTCGCGCCGCGCGGCTTCTGGATCCAGCTCGGTGCCTTCCGCCAGCGCGACGGCGCCGAGAGCTTCCAGCGCCGCGTGGCCGACGAGCTCGACTGGCTCGCGCCGCGCCTGGCGGTGTTCGTCGACACGCCCTTGTTCCGCCTGCAGGCCGGGCCCTATGCGAGCCGCGAGGAGGCGCGCGAGGGCGCCGAGCGTGTGCGCGACGCGCTGCAGCTGGTGCCGCTCATCGTCGAGCGGCGCTGAAGTGCTCGTCGTAGCGCGGCACGAAGTCCTTGTTGGCCAAGGGCAGGTGGCAGGCGCGGCAGGTCGTCAGGTCTTCGGGCCCCTTGCTGCGCGCGTCGGCGAGGTAGCTCGCGTAGACCCAGTTGCCGTTGCGCAGCGACTCGGGCACCGCCTGCCCCCAGCCGGTGCCCTTGCCCATCACGAAGATGCGCAGCAGCTCGGCCTTGATCAGCTTGCCGTCGGCGTCGGTGGCGAGCTTGCCGTCCGTCGTCTCGAGCGCGGCGTAGTTCTCCATCACGAAGACCGTGCCGCTGCCGAAGCCGGCGCTGGCGGTGGCCGCCGCCGCGGCCGGGTTCATGTAGATCTCGCGCACCTGCCTGGCATCGGGGCGCTGCACGGCGGAGAGAAACTTGGGCCAGTGCTTGTAGTCGGCCGGCACGGCGAGTTCGCCGTCCCTGGGGCCGACCGGTGCCATGGCGCAGCCGGCGGCAAGCGCGCAGACGAGGCAGCCAAGGGTGGTGAGCGTGCGCATCAGTCGTAGGAGACAGTCTCGACGTAGCGCGCATCCTCGTGCAAGCCCCAATACGCTGCCTGCAGGCGCTGCGTCACCGGGCCGAAGGCGCCGGCTGCGCGGCCCGCCACCGGCACGCCGTCGACGCGGCTGATGCCGATCACGCCGCCGCCGGTGCTGCTGAGGAAGACCTCCTCGGCGCGCCGCAGCGAGGCCACCGGCAGCAGCGCCTCGCGCACCGCAATGCCGTTGGCGCGCGCCAGCTCGATGACGGTGCGGCGCGAGATGCCTTCGAGCACGCCGGCGGCGGGCGTGAGCAGCTCGCCGTCGACCAGCGCGAAGACATTGAAGCCCGGCCCCTCGGTGATGTTGCCGGCGCCGTCGACCAGCACCGCCGTCTCGGCGCCGTGCTCGTAGGCCTGGAACAGCGCGCCCACCATGTCGAGCCAGTGGTAGTTCTTGGTGCGCGGGTCGACGCTCGCCGGCGCGATGCGCTGCACGTCGCTCACGTAGAGATCGACGCCGCGCGCCTGCTTCTGCGGATCGGCGATCCACACGAACGGGATGGCGAAGGCCATCAAGCGGTTCGTGCAGCTGCGCGGGTCGCGCGAGCCCGGCGCGGGCAGGCCGCGCGTGCACAGCACCTCCACGTAGGCCTCGCGCAAGCCGCTGCGCCGCACGCATTCGTGCATCACGGCGCGCACCTCGTCGCGCGTCTTGCCGGGGTCCAGGCGCAGCCGCGCCATGCTGGCGAAGAAGCGCTCGATGTGGTCGCCGAGGCGGAAGAACTTTCCCTGCCAGACATGCGCGACGTCGTAGGTGGCGTCGCTGTGCAGGAAGCCCCAGTCGAAGATCGAGATCTTCGCGTCCTCGGGGGCGACGTACTGGCCGTCGACGAAGGCACAACCGGGCATCGCTGCTCTCCGTGTGGGGATGGAGCGGCACAGTATGCTCTGCGCGACGATGAGCCCCACGCAGCATTCCAGGCCGGGCGCGCGCACGCCGCGCCGGGTGCTGCTGTTCTCGGGCCATCGCGTGGATGCGGCAGGGCGTGCCGTGCCGCGCTTCCCGCCGGAGGCGGTGGTGCCGGCCGCACGCCGCATCGAATCGCTGCTCGATCGCGTGGCGGCGGGCGCGCACGATCTCGCGATCACGCAGGGCGCGGCCGGTGGTGACCTGCTCTTCGCCCATGCCTGCCAGCGGCGCGGCATTCCCTTGCGGTTGATGCTGCCGCTCGCCGAGCCCGCGTTCGTGAGGTGTGCGGTGACGACGAGTGCCGAAGCGCAGCGCTGGCTGGCCGCTTGGCGGCATGTGCGCGCCGGGCTGGCCGAGCCGCCGCAGCGCCTGCCGGGCAGCGCGGCCGGGCCGGGCAACCGCTTCGAACGCTGCAACGAGTGGATGCTCGACCATGCCCTCGCGCTCGGGGCACGCGAGGTCGAGCTGCTGTGCCTCTGGGACGGCGCCGAGGGCGACGGGCCCGGCGGCACGGCACATCTGGTCGACGCGGCACGCCGCCGTGGCGTGCCCGTGCACTGGATCGACGTGCGCACGCTGCGCTGAAATTCTCCAGCCTCAGGCGCTCAACCCGGCGATGCCCTCGGCCAGTGCCGCGGCGATCGACGGATCGCGCTCGCGCAGCGCGTCCTGCAGCCGCTGCAGCACCGGCAGCGCCGAGCGCAGCGTGTCCGCGTCGCCCAGGCTGCGCATGCGCGCGTAGCTGGCGCGCGCCGCAGCGACGTCACCCAGCAGCAGCTGGCACTGGCCGAGATCGGCCCAGGCCCAGCGGTCGTTGCGGCGCGCGCCATGCACCTGGCGCACGATGGCCTCGATCGCCTGCCGCAGGCTGCGGCGCTGCGCGGTCGCCGTCGAGCGGCCCATTTCGAGCGGCAGCACGATGGCGTTGACGAGGTTGTAGGAGCTCTGCACGTCGAGGCGCTCGTCACGCTCCCAGCGGCTGCCCTCGACGAAGGTGGCGAGCGCGAGGTCCAGCGCATTCATGCGGCGGTGGTTGCCGCCCAGCATGCCGAGGCAATCGGCCAGGTGGGCAGCGAGCGCCTGCTCGCCGGCGCCGACCTCCGCGTCGCCGCTCATCGATGCGTACCAGCGCGATGCCTGCAGCATCGCCACGGTCTGGGTCAGCACGGCGACGGCGCCCGCCAGGTCGCCGGCATCGCGGCAATCCTTGGCCTCCTCCTTGCGTGCCTTGACGCGCGCCGCGAGGCCGGCCAGGTCGGCACCGGGGTCGGCGCTCGGCCGCACGGCGCTGGCGCCGATCAGGTCGACCAGGTCCTGCCGGCCGGCCTGGCGCGCCCAGCGTCGCACCTGCACCGACAGCAGATCGAAGCGCAAGGCGCGCCGCGGGTCCGCGGCAAGCTCGGCGGCGCCGTAGCGGTGGTGCATGTAGAGCCAGGCCGCCAGACGCCGCTCCTCGGCGGCGCGCCGTGCGCGCTCGACGAGGGTGTCGGCCACGTCGTGGAACAGGATCGGCGAGATGCCGGTGCTCTCCTGGTCGTCGCTGAAGAGCAGATTCGCCTCGTGGACGAGGTCGTCGTCGACCGCCGAAGGCTGGGCCGATGCATCGGCATCGAGCGCCTCGCCCACGGCGCGGTAGACCGCGCCGACGTGCCCGGCGCGATCGCGCACGAGCGCCGCCTCGAAGCGGTCGATCATCGCCTCGAAGGGCTCCACCACGCCGGGCTCGCAGCTGTAGGGCACCGGGGCGAACAGCCGCAGCATCGCCGCGGCGTGCGCCGGAGCGTCCGCGGGCAGCTCCGCCGCACCGTCGTCGCGCTGCTCGACGATGTGCACTGCGCCGAGCCGATTGGTGGCCATGCGCACGCCGGCCTCGAACATCACGTTGGCGCGCAGGCCGGTCCAGTCGACCAGGCACATGTCGGTGCGTCGGATCGATTCGAACAAGGTCTGCGTCACCAGGCGCGGCGTGTCCAGGTCGACCAGGCGCGCCAGGCGCGGCAGCGCGTCGGCGCGTGCCGCGGCGCTGCTCAGCCGCGAGGCCAGCTTGGCGGGCAGCTCGGCGGCGATCGCGTTGGTCCAGTTGCGGTCGCGGTAGGCGGGCGAGAACGGGCACAGCACGAGCACCTCCTCGGCGGCGGCGATGCCCTTGTAGTCGTTCGACTGCAGGCCCAGTTCGCGCACGGCGTCGAAGGCCGGCAGGTCGAGATAGCGCGGCCGGCCCGCCAGGTCGCGCAGCCCCGACACCAGCTTGCGGGCGAGCAGTTCCGGCGGGCGCAGGCCGGGCCCCATGCGCATCTGCCCTGCGGAGTGCGCCGCGAGGTTGAGCAGCTGCAGGTTGAACGGGATGTCGAGCTGCTCGCCCGCGAGGTGCTCGCCGCCCACGCTGCAGACCGTGACGCCGCGGCGCGCCACCGAACGCACGCCGAGCAGGAACACCACGCCGGGTTCGAAGCCGGTCAGGTCGAACACCACGGCTTCGGCCTGGCACAGCGCGTGCACCGCCCGCGTCAGCCCGTCCTCGCCGTCGTAGGCGCGGGCCGCCTCGAGCCGGGCGAGCACGGGAGGCTGGGACCGACCGCTCTCCGCCACGATGGCCGGGGCCGCGAGCTCCAAGGCCCGCCGGACCTGCTGCAGCAGTGGCGCCGTGCCGGGCGCCGCGGGCCGCTCGGGCGAGACCACCAGGCAGCGCAAGGTGTCCGCGCCGGCCGGCAGCGCTTCGGCCAGCACGTCCGGGATCGCGCTGGCCGGCCCGGGCGGGCGCGTCGCGGCGCCCGCCGCGACGCGCTCGGGCAGCAGCGCCACCGTCGCAGCGATGTCGCCCTGCGACTGGTCGGGCGAGTGCACCTGCGGCCGCACGGCCTGCCCGGCGAAGCGCTCGCGCATCACGTCCCAGGCGCGGTCGCGGGCCTGGTTGAGCGTCAGGCGCTGCGGCGCGCCTGTGCCGGCGCGCAGGGCCTGCAGCAGCGCGCCGGTGAACATCGTCAGCGCTTCGCCCTCGGGGGCGCGCGCCACCTCGTCCTGGCTGCTCGCGCACAGCAGCGCCGTGCCTTTGTGCGCCTCGTCGTCCTTGGCGGCTTCGCGCGCACTCGCGATGGCCAGCTGGGTCGGCCCGTCGTCGCTCATCAGCTCGCGCATCGCCGCGCCGGCGAAGCAGCAGTCGAGTACGAAGAACTTGCGCGCGTGGCGCGCCTCCGAGCGCACAACCTGGTGCAGGTCCTTGAAGCGCAACCGCGTGTACGGCGCATCGGGCCGCGACGAGCGCTGCGACAGCAGGTACTCGCGGCCGTCGACCGAGCCGTGGCCGATGTAGTAGACCAGCACGTCCCTGCGGCCGGCGCCGCGCTGTCCGAGGAATGCCTTGATGCGCTCGTACTGGCCCGGCGCATCCGCCTCCGCATCGAACAGGTCCAGCAAGTGTTCCGCGCGCAGGCCGAAGCCGGCCGGATCGAGGAAGTAATCGCGCACGGCCGCGGCCGAGGCGAGAAAGCGCGGGTTGGAGAGCCGGGGTTCGTGCGGGTAGTCGCTCGCGCCGAGCAGGATCACGCGCGTGCTGCCGGCCGCGGCGTCGTCGAGGGCCACGCCTACCAGCCCTGGCCGGCGCGCGCAGCGAGTGCGCGCGCGATGAGCGTCGCGTCGGCGCCGTCGCCGCGGTAGATCACGCGGCCGCCCTGTTCGATCACCACGAGCCCCGGCTGCTCGCGTGCCAGATAGTCGCCGAGGCTGCGCGATACGGGGGCGAGGGCCTCGGCCGGCACGTCGACACGCAGGGCGCTGCCGAGGTCCATGGCCTGCGCATCGGTGCGCAGCCGTTCGGCCCGCACGCCGGGAGCGGCGTCGAGCAGGCGCTCGCGCAGCGCCGCCGCGCAAGCGCCGGCCTGCGCCGGCGAGGCGTCCTCGAAGCGGATCACGAAGGCGCAAACGTCGCTCATGGCCGGGGCAAGGTAGCAGAAACAGGCCGCAGCGGCCAGCCCACGCGCCATCGATGGATTGGGGGCGTGCGGCGCTTGTGGCGCCTCTGGTGCAGCCCTAGACTGGCCGCTCACAGCGGGAGGTAGCGATGGCGAAGATTGCACTGTGCATCGGCATCAACAACTACCCGGGCACGCAGATGGATCTGGCCGGCTGCGTGAACGATGCCAACGACTGGGCCGCGGCGCTGGCCGAGCGCGGTTTCGAGGTGCGCCGCCTGCTCGACGCACAGGCCACCCTGGCGGCGATGACGCAGGGCATGCGCGAAGCGATCGGCGCGGCGGCGCCGGGCGACTGCGTCGTTATCACCTACTCCGGGCACGGCACCTACGTTCCCGACACCAGCGGCGACGAGAGCGACGGCCTCGACGAGGGCCTGTGCCCGCACGACATCAAGACCGGCGGGGGCGCCTTGCTGGACGACGAGATCCACCGCCTGTTCGCGGCGCGCAGGAGCGGCGTGCGGCTGGTGCTGATCTCCGACAGCTGCCATTCGGGCACCGTGACGCGCGCCGTGCCCGGCGGCGACGATGCGGCCGACCTGCCGCGGCCGCGTTTCCTGCCGATGGGCAACTGGCTGCCGCCCGAGCAGCTGCCGCGCGCCGCCAGCGGCCGGCCGGCCGCCAGCGTGGCGGTGAGTTCCGGCGAATCGCCGTTCGCGCGCGCCATGGCGCGCGGCGACGACGTGCTGTTCGCCGGCTGCAAGGAGGGGCCGAACAACTTCAGCTACGACGCGCGCATCCGCGGCCGACCCAACGGCGCCTTCAGCTACTACGCGCTGAAGGCGCTGCGCACGCTGCCGCCGCAGGCCAGCTATGCCGACTGGCGCGCCGCCGTCACCCCGGCGAGCCTGCCCTCGGCGACTTATCCGCAGGTGCCTCAACTGGTCGGCAGCAAGGCGGCACTGGCGCGCCGTGTGCTGAGCTGACATGGCGATCCCGATCCGACTCTCGGGGCGGCCCGCCCAGACGCCGCGCCTGCCGCCGCTGCTGCAGGGATCGGCGCGTTCGGCCGACCAGCGCGCCGATCCCTTCCTGCCCGACGGCTACCTCGAACCCACCGGCACCTTCGACGTCGGCGCGGCGGCGCGCAGCGGCGACGAAGGCGTGGTGCAGCAGCAGATCGACGCCAGGCCCAACGAGATCGTGGTGCTCGAGCTGTGCGACGGCAGCGCCCTGGTGACGAGTGCCGCGCGGCTGCGTGCCGCGCTCGAGCAGGCGCGGCCCGAACTGCTCGGCCCCGGCGGCGAGGTGCTGCTGGAGAAGCTGCGCGCGGCCGGTGCGGCGCCCGGCCGCGGTCTCGGCGAGGCCGTCGGCGGGCTGATCAGCAAGGTCTACACCTTCGTGGCCGGCGGCGCGCGCGACGCGATCGTCGACGAGGCCCTCTCGGTGCTCGGGAACAAGGCCGAGCTCGGCGTCAGCTGGGCCGGCACCAAGGCGCTGATGTGGGCCGTCGAGAAGCGCCTCGACCAGGCGCCGGGCCTGTACCGCTGGTCGGGGGGCAGCGGCAGGCCCGACGATCTGCAGCCGGCCGATCTGCGCGGGGCGCGCGACGCGGAGCTCGCCGAGCCCGCCAAGGAGCACGCCCTGGTGTTCGTGCACGGCACGGCGTCGAGCACGCTGGGCAGCTTCGGCGAGCTGCGCAGCGGCGACCGCGACCTGTGGGCGGCGCTGGAGCGCCAGTTCCCGGGCGGCATCTACGCCTTCGAGCACCGCACCCTGTCCGAGAGCCCGATCGAGAACGCCATCCAGCTCGTCGAAGCGCTGCCGCGCGGCGCGCACGTGAGCCTGGTATCGCACTCGCGCGGCGGGCTGGTGGCCGACCTGCTGTGTCTGGGCGACTTCGATGCGCTGATCGATGCCTACCGCCATGCCTATGCCGGCACCGGCGACGCCGACCCGGGCGAGGCGCGCCGCGTGGTGGCCGAGCTCGAGACGGCGCACGCCGAGCAACGCGAGCAGCTGCGGCGCCTGGCGAGGGTGCTGCGCGAGCGCAAGCCCGTGGTGCGGCGGTACGTGCGCACCGCCAGCCCGGCCAACGGCACCAAGCTCGCCAGCGGCAATTTCGATGTCTTCCTCAGCGGGCTGCTCAGCCTCATCGGCCAGGTGCCGTTCTTCTTCGGCAGCCCGATCTACTCGGCCTTCAAGCGTGTCGTGGTCGAGATCGCCAGGAATCGCACCAACCCGCACCTGGTGCCCGGCATCGAAGCCATGCTGCCGGATTCGCCGCTGGCGCGGCTGCTGCGCGACGCGCCGCTGCGCGAGGGACTGGCGATGTCGGTGGTCGCCGGCGACATCCAGGGCGGCAACTTGTTGAAGCGGCTCGGCGTGCTGCTCACCGATTTCCTGATCTTCGACAGCGAGGACAACGACCTCGTCGTCAACACCACCGCGATGCTGGCCGGCATCGCGCCGCGCGCCGGCTCGCGCGTGCTGTTCGACCGCGGCGCGGACGTCTCGCATTTCCGCTACTTCACCAACCCCGACACGCGCACGGCGCTGCGCGACTGGCTGATCGAGCCCGATCCGGCGCAGCTCGCGTCGTTCCGCCCGCTGCCCTCGGCGAGCGAGTACGCCGCCGCGCTGGCGGCCGCCAGCGCGGCCAGCCGCGACGCGCAGCATGCCGATCTGCCGGTGGTGGTGGTGCTGCCCGGGGTGATGGGCTCGCACCTGCAGGTCGACGGCCGCGACAGGGTCTGGTTCGACCCGCTGGACATCGCCAAGGGCGGCCTGGAGAAGGTCGCCTGGGGGCGCGGCGGCGTGGAGGCCGAGGCGCTGTTCGGCATGTTCTACGGCAAGCTCTGCGCGCAGCTCGCGCTGACGCACCGGGTCGAACCCTTCCCCTATGACTGGCGCCAGCCGCTGGACGTGCTGGCCGACCGCCTCGGTGAATTCCTCGACCGGCTGCAGAAGGAGACCGACAAGCCGATCCGCCTGCTCGCGCACAGCATGGGCGGCCTCGTGGTGCGTGCCTGCATCCACAAGCGGCGTTCGGTGATGGACGGCGTGATGGGTCGCGACGGGGCACGCCTGGTGATGCTCGGCACGCCGCACCAGGGTGCGCACTCGATGGTGGCCAACCTGATCGGCAAGGGGGACACGCTGCGCACGCTGGTGCGGCTCGACCTGAAGCACGACATGCAGCAGGTGCTGGACATCGTCGCCGGCTTCCGCGGCGCGCTGCAGTTGCTGCCCAAGCCCGGCTTCATCGACATCTTCCAGGGGCAGAGCGACGGCGGCGAGTTCCACGACTACCAGAAGGCCCAGACCTGGGCCGACTTCCGGCCCCAGGTGCGTGACCTCTGGTTCGGCGACGGCCGCGTCGGCGAGCCCTCGCAGGACACCCTGGATGCGGCCGCATGGCTGTGGCGGCAGGACGGCCCGGAGCGGCCCGCGCTGCCGGCCGGCTACGAGAAGAAGAGCGTCTACGTGTTCGGCGTGGCACGCAACACGCCCTGCGGCGTGCGCGCCGAAGGCGGCCGGCTGCGGCTGGTGGGCACCACGCGCGGCGACGGCACCGTCACCTGGGAGTCGGGCCGCATCGGCGGCGTCGGTTCGTTCTACTACATGCCGGTCGAGCATGGCGATCTTGCCGCCAGCGAAGCCTATTTCGGCGCCATCCACGAGCTGCTGGCCAATGGCAGCACGGGCCAGCTGTTGAGCCGGCCGCCCTCGGTGCGCGAGGCCGAGGAGGCGACGCCCATCGCCTACGACGCTGGCCCGCCGACCGCGGACGACGCCGACGCGGCGCACCGCCAGCTGCTGGGCGCCTCGGTGGGCATGCGCGTGGCGCGGCCGCCGAAGTTCCGCCTGGAGGTCTGCGTCAAGGGCATGGACTTGCGCTCCATCCGCCAGCCCATCCTCGTCGGGCAGTACGAGCAGGATCCGATCGCCGGCCCGCAGGCGCTGATCGATCGCGACGTGCTGCGCGGCGACCTCACCGAGCGCTACAACCTGGGCATGTACGCCGGCCCGCTGGGCACGGCCGTCGCGGTGCTGAGCGCCGTCGACGAGACCGGGCGGCGCCGCCGCCAGCTCGGCGGGGCGATCGTCACCGGCCTGGGCAAGTACGACGGCTCGCTCAGCCCGGGCGCGCTGACCGACGCGGTGCGCACCGGCGTGCTGCGCTACCTGCTGCAGGTCGCGGACGTGCTGGGCGAGGAACCGCGCGAGGTGGCCCTGGCCAGCCTGCTCATCGGCTACAACTCGGCGGCCAACCTCACCGTCGCCGCATCGGTCGAGGCGCTGGTGCGCGGCGTCGTGGAGGCCAACGCGAAGTTCGCCGAGACGACGCGGGCGCCGATCCGCGTGCACCGGCTCGACATCGTCGAGCTCTACCTCGACACCGCCATCAGCGCCACCTACGCGCTGTCCGAGGTCGTCGAGAAGCTCACGCCCCTGGCGGCGCAGCATGGCACGCAGCTGGTGCCCCGTGCCGAGCTTGAGCAGAACCGCAGCGTGCGCCGCCGCCTCTACGACGGCCAGCGCCAGAGCTACTGGCCGCGCTTGCTGATCACGGATGCCGAGTCGAACGGCGACGAAGAAGCCGCCGGGCGGCGCCGTGCTACGCCGGACGCGCCGGGCCGGGCGGGCACCGCGATCGGCGAGCGCCTGCGCTTCCTCTATGTCGGGCAGCGTGCGCGTGCCGAGTCGGTGATGCAGCAGCGTCAGCCGGGGTTGATCGAGCGCCTGGTGCGCCAGCAGATCGGCAACCCGCAGTGGCGCGAGGACTTCGGCCGCATGCTGTTCCAGCTGATGGTGCCGCACGACTTCAAGGACGCGGCGCGCCAGCTCGACCGGGTGGTGCTGGTGGTCGATGCCTACACGGCCAACCTGCCCTGGGAGCTCATGATGGCCGACGACGGCTTGCAGCGCGAGAGCGACGACCCGCAGCGCCTGCCGCTGGCGCTGCGCGCGGCGGTGGTGCGCCAGTTCGCCACCACGCGCTTTCGCCGCCAGGTGCGGCAGAGCCCGCTGCGCGCCGCGCTGGTGATCGGCAATCCGTCTTCGCAGGGTTTCGACGCCGCCTATCTCGACAGCAAGGGCCAGCCCTGCGCGCAGCCGCCCGATCTGCCCGGCGCAGAGGCCGAGGCCGAGGCGGTGAGCGGCGTGCTGTCCAATCTCGGCTATCAGGTCAAGCGCCTCGCCGGCCCCGAGTGCATGGCCACCGACGTCCTCTCGGCGCTCTACCAGCAGCCGTGGCGCATCCTGCATGTCTCGGCGCACGGTGTGTTCAACCAGCGCCATGCCGACGGCGGCTGGCGCAGCGGGATCGTGCTCTCCGACGGGCTGCTCGTCACCGCCGTCGAGATCGGCGCGATGGAGATCGTCCCGGACCTGGTGTTCCTCAACTGCTGCCACCTGGCCAAGGTCGACGTCGACAGCGGCGGCAACCGGCTGGCAGCCAGCGTGGCGCGCGAGCTGATCGACATGGGCGTGCGCTGCGTGGTGGTGGCGGGCTGGGCGGTCAACGACGCGATCGCGCGACGCTTCGGCGAGGTCTTCTACCGCGAGCTGCTGCTCGAGCAGCAGCCCTTCGGCATGGCGGTGTTCCGGGCGCGGCAGAGCGCGTGGGAGGCCGGCCAGAAGCAGGACATCACCTGGGGTGCCTTCCAGGCCTACGGCGATCCGGGCTGGGTGGCCGATCCGCATGCCGAGCCCAGCGAAGCGCAGCGCGCTGCGGCGCCCTACGTGTCCATCGAGGAGGCGATCGAGGAGCTGTCGCGGCGGGGCACCGAGCTGCTGCGGCGCGGCGATCGCCTGTCGTGGAAGCAGGTCGAGGCCTGCACGCAGGACGCCGACCGCCTGCTGGCCGAGCGCTGTCCGCCCGGCTGGTGGGGTCGGCCCGAACTGCAGACTGCGCTGGGCGACTACCTGCTCCAGCTCGGCCACCTCGAGCGTGCCTATCAGGCCTTCCTGGCCGCCGTGCAGGCCGAGTCGCGCGCCGGCAACGTGCCGCTGAAGAAGCTCGAGGATCTCGCCTTCATCGAGGCCCAGCTGGGCGACTGGCGCGCCGAATGGGGCCTGGACGACGCGAACGCCGCGTGGGTGAGCGACGGCGTGAAGAGCATCGAGATCGCGCTGCACCGCCTCGACGCCATCGAGGCGCTCGCGGCGCTGAGCGACCCGTCCATCGTGCCGAGCGGCGCGCGCGTCAACGGCGAGCGCCAGGCCTTGCGCGGCAGCGCGTGGAAGCGCAAGGCCAGCCTGCATGCACGCCAGTTGCTGCAGACCCGGCTCGCTCCACGCGAGTTCGACGCCGCGGCGAGCCGCATGGTCGAGGCGCTGGCACGCAGCATCGAGGCCTACCAACTGGCCGAAGGCCATCCGGGCAGTGCAGGCTTCGATGTCTATCGCGCGCTGAACCGCCTGTCGCTGGACGCGCTGACCGACTGGAGCAGCCCGGCGAGCAAGGAGGCGGCGCTCTACCTGGCGCAGCAGTGTCGGCAGATCGCCACCCAGCGTGCCGAAGGCTCCGACGAGATCTGGGATGCACTGATGCCCAGCGACGCGCTGCTGGTCGAACGGCTGATCGATGGCTCGCTCGGGCGCGACGACGAGGTCGGGCAGGAGGCCTTCGACGAACTGGTCGCCACCTACGTCGACACCTTCTCGAGCGTGTCGATCCTGCCCGCTGCGCTCTATCAGGTCGTCCGGCACCTTGAGATCCTGTCGCGCTTCTGCGATGCCTTGTACCTCGTGCAGTTCGGCGACCCCGCGCTGCGCCTGACGGCCGATCGCCTGGTCGAACTGGTGCGGCGCATCGACCCCAAGCACCCGATGCGGACCGACCGGCCCGAGTGGCGCGCCTACACCGGCGGCAAGCGGCGCCCGCCCGCGCCGAAGAAGGCCGCAGCTAAGAAGGCGGGGGCAAAGAAGGCCGGGGCAAGGAAGGCGGCGCCCGCAAGGGGCCGTAGGAAGGAGCGCCCGTGAGCAAGCCCTACATCCTGCAGCGCGGCGAGACGCTCGCCGCCGTGGCCGAGCGCCTGCTCGGCGAGCGCGGGCGAGCGCGCGAACTGGCCGACTACAACGGCCTCGCCGGCGTCAAGGATGTGAGGCCCGGGCAGGCCATTGCCCTGCCGCCCCGCGAGCGGCGCACCCGGCGTCCGGCCGGCGCGCGCGCCGCCGACACCGTGCCGTGGCCGGCCGCGCCGGCGGGCATGGCGGCCATCGTCGCCACCTTCGGCGACATTCGCGCCTACGCGCGCGACGACGGCACGGCCGACCCGAAGTGGGAGCAGCAGTTCATGGGCCGCGCGGCGCTGCCCTTCCCGGTTCCGCTCGATTGGGACACCACCAGGAGCGCGACCGGAGTGCGCTGCCACAGGCTGATCGTGCCCTTGCTGCAGGCCGTGTTCACCGAGATCGTGCAGCGTGGGCTGCAGAAGTCGGTCCGGACCTACGGCGGCGGCTACGTCTGGCGCATGAAGCGCGGGCAGGCCAAACCTTCGACGCACAGCTGGGGCATCGCGATCGACCTCAACGCACGCACCAACGCCATGGGCACCTCGGGCGACATGGATCCGGCGCTGGTCGCGCTGTTCGAAGGCTACGGTTTCACCTGGGGCGGTCGCTGGTCGGGCGCCAACAAGGATCCGATGCACTTCCAGTACTGCAGCGGCTACTGATGGCGCCGGGCTCCCGCCCTCAGCGTGTGGCGAAGCAGTAGAACAAGCCGTCGCCGCCGGTCGCCTTGAGCGCCTCCTGGCTGCAGCCGCGCGAGGGGTGCGAGGCGTTCCAGGAGCGCGAGGCGTCGTCGTCGCGCAGGCCGATGCGGTCGTGGTGGCCGACCCAGGCCGAGCCTTCGCCGCTTCGGGTCCAGTTGCCGCAGGTGCTGTCGCCGGCATCGGCCACCGCGCGGCCGTCGGGGGTGGAGCCGGTCAGCATGTCGTGCGTGTTGGGCGTGTCGCCGCGGCCGTTGATGAGCTCGCCCTTCTCGGTCAGCGCGGTCTGCTTGCTCAGCGTGTTGCTGCCGTGCAGCGAGGCGATGTCGCTGGCGATGAGCACGCCCTTGGCGTTCACCCACGGGCCGCTGCCGATGCGGTCGCGCGCGTTCACGCCCGTCGCGCCGGTGGTGCTCAGGTAGGCGCGCCAGCCCTTGCCGCCGGCGCCCACGCTGGCGGCGAGCTTCTCGCAATGCGCGTCGGCGCCGGCCAGGCCGCCCAGGTCGGCACCCTTGCCGCTGCCGGTGCTGGTGACGAAGAAGCTCATCGGGTTGGACGGCGCGCTGGCGCAGCCGGCCAGCAGTACGGCGAGTGCGCAGAGGCGGGGAAGTGGGTGCATCGTGTCTCCTCGTAGGCCATGGATGGCCTGTGGCTTACGTGCGCCGCGCCCGGTTTCTTCCGCGTGGGCGCGTTCAGCGCCCGCCGCTCACGTCGAGGATCGCGCCGGTGGTGTAGCTGGCCGCGTCCGACAGCAGCCAGACGATCGCCTGCGCCACTTCGTCCGCGCTGCCGGCGCGCTGCATGGGCACCATGGGCGCCATCTGCCTGGCGCGCTCGGGCAGGCCGCCGGAGGCGTGGATGTCGGTCTCGATGATGCCGGGGCGGATGGCGTTGACGCGCACGCCCTCGGTGGCCACTTCCCTGGCCAGGCCGATCGTGAAGGTGTCGATCGCGCCCTTGGCGGCGGCGTAGTCGACATACTGCCCCGGCGAGCCCAGCCGCGCCGCCGCCGAGCTGATGTTGACGATCGCGCCGCCGCGCCCGCCGTGTCTGGTGGACATTCGCCGCAGCGCCTCGCGCGCGCAGTGGAAGCTGCCGAATACGTTGATGGCGAACATGCGCTGCAGGCGCGCCGCATCCATCTCGTCGACGCGCGCCGGCAGATCGACCACGCCGGCGTTGTTGACCAGGCCGGCCAGCGGCGGCAGCTCGCGGTCGACGCGCGCGAACAGCGCCGCCACCTGCGCCGCATCGGCGACGTCGGCCTGCACGGCCAGCGCCATTGCGCCGCGTGCGCGGATCTCGCCCGCCAGCGCCTCGGCCGCGGCGGCATCGCGCGTGTAGTTGATGGCGACCGCATGGCCGCGCTCGGCCAACGCCCGGCAGGCGGCGGCGCCGATGCCGCGGCTGCCGCCGGTGACGACCACCGTGCCCATGGAGGCTTCACTCTTCATCGCTACCTGCTCCGTTCTCGGCCGAGGGTTCCTCCTTGGCCTTCTTGTCCAGCAGCGGCCGCAGCGTCGCCAGGCCGTCGACGAAACGCTCGGCCGGCACCGGCCGCGCGAGGCGCAGCGCAGGCGGCTGGAAGCTGCTGAGGTAGAGGTCGCTGCCGAGGCGTTCGTTGCGCTGCTGCTGGTTCCACAGCGTCAGCCCGGTGCCGAGCACGAAGGCGGCGAGTGCCACGCCGCGCATCAGCCGCGGCCGCGCCGGCTCGACCGCCAGCAGGTGGAAGTACAGCGCCGCGGCGGCGATCGCATAGCCGGCGACGAAGCCGAAGTCCGACACCCAGGGCCAGGACAGCGCGAAGGCGATCAGCCCCGGCAGCGCGCTCGCCACCATCCAGGCCAGCGAGGAGAACAGGAAGACCTTGAGGTGCCAGCCGGCGTGCGTCTGGCGCGTGAAGAGCTTGGACAGCAGCGACCACAGCGCGATCCAGACCGCGGCGCCCATCACCATCGCCAGCGCGGCGCTGCCCAGCGAGCGCGCG
>WBZV01000122.1_pt2 | contig 15546 bp, 10 predicted proteins | sample 5204221 | NCBI WGS metagenome assembly WBZV01 (sample SAMN12344360, study PRJNA552823) | activated sludge metagenome | biome: Activated sludge suspended growth; feature: Nitrification reactor; material: Wastewater; isolation source: activated sludge from nitrification reactor of wastewater...
GGGCTTGGCCGGACGCCCTTCCGGCGGCGGCGCCCCGGTTTCGACTACCAACGCAGCGTACCGCCGCTTTTTACCGAATTCCACTTCTACGCGAATTCCAACCTCTATGGCATCGGCAAGGGATTCAGGCACGCCATAGGTATATGGCTTCGCTAACGCGAGGGGCAGCAACACCTGGACGTGGTAAGCATATTTTTCGGTAGCATGAAGTGCAGGCATAGCAAGGGCAAGATAGGGAAAAGTTTGGATAACGGCGGACGGGAGACGGCAGACGGCGGACGGGAGACGGTTGACGGTTGACGGGGGACGGCAGACGGTTGACGGGGGACGGCTTCGCTACATCGCTACTTCGCTACATCGCTACTTCGCAACTTCGGTTAACGGGAGACGCGGTTCAATTGGTTTTGGAAAATTAACCTGTTCCAGTCAACCGGGCTTGGCGCTTGGGTTGTTTACTACCTATTGAACACAGAACACCCTTTCACCTGAAGAAAATCGCCATGAAAATTCTATTCCGCATTTTGCTGGGCTTGGCTATTCTTGCCCTGGCTTTCGTGATCGTCAATATGCGTATGGGGTTCCGGACTTCGGACGCCGGTACAGAACGTTATTTTACCAAGCGCAATGCCCGGGCAGCGATCCGGAAAATTCCCGTGAAATACTCCGAGATTCGGGCGGTGGAAACCCGGGGAGAAAACCTGGCGCCCGATGCTCCGCTGATCATTTTTATCCACGGAGCGCCGGGTTCGGCCAACAACTTTTTCAAATACCAAGCGGATTCGCTCTTGCGCAGCCGGGCGGTAATGGTATCGATCGACCGGCTGGGATACGGGTATTCCCATTACGGCCGATCGGAGGTATCGATCGCCAAACAGGCGGAAACGGTGAAAGACGTCATCGATTATTACGGCGGGCGCAAAGCGATCCTTGTTGGCCATTCCTATGGCGGACCGATTGCTGCCAAAGTCGCCATGGATTACCCCGAACGGGTGCAATCTGTCCTGATGCTCGCCCCGGTGAACGATCCCGACCATGAAAAAATCTTCTGGTTTGCCCATTTCGGCCGCTGGAAAGCGACTAAATGGATGCTCTCTCCCGCCTGGCAGGTCAGCGGAGACGAAAAGTTCAGCCACGCCGAAGAGCTGAGAAAAATAGCTGCCGGATGGAAGGAAATCCGGGTCCCCGTCGTCCATATGCACGGAGATAAAGACAGTCTCGCGCCTCCGGTAAATATGGAGTTCAGCAAAAAAAATATTCCTCCGGATATGTTGCGCATGGAGCGCATGCCCAAAGCCGGCCACCTCATTCCTTTCCTGAACTTCGACACCGTGCGGGGGGAGATTTTGAAGCTATTGGATAAGGCGTGATAGGAAGTTACGAAGTGGCGAAGTGGCGAAGTTGCGGGGTTACGAGGTTGCGAAGTTGCGAAGTTGCGAAGTGGCGAAGTTGCGAGGTTGCGAGGTTGCGAATCATGCATTCGCTCAACCACCTAACCACTTTTTTCCTATTTTCGCGTTCATGAACTTTTCTTCCAAACTTATCGAAGGCGCCGTGCAGGCTTTCGCCACCCTGCCGGGCATTGGCCGTAAAACGGCGTTGCGGCTGGCCCTCCATCTGGTTAACAAGCCGGTGGAAGTGACCGAACAGTTTGCCGAGGCGATCCTCAAGATGCGGCAGCATATCAAATCCTGCGAAGTGTGCGGCAACCTGGCCGACGAGCCGATGTGCGGCATTTGCTCGGATGCCCGGCGCGACCAGGGCTTGGTGTGCGTGGTGGAGAGCATCCGCGACGTGATGGCTATCGAGGATACCCTGCAGTTCAGAGGGGTGTACCACGTCCTTGGCGGGGTAATCTCCCCACTGGAAGGGGTAGGTCCCAACGACCTGAATATCGATGCGCTGGTACGGAGGGTGGAAGCGGGAGGAATCCGGGAACTGATCATGGCCATTAGCCCCACGATCGAAGGGGAAACCACCATTTTCTACCTGTCCAAACTCCTGCGCGGCAAACCGGTTCAAATCAGTACGATTGCCCGGGGCGTGGCTTTCGGCGGCGAACTGGAATATGCCGACGAACTGACCTTGGGGCGGTCGATCGTCACCCGGGTCCCTTATAAAATGCAAGAAGATTGACGCATGACTGAATCGCGCCGCTTCGATCTGTCGGTGGTTATCGTCAACTACAACGTCAAATACTTTCTGGAGCAGGCGTTGTTGGCGGTGCGCAACGCCTCCAGAAATTTGCGGGTAGAGGTTTTTGTGGTCGACAACAACTCCGTCGACGACTCCAACGCCCTGGTCCGCGAAAAATTTCCCGAAGTCCGCCTCATCGCCAATACCGAAAACGTGGGGTTTGCACGAGCCAATAATCAGGCCATCCGGGAATCTTCCGGTACCTATGTGTTGCTGCTCAACCCGGATACCGTCGTGGAAGAAGATACCTTCGACCGCTGTTTCCGCTATATGGAGGATCATCCCGGCGTCGGCGGATTAGGGGTGAAAATGATCGATGGCGCCGGGAAATTCCTGCCCGAGTCTAAACGAGGGTTCCCTACGCCGTTTGCCGCTTTTTGCAAAACCTTTGGCCTCTCCCGCCTTTTTCCCCGCTCCCGGACCTTTAACCGCTACCACCTGGGGTTTCTGGATGAAAACCAAACCCACGAGGTGGAGGTGCTTGCCGGCGCGTTCATGTGGTTGCGGCGCGCCGCCCTGGACAAAGCGGGGTTGCTCGACGAAGCGTTTTTTATGTATGGGGAGGATATCGACCTGTCTTACCGCCTCGTTCTGGCAGGGTATAAAAACGCGTATTTCCCCGAAACGACTATTATCCACTACAAGGGCGAAAGCACCAAGAAAGGGAGCCTGAACTACGTCAAGACCTTCTACCAGGCGATGATCATTTTTGCCCGTAAGCACTTTCAGGGCCGCCAGGCCCGGTGGTTTGTCTGGATGCTGCAATTCGCCATTTACTTCCGGGCTGGGATCACGTTGATAGCGAATGGATTTCAAAGAGCCTCCTGGCCAGTGCTGGATGCCGGGCTCTTCTTCGGAGGACTTGCCCTTTTGAAGCACCTCTGGGCGGTATACCGGTTTGGCGACCCCGGGTATTATTCGCCTTCTTTTTTATACTTTAACGCCTTGTTATATACTGCTCTTTGGTTAGTTGGGATCTTCTTCAGCGGAGGATATGACGCCAAAGCTCCGCTATCGCGCATCTTGCGCGGCATCTTGTGGGGAATGGTGCTGATCGCGGCGATTTATGGATTCCTCGATCAGGAATACCGGACTTCCAGAGCCCTTATCCTGCTCGGGACTGCCTGGGCCCTGGGAACTGCGCTCCTGACAAGAGCCGTTGCGCACTTCCTGCGTTTTCGAAATCTGAATCTCGGACAGGAGAAAGCGAAAAATCTGGTCATTGCCGGGTCGGCTAAGGAAAGCGCACGGGTCCAGGGTTTGTTGGAAAAAGCAGGCGTAAAGGTTAATTACATCGGAACGGCCGCGCCGGATGAACGCTTTGATCCGGGCGAATACCTGGGCCGCGGAGACCAGCTTGAAGAGATCGTCCGCATTTACCGGGTGGACGAGATCATTTTTTGCTCGCGCGACATTCCCGCCGGGCAAATCATGCAATGGATGGCCCGGATTGGACCAACGGTGGAGTATAAGATCGTGCCGGAAGAAAGCTGGAGCATTATCGGGAGCAGCTCAAAAAACCGAAGCGGAGACCTCTACACCATCGATATCCGCTACCTCATCGACGAGCCGCGCCACCGGCGCAATAAACGGCTGTTCGACCTTCTCATCGCCCTGGTTTTATTGCTCACCCTGCCGGCTCAGCTCCTGATCCAACGCCACTTCCTGCGGTTTTTAAATAACCTCGCTGCCGTCGTCCTGGGGAGGTACAGTTGGGTGGGATATTGTCCCGATGGCGAGCCTTCCTCCGATTTGCCCAAAATCCGCCCCGGCGTCCTTCATCCTGCCGCCGAATTACCCGAAAGCCTGCGCCATCCCGGCGCCATCCACCGCCTCAATTTTCTCTATGCCAAAGACTATTCCACGGACATGGACTGGCGGATCGTGTTTGCCGGGTTTAGGGAGCTTTGAGGTTATTAAGTAACGGAGTAACGAAGTACCGGAGTAGCGGAGTTCATCGTTACACCGTTACTTCGCTACTTCGTTACCCCGTTACTTCGCTACTTCGCTACCCCGTTACCCCGCTACATCGTTACCCCGCAACGTTTATCGCATCAAGCAGCCCCTCCAGATCTCCTTTGGTATGCAGGCTGGTGATCACAATCCGGTGGGTTAACGGATCCTGGGGGGTGGGGTAGGAAAGGGAGGAAATTTGGATTTGCCGCTGTTCCAGCAAAGAGGGAAGGTTGGGATCCAGGCACCGGAATACCGGGAAGCCGGGGAAAAAGCGAAACCGGCTGGGGTGGGGGAGGCCCTGAACAAAAAAACGCAGATTGTCGTTTAACTGCTGCCGTTGGACTTCGTAAATTTCCTCTGCTTTCAAAAACGCATACAAATAAGCTGGAGGAGCGGGAGAAGCCCCCCCGTAAAATGGGCTTTCCCGGATTTGGTCTATCCAATAGGCCGAACCGAAAATGACCCCTGCCGGAATTCCGCCCGCTTTTCCCAGAGAGCTGATGACCAGCGGCTCGATTCCGGGAAGGGAAGCGATGGAAGGATAACACCCTCTTCCATTGGGGCCAAGCAGCAAAAAGCCATGGGAGTCATCTACCGCCAGCACTATGCGGCGTTGGGGGCGCAGGCCGGCGAGAAAGGAAAAATCAAAAGGAAACACGCCCAGGGGATCTACTGAATTGCAGAGCAGAGCAAGCGGAGGGCCCGGTTCCCGGGCCATCGCGGTTACACGATCTGTCCATTCTTCCCAGGTTCCGGAATCGGGCCCCTGATCAGCCCACAGCGCCGGATGCACGCCGGGGGCCAATTCCAGGCGGGTTTCCTTCTTCAAAACCTTAAGCAGCATCTGTCCGGCAAGCGTTCCGGACGACAAGACAATGGCCGATTCCGATCCGGCAAACGCGGCGAGGCCGTTTTCTACTTCCTCAAAAATCGAAGGCGCCAAATTCGAGCGCCTGGAACCCCCGTAATGCCCGCCAAACAACCGAATCCCCTCCCAAATCAGCGCTTGGAAATCTGCCAGGTAGGGGATGCCCAGATAGGCTGTGCCGGAGAAGGGTAGGGGCATGGATAAGGGATGTAGAGGATGTAAAGGATGTGGAGGATGTAGAGGAAAGCATGGAGGAGTGGGCAAACTGCTCCCTGCTCCCTGCTCCCTCAACTTTCAGCTCATAATATCAAACACCAGTTCTGCCCCGGCGCCATTGGCAGGGGCATAGGATACTTTTCCTTCATGCATCGTGACGCCGATAGCGATGTCCTCTTTCAGGAGAAGAGGACCATCCATATCGACGTAATCGAGCAGGGGGAGGAGGTGCGCGATAGCGGAAACGCCAACGGTGGATTCCGTCATGCAGCCTACCATGACCTTCATGCCGAGTTCCCGGGCGTGTTGGATCATCCGGCGGGCAGGGGTGAGTCCTCCGCACTTCATAAGTTTGATGTTGATGCCGTGGAAGTAGGTATGACAGCGGCTCACATCGTTTTCCCTCTGACAGCTTTCGTCTGCAATAACGGGGAGGGGGCATTGCTCGAAAAGCCGCCGCTGTCCTTCCCAGTCGCCGGGTTTGAGGGGCTGTTCGATGAATTCGACCCCCAGTTTCATTAGTTCCGGAGCGTATTCGAGGGTTTGGTCTGCCGTCCAGGCGGTATTGGCGTCGACGCGAAAAAACGAGTTGGTGTGTTTCCGGAGTTCGCGGATGAGGTCCAGATCGTTGTCTGTGCCCAGTTTGATCTTGTACACCGGCCAGGGTTTTTCCTTGATCCGTTGGATCATTTCTTCGATGGGGCCGATACCAATGGTGTAATTGGTCAAGGGGTTATGGTCGATAGACAAGCCCCAAAGCTCGTAAAGGGGCTTTCCCTGCAACCGGGCGAACAGGTCGTGTGCGGCGACATCCAGGGCGCATTGCTCAAAGGGGTGGTCCTGAAGGTAAGGCCGGAGCGCTTCCCAATATTGTTCGGGGCTTTCCAGGGGCGTATTCTCTATGGCCGGCCGGAGGCGCTCCAGGGTAACGACCATTTGCCCAAGGGTGAGCCCGTAATAGGAAGTAGCGGTAGCCTCTCCCAACCCGAGGTGTTCTCCTTCCTGGAGGCCGACGATCATGGTAGGCTGAATGTCTCTGGCGCCATGTGCAATGCGGAACGTATGTCGCAGCAGCAAGTCGTGCGTATGAATAAAAAGACGCATAAAAACAACGTGTTTGATCCGGAAAAGGCAGTTAGTTGACGAGAATGATCCGGTTGTTTTCCCGGTTGACCTCCAGCCGGGTGATTTTGGCGAGGTTGTACTCGGCAAAGTCGGCGATCTGCACCCAGGTGCGGTCGGCTTTGGGTTTGAATTTGTAGAGCTTGCTTCCGGCTGCCATAAGTATCGTGCCGTCGTTGAGCAGGGCAAAGTCCTCGCTGTTGGCCACGGATTCGACCAGTTGGGTGGCCGGAGGGCGGTTGGCAGAATTTCTGAGATCGATGCTCATGAGCATCGGTTTTTCTCCGGCGCTGCTTTTCTGAAGATAAATGAGATTATTGGTAAAGGGTAGCAGCCGGAAACAACGGCCAATGTTGTAGGCTATCGGCGTGACGTTGTCGGTTTCCGGAATACCCAGGGCGAGTGTGTTGGGCGTGTCATTAAGGTGCAGGGCTACCAGGCGGGGCGTGATAAATTCGTAGTACCCCACGTTGGTGTAGTTCTGGAATACCGGATGGGACCCCGTCGCGCCAAAACCCGAATTGGATACCTGCCAGAGCCGGATAAGCGTATCCTGGCCCAGAAATTCCATGCGCACCATATAGTAGTTGGAATATTCGAAATAGGGTTTCCTGGGGGAATATTCGCCTTCGTAGGTGTTGGTGAGCTTGATCAGACTGCTATCCCGCAACGACACCCGGACGATGTCGGGTTGTTCATCCAGAGGATTTTGAGAAGAAAAATACACTTCGTCGGTAGATACAAAGAATGGATGGTTGTTGTATCCGTTGGCGTTAAAGTACGTCAGGTACCGGGGTTTTACAAACTGGAAAGAGGTATCCCCCTGGCGCCGCAGGTCGAACATGTACAGATTGGTTACGGGCGCCTGGGCGTTAAGCTGAAAAGCAATGGCCCAGCAGAAAAAAAGGAACGAAATGATTCTCATGCCGGTTGAATTCGTTTGCCGCTAATTTAAGAGATTATTGGGAACTTTTCGGTTTGTCTCGTTTCCATACCCTTTCCCAATGTTGGGGGCCGTAAAAAACTTCAAAAAATGTACGCGGTTTTTTTGCTCATTCCTTGATTAATCTTTAGGTTTGCCGCACAACGCTTCGAATCTATGCACGCTGTAGCGAACAATGGGTATTACTTTTTCAGCTTTTACTTTTACGGCCAACCGTAAAGGGATTGCTGGATTTTGTTGTTCAGGCAGCTGAAAGATAAATGAAAGGGTCCCGGAAACGGGACTTTTTTTTTTGCCCTAACCTGAGGGAGGCGCCTGCGCGTCAGCTCTCATAAACCAAAACCAAACCATGAAGCATAACCCTTACCGGTTTGTTGCCGGTTCGAGCGTTTTTGGTTTTTATTTTTATGTCAACGGCTCCTGAGGGACTTCCACATCCGGGCGTTTTTCCGCCTTTCGCTTTGGAAGTCCCGCATCGCCGGGACTTTTTTGTTCACGTAAACTACTTTTTGCAATGTATTCATCTTTACCTGAACCTTACCCCACTGCCGCAGGCGCAGAGCCGGAGCCGCTGCGGGTTTGTATCCAAGGCTATCCCGGGGCGTTTCACGATATCGCCGCCCGCTTCTGCTTCGACGCAAGGCCGCTGGACATCGTTCCTGCCCTGACGTTTAACGAACTGGTCCGCCGTCTGGTGGAAAAGGACGGCGTAGATGCCGCCCTTATGGCGATCGAAAATACCCTGGCCGGCAGCCTGATGGCCAATTATAAACTGTTGAATCAGGCGCCTCTTAAAATTATCGGGGAGGTCTATCTTCGGATCAAACAGAATCTGATGGCCCTCCCCGGTCAGTCGATCCAGGACCTGACGGAAGTGCACTCGCACCCTATTGCCCTCGATCAATGCCGCGAGTATTTCCAGCAATACCCCCATATCCGGTTGATCGAAATCGAAGATACCGCCCTGGCCGCTTACAATATCCAGTCGAAGGGTTTGAAAGGCATCGGCGCCATCGCCAGCGCCCTGGCCGCTTCGATGTACGGTATGGAAGTCCTGGCCCCTAGTATCGAAACGAATAAACTCAATTTTACCCGCTTCCTTGTCCTCGCCCATGAAGACGCCGCTCAGCCCGTAGCCGGAGCAGATAAGGTGTCCATAAGTTTTGCTACCGGACATACCGTCGGCAGCCTGTACAAAGTCCTCGCGGTGCTCGCCGCCTACGGGGTCAATCTAACGAAAATCCAGTCGGCCCCCATTATCGGCAAGCCCTGGGAATACCTGTTTTTCGTCGATTTTGTAGCAGAAGGGAAAGTGGGCTACGACCAAGCTATCGACGCCATCCGCCCCCTCACCCACGAACTTAAGATCATGGGCGCCTATAAACAAGGACAACTGTATGAGGATTAGAGGTTAGAGGTTAGACGTTAGACGTTAGACGTTAGGCGTTAGGGCGTTAGGGCGCAGTATGCTAGACACCTCCCTTGAACCTTTGAACCTTGAACCTTACGCCTTACGCCTTTTGCCTTACGCCTTTGAACCTTGAACCTTGAACCTTACGCCTTTTGCCTTACGCCCTTGAACTTTTAAACTTTCAACCAAAATGATGCACCCCATCATCTCCCCTGCCAGCCGCATGGGAGTCGTCGAAGAATACTACTTCTCCCGCAAGCTGCGGGAAATTGCCCGGATGCGCGCCGAAGGCAAACACGTGCTCAATTTGGGCATCGGGAGCCCGGACCTGCCCCCGGCAGAGGCCGTCGTAGAAGAACTGGCCCTTCAGGCCCGCAAGCCCGATGTGCATGCGTACCAAAGCTACAACGGCATCCCGGAGTTGCGCCGGGCTTTGGCAGATTGGTACAAGGTGTATTTCGAGGTGGATCTCGATCCGGAAGGGGAGATTCTGCCCCTCATCGGCTCCAAGGAAGGCATCCTTCATATCTCGATGAGCTACCTGGAGGAAGGCGACGAAGTGCTGGTCCCGAATCCGGGGTACCCCGCCTATCGCTCAGTAGCGCACCTCACCGGCGCCAAGATTCGGGAGTATGCGCTGGAAGCGGACCGGAACTGGATGCCCGACCTGGATGCGCTTTCCGCCGCCAACCTGAACAAGGTCAAACTCATGTGGCTCAATTACCCCAATATGCCGACCGGAGCACAGGCCGACCCGGGGTTTTATGCCGATCTGGTGGCCTTCGCCCGGAGTCATGGCATCCTCCTGGTTAACGACAACCCCTATACCTTTATCCTGAACGATCACCCCGTTAGCCTGCTCCGCACGCCTGGGGCGATGGACGTCGCCCTGGAACTCAATTCCCTCAGCAAAGCCCATAACATGGCCGGCTGGCGGATAGGGATGGTGGCCGGGAGAAAGGTTTACCTGGACACCGTGCTGCGCTTCAAAAGCAATATGGATTCCGGAATGTTCAAGCCCCTGCAACTCGCAGCGGTGCAGGCGCTTCAACAACCGCCGGATTGGTACCGGGAATTGAATGCCGTATACCGCCAACGGCGTGATCTCGTGTACCAACTCCTCGATGCCCTGAACTGTACCTACGACCCCGGGCAGGTTGGTATGTTCGTATGGGCCCGCATCCCGCAAGGGTACGACGATGGGTTTGCGCTCTCGGATGAGGTCCTGGAAAAAGCCCATGTATTCCTTACCCCGGGAGGAATCTTTGGGTCGCAAGGGGATCCCTATATCCGGATATCCCTGTGCAGCGACCGCGAAATGTATGCGGAAGCCTTGAAACGGATAAAAGAAACCATAACGCACTCAAACGCATAAATTTTCCCTTACTATGACCATCGCGATCGTAGGCATCGGATTGATCGGAGGATCTTTGGCTATTTCGCTTAAAGAAAACGGCTTTGCAAAACGAATCATTGGGGTAGATGTCAGCCAGGAAAACCTGGACAAGGCCGTCCGCCGCCGGTTGATCGACGAAGATATGGACCTCGAAAATGCTATTTACCAGGCAGACCTCCTTGTCGTCGCCATTCCGGTCGATGCCATGGTGCACGTGATTCCCAAAATCCTGGACCAGATCAAGCCCCATCAGGTCGTCGTCGAAGTGGGTTCCACCAAAGAACGGCTTCTGGAAGTACTCAGGTCCCACCCCAACAGGGGGCGTTTTGTTTCTTCCCACCCCATGGCGGGAACCGAGTATTCCGGCCCCGAAGCGGCAATCCCCAACCTGTTCGACAACAAATACACCGTTTTATGCGAGGCAGAGCGGAGCGACCCAGATGCGGTGGAATTGGTAGAGCGCATGTTTCGTTCCATCCCCATGAAAATCGCCCGTCTGGACCCGACGTCCCACGATGTCCATACGGCCTATATTTCCCACATTTCCCATATCAGCTCTTTTGCCCTGGCTCTGACGGTTTTGTCCAAGGAAAAGGACGAAGGGCGGATCTTCGAACTTGCGAGTTCGGGCTTTAGTTCCACCGTGCGCCTGGCGAAAAGTTCCCCCGACATGTGGGTACCCATCTTTCGCCAAAACCGCGATAACGTGCTCGATGTGCTCGACGAACATATCAACCAACTCTCCCGCTTCCGAAGTTTGTTGATTAAAAAGGATTTCGATACGTTCTATGCGCTTATACAGGAAGCGAATTCGATTAGGAAAATTATTTCTTAGAGGGAGCAGGGATTAGGGAGCAGGGAACAGGGAGCAGGGAACAGGAAAGGGCTAAAAAATCGTGTTTTTATTGTTTAAAAAATTGATTGTCAGTTTATTTTTAATCAAACGCAAAGAGTAATGAACGGCTTCCATTTGAAAACTTAATGTTGCTCCCTGCTCCCTAATCCCTCTACATCCTCTACATCCTCTACATCTTCTACATCTTCTACATCCTCAACATCAAAAAAAATGCAAATGAACATCCAACCTATCTTCGACCGCCCCAACAACCGTCCGGTGTTGATTGCGGGCCCTTGCAGCGCAGAAACGGAAGAACAGGTACTCCAAACGGCCCGGGAACTGGCCCAATTAGGCTACGTAGACCTCTTCCGCGCCGGTATCTGGAAGCCCAGAACCCGTCCCGGCGAATTTGAAGGCATCGGGACCGCCGGCCTTGGCTGGTTGCGTAAAGTGAAGGAAGAGACCGGCATGAAGACGACCACCGAAGTGGCCAATACCCAGCACGTTTTCGAAGCCTTGAAATACGGGATCGACGTGCTTTGGATCGGCGCCCGGACTACCGTAAATCCGTTCTCCGTCCAGGAGGTGGCCGATGCGCTTAAAGGAGTAGACATTCCCGTGATCGTCAAAAACCCCGTTAACCCCGACCTCAAGCTCTGGATCGGCGCTATTGAGCGGATCTACAACGCGGGTATCCGCCGCATTGCGGCCATTCACCGCGGGTTTTCCCACCATGGCGAGACGCCCTACCGCAACGTGCCGCGCTGGCAGATACCGATCGAGCTGCGCCGCTTGTTCCCCGACCTGCAGATCATCTGCGACAACAGCCATATCTGCGGGCGCCGGGATACCCTCCTGGACATTGCCCAGCGCGCCCTGGATCTCAACTACGACGGGCTCATGACCGAAGTGCACCCGCGCCCGGATGAAGCCTGGAGCGACGCCGCCCAACAGATCACCCCTTCCCAGTACGGTGATTTGGTCAACCACCTCAAACTCCGCCAACTTAGTTCCGACGACCCCGAATACGTGCACAACCTCGAGCACCTGCGCCACGAGATCGACGAGATCGACGAGGAACTCCTCAACCTCCTTGGCCGCCGCATGCAGCTCGCCGAAGGTATCGGCCGCTATAAAAAACGCAACAACATCGCCATCCTACAAACCAACCGCTGGGCGGAGATCCTCGACCGGGCGATCGAAAAAGGCAGAAAAAAGGGCCTCAGTGAAGACTTCGTCACCATCATGCTGCGCTCCATCCATGAGGAATCCATTAACCATCAGGAGAAAGTGATGGGGGAGGAGTAGACGGGAAACGGTGGACGGTGGACGGGAGACGGTGGACGGGAGACGGGGAATGGAAGGAGTGAATTGGACATTTTCTTTCGGCGGCTTGGCCGGTATGTTAGGGGAAAATGCGTACGTCCGGGATAGTTATGAATTCATTTTCAGTTGAATACGGGGTGAAAATAACATATTCAGGGTATAGATATTAAAAAGAAAATAATTAAATTTGCGTTTAATAAGATTGAAATTCTAGACTTAAGGCATTTAGGACTTTTTACGCTTAATTTCGCTTCTTCTTTTAAGGTCCTTTGCTCTTTTTGGTTTTTATTCTTCTTCTTTTTGACTGTTCGCTCATGAAAAAAGACGGCGCCTTTTTGCCGTCCCAAGTTTAAGTTTGAATTTTTCTACCCTTGACATTTATTGCCTTGGGTAGTCGTGTTTTTTAGTCTTACTAAACAAATCATCTCTCATGAAACAGCCTTTACATCCTATTCTGCCCAATTTGCGTTTCCTGTTGGTGTGGCTTGCACTTCTTGCTGCCCCCTACATGGCCGCTTCTCAGGATTGGGACCAAGTACTCAAGGCAGTTGCCACCGATGCGGCTACGGATGACCAACTTGGAATTTCTGTGGCTATCAACGGCGATTATGCTGTCGTAGGCGCCTGGATGGATAATTTCACCGGCGCTACCGATGCAGGTTCAGCTTACTTTTTCCAGCGGATTGGCGGCGTTTGGACTTTTGTTCAAAAAGTATCTGCTTCCGATCGTTCTGCTAACGACCATTTTGGCTTCTCAGTCTCAATCAGTGGGACCTATGCTATTGTCGGAGCTCCGGATGACGACCACTCGATTGCCACAGCCAATGCGGGATCTGCCTATGTTTTTGAGCTGATCGCCGGGACCTGGACACAAGTCGAAAAACTGCGTAGTTCCGATGAAGACTTTGGGGGCAGGTTTGGATCGTCCGTTTCGATTAGCGGCGATTATGCGGTTGTAGGCGCCCGAAATAATGATTTAGTGGCGGGAGATGCATTCGTTTTTCGACGCAATGGATTGAACGACTGGGTCCAAATGCAGCAGATCAATTCGGCTGACCGGGCTGTAGGAGATCAATTCGGTTTTTCCGTGGCTATTGATGGAACCTATATCGTGGTGGGATCGAATATGGCAAATATCGGGTCGGATGACGACGCTGGCGCAGCTTACTTTTTTGAGCTTATCGCAGGCTCCTGGACGCAAGTTGAAAAAGTAGTTGCTTCTGATCCCGACGACGATGGTCATTTTGGCAATGCGGTCGCTATAAACGGAATTTATGCCGTTGTTGGCGCTCCCGGAGAAGATAGCGATGACGGACAGGCCTATATCTTCAAGCGCTTGGGACTAAATGACTGGGCTCTGGATGAGGCGATTGTTTCCGATGACGTTTCTACTGACGACCATTTTGGAGATGCCGTTGCAATAAGCGGAAAAGTAGTCCTGGTTGGCGCTTTGGACGATAACATTGAAGGCGTCCTGGATGCCGGCTCGGCTTACTTCTTTGAACTTCAATGCGATGACACCTGGTCTCAGACCCAAAAAGTGACGGCTTCGGATTTTAACCTCCTGAACTATTTTGGGACTTCTATTGGAATTAGCGGGCAACATGCCCTGGTTGGCGCTCCCTTGGCCAGCATCCCTGGCGGACTTATTGCTGGCGCAGCCTATTTCTTCTCCACAGAAACTTTATGCGAAGTTGTCGGTAAATATACCGGCACTGCGCCTTATGATACCCGGATGGATTTTGATGGCTTGCCAGTTACCGGTGAAGTATGCACTGGCGCCGAAATCGAAGTAGATGTCCTCCTTGCCAGTCCGGACGGCTGGGGCGTGGAAGGTACTGATTTCCGGTTTGAAGTAACCAGCGTAACCTATAATGGCGTAATTGGTAGTGTGGGCTATACGAACGGGACCGTTGTGTCTAAAATACAAGAGACACTGACGAATAACACCGGAGGCCCAATCACGGTAACCTATAATTTAGCCATCCGGCAATTGGATTGCGGAGAACCTATTGGCGATCTATGCGGTAACAGATCGTTTGAAATCACCGTCAACCCTGAGCCGGAAGGCGCCAACGACACCAAAACGATCTACACCTGCACGGCGGTAGACTACAACCTTCAGGATAATGTGGACAACCTGGGCAATGGGGTTGAAAGCGATTTCACGTGGTACAGCGTGGAAGGAGTTGGATCGTCGACCGCAAAAAACAATATTTATGTAGAGGGTGAATCGGTTAGCGAACAAGCGGGTGACGTGATCACGGATGTGCTGACCAACCTGACGAATGCGCCGCAAACCATTTTCTACAAGGTATTTCCTGCGAACTCGGAGGACTGCGAAGGAGAGCCGTTCTGGATCAGCGTCACGGTGCGTCCGAAGGAGAAATTCGACTGCATCGGCTGCGGCAGCAAGATCAACGTGACGCTTGGCGCTGAAGACTGCAGCGCGGAAGTGACCCTGAACATGGTGCTGCTGAACGTAGCGGCATGCGCAGCGTCGAAGAACATTCCCGCGAGCCTGATCTACGAGGCGCTGGAAGTGGTGGTGGACGACGGGGTTGGGGCGGACAATATCGTGACGTGCCCAGGCCAGCACAAGTACGTGGTTCGGCTCAAGCCGGGTTACGAGCGTTGCCTGATCTGGCAGCCGTGCTGGGGCGTGGTGAACGCCGAAGACAAATCCGCTCCGCTGTACAAAGGGTATTACGCGAAGTGCACAGGGGTATACCAGGAGTCTGGCCAGCAGCAAACGCCAAACGATCCGTTGTTTGGAGGAGTGAAGTACCTCGAGGAGATGAACGCAGCGTTTTTGTGCGTAGATGCGGAGAAGATCTTCAACGTCGAAGGGACGTGGAAAAATAGCGGGCACGAATTTTTTGCCGGCCGTCCGAAGTATGAGGACGCGTGCCACACGGGCACATGCGTGTGCAACACGGTGCTGAAGGCGACGGATCAGATCACGTACCTGACGTGCGATCAGTACGTTCGTGGCGGCGCTGTTCCGGAAGGCTACGAAGGCTGGGCGGTGATCAAGCGGACGTTCACGGCGACGGACTGCTACGGCAACGCTGCGCAAGGGTATCAGCTGATCTACCTGGTTCGTCCGTCAGGGCGTGAGTTGGTGGGTCAGGTGAAAGACCTTTTGAGTGAACTGGAAGACGCATGCGATGAGGAATACGCTCCGCAGTGCGGGGAGTCGATGATGGATGCGGAAGACCGGCGGCGGCGCGACCGCGACTGCTGCGGGGAGTTGGACTACGTGCTGGATCTGGCC
>WBZV01000593.1_pt2 | contig 15529 bp, 17 predicted proteins | sample 5204221 | NCBI WGS metagenome assembly WBZV01 (sample SAMN12344360, study PRJNA552823) | activated sludge metagenome | biome: Activated sludge suspended growth; feature: Nitrification reactor; material: Wastewater; isolation source: activated sludge from nitrification reactor of wastewater...
GCTTGCCGAGCTTGATGTCCTCGTGGACCGGCACGCTTTCGATGACCTCAAACTTCAGGCCGTGGGATTCGATCTTGGCCTTGAGCGCCTGGATGTTTTCGATGGGCCAGACCTCGCCCACCGGCACGTCGTAGACCGCCGAGACGATGGTCTCCACGCCTGGAATCTGACGAATGTAATCCAACGATACGGGATCGGCATCGCCATACCAGCGAAAGGACATCTTCATCAGAGCTTCTCCTCGGGTGGACATCTAAACAAGAGCGGTGGTGTCGGTGGCCAACAGCGCGGTCTGCGCGGGCATGGCCTCGGCCGGAATGATGGCGCCGGGATGCTGGATGACCACCGCCGCCAGGCGATTGGCGGCGCGGGCCGCCGCCGCCGGTGACGCCCCGGTCAGCCGCGTGGCCAAATAGGCGCCAGCGAAGGAATCGCCCGCCGCCGTGGTATCGACGACCCGGGAAACGGTCTCGACCGAAACCGATGCGGCGGGTGTTCCGGTAACCCTGACCAGAGTGGGTTCCACCCCGCGCTTGATCACCACTTCCGGCGCTTCGAGCGAAAGCGCAGCGGCCAGAACCCGGTCGGCGGAGATCTCCTCGCGCAGCGCCATCTCGTCGTCCAGCGTGATCAGCACGATATTGCTCAAGCCGTAGGCGAGGTCGTGGTAAGTCCGGGCTTCGGCCGGGCTCGACCACAGCCGGGGACGGAAATTGTTGTCGAACGCGACCGTTCCCCCGTTGGCGCACACCCGCGCCATGGTGTTCAGCAGCCGCTTGCGGCTTTCGTCCGGCAGGATCGCCAAGCTGATGCCGCTCAGGTACAGCGCCGCTAGTTGGTCCGCCGCGACCTCCAGGGGCGTGTGGGGAACCTCGAAATAACCGCGCACCGCGCTCGCGTCGCGCCAGTAGGAAAAATGCCGTTCGCCAGCGGCATCGACCTGAATGGCGTACAGGCCGGGCAGGCGGCCGTCGATCCGACGGACCAGCGACGTGTCAATGCCCTCGTTCCGCCAGGCCGCCAGCATGTGATCGCTGAACGGATCGGCGCCCAACGCAGTGGCATAGGACACTTGGATTTCCCGATCGCGGCACAACCGAGCCAAATAGATAGCAGTGTTCAGGGTGTCGCCGCCAAAGCCTTGCCGCATCGTGCCGAAAGCCTGACCGCGCAACTCGATCATGCATTCGCCAAACAGCGCGATTCGATGGAGTGATGTCATGCTGGCCTCCGGATGAGTGGGTACAGTGGTCAGCCAGCGAGCCATTCGGTCAACGCCGACCACATCCCGACCGCCTCGATCCGATCGAGCGCGTTCGCGACCTGCGGCGTCAGTTCCGGCACCGTATTGAGATCCAGGCCCCACAGGCGCGCATCGGCCAGCAGCGCCGGCACGGCGTCCGATGGATGGGTGTTGGCGGGGTCGCGCCAGGCGGCGTCGAAAAGGTCCAGCACGTCGCGGTTGTCGCGGATCGGATAGTCGCCTGCTTCACGCTGGCCGATGAATTCGCCCGTTGCGTCGAAACGGCCGTGGTAGAACCGCAGCAACGCGGCCAGCGAAAACGCCAGTCCGGCCGGTGCCCGCCCCTGCGCGCGCGCATAATCCAGCAACGAAGGCAGCACCCGTACCGTCCACTTCGATACCGAATTGAGCGCGATCGAGAGCAGTTCGTGGCGGATATAGGGGTTGGCGAAACGCTCCAGCACACTTTCGGCGTAACCACGGCGTTCAGCTTCGGGCAAGGGCACGAAAGGCACGATCTCGTCGAACACCACACGCCGCAGGAATTGCGATGTCACGGGGTTCTCCATCATCTCGCCGACCGTGTCGAGCCCGCCGCAAAACGCCGCCAGGACACTGGCGGTGTGCGCGCCGTTGAGGATGCGCACCTTGCGCGTGCGGTAGGGTTGCAGATCGTCAGTCCATACCACGTTGAGACCGGCCTTGTGCAGCGGGAACTCGTCGGCCAGACTCGCTGGCCCCTCGATCACCCACAGGTGAAAGGGTTCGGCGGCCACCAGCATCTGATCGGTGTAACCGAACTCGGCGCACAGACGATCGGCTTCGGCCGCCGGATAACCCGGCACGATGCGGTCGACCAAGGTGTTGAGGAAGTGATTGTCTCGCGTGACCCAATCGCCAAATGCCGGCGGCAGCCCCCAGTCGCGCGCGTGCCGCAGCACGATCTCGCGCAGGGTCGTGCCATTGGCTTCGATCAGCTCGCAGGGCAGGAAGACCAGTCCGCTGTCCGGCCGGCCACCCAGCGCCTCGAAGCGCTCGAACAGCAGCGCCGCGACCTGGGCGGGGAAGCTACCCGGCCATTCGCCGGGTGAACGCGGCTGTTCGCGATACGCAATACCGGCCTCGGTGGTGTTGGAAATCACGAAGCGGGTTTTCGGATCGCGTGCGCCAGCGAATAGGGATCCGGGATCTCGATACGGATCGACGCTGCGCGTCACGCAGCGCACGACTCGCCGCGCCGTGGTGGGCGCGCCTGCCTGTAAACCCCGCAGCAGGACAGTGAACAGGCCGTCTTGGGCATTGAGCCGGTCGACGATGTTGGTCGGTAGCGGCGGCGCGAGGGTCACGGCCGCGTCGAGCACGCCGGCTTCGTTGGCGATGTCGATCATCCAGTCGGCGAAACCGCGTAGGAAGTTGCCGTCGCCGATTTGCAGCACCCCCGTCTTCGGCGGGGCATCAGTGGGCGTCGGTGGATCGGGCAGCGTGGAACGGTTGAGCACCAACATGACACTCTCCTTATAGTGATTCGATAACGTCATCTCGGCGCGGGGAAAAAACGTCGAGCAACCGGCTATCCGGTTCAAGCGCCACCACGCCGTGCCTGACATTCTTGGGCGCCACGAACGCGTCGCCCGCTCGCAGGATGCGCTTTTCGCCTTCCACGTCGACTTCGAAGGCCCCGGCCAGCACGTAGGCGATTTGTTCGTGCCCTTCGTGTCCGTGCACGGCGCCCACCGCGTTTTTGTCGAAAAGCACCACTGCGGCTAGCAGATCCGGCGTATGGCCGACGATCTTGCGGCGAATGCCTGGTTCGATGTCGATCCACGGATGCCGCGCATCCTCGAAAAAGTGCTCTTCCATACCGCTTGATCTTCGGTTGAAGTCTGGGAACACCGGAATACTGAAAAATCGCATACCGACTAAAATCAGTTTTCTGAAATATAGACTACGATATTATTATTCGTAAACAGCGTTTCAATATTTTTTTCGCCCAATCGTCGCCTTCAGGAGAATCGTGATGGACGTGAGGCAATCGCTCCACAGCGACCATTTCAGGATCCTCGACACCGCCGGGCTGCGCCGTGAATTTCTGGTCGAAGGGTTATTCGTCCCCGACGAGATTTCTTTAACCTACAGTCATGTGGATCGCATCATCGTCGGCGGGGTGATGCCGGTACATCGGTCCGTGGTGTTCGATACCGATGTCGCCCGACGGATCGGGGCGGCGTATTTTCTGGCCCGACGCGAACTGGGTCTGATCAACATCGGCGGGCCGGCTCGGGTTCAGGTGGATGACGAGTGCTTTGCGCTGGAAACGCGCGAGGCCCTGTACGTCGGCGCCGGAGCCCGGGAAGTGAGCTTCCGCAGCGTGGACCCCGACCATCCCGCTCGGCTCTATCTCAACAGCGCGCCGGCGCATTGCGTCTTTCCACACCGCAAGATCTCCCTCGAACAGGCATCCCCAACGACCTTGGGGCAGGCGAAAACCAGCAACCGCCGCACGATCTACAAATTCATCGTGCCCGAGGTGGTGCAATCCTGTCAGTTGACCATGGGCATGACCGTGCTGGAGGAGGGCAGTGTTTGGAACACGATGCCCTGTCATACCCACGAGCGGCGGATGGAAGTGTATTTCTACTTCGACCTGGCGCCGGATGCGGTGGTGCTCCATCTCCTCGGGAGGCCCAACGAGACCCGCCATCTCGTCGTGCGGAACGAGCAAGCGGTCATCAGCCCCAGTTGGTCGATTCACGCCGGGGTCGGCTCCCAGAGCTACACCTTTATTTGGGGCATGGTGGGTGAGAATCAGACCTTCGACGATATGGACCCGGTCGCGATGGCCGACCTGTATTGATCGATGCGCGCTCCTTGCGGCGCAACGGTGAAAATGATGCTGCAACTCTTTGACTTATCTGGAAAGGTGGCGATAGTCACCGGGTGCAATACCGGGCTGGGCCAGGGCATGGCAATCGCGTTGGCTCAGGCGGGCGCGGATATCGTGGGCGTGAACACGACGGCGCCGATTGAAACAGTCACGACCGTGACGGCCCTGGGACGCGGGTTCCACGCCATCCGCGCGAACCTGGCGGATATCGCGTGCTTGCCGTCCGTGGTCGAGGAGGCGTGCCAGGCGTTCGGACACATCGACATCCTGGTGAATAACGCCGGGATCATCCGGCGGGAGGATGCGCTGAATTTCTCGGAAAAAGACTGGGATGATGTCGTCGACCTCAATCTAAAGACGGTGTTTTTTCTGTCCCAAGCGGCGGCGCGGCGGTTTATCGCCCAGGATTCGCCGGGCAAGATCATCAACATTGCATCGATGCTCTCGTTTCAGGGAGGTATCCGCGTGCCGTCCTACACCGCTTCGAAGAGTGGGGTTGTGGGGTTGACTCGCCTGCTGGCCTGCGAGTGGGCATCGAAACGAATCAACGTGAATGCGATTGCGCCGGGGTATATGACCACCAATAATACAGTGGCCCTACGCGCGGACGCACAACGCAGCGCGGAAATCCTGGGGCGCATTCCAGCGGGCCGTTGGGGGTTGCCAGAAGATCTGGCCGGCCCGGTGGTCTTCCTCGCCTCGCCGGCCTCGGACTATGTGAACGGTTATACGCTCGCGGTGGACGGTGGCTGGCTGGCGCGCTAAGTGACACTTGACGCGGGTGACGTCGCAACCGTCAGCGACACGGATGGGTGACCCGCTTTTCAGATGAAGGAGTAACTCAAATGGATGAGGCTTATCACAACAAACAGCCTGAATCCGTTACCGCGGTGCTTAGAGTTTTTGGCCTCCTGACGGCTTTGGGCGAACAGAAAGAAACCAGCCTCTCCGAGCTCTCGGTTCGTCTGGCCATGCCCAAGGCAACCGTTTATCGCTTCCTGCAGACCATGAAAATGCTGGGTTTCGTCCGCCAAGAGCCCGAGAGCGAGCGCTATGGCCTGACCATGAAGCTGTTCGAACTGGGTGCCAAGGCGCTACAACACCTGGATCTGATCGAACTGGCCAAACCACAGATGCAGATGCTCTCTGAAAAAACCTCGGAGACCATCCATCTGGGCGTCCTGGCTGAAAACGAAGTGATCTACATCAATAAGGTGGATGCGAAGTACTACCTGGGCATGTATTCCCGGGTGGGTAAACGCGCGCCGATCCATACCACCGCGATAGGCAAGGCGATGCTGGCCTGGGAGACGCCCGAGCGGCGCGACGCCATCATCGCTGGTCTGCGTTTTACCCGTTTCCAACAGAATAGCATCATCAACGCGGAGCAGTTTCTGGAAGAACTCGTGCGCACCCGCCAGCGCAAGTACGGCCTGGATAATCAGGAGTTTGAAGAACACGTGATCTGCATGTCGGCACCCATTTTCGACCACTGGAACAGCGTCGTGGCGGGGCTGAGCGTCTCGATCCCCGAATTTCGTTTCGATCCGACCCGGATGGACGAGTATGGGGAAATGGTGATCGCCGCCGGCCGCGCGGTGTCGCGGGGTCTGGGTTGCTCGGCCTATCCGCCCGACCAAAAGTAAGCGTTGCTCATTTCAGGAGGACATGCCGATGCGCGAAATGAAGGTCGGTTTGATTGGGTACGGAATGGCTGGGCAGGTGTTTCATGCCCCGGTGATCGCGGCGATTCCATCATTACGACTGACCAAGGTCGTGGAACGGCGCGGCCAGACCTCCCGCGAGCGCTACCCGTGGGTTGAGGTGGTGCGCGAAGCCGCCACGCTGTTCGAGGATCAGGCGATCGAACTGGTGGTGGTGGCCACACCGAACAATTCCCACTTCGATTTGGCCCGCCAGGCCCTTCTGGCCAGCAAGCATGTCGTGGTGGACAAACCGTTTACCCTCACCTCGGAACAAGCCCAGGAACTCATTGATCTGGCGCGTCAGCGGAACAAAGTCGTCAGTGTCTTCCAGAACCGGCGCTGGGACGGCGATTTTCAGACGGTCCGCCAGCTCGTGAAACAGGAGTATTTGGGGCGACTGGTCGAGTACGAATCGCATTTCGACCGCTTCCGGAACACCTTCAGCCCAGAGCGGGCCTGGCGAGAAGAGGTCGGCCCAGGCAGCGGTGTCCTGTTCGATCTCGGGTCGCATCTCATTGATCAGGCCCAGGTGTTGTTCGGCTTGCCCCGGATGCTCACCGCCGATATCCGAAGTCAACGGGAAGCGGGAAAAGCCGACGATCAGTTTGAACTGATCCTCCATTACGGCCACCTGAAAGCGACGCTGAAGGCGGGGTTGCTGGTGCGCCAGCCGGGTCCCCGCTTTGCCCTGCATGGCACGGAAGGCTCTTTCGTGAAATACGGGGTGGATCCGCAAGAAGAGGCTCTGAAACGGGGGCGGTCGCCAGGGGGGCCAGAGTGGGGCATGGAACCGGAAGCACAGTGGGGCATCCTCAATACCCAAATCGGCGGCCTGCATTTTCAGGGAAAAATCGAAACCAGCCAGGGGTGTTATTCGGCCTATTATGAGAATGTCTACCAGGCAATCCGTGGGGAAGCTGAGCTGATGGTCAAGCCGGAAGAAGCACGCAACACGATTCGCCTCATCGAATTAGCCGTGCAAAGCAATGCGGAGCAACGGACTGTCGCCTTCTCCTAGAAGCTGGACGCATTTTCCTCGCCGACGAGCCAGCGAGGAGAATGCATCGCCAGACTGTCACGTATACTGATGAAGTAATATCCCTAGCAGGGCTGCATAGGCGACCCCGAAAACGACGGCCGCCTTGGCGATATCGCCCACCAGGCCGCGCCAGCAGGAACGGGGTTCCGCCTGGGCATCGGCCTCAGCGGCAACCGGAGTCACAACCGCGGGTTCGTTCGAGCGCATGATCACTCTCCTGTATTGAACTGTCCGGTACAGTTTATTTTTACAAAACGGCCTTGTCAAGATAAACTGTACTTGATAGTACATTCACAGGAGTGGGTCCGGGCATGAGAACCAGATGTAAAATAAAAAGACAGAAAATCCTTGAGGTTGCCGCGCAGGCCTTCCAAGAGTTGGGTTTCGAGAGGACCTCCATGGACGAAACTCGCGCGCGCGTCGGGGGCTCGAAAGCCACGCTCTACCACTACTTCGCGTCCAAGGACGAGTTGTTTTTCGAGGTGGTCTTCAGCGCGATCGAAACGGAATTCGAAGCGACCCACGCGTCCCTGGATCCCAACAACACCTCCCTGTCCGCGGCACTCACGACCTTTGGCGAGGGACTGCTCAGCAGTATTTACTCGCCCTGCGCGATCGAGGTGCGGCGTTTGATCTTCGCCGAAGCCAAGCGCTCCGATCTGGGGCGGATCGCTTATGAGCGGGGGACGCAACGGAGTCATCAACTGCTGTCCGATTTTCTGCGCGTCGCCATGGCCGAGGGGAAACTGCGCGAAGCCGATGCGTCCATGGCGGCTTGGCATCTGTACGGTTTGCTGGATGCCAAATTACTCAGGCGCTGCCTCCTGCACGTCCAGGATGTGGTCACCGAGGACGAAATCAAAACCTTGGTACAGCAGGCGGTCACCGTCTTCATGGCCGCTTACGGCCATCCATCCTGACATCGGTTCAACCGGACTGGCGCCACGCCTCGACCTTCTCGGGGCGGGCGATCCGCGCGTTCCACCGGAAACTGGACGGTCGAGGTGGTGAAACGACGCGCGGGATCGCCGGGGCACCCCAGTCGTTCGACGGGAGGCCCAACACGAGGGTCATCCATGCCTGAGATCGAAGCAGTCCCGTGGCTGATCGTGACCGCCCTGTCGGTGGCGCGGGAGCGCGAGGCCGGCACCTTCGATCAGTGGCCAATACTGGCCCATGGCGCTCATCGGCGTGGTCAGCCTGATCCTGGCCGGCTGGCTGTTTCGCCATCGGATGTATTGAGGGACGATAGCTGAGCGCCCGGACGCGACCGGGCGAAACCACGGCCACGCCCACTAAAGCGGCAGCTCGACGTCGGTTCTCTCTCGGCCATTGAGTCGACGGACAAACTCGCCGCCATCGCCGCGCCAGAACTCCAGATCGGCGGCGCGCACGCGTTGCGCCGCTTGCGCCATGTGCTCGGCGGCGGCGGCGCGGGCGCGAGGGGGGTCGCCAGCGGCGATGGCCTCCACGATCTTCTGGTGTTCCATCCGCACCTGACGGGCGAAATCCGCGCGGCGGGCTTCGTTCGCCCGCGTCACCAGGATCGCCGATCGAATCGGCTGGGCAAACACTTCCATAAGCCTCACCCAATGAGGATTGCCGGTGGCCGCCGCTATGGCCAGATGCAACCGGGCATCCTCCTCAACCCCGTCGGCGCCGGCGGCGACCGCCTCTTCAATGTGGCGTAGCGCGTAATCGATTTCCGCCAGATGCGCCGGCGTGCGGCGCAACGCCGCCAGGGCGGCCACTTCGGCTTCCATGACCCGGCGGACCTCGATCAGGTTCAAGAGCGACTGGATCGACTCCTCAATGGATCGGTCGCTCTTGTCCGTGAGGCGATGCGACCCGGGATCGCGCACGAAGGCGCCGCTGCCCTTGCGAGTTTCAAGCAGGCCGTCGACTTTTAGGCGGGCGATCGCCTCACGGATGACCGTGCGGCTGACACTGAAATGTCGGGCCATGGCCTGCTCGGACGGCAAGCGCGCACCCGCCGCCAGGTGATCGGCGCGGATTTTGTCCAGCAGTTGCTCGGCAACCCGGGAGGCCAGCGTCCCGGTCACGAAGCCGTCGCCGCCCTTCACCGATCCACTTCGTTCGAATGGTTTGGTCGATTCCATCAGCGTGTCTCCCCGACTCCAAATCGATGACTACGCGCCTTTATACAACATATGTAGCTTCAGTACAGAAATAAATATGTTGTCATACAGAAAATATGTTGACATACAGAAAAATACAAATATAAAATTAAAACATACAGATTAAGAATAACTTCTAGCCAACATCAAAGACTGCTTTTCCGAGGAGGAGTAACGTAAAACATATATGTTTCATATAGATATATTATTTCGCACCAGCGTCGAGGATCATCCTCGGACGCATCACCGCGACCTCAGAGGAGAACAAAATGATCACCCGAGAAGAATTACTGCGAGACACACCGCTTCCTGTCACGCTGAGCCCCGCCGATGTACGTCAAGCGCGGGGCCACCACGCCCGCCAACTGATCGTCCTGGATGACGATCCGACCGGTACCCAGTCGGTGGCCGAACTGCCGGTTCTCAATGCCTGGACCGCCGCCGATCTGGAATGGGCGCTGGCCACGGGTGCCGCCGCCGTTTATGTCATGATCAATTCCCGTTCTCTCGACCCCGAAGCCGCCGCCGCGCGCAATCGCGAAGTCGTCCGGGCGGCTCTGGCGGCCGCGAAGACCCTCGGGGTCGAGATCGACTTTGTCTCCCGCTCCGATTCCACGCTACGCGGCCACTTTCCGCTGGAACCGCAAATCATCAGCGAAGAGCTGGAGATCGCGGGGCGTTCGGTGGATGCGGTCGTGGTCGTGCCGGCCTTCGGGGATGCCGGACGCATCACCCTCAATTCCATTCACTACGCCGGCAATGCCGCCACCGGTTATGTGCCGGTGGGGGAAACCGAGTTTGCCCGTGATGCCACCTTCGGATACCGCAGTTCCGATCTGCGCGCATGGATCGAGGAGAAATCGGGGGGCCGCATCGCCGCCAAGGAAGTCGTGGCCATCACTCTGGACGCGATCCGCGCCGGCGCGGATGCGGTGGCCGCCAAACTGCTGCCGCTCTCCGGGGGGCGCTGCGTGGTGGTCGATATCATCGAGGAATCGGACCTGCGCGCGTTGGCGCTGGGGTTGCTGCAGGCCCAGGCCGCCGGCAAGCACTTCGTATTTCGGGTGGGACCGCCTTTCGTTCGCGGCATGATCGGGCAGGACGTCCATCCACCGCTGACCGCCGAGGATGTCGCGACCATTCGCCCCGCGGAATCGGCCTTCGGAGGATTGATCGTCGTCGGTTCGCACGTCGATCTGACGACCCGGCAGCTCAATGCGCTGCGGGAAAACCAGCATCCGGTCGAATTCGAGATCGAGGTCGCCAAGGTGCTGAGCGATGAGCGGGAGACGCACTTGACCGAGGTCGTCACGGCGGTATCGGCGGCCCTAGCCAAGGGCAACGTGGTGGTCGGCACTTCCCGCACCCTGGTCCGTGGCCAAGATGGCGCCGATTCGCTGCGGATCGCCCGCGCCGTTTCGGATGCCGTGGTGCGGGTGGTACGCCGGGTGCTGGACCTCACCCCGCCCCGCTTCGTGATCGCCAAAGGCGGTATCACCTCTTCCGACGTGGCCAGCCGTGGCCTGGAAATTGGTCGCGCCATGGTGCGCGGCCCGATGCTGCCCGGCATCGTGTCGCTGTGGGAGCCGATCGACGGCCCCGCGCGCGGCATTCCCTACATCGTGTTCGCCGGAAATGTCGGCACCGAGGAATCCCTCGCCGACGTCGCCAACAAGCTCTCCAACTAACGCCGCTCTCACGCGAGTTCCCGTAAAAGAAAGGAAACAATCATGAATACTCCAATCATTGCCGTCCTCGGGCTCGGCGCGATGGGCCTTCCCATGGCGACCCGCCTGGCCGAAAAATTCAGCGTTCGCGGTTACGACATCAGCGGCGAGCGGTTGGCGCTGGCCGAGCAGGCGGGCGTCGCCGCCGCCGGCGGCGCCAAGGACGCCGCCACCGGGGCGAATGTGGTTTTGCTGGCGGTGCGCAACCGCGCCCAGCTCGACGAGGCCCTCCATGGCGCCGACGGCGTGGTCGAGGTGCTGCGGCCGGGAGCGGTCATCGTCCTGACCTCGACCGTCGGCATCGATGCCGTCCGAGAGGTGGCCTCCCAACTGACCGAGGCGAAACTGCACTTGGTCGATGCCCCGATCTCCGGCGGGCCGGTGCGAGCGGGCAAGGGCGATCTGCTGGTGACGGTCGGCGCCGACGATGCCGCCTATGCGGCCGCCCTGCCGGTGTTGGAGCAGTTGGCTTCCACGCTGGTGCGGATCGGCCCGAAGGCTGGAGACGGTCAGGCCATGAAGACCGTCAATCAGTTGTTGTGCGGCGTCCACATCGCGGCCGGGGCCGAAGCGCTGGCCCTCGCCGAGGCGCTGGGCTTGGATCCCGCCGTCGCCCTGAAAACCCTGGGCGCGGGCGCGGCCGCGTCCTTCATGCTCGGCGATCGCGGACCTCGCATGTTGCAGGCTTACGACGCGGGCGGCGCCGAGGTCAAGAGCCGCCTCGACATCTTTGTCAAGGACATGGGCATCGTGAATAGCGCGGCGCGTGCCGTCGGGCTGGCGACGCCGATCGCCGCCGCCGCCGAGGGGCTTTACCTCATCGGGCAGGCCCACGAGCAGGGTGCGGCGGATGACTCCTCGGTCATTCGCGTGGTGGCCCCGCGTCGCCGCCACTCCGCCTAAGCGACTGGAGAGCTTGAACCATGGGAACCACCGCATTATTGATGATCGCTCTCATCGCGGTCGCGGTCTTACTGATCCTGGTCATCAAGGTTGAAGTACCGGCTTTCGTGTCCCTGCTGTTGGTCAGCATGGGAACGGCGCTGGCGACCGGCGTTCCGCTGGCGAATGTCGTACCGGTGATGGTCGCCGGCATGGGCAAGGTATTGGGTTCGGTGGCCATCGTCGTGGGCCTGGGGTCCATGCTGGGGCGGCTGATCGAGGTCTCCGGCGGGGCGGACCATCTGGCCCGCCGGTTCAGCGAGGTGCTGGGATCGGGTCGGGTGGTGGCCGCGCTGACGGCCGCGGCCTTCATCCTGGGCATTCCGGTGTTCTTCGATGTCGCCTTCATCATCCTGGCGCCCATCGTCTTCGGTTTCGCCAAGGTCGATAAAATCCATCCGATGAAGATCGCGCTGCCCGTCGGCGCGGTGCTGCTCACTGTCCATGTGGCGTTGCCACCACACCCCGGTCCGGTCGCGGCGGCGGCGCTGTTGAACGCCGACGTGGGGCTGGTCACGGTGGTCGGCTTGGTCATCTGCGCCATCGTCGGCGTGGTCGGGTTCTTCGCGGCGAAGCTATTCGACGTCGACAAGCTGGTCCTCGGCTCTTCGCCGGCGACCGAAGCCATCACCGAGGACGCTCCGTCGGCCGATGCCTCAGCCGAGACGAAGGACACCGTGCCGAGCGCGGCCATGGTCGTGATGCTGATCCTATTGCCGATCCTGTTGATCATGATTGGGTCGGTGGCGGTGACGGTGCTGCCCAAGGGCCATCCCGTGCTGCCCTTCACCTCCTTCCTGGGGGCGCCCGCCACCGCGCTGTTGGTGGGTCTGGTCGTGGCGTATCTATTGATCGGCAACAAGGCGCGCTGGGGCAAGAAGGAGCGTGGCGTGATCGCCGACTCGGCCTTGCCGATCGTGGCCATCATCATCTTCGTGACCGGCGCGGGCGGCGTTTTCGGCAACGTCCTGGTCGAGTCCAAGATCGGTAACGCGCTATCGCAGTCGTTGACCGCCATGGGCATGCCGCTGATCGTGGCCGCCTTTGTGATCTCCTCGGCGCTTCGAGCGGCGCAGGGATCGGCGACCGTGGCCATCCTGACCACCGCTGGGTTGCTGGCTGAAGCGGTGGCGACGGGCGGCTACAGTCCGCTGCAGGTGGCCCTCGTGACCTTGGCCATCGGCTTTGGCGGGCTGGGGCTGTCCCACATCAACGATTCCGGCTTCTGGATCGTGACGAAGTATCTGGGGTTGTCCGTCGCCGACGGTCTGAAGACGTGGACAGTCTTGACCACGATTTGCGGCGTCACGGGCTTCTTGCTGACCTGGGCTGTGTGGCTGGCCGTTTGATGGCCAGGCGCGCGCGTGGCGTCTTCGCGGGCATGAGTGGGTCTCTCGGCGCGGGTCGGGCTGCCCAATGCAGGGCTTCATCCGTGTCACCCTAGCATCGGGGCGCTGTTTTTCCTGAAACGCCCGATCGAAACCTCGGCCCAACTGAAAGGGGCTGGCACGTGATCGACTAGAACGAAAGATAGAACATGCGGGAGGGGTGGCTCCCGAACCTTCCCCGGCGTGGATCGACTTCCGCCGGGGTTTTTTATGGCTCAATGACCAGTACCAGGTTGATGGAGCATGATTGTCAGACCCTGCTATCAATCCCACAGCACGTCGCAGCGCGCCGCCGCCGCCGCCGCGGTCAGCAACTCGATCAACGGTAAGGCGCGATGCGCCAAGGCGACCGGGGGTTCGTTCGCCTCATCGTCATCTTCACCGCCGTCCGCCGCCTTCGGAACCGCCGCTGGATGGGTTGCGACGGCGTTTTGCAATCGATCCAGCGCGGCCGGTACCTCATCGGCCAGGAGGGCACCGGGCACGGTGCCACTGTGGCCCATCAGTTTGAGCAACTGAACCGCGATGTCACCGAACATCAGAATGTCGGCGTGAGTTTCGGTGTGAAAGGTCACGAGCATGGAAAGCGCCTCCAAATTATTTCCAGTGGTCACGTCAAGGCCAGCACCAAGCGTTTGCCCAAGGCCGCCGCCGCTTTTTCCAATTGCCGCAGGGTCGGGGAGTGGCGGGGATTCTCCAGCCGTTGCGCCGAGGGCTAGGAGGTTTGCAGCGCGCGAGCCAGTTCGGCCAAGGACCGCTCCCCGCGCGCCCGGCGGATCAACAAGGCCGCCTGGGTCCGGGCGTCCGGGGCGACGAGAACCCTGCCGTCACCGGCGGGAGAGGGATCGGGAATCGGTTGGTTTTCATCCAGCATCCAGCCCAAAATCCCCGATAGCGCCTCGCTGGCGTTGAACAACGCCTCGTCCAGCGTTCCACCGTCGGTCATGGCCCCTTCCACATCGACGAAGCGCACGAAGAAACCGCCGCTTTCTTCGGGTTCTAGCACGGCGGGAAAACGAGCGTCCATCAACGGCCGGTCAGAGCAACGCTTCCAGGCCCTTGCGGTCCAGCAGGTTCAGCAACTTGAGCGAGGGGCCACTCGGGTGCTTGTCGCCGATTTCCCACTGCCGCACCGTCGAGAGGCTGGTGTTGAGCACCGCCGCGAACACCGCCTGGCTCAGCCGGTGGCGATGGCGCAGCGCGCGAATGTGGTCGCCGGAATACGACGGCACCGGCGGCAGGCACAGCGCGTCGTACTCTCGCAGCCGGCGCCGGTCGATCAGGCCGGCCGCGTGGAGGTCGGTCGCGGTCTCGTGGACCGCCGCCAAAATGGGACTGGTCGCTTCAATCCGCCGGGTCATGGCAAATCTCCGATAAAGTGTCGCGCTCAACTTGGCGGTCAAGTTCGACCGAGTCGAACCCGGTCGATGGCTGGAACCCGCGCGGAGGACAGGGAGCGATCGCGTCTCGGGGCGCGGCGACACCGTGCGCCGGCCGTGCGCGCGGGCGCGATAGGATTTTGGGAATTAATTGTCGCCCAATTTCTGGAATTATCGGACGTACTGGGGGAAGGGCACCGCTTCGGTCCAAGCGCGCCAACGCCTACCGGAGGCAAACCGCCGTAGGCGACTGGTCGCCATCCACTTTCGAAACTCATACGCTTATTTGGCTGACTTCTCCAAACCATATAAAACGAATACCCTTTATTGGAATCGTTCGGACGCTGTCCCAACCTCGCCGGGCTTTTCCCGTCGGCCGAGTTTGAGGGCTTCGCGACGGTTTGCGCCATCGTCCGGAAAGGGCGAGGCGCGTCGGGCGAGACCGGTCGCGGTGGCGTGCAGCCTCGCCCGACGCTCAGGACGGCACCATCACCGTCGGCACCAATCCCATGCGTTTGGCCCGGCGAGCGAACTTGCGGTCGTCGAAAGAAGCCATGCCGTCGCAGTCCCGGTAGCTGGCGTGGTGCAGGGCATCCGCCAAGTCGAGGCCAGCGGTGTGGTGGGCGAGCGCTTGCCGCACTGCGTCGCGATCCTCGACGATCACATGAGGTAGGGCGAGCAGATGGTTCAAGGCCGAGGCGATTTCGGCTGTGGAAAAACCATAGTAGCCCCGCATCACCCATTCCAGCTCCAGCAGCACGGTCTTGCAAACTTTGAGCGGTCGACCGGATTCGATCAGGCGACGGGCGGCCCGATGCTGTTTCTCGGCCTCCGCGTCGCTCTCGTCCCGGATGTAGTAGCGGGCCAAAACGTTGGTGTCGAGGCCGATCACGGTTTCAGCAGATCGGCCGGATCGAAATCCGCCGGGATGGCGGGCCGCTGGCTCACCAACATCCCGAAGCCCCCGGCGGGCACGTCTTGCGGGGTGCTTTTGACCCGCATTTCGACGTGATCGCCCATGAGAGCAAACTCGATCTGGCTGCCCCGCCGAATCCCCAGCCGCTGCCGCACGGCTTTGGGGAT
>WBZV01000880.1_pt1 | contig 15506 bp, 12 predicted proteins | sample 5204221 | NCBI WGS metagenome assembly WBZV01 (sample SAMN12344360, study PRJNA552823) | activated sludge metagenome | biome: Activated sludge suspended growth; feature: Nitrification reactor; material: Wastewater; isolation source: activated sludge from nitrification reactor of wastewater...
GGAGGATGAAAGGGGCCCCCACGCTGCGCCGCTACGCCGCTTGCTGCCCCCCAGGGGGGCTGTTTCACCTTGGGACGGCCCGGCGGTGAAAGGTACCCCCACGCTGCACCGCTACGCGGCTCGCTGGCCCCGAGGGGGCTGTGTCAGGAGCGATAGTCTGCGTTGATCTTCACGTAGTCGTACGAGAAGTCACAGGACCACAGGGTGGACGCTTGGTCGCCCCGTGCGAGGTCCACCCGAACGGTGATCTCTGCTTCCTTCATTACCCTGGCGCCGGCCTCCTCCCGGTAGGAGGCGGCACGCCCACCCTTCTCGGCCACCAGCACCTCTTCAGTGGAGCTGCCCAGCCAGACCCGAATGCCGGACACGTCAAGGTCATCAATGCCGGCGTAGCCAATGGCTGCCAGAATGCGCCCGAGATTGGGGTCGGAAGCAAAAAAGGCGGTCTTGACCAGGGGCGAATGGCCGATGGCGTAACCAACCTTGCGGCACTCGTCGCGGCTCCGCCCGCCCTCGATCTGCAGGGTGATGAACTTGGTCGCGCCCTCACCGTCCCGGACGATGGCCTGGGCCAGCCAGATGGACAACTCGAGCACGGCAGCCCGGAAGGCAGCGTAGTCGGCGGACAGGCCATCGCTGAGGGTCTCGTTTCCCGCCTGACCGGTGGCCATCAGGATGAAGCTGTCGTTGGTGGAGGTGTCACCATCGACGGTGATGCTGTTGAAGGACACATCCGCCGCTTCCTTGACGAGGGCATCAAGCAGCGGTTGCGCCACGTCGGCATCGGTGGCGAGAAAGCCCAGCATGGTGGCCATGTTGGGCTTGATCATGCCGGCGCCCTTGGACATACCGGTCAGGGTGACCGTCTTGCCGCCAATCTTCACCTGACGGGATGCCGCCTTGGGCACCGTGTCGGTGGTCATGATGCCGTGGCAAGCCTCGTACCAGCCATCGGACTTGAGGGCATCACGGGCTGCCGGAAGCCCGGCTATCAGCTTGTCCACGGGCAGCGGCTCAAGAATGACACCCGTCGAGAACGGCAGTACCTGATTGGCCTGGATGCCAAGCAACCCGGCAACGGCCTCGCAGGTGGCCCGCGCGGTGGCCAGGCCGGGCTCGCCCGTACCAGCGTTGGCTACCCCGGTATTGATGACCAGGGCACGCACCTTACCTCCCGTCAGGTGCGTCCTGCACACCTGGACCGGTGCGGCGCAGAAGCGATTCTGGGTGAACACACCGGCCACGCGAGTTCCCGGGGCCAGCTCAATCAGCGTGAGATCCTTGCGGTTCAGCTTGCGAATGGCCGCCTCGGTCACACCGAGTCGTACGCCGGGCACCGGCAGCAGGGCATCAGCAACGGGAGGGGAGAGCAAAACGGGCATGACGAGAACTCCAGGGACAGGGCCGATCGGAAAAGATAGCGATGATAAGCCCTGAGGTGTTTCAGGCACACCATCCCCATGCGCCGCGGATGCGGCAAGACAGCCCCTAGGCGCGACTTCTCAACGCATCGATGATGGGTACCCGCGACGAGCGGAACGCCGGGTAGAGAGAGGCCAGCAGGGTCGCGAGAATCCCGACGACCCAAGACTGCAAGAGCACCAGTGGCACGATGCGGATAAAGGCGTCATAGCCGATCTCCGCATTCGGCGGTGGCGGCATGGGAATCCCGACCCCCGATATGAGCAAGGCCAGGAGAACCCCAAGCACCACGCCCAGCGTAGCGCCTACCACGCCCAGCACAAGCGACTCCACAACGATCAGGGAAACGATGGTCTTGCTGCGATTGCCCAGAGCACGCATGGTTCCAAACTCCCAGCCCCGCTCGAGAAGGCTCATGTTGAGGGTGTTGATCACACTCAGGCACACCATCAACATGACCATTGCTTGCAGAAAACCAAACTGCTGCTGATAGATGTCGACGGTCTTCTGATAGAAGTCGTTCAGTGTCCGCCAGTCGAGGATGCGCAGGTCGTCGGCCAGCTGGGGCCGTACACGCCCGATGAATGCGTCGGTAGCGTCAGTGGAATGGAGAGACACCACCAACTTTCCGACGCCCTTGGTCAGCAGAAGATCCTGCGCGGCCCCGAGGGAAATCCGCACGGATCGGGCATCAAAATCCTTGGAAAAACTCTGAAAAACCCCCACCACCTCGATGTCCAAGGTATTGGTAGCCCCATCAAGGGTACTCACCACCAGCGTCGCCTGATCTCCTGGAGCAAGGTGCATGGCTGCGGCCACCCCCTCTCCGAGCATGGCACCAAAACGGTCGGAGTCTTTCAGCATTCGCCCCGCAAGTACCCGCAGATGCGTGCCAAGCGCCAGTTCCCGATCGGGCTCGACACCCTCGGCAATAATGGCGTAATCCGTCTTGCCGTTATTCAAAAGACCCGAGAAGGTAATCCGGGCCATCACATCCTTTACCTCCGGATCCGCCATCAGCTTCTTGCGCAAGACGTCAGGATCCTTCAAAAGATAGCGCTCGGGAGAGCGCGAGCCGGCACCGAAGATGGCCTCCTGCCCGACTTGGGCATGCCCGCTCTGAGAGTGGATGAGCGCCTCCGCCAACTGGACAAAAATGTCCCGGACAAACCCACCGGAGACGATCAGGCCACACACGCCGAAGACGATGGCCCCTAGCGTGATCGCCGTCCGGATGCGATTGCGAAGGAGGTTTCTGAGACCAAGATTGAGTAAGTGCTTCATATACCTTGCCCCGTCATTGCAGCGCCCGCAAGGACTCCACTATCTCCATCCGTGAGGCCTTCCAGGCCGGGTAGAAACTGGCCAGCGCAGTGGTTGCCATGGCAGTCATGCAGGCCGAGATCACCGTTCCGGGGGTCAGCAGAATACCCGCACGATACCCCCATGTCATTCCCGGACCAGGCGGCATCGGAATGCCGATCTGACTGATGAGCAGGGCAAGCAAGCTCCCAACAAACACACCAATGATCGTCCCCACGATCCCCAGCACCACACCTTCCGCGATGAACAACAGCAGGATGTCCTTGCGGCGCGCACCGATAGCCATCATGGTGCCGATCTCGCCGATCCGTTGGATCACCGACATGGTCATGGTGTTCGAGATGGCCAGCACGATAATGACCGCGATGATCAGGTAAATGACCCCCACCTGTTTCGCGAACAGTGACGCTGTCTTGTTATAGAAGTCCGCCAGCTGGGTCCAGGGCACCACGTCATACTGGGTCTCGCCGAGATTGGCCTTCATCCACTCGAGCGTCTGCGGGGTTCGTGCCGTGTCGTCGAGAAGGACGATCCTCAGGTGCTCGCCATCGACACGCATGAGCTGGCGGGCCAGGCTGATGGGAATCCTTAGCGCAATATCGTCGTAGGCCTTGGTGATGGACTCGAAAACCCCCACAGTCTTCGCTTCGACTGCATTGATCCGCCCTCCTTTGGTATTGGCGACCAACACCAGGGTTCCACCCAGACGCAAGCCCAGGTTGTCGGCCAGCCCGCGCCCGACCACCACCGTATTGTTCTCGCCGGGCTGAAGATTGCGCCCCTCCGGAAACCGGAGCGCCGACGACAATTCCGCCTCCAGACCAGGATCGACCCCCTCACCGATGAAGGAAAGGGTTGTTTCCCCCGAACTCGCAAGGCCGGCGATGAGCAGGCGCGGAGCCACGGCAACCACACCGGGCCCTTCAAGCAGTTTCTTGGTGTCCTGCTCCCGGTTGGGAAGTACGTAGGAGAGCGGGTCCGAGCGCCCCAACTCGAGAAAACGGGGCTTCATGACCTGGATGTGCCCCAACTGGGAGTGAATGGTGTTCTCGCGCCCGAAACGGAGGTTCCAGTCGATGAAGCCGGCCGCCAGCATCATGGCGGTCACACCCAGTGCCACCGCCGTCAGAGCAGCCTTGCTGCGGTTGGCCTGGCGGATGACATTGAACGCGGCCGTGCGGAGAGTCAGGATGCCGTGCAATTGAGGTACCCAGTCGGGCTATATTGGATTGAACGGTGCCCTGGGAAAGAAATGATCTTGAAGCTTGTGAAGAAATCCTGATCAGCGATTCGAGTTCGCCCCGCAGCGCGCAGCCCTACAGGGCAGGCGGCTAGCATCACGGGAACGAAATCGGGCCGAGCGGTAGATCTATTCACAAGCTCCCGGACCACCCGGGCACTTGCGCGACATACTTTAATGGTCTGCGAATCCTTTGGCTATAAAAAAAGGGCCACTCTTGCGAGTGACCCTTTTTTGCCGAGACCCTTGCGGATCTCAGGCTACCGACTTAAGCCTTGCGGCGACGGGCGGCGAAGAGGCCGGCGAAGCCAAGACCCACCAGAGCCAGGGAAGCGGGCTCAGGAACGGTCGGGCGGATGGAACCGTCCAGCTCGGTCTGACGAACAGCAACCGGGTTGCCGGCGCCATCAACGAAGGCCAGCAGCTGGTTGGCGGCGGGGATCGGGGGATCCACGTTGGTGTCCAGGGAGAACTTGGTGCCATCGCCAGCGGACACGTAGTTGCCATTGACGTCCTGGACGTACAGGAAGCCGGCTTCAGCGGAATCCACTTCCAGGAACAGGTTCAGGTTGGCAGCCTGAAGGAGGGAGCTCACCAGATGGCCGGAAACGACGGTACGGTCATTGGCGTTGTTCAGGAAATCATTGAAGTACAGCTCCCAGGTACCACCGGTGTAGACCGGGCCGGTCGCGTTGCTCAGCATGCCGTCAAACTTGTAACGGACTTCCAGCTGCCAGCTCAGGCCAAAACCCTCGCTGTCGGTACCGGGGATGGTCGGGGGAACCAGCGGGCTCAGCGCATCAATGTTCACTTGGGCAAGGCTGGGGGTGACCAGATTGACCGTGGTGGAGCCGTCCATGGCGGTGCCACTACGGGGGATACCGAGATTGGTGAAATCGCTGGCCAGGTTGGTGTCGTAGAAGGCGCCTTCCACGGAGCCGTCGCTCAGGTCGTAGACCGAGGTGGCGAACAGCTGGGTGAAGCCGAACTGGGTGAAGGTGCCAGTGGTGGTGTTGGCATCGTTGGCGGTCAGCACGGGGAACTCGTAACCGTTGCTGCCAACATTGATGTACATCGACGGGGCCGCGACGGCTGCGGTGGCGGTCATCGCCAGAACGCTTGCAGCGGCAAGAAGTTTCATTTTCATGAGTGGATCTCCGGAATTAGAGGCGGCAATAACGCGCAGGAAACATAGAGCAGATTCTGTGCCACATTTTTAAATAGCTGGCCCGCCATTCCAAGCACTTAATTTAATTGAGAATTTTTTTTGCCCCTGAACGTGGCCTGCCGCCCTGCGACACGCTCTGTAAAGAATTTCGACACAATTGCATCGCAGAGAGCCTGCCCTTCGGCCCAGATTGGGTCTTCAAACTACCTTTCAGCAAGCCAGCGAACCGACCCTCCGCCACGAACGCAAGGGCAGAGCCCTGGGGCCGTCAAGCAGCCCCCAACGCAACAGCAAGGCTTGCCTGCAGGGCAAAATGCCGGATCGCATCCCCAGCGCCCCTGATCAATGGGTTTCCCGACTCAGGCGACATAGAGGACGCCGATCCGGCGGGTTGAAGTCCCGATGGGAACGACTGCGCACCCGGCACAGGTCTCAACCCGACGCAGCCGCCCGGCGCCAGGTTGCGCCCGGCAATCCAGTACGCCGGGACTGCAGTGTGGACGCTGCGAGCCATCTCCGCGTGCCCCCTTTCCCGAATACCCTGTTCAAGCAACGCGTCAATCAGGGCGACGGAAAGGGTGAGCTCGACAAACGGATCAACGCAAAGCACAACGGATCACCCGGGGAAACCGTGCTGCCCCCGTGATGGGGATGACTGAAAACCGCTACTGGGCAAGCGTCAGCACCCTGGTGGTCATCGGCGCGTCCATGAGGATGACCGTTGCCAGTACCAAGCCGATGCCCTGTCTCGTCACAATCAATGTCTGCAGAGACTCGACCATACGGCCGAAAGGCGGCATTTCCCGCCCAGGGGTTTAGGGATCCAGCCGGCCAGATCAAGAAGGTTTCCGTTGGAGATCATGGAGACTGGGTAACGAAAGCGCGCCATGATCACTTTAAGTCAGCGTAAACGGCAACGCCGGCCCTGGGGCCGGCGTCAGTACACACGCAGTAATCAAACCAGGGTCAGGAGAGTTTGCCGTGGCAGTGCTTGTACTTCTTGCCGGAACCGCAGGGGCAGGGATCGTTCCTCCCCGCCCGCGGTGCCACGTTGACGGCCGGCTGAGGGGTTTCGCGATCAGGATTGGCCGTCGCCAACGCCTCGTCGTAATCGGCGTGGTGATACTGGACGTTCTCCAGGCCGGCGGGCGCCTCGACCTCTTCCAGCTGCGCTTCGGAACGGATCTGGACAGTCATCAGCAGGCGGGTCACTTCGGTACGCACGAGCTGGAGCAGGCTCTCGAAGAGTTCGAACGCTTCGCGCTTGTACTCCTGCTTGGGGTTCTTCTGGGCGTATCCGCGCAAATGGATGCCCTGACGCAGATGATCCAGGGCCGACAGGTGCTCCCGCCAGTGGGTATCCAGGCTCTGCAGCATCACATTGCGTTCGAACCCATGCCAGGCATTGGCATCAACCAGGGCGACCTTGTCGGCATAGGCTTGCGCGCCCGCCTCGATCACTCGCTGGAGGATGTCATCGTCCGTCAGCCCCGGATCGGCCTTGACCCATTCGCCAACGGGGATCTTCAACTGGTACTCGGACTCGAGGGCCAGTTCAAGGGCAGGAATGTCCCACTGCTCCTCGACGGAATCGACCGGCACGTAGATGCGGAACAGGTCGTGAAGCACGCCTTCCCGCATGGCGGTGACCGTCTCGGAGATGTCCGTGCTTTCCAGCAGTTCGTTGCGCTGCTGGTAGATGACCTTGCGCTGGTCATTGGAGACATCGTCATACTCAAGGAGCTGCTTGCGGATGTCGAAGTTGCGCTGTTCGACCTTGCGCTGGGCAGTCTCAAGGGAGCGGGTCACCATGCCTGCCTCGATGGCCTCGCCTTCGGGCATCTTCAGGCGAACCATGATGGCGTTGAGACGCTCACCGGCAAAGATCTTCATCAGCGGATCTTCGAGTGACAGGTAGAAGCGGCTTTCACCCGGATCGCCCTGACGGCCGGAGCGGCCCCGTAGCTGGTTGTCGATGCGGCGCGACTCGTGACGCTCGGTGCCGATGATCTTCAGGCCGCCGGCCTGGAGGACCTTCTCATGGCGCAGCTTCCATTCTTCACGCAGGGTGGCAATACGCGCATCCCTGTCCGCCTCGGAGAGGGCCTCATCCTCACGGATGAGGGACACGGGCTTCTCCACGTTGCCCCCGAGCACGATATCGGTGCCACGGCCGGCCATGTTGGTGGCGATGGTGATCACCCCGGGGCGCCCCGCCTCCGCAACGATCTCGGCCTCACGGGCATGCTGCTTGGCGTTGAGCACATTGTGCGGCAGCTTGGCGCGGGTCAGGAGGTCCGACAGCAATTCGGAATTCTCAATGGAGGTTGTTCCGACCAGCACCGGCTGGCCGCGCTCCACGCAATCCTTGATGTCGGCAATGATCGCGTCGTGCTTCTCCTTCATGGTGCGGTACACCTTGTCGTTCTGGTCCTTGCGGATCATCGGACGGGTGGTGGGCACGACCACGGTCTCAAGGCCGTAGATCTGATGGAATTCGTAGGCTTCGGTATCGGCCGTTCCGGTCATGCCGGCCAACTTGCCGTACATGCGGAAATAGTTCTGGAAGGTGATGGAGGCGAGGGTCTGGTTCTCGGCCTGAATCTTCACGCCCTCCTTGGCCTCGACCGCCTGGTGCAGCCCCTCGGACCAGCGGCGCCCGGCCATCAGGCGGCCGGTGAACTCATCAACGATCACCACTTCGCCGTTCTGGACCACGTAGTGCTGATCCTTGTGATACAGGGCGTGGGCGCGCAACGCGGCGTAGAGGTGGTGGATCAGGAGGATGTTGCCGGGATCGTAAAGGCTCGACCCCTCCGGCAGCATGCCCAGACGGGCCAGAATTTCCTCGGCGTGCTCGTGGCCCTGCTCGGTGAGCAGCACCGAATGGGCCTTGAGATCGACAGTGTAATCGCCCGGTGTGGTGATGTTCTCGCCCTCACCCTCCTGGCGGGTGAGCAGGGCCGGGACGGCGTTCATGCGCAAGTACAGCTCGGTATGGTCCTCGGCCTGGCCCGAGATGATCAGCGGCGTACGGGCCTCGTCGATCAGGATGGAGTCCACCTCATCGACGATGGCGTAATTGAGGCCGCGCTGCACCCGCTCGCCCAACTCATACACCATGTTGTCGCGCAGGTAGTCGAAACCGAACTCGTTGTTGGTGCCGTAGGTGATGTCCGCCGCGTAGGCAGCCTTCTTGGCATCATGGGGCATCTGCGACAGGTTGCAGCCAACGCTCAGCCCGAGAAAACGGTAGATGCGCCCCATCCAGTCGGAGTCACGGCTGGCCAGGTAGTCATTGACGGTGATGACATGTACGCCCTTGCCGGTAAGTGCATTCAGGTAGACCGGCAGGGTGGCGGTCAGGGTCTTGCCCTCACCGGTACGCATTTCGGCAATCTTGCCCGCATGCAGAACCATGCCGCCGACCATCTGCATGTCGAAATGGCGCATCCCGTGCACCCGCTTGCCCGCTTCGCGGACGACGGCAAAAGCCTCGGGCAGCAGGGTTTCGAGACTCTCGCCATTGGCGATGCGCCCGCGGAACTCATCTGTCTTGCCGCGCAGCTCCTCATCGGACAAGGCCTGTATCTTCGGCTCAAAGGCGTTGATGGCACGCACCGTCTGGGAATACTGGCGAATCAGCCGGTCGTTGCGGCTACCGAAAATTTTCTTGAGAAGGCCTGCGATCATTTGATTTCGAAGGGGAAACGCGGCAAAACGCGGATTCTATCATGGCACCCGGACGCGACCGTGACGGACCACCGGGCGCCAGTGATACTTGTCCGCCCCGGACTATCCCCCTACGATGGGGGCGTTTTCGTGTTTTCCAAGCCCCGATGAGCGCCAGTTCGATCGACAACTTCCTGGGAAGCGGCGACACCCTCGCCCGCCTGCAGGCCCATGCCGGCCGCCTGCTGCGCCTGCAGCAGCAGTTGGGCGAGCTTCTGCCGGATTACCTGGCGGACGCCTGCCGGGTCGCGAATCTGAAGGGTGAAGATCTGGTCATTCACGTGGAAAGCGCGGGGCTGGCGGTCAAACTGCGCCAGGCCGTACCCAGCCTGCTGGCGGACTTTGCCCGGGCAGGGGTGATTCTCCGGGACATCAAGGTCAAGGTTGCCGTCGGCGAATACCGGCCCGCGCCGCCGCCTCCGCCCCATCGGCACGTGAGCGACTCGACGCGCTCCGGCCTGGATCACCTGGCGGCCAGCCTGCCGGCAGACTCCCCGCTGACCATGGCCCTCAAGCGCTTCGTAAAGCGGGCCGGCTAGACGAAGGGCACGAAGACGCGCTCAACGATGAGCAGCGCAAAAAACACCAACGCAACGATGATGGCATAGCGGAACAAGCGCCACCCCAGCGCCAGATAGCGACGGTCCCGGGTAAACACAAAGGCGAGAAGCAAACCACCTATGCCGATCGCCACAAGTACCGCAACGAGGCGCAGGATCAGCACGCGCGCAGACTCACGCCGCCGCCAGTGCAAACAGCCGGGCCACGGCAGGCGGGGTACTGGCCTCTTCCTCGAAGGTCACGATATCCCAGGCTGTCTTGTCCTCAAGGAGCACTCTCAGGATCTGGTTGTTGAGCGCGTGACCCGACTTGTAGGCGCTGTACGAGGCCAGCAGCGAGTGCCCCGCCAAATAGAGATCGCCGATGGCATCGAGCACCTTGTGCTTCACGAATTCGTCGGCGTAACGCAGGCCATCGGCGTTGAGCACCCGGTACTCGTCCATCACGATGGCGTTGTCCAGGCTGCCGCCCAGGCCAAGCCCGTTGGCCCGCATGAACTCCACGTCCTGCATGAAGCCGAAGGTGCGCGCCCGCGCCACTTCGCGCACATAGGAATGCTCGGCAAAGTCCACCACCACCGAGGTACCGGTGCTGTCGATGGCCGGGTGGTTGAAGAGGATGGAGAAGCTGAGCTTGAAGCCATCGTAAGGCTCGAGGCGCACCCATTTGTCACCCTCCACGTACTCGACGGGCTTGAGCACGCGCAGGAAGCGCTTGGGGGCCTTCTGCTCCTCGATACCCGCCGACTGGATCAGGAATACAAAGGGACCTGCGCTGCCGTCGAGGATGGGAATCTCGGCGGCGTCCACATCGATGTGGGCGTTGTCGACTCCAAGGCCGGCGAGAGCCGACATCAGGTGCTCGACAGTATTGACTTTGGCCCCCTCGCGCTGCAGCCCGGAACACATGCGGGTATCACAGACGGCATAGGGGTCGGCGGGCAGGTCGACAACCGGATCGAGATCGACCCGATGAAAGACGATGCCGGTATCGGGTGCGGCGGGCCTAAGGGTCAGCGTCACCTTGGCGCCACTATGGAGCCCGACCCCCGTGGCGGTGACGACGGTTTTGAGGGTGCGCTGCTTCAGCATGATCCGGATCCGCGTTCAAGTCCTTGAATCTTAACACAGACAGGCTGCTGCGCCGCAACACGGCATGACACCCAGGCAGGGCCAAAGAAAAACGCGCAGCGGTTGGAGGCGACCTCCCGCTGCGCGTCTGACTGAGCCACCAGAGCGGCCCGAAGTGCTCAGTCCGCCTGCTTGCGCAGGAAGGCCGGAATATCCAGGGTGGACATGCCGTTGGCGCTCATGGCCTCGACCGTGGTGCGGGAAGTGCGGCGAATCACTGCCGGCAGCTCCAGATTGCCATAGTCGATTTCCATGCCGATATTGTCGGTACCGGTACGCACCATTTCGATCTTGCGCGGCATGGCGGCAGCGCGCACGGCACCAAGGCCGGTTGCCACCACGGTGACGCGGATGCGGTCTTCCATGCTCTCGTCGAACACAGTACCGTACTTGACGAAGGCCTCCGACGCGGCGAAGGCCTGGACCGTCTTCACGGCATCACGCACTTCGGACATTTTCAGGTTGCGGCTGGCGGTGATGTTGATCAATACGCAACGGGCGCCGGACAGCTCGGTACCTTCCAGGAGGGGCGAAACAGCAGCCTGCTCGGCGGCGATGCGGGCACGGTCGAGACCGGACGCCTGGGCAGACCCCATCATCGCGCGGCCCATCTCGGCCATCGCGGTGCGCACGTCCTGGAAGTCCACATTGACCAGACCGGGGACGTTGATGATTTCGGCAATACCGCCCACTGCACTGGTCAGCACATTGTCGGCAGAACGGAAGCAATCCTCGAAGCCGGCATCATCGCCATAGACTTCGAGCAGCTTGTCGTTGAGCACGACGATCAGGGAGTCCACCTGCTTGGAGAGCTCTTCCACACCGCCTTCGGCCACACGGATGCGGTTCTCGAAATCGAAGGGCTTGGTCACCACCGCAACGGTCAGGATGCCCATTTCCTTGGCGATCTCGGCCACCACCGGCGCCGCACCGGTACCCGTACCACCGCCCATGCCGGCCGTGATGAAACACATGTGGGCACCTTCGAGGGCCGCGGCGATCGCATCGCGGGACTCCTGGGCCGCAGCGCGGCCGGCTTCCGGCTTGGAGCCGGCACCCAGACCGGTCTTGCCGAGCTGGACCTTGGTCTGGGCCAGACAGCGGGACAGCGCCTGGGCATCGGTGTTGGCGATGACGAAATCCACCCCCTGCACACCTTCGCGGATCATGTGATCGACGGCGTTGCCACCCGCGCCACCCACACCAATCACCTTGATGTTGGTGCCACCGCTCGCCTTTTCAACAATTTCAAACATTTACCTCGCCTCCAAGAGAAACTGCGCTATTTGCCCGGTGCGCAAATGGACCTATATATAGTATTAACTGTCAATTCTATAACTAAATAGAGGGTCAATGCACACAAATATTCAATTCAATACGCCCCTTTCAAAGGGCTGTATCCGCCATTAGAAGTTGCGCTCGAACCAGGAGCGCATTCTCGAAAAAACCTGCCCGACATTCCGTGTCTGGCGAGCCTGAATGCCTCGCCTTTTCTGTGCTGCCCCTTCCATGACCAACCCCATCGCGTTGGCGTAGCGCGGCTCGCAGACCACGTCCGCAAGGGCTCCGTCGTACTTCGGGTAGCCGATGCGCACCGGCATGTGGAACACCTCTTCGCCCAGCTCGACCATGCCCTGCATCACGGCAGCGCCGCCGGCCAGCACGATGCCCGAGGACAACAGCTCCTCGTAACCGGACCGACGCAGCTCGGCCTGGACCAGTTCATACAACTCGCACACCCGGGGTTCGATCACATCGGCCAGGGCCTGCCGGGACAGTTTGCGGGGGGGACGATCACCGACGCCCGGAACCTCGATCATTTCCGACGCGTCAGCCAGGGTGTGCATGGCCACCCCATGGCGGATCTTGATTTCCTCGGCCTCGGCCGTCGGGGTCCGCAAGGCCATGGCAATGTCGTTGGTAACCTGATCGCCGGCGATCGGAATCACCGCGGTGTGGCGGATGGCGCCCTGGGTGAATACCGCCAGATCGGTGGTGCCGCCGCCGATGTCCACCAGACAGACGCCCAGCTCCTTCTCATCCTCGGAGAGCGTCGCGTAGCTTGAAGCCAGCGGCTGCAAAACCAGATCCAGCACTTCGAGCCCGCAGCGACGCACGCACTTGACGATGTTCTGGGCAGCCGAAACGGCACCGGTGACGATGTGCACCTTCACCTCCAGGCGAACACCGCTCATTCCGATGGGCTCGCGCACCCCATCCTGACCGTCGATGATGAACTCCTGGGTCAGGATGTGCAGGATCTGCTGGTCAGCCGGCAGAGGCATCGCCCGGGCGGTCTCGATGACCCGCTCCACATCAACGGGCGAGACCTCCTTGTCCTTGATCGCCACCATACCGTTCGAGTTGAAACTGCGGATATGGCTACCGGCGATGCCGGTATAGACGTCGCGGATCTTGCAATCGGCCATCAACTCCACTTCCTGGATGACCCGGGAAATGGCATCGACAGTGGCCTCGATGTTCACCACCACACCCTTCTTGAGGCCCGAGGAAGGCTGGGTGCCCAGACCGATCACATCCATGCGGCCGTCCGGCTTGAGCTCGGCCACCACGCAGGTGATCTTCGAGGTGCCGATGTCGAGTCCGACGATCAGTTCCTTGTACTCTTTGCTCATCACTTACCTTTGCTTTCTTGCTTGCCCGTCGGCGCAGCCGATGCGATCGGCCGGAGGGCAAAACCACTGGGGTAGCGGAGGTCCACCACCGCCACATTCATGTTCAGCTGGGCCTTGGCCCGGGGAAAATGGCGCACGAAACGGGACAGCCGCTCATCGATGGGTGCCTTGGCCTGATCGTGGCCAAGTTCGATGGTCAGACCATCCTCCATCTTCAGTTGCCAGGCCTCGCGGGCCGACAGGGACACACCGACCAGTTGCTTGCCGAGGGGGCCGAGCTTGCGTGTGAAATCCTCAAACTTGGCGAGCAAGACCCCGGAAGATCCCTCCGGACCGCTGAAAACAGGCATCCGTGCGTTGCTGGCGGCCGAGAAGACTTCGCCGTAGCGATTGACCAGGCGCATGTCGCCGGTCTCGCCGACACGCCAGTAGGCAGAGGCCACGTGCTCCTCGAGGCGCACCTCAACCCCCCCTGGCCAGCGCCGACGCACATCGGCGCGACGCACCCAGGGCAATTTCTCGAAGGCGCCGCGCACGTCGTCCAGATCAACGGTAAAGAAATTGCCGCGCAGGGACGAGCGCGCCGCGTACTCAAGCTGGGCATGCGTCACCTGGGCCAGCGGCGTGGTCACCACCACCTCCCGCAGGGGATAGACCGGCAGATGGGAGATCGCCGCCACGGCGGCGTAGCCCAAGCCGGCAGCACCAAACACCAGCAGCACGTCGGATATCAGGTTGAGAAGCTGGGGGCGGTCCCACAGTCCGTTGCCGCCAACGTCCCGCGCCGGCCGTGCCGGGCGCGCACGCTTCCCGCCCGCGGCCTTGCCGCTGGCCTCGGGAGGCACGTTGGAGGTGGGCCGCATGTCAGCCAAGGCGGGCTCCGGCGAGGATTTCCAGGCACAGGGCCTCGAAGGACAGGCCCGCCACCCGCGCAGACATGGGCACCAGCGAGTGGTTGGTCATGCCCGGCGCGGTGTTGATTTCGAGCAGGGTGAAGCTGCCGTCATCCCGCAGGATCAGGTCGGCGCGGCCCCAGCCCCGGCAGCCCAGCACCTTGGCGCAGCGCACGACAGCGGCCTGGATTTCCTTCTCCTGGGCCTCCGGCAAGCCACTGGGGCAGAAGTACTGGGTGTCGTCGGTGAAGTACTTGTTCTGGTAGTCGTAGTTGCCGCCCGGTGCAACGATGCGCACCAACGGCAATGCCCGATCCCCCAGGAAGGGGGCGGTGAGCTCCCGACCGCTGACGAACTCCTCGGCCAGCACCATGGAATCGTATCGGGACGCCAACTCCCAGGCGCCCTTCAACTGGCCAGCCTCGGTGACCTTGGTGGCCCCCATGCTGGAGCCCTCATGCACGGGCTTGACGAAAATCGGCAGGCCGAGATCGGCCACCACGGCATCCCAGTCCGTATTCGCATCCAGGATCGCAAAGCGCGGCGTAGGCAGGCCGGACGAGAGCCACACCAGCTTGGTGCGCCACTTGTCCATGCCGATGGCCGACGCCATCACACCACTGCCCGTATAGGGAATCCCCATCAGTTCGAGCGCCCCCTGCACCGTGCCATCCTCGCCACCCCGGCCATGCAGGGCAATGAAGGCCCGCTCGTAGCCCTGCTCCTTGAGGATGTGCAGGTCGGTTTCCGCCGGGTCGAAGGCGTGGGCATCCACACCAGCGCCCTGCAGGGCCGCCAGTACGGCACGCCCCGACATCAGGGAGATCTCGCGCTCGGCGGAGGTGCCGCCCAGCAATACCGCCACTTTTCCGAATTGACTGCTCACGTCCTCAGACCTCGCCACTCACCAGTTTGCCCGGCACGCCGCCGATACTGCCGGCACCCATGGTGATCACCACGTCGCCATCCTGAGCCGAAGACAGGATCGCCTCCGGCATGTCCTCGATGTTCTCCACGAAAATCGGCTCGATCTTGCCCGCCACCCGCAGGGCGCGCGCCAAGGAGCGGCCGTCGGCCGCGACAATGGGCGCCTCCCCGGCCGCGTACACCTCGCCCAGCAGCAGGGCATCGACGGTGGAGAGCACCTTCACGAAGTCCTCAAAACAGTCCCGTGTCCGCGTGAACCGATGGGGTTGGAAGGCCAGCACCAGGCGCTTGTCGGGAAAGGCCCCGCGCGCTGCCGCAATGGTTGCTGCCATTTCAACCGGGTGATGGCCGTAGTCATCGACGATGGTGGCCGTACCGCCGTTCGGCAGGGTCAGTTCGCCATAGCGCTGGAAGCGCCGGCCAACACCCTTGAACTCGGCGAGGGCCTTGATGATGGCGTCGTCGGAGACACCC
>WBZV01000881.1_pt1 | contig 15495 bp, 8 predicted proteins | sample 5204221 | NCBI WGS metagenome assembly WBZV01 (sample SAMN12344360, study PRJNA552823) | activated sludge metagenome | biome: Activated sludge suspended growth; feature: Nitrification reactor; material: Wastewater; isolation source: activated sludge from nitrification reactor of wastewater treatment...
AGTTTTGATGGCGATAATCTGCCAGTTTCTGCGATGCCTGTGGATGGTACCTACCCCACCGGAACCACCCAATGGGAAAAGCGCAATCTTGCGCTTGAGATCCCGGTTTGGGAGGAAAGTCTGTGCATTCAGTGCGGCAAATGTGTCATGGTCTGCCCGCATGCGGTCATTCGCCATAAAGTTTATGATGAAAAAGCCCTGGCCGGCGCGCCTGAGACCTTCAAGCATACCGCTTCCAAGTTCAAGGAGTTCTCGAGCGGGTTTGCCTACACGGTTCAGGTGGCACCCGAAGATTGCACAGGATGTACGCTGTGTGTGGAAGTCTGCCCCGTGAAAGATAAGAGCCAGGTCGGCCGCAAGGCGATCAATATGGCTCCGCAGCCTCCTTTGAGAGAAGCTGAAACCAAAAACTGGGATTTCTTTATGAATATTCCAGATATGGACAAGAGACTGTTCAACCCCGGCACCATCAAGAATTCACAGTTGCTGCGCCCCTTGTTCGAATTCAGTGGAGCCTGCGCGGGATGCGGTGAGACCCCGTATGTAAAACTGGTCTCGCAGTTGTTCGGCGACCGCTCAGTGATCGCAAATGCAACCGGCTGTTCCTCCATTTATGGCGGAAACCTCCCCACCACCCCGTGGGCCAAGAATGCCGAAGGACGTGGACCTGCCTGGTCGAATTCATTGTTTGAAGACAATGCCGAATTTGGTTTAGGCATGCGTTTGACCATTGACAAGCAAACCGAATATGCGCGAGAGTTACTCAAATCTTTTGAGCAGACTCTAAGCACTGAATTGGTTGAAGCGATTTTAAACGCAGATCAGTCAGATGAAACAGGGATTGGCGCACAACGTGAACGAGTAGTTGAATTGAAGGATAAACTCTCGAAATCCAGCGATACACGTGCCAAGGATCTAATCAGTTTGGCAGATAACCTCGTCAAGAAATCCGTTTGGATCATCGGCGGCGACGGCTGGGCCTACGATATCGGTTATGGCGGTCTGGACCACGCTCTGGCCAGCGGACGTAACATCAATATCCTCGTCCTCGATACCGAAGTGTATTCCAACACCGGCGGGCAGATGTCGAAATCGACGCCTACCGCCGCTACGGCCAAGTTCGCCGCTGCCGGCAAGCGCGTGGGCAAAAAAGACCTCGCCATGCAGGCTATTTCCTATGGGAATGTGTATGTGGCGCGGATCGCTTTTGGCGCCAACCCCCAGCAAACCCTGCTGGCCATGCGCGAAGCGGAAGCCTACGACGGCCCTTCGCTCCTCCTTGCCTACAGCCATTGCATCGCCCACGGATTCGATATGAAAGACGGCCTCAACCAGCAAAACAATGCCGTAGAAAGCGGGTACTGGCCTCTGCTGCGCTACAACCCTGCGCTGCGCAAGAAGAACCGGAACCCGTTTGTGCTCGATTCCCCAAGGCCTACGATGCCCCTGAAAGACTATGCCTACCAGGAAATGCGCTATAAAGTCCTTGCACATACCAACCCGGTAGAAGCTGAAGAACTGATGAAACTGGCACAGGAACTCGTGAACCTGCGCTGGAAAACCTACGAGGAATTGGCGACAAAACAAGCGTCGGACTTTACGCCGGTAGCATAAAAGTTGCGAAGTTGCGAAGTTGCGAAGTTGCGAATGGGGACGTGCAAGAATCATTGTAAATTATTTAAATTATTGACAATTAATAAATTAAAGAATTTTTACATTTATGAACAGTCCCCGTACATAATTGTAAAACGTACTTATTTACTTCGCAACCCCGCAACCCCGCAACCCCGTAACCCCGTAACCCCGTTACCCCGTTACCTTGTAACATTATTATAATTCTAAAGAAACAATAAAACATGGACCTAAGAACCCGTTATTTAGGCTTGGACCTGCGTTCCCCGTTGGTCGTCTCCGCGTGTACGCTTTCAGAGGAGATCGACAATATACTCCGGATGGAAGATGCGGGGGCGGGGGCAGTAGTTTTATTCTCCTTGTTTGAGGAGCAGATCCGCCTGGAAGAAAAACATATGGAAAATGTTTTAGCTTCTACCTCCAATATGTTCGCCGAAGCGCTGGACTTTTTTCCTCAATTGGACGACTACCACGTGGGCACAAGTCAGTATCTGGAGCATCTGCGTATGGCGAAAGAGCGCACAGGCATTCCGATCATCGCCAGTCTGAACGGCACGACCCCGGAAGGGTGGATCAACTACGCCCGCGACCTCGAACAAGCGGGCGCGGATGCGTTGGAGGTCAATATCTTCTATATCCCGGCAGACATTCGCCTCAGCGCTTCAGAGGTGGAGAACCGCTATCTGGATATCATCCGTGCGGTGCGGAAAACGGTTAAAATCCCTATCTCCGTTAAATTGAATCCATACTTCAGCGCCATGGGCAATATGGCGGCCCGTATGGAAGAAGCGGGGGCTGATGGATTGGCGCTTTTTAACCGGTTTTACCAGCCGGATTTCGACATCGACCGGCTCCATGTGCTCTCCGACCTGCAATACAGCGTTGCCAATGAGATCCGTCTTCCGTTGCTTTGGATCGCTGTCCTGTACGGGCGGGTACCTGTTTCGCTGGCTGCCACAACGGGCGTCCAGGGTGCGCCGGAAGTCATTAAATACCTTCTGGCCGGCGCCGATGTGGCGATGACTGCTTCAGCGCTCTATAAATTCGGTATCCCTTACCTATCCAAAATGCAGGACGAATTGGAAGACTGGATGCAGCGAATGGGATTCCAATCAGTAGACGCTTTCAAAGGTGCCATGAGTCAGCGCAACGTTTCCGACCCCACCGCCTATGAACGGGCCAACTATATCCGCATTTTGGAAAAGGAAAAAAGACACTGACGATAGAGACATGTTAGGCGTAAGGCGAGAGGCGTAAGGCGAGAGGCCCTACGCCTCTTGTCTTGCGCCTGGCCGAATCTCCGCTATTCCTTTCAATATAGTTGACAAAAATCACCGGGCGTTCAAGCCAAAATGCTCAACTTGGTTGCTACCAAAGGTTGAGCTTGTTTTGTTTTACCTCCTTTGGGCATCGGAAAACCTAACCAAACCAAAACCATGTCCCGCAACCTAAGCGCCTTATCCGGCCGTAAAGGCCTGGAGGATAATCTGTTTGAGCAACTGGGAAAAGCTTCAGAACCTTCCGGCGCTCCAGACCCCGAAGCCCTCCGCCAGCTTGCAGAGGTCTTTCTGATGGGGCCCGCCAACCTTTACGGCGCCGCCAGCTTTTACGATCTCACCCGCCAGGAAAATCGGGGCAAAGAAATCCATATTTGTAACGGCGCCGCCTGCATGGTCTCCGGAACCCAGATCCCGCTCCGCAAGGAACTGGAAGATGTTTTTCGCCCGGATAAAATCGGCGAACTCGCCTGCCTGGGGAGGTGCCATGAGAACGGAGCCTTTCTTTACCGCAACCGCACTTTCTCGGGGCTTCCTGCCGGGGCCGCCAAACGAGTCCTTCAAGAGGATTTTTCCGATCCGGGAGGGCACTTTGCTATTGGGCATTACGGCAGCCCTTTGCTTACGGCGCCTGCTCTCCGTCTTTCCGATTACCGGGAAATGCTGGATGGCATGTTTCGGCGCCCGCCGGAAGAAATCCTCCGGGAGATTCAGCAATCCGGCCTCCGGGGAAGGGGCGGAGCGGGATTTCCTCTGGGAATCAAACTGGAAGCCTGCCGAAAAGTGCCCGGAACGCATAAGTTCATCGTCTGCAACGCCGACGAAGGCGATCCTGGTTCGTATTCCGACCGATACCTGCTAGAGCAACGCCCGCTCGCGGTGCTAATGGGGATGCTCATTGCCGGCTATGCCGCCGGCGCAGAAACCGGCGTGATCTACCTCAGGGCAGAATACCCGGAAGCCGCCGGTATCCTGGGCGATGCTATAAATGCAATTGCTGATGCGGGGCTAAGCGGAAACAACCTGTTGGGAAGCGGCTTCGCCTACCGCTTCAAACTCATCCGCGGGCAGGGCGCTTATGTGTGCGGAGAAGAAACTGCACTGCTCGCCTCCATCGAAGGCCAAAGGCCGGAAGTGCGGGTCAGGCCTCCATTCCCGGTAGAGTCAGGGCTTTTTGGGTTCCCTACCCTGGTCAGCAATGTAGAAACCCTGGCCAACCTGCCATTTATTCAGCACCATGGAGACGCCGCATTTGCTAAAATAGGAACCGCGAAATCTTCAGGAACCAAACTACTTTCAATTAGCAGTTGGTTCAACCGGCCGGGAGTCTATGAGGTACCCATGGGGACGCCGTTACGGGTCGTTACAGAGGATTTGGCCGGCGGTTACCGCACCCCGGTAAAAGCCTTACATGTCGGAGGTCCCTTGGGCGGAATCGTGCCCATGCACAAAGTGGCCGATCTGCGGTGCGACTTTGAGTCTTTCGCCGAAAACGGATTCCTGTTTGGTCATGCTTCCATAGTCGCCATTCCAGAATCTTTACCTATGATCGAATACCTGGAGCACCTGCTGGCGTTTGCCGCACACGAAAGCTGCGGAAAATGCTTTCCCTGCCGCATTGGCACGGTACGTGGCAAAGAGCTGGTACAAAAAGCCCAAACGGAAGGCTGTCCAATCGATCCTATCCTGTTTGCCGACCTGCTCGACACCCTGGAAAAAGGCTCGCTTTGCGCCCTGGGTGGGGGCATACCGCTACCGGTGCGCAACCTGCTGACCTATTTCGGGGAAGAACTCCGGCCTTATTTTTCTTAATCCAGACCAGACAACCCGGATAGTTATGGAAAAAACGGCATTTATCAACGATACAGCCTACCCGATCCAGGCGGGAGAAAGCATCCTCACTTTTGTTCAGCGCCATCTGGGCCCTCAGTCGATTCCCACTTTATGCGACGCGCCGAACCTGGAGCCCTTCGGCGCCTGCCGCCTTTGTAGCGTAGAGGTTGCCCGGCCCGGCGCTGCCAACCCCAAAACGGTTGGCTCCTGCCACACCCCGGTAGCGGAAGGCATGCGGATCTTTCCGGATAGCCCGGCGATCCGGAAATTGCGGCGCAACATCCTCGAATTGGTGATCAGCGACCATCCCATGGAATGCGGGACCTGCGAGGCCGACGGAAGTTGCGAACTCCAGAAAGTCGTCCTTCAGGTAGGTATGGACCCCGTGCGATATCCGGCCGGGAAAAATCACCGCGACACCCCCAAAGACACCAGCCACCCCTACGTGATATCCGACCTGTCGAAATGTATCCAATGCTACCGCTGCATACGCGCCTGCGATGAGGTGCAGGGGCAATTCGTGCTCAGCATGGCAGGGCGGGGCTTCGATAACCAAGTGATTAAAGGATTGAACACGTCGTTTACCGACTCTGGCTGCGTTTCTTGCGGCGCCTGCGTTCAATCTTGCCCAACTTCAGCCATTTCCGACGTTTACCGGAGGGGCGCCGCATTGGCAACGGAGACCGTCCGTACAGTGTGTACCTATTGCGGCGTCGGCTGCAACCTGGAGGTAGCGAAAAAGGGCAACACCATTCTGCGGATCACCGCACCTTACGATGCCGAAGTAAACCATGGGCATACCTGCCTGAAAGGGCGCTATGCCTTCCGGTTTTACAACCACCCAGACCGGCTTAAAACGCCGCTGATCCGGCGCAATGGGGTTCTGGAACCTGTTTCCTGGGAAGCGGCTTATGATTTTATTGCCGAAAAACTCCAGGCGATCAAGCGGCAAAACGGCCCCGACGCCATTGCCGGTATTTCCTCTGCCCGCTGCACCAATGAGGAAAACTACCTGATGCAAAAATTCATCCGGGCGGTAATCGGCACCAACAACATCGACGGGTGCGCCCGGGTATGCCATGCGCCTACCGCCCTGGGGATGCAACGCACCTTTGGGACCGGAGCGGCAACCAATTCCATCGACGAACTCAAGGACACCGCCTGCATCCTGCTTATTGGCGCCAACCCTACCGCTGCGCACCCGGTAACCGGCGCTAAAATCAAACAACAGGCGATGAAAGGGAAGACCCTCATCGTCATTGACCCCCGAAAAACCGAGCTGGCCCGCTATGCCCATTACCACTTGCAGCTCCGGCCCGGAACAAACGTGGCGCTACTCAATCTCATGCTTTATTATATTTTAAGCGAAGGCTGGGAAGACCGGAGCTTCATCGAAAAGCGCACAGAGGGGTTTTCGGATTTCCGGGATCATATCCTGGCTTTGGACCCCAGTGCATTGGAGGCCGTATGCGGAGTGCCCAGGGCCCTGGTCCGGGAGGCTGCCCTGGCTTATGCCAAGGCGCCAAATGCAATGTCATTCCATGGCCTGGGCGTTACGGAACACTCCCAAGGCACCCTTGCCGTTATGCTGATCGCCGATTTGGCCATGGTCACAGGTAATATCGGCCGGCGCGGGGTTGGCGTCAATCCCCTGCGGGGACAAAACAACGTCCAGGGCGCTGCCGATATGGGTGTGCAGCCCAACCTCGGCCCGGGATATCTCGACCTGGGCAACCCGGAGATCCGCCTCCAGTTTGAGCAAGTATATGGGACCACCCTTCCTTCAAAACCCGGTCTAAAGATTCCGGAGATGCTGGACGCCGCCCTCGAAGGAAAGCTCAAAGCGCTCTGGATAATGGGTGAAGACGTAGTGCAGACTGAGCCCAACACCCAAAAGGTGCGCGCCGCCCTGCAATCACTCGACCTGTTCATCCTCCAGGAATTATTTCTTTCCGATACCGCCAGCTATGCGCACGTAATTCTGCCTGCATCGTCCTTCTTTGAAAAGTCCGGAACGTTCACCAATGGCGAACGCAGGGTACAGCGGGTAAATCAGGTGATCGATCCGCTTCCGGGCTCCAAGCCCGACGGCCAGATCATCGTGGAAATGATGAATCACATGGGATACCCTCAGCCCGGCTATAATCCGGCACAGCTTTTGGAGGAAATCGCTCAGGTAACGCCTTTTTTTAAAGGTATCCGATGGGAACGATTGGGAAAGAACGGCCTCCAATGGCCTGTTTCTGAAGACGGAACCGGCACCAAAATACTTCACACCGAATCCTTTAAACTGGGAAACGGAAAGCTGATTGCCGCCGATTTCCAAGAAAGCAGGGAACTGCTGAATCACGCCGGTCAATATCCCCTCATACTTACCACCAACCGCCAGTTGGAACACTATAATAGCGGCTCCATGACCCGCCGAACCAATGACGCGCTGATATTGGGGGAAGACGTGCTCCTAATCCATCCGGAAGATGCGGAAAAACGCGGCATCGCCGATGGGCAAACCGTCCGGCTTTCTTCTGCCAGAGGCGAAATTAATATCCGGGCATCCTTGACCAACCAGGTGAAGCCGGGCGTCGTGAGCGCCACCTTTCACTTCCCCGAGATCGCTCTCAACGACATCACCGGCCCTGAACACGATTCCGAAGCCAAATGCCCGGAGTATAAGGTGGTCGCGGTGGAGGTTGAGGGGGTGGGGCGTTGAGGGGGTGGATGGGTAAACGTCCGGACAAATATCGGGGAAACGGGATGGAATTTGGTTATGAAAACAGCCGGTAATTCCCTAGATTTATAAAGGGAAAAGTCAGGTTTTTTCATTCAATATTAAATAGATGAGAACGTCCCGTTTGGTGGTTCTTTTGTCCTTTCTTCTGGTTGGAACCCAAATGATGGGGCAATCTGGTTTCATTACGAATATTTCCCACAGGTCGGGTATTTCGCTCGACGGGAAATGGCATTACATCGTTGATCCCTACGAAACGGGATATTACAACTACCGGAGGCAACCTTACGATCAACTGGAGCAGCTCAACCGGGAGGCGTACTTTGCCGATGCCGTCCAGAAATCCAAAATGGACCGCATTGAATACAACTTCGCTCAAACCCCGACGCTCCAGGTACCGGGAAGCTGGGGGATGCAAGTCCAGCAACTTTTTTGGTATGAAGGCACGATTTGGTATCAGCGGAAACTACACTACAACAAACCGGATGGCAAGCGCTTATTTTTGCATTTTGAAGCGGTCAATTACGAATGCCACGTTTATGTAAACGGTAAAAAAGCCGGAACGCATAAGGGCGGCTTCACGCCGTTCGATTTTGAGGTGACCCAGCTACTTCAAAACGGAGAAAACAGCATCGTGGTGAAAGTGGACAATACCCGCCGGTTGGATGGGGCGCCGACCGTGAATACCGACTGGTGGAATCACGGCGGTATTACCCGAAGCGTCCATTTGCTGGAGATGCCTCAAACGTTCATCCGAAGCTACAAACTGCAACTTGGCGCCCGGTCATTTTCCACTATCCGCGGGGCGGTCCAATTGGATGGACCTGTTGCGCCAGACCTCCGCGTCCGGGTCCAAATCCCCGAACTCCGCATTGACCAAACCTACGCCCCCGATCGGGAAGGCAACCTTTCTTTTGAGATTCAGCCGAAAAACCTTTCCCTTTGGTCTCCTCAAAACCCCAAATTGTATCAGGTACTGTTGAGTACGGAGATGGAAACCGTAGCGGACCAAATCGGTTTCCGCACTATTGAGACCAAGGGAGCCGACCTGCTGCTGAATGGAAAAAAGATCTTTCTCCGCGGCATTTCCATGCACGAGGAAAATCCGGTTTCCGGTACCCGGATCGCTTCTGAGTCCGAAGCCCGCATGATGCTGGCCTGGACAAAAGAGCTGAATGCCAATTTTGTTCGTCTGGCGCACTATCCGCACAACGAATATATGGCCCGCCTGGCCGATCAGATGGGTCTTTTATTATGGGAGGAAATTCCGGTGTATTGGACCATTCAATGGGAAAACACCCAAACGCGCGCCTTAGCGCAACAACAGCTAACGGAAATGATCACCCGTGATCAAAACCGGGCATCGGTGATCATCTGGTCTGTGGCGAACGAAACGCCGGTTACAGAAGCCCGAAACCGGTTTTTGAAATCCCTGGTGGATTCCGCGAGGATACTCGACCCTACCCGGCTTATTTCAGCGGCGCTCGAAGTGCACGGTGGCGGCCCCATGCATAAGGTCATCGACGATCCCTTCGGCGAATGGACAGACATCGTCAGCTTCAATCAGTACCATGGCTGGTACGGCGGCGACATCAATGATTTCCCAAAGATCAGATGGGAAGTCAAGTATCCCAAACCGGTGATCGTCAGCGAATGGGGCGGCGGCGCCCTGTATGGCCTCCGCGGGGATTCCTTAACCCTTTGGACAGAAGACTATCAGGCGCATCTGTATAAAAAGACCCTGGAGGGAATCGCCAATATTCCGGGACTAACAGGATTCAGCCCCTGGATTTTAGCCGACTTCCGTTCTCCAAGAAGACCTCTGACGCATATTCAGGATATGTGGAACCGCAAAGGATTAATTGGCGAAGGAGGCCACAAAAAGCTGGCCTTTGGAGTATTGCAGCGCTATTACCAAAACCTGAAGGCAGATGAACCGGATTAAACGCTCGTCTGGAGACGAGCCGATAATGGTTCAAGTCTGGAGACTTGAACCAGCATTTTTTTTCACCCAACCACCAACCACCAACCACCAACCACCCAACTACTTAACCACCTTATCACTTATCCACTTATTCACTTAACCACTTAACCACCTAACCACTCACCCTTTGCTCCTAAGAAGATTGCTATCTTAGCCTTTAAACCAAAAACTACTATCATGTCTCCAAATTTGGAAATTTTGCGCTACCCGGTAGGAAAATTCATTATGCCTGTAGAATTTTCGCCCGAGCAATTAGACCATTGGATTGCTGATATCGACCACTTCCCCAGCGCCGTCCGGCACGGAATAGAAGGGCTCTCGGATCATCAAATTGATATCCCCTACCGGGAGGGTGGCTGGTCTATCCGGCAGCTGGTCCATCATCTTGCAGATAGCCACATGAACGCTTTTTTGCGCACGCGGTGGGTCTTGACAGAGGATATGCCTACTATCAAACCGTACGATCAGGATGCCTGGTCAAACCTGGTGGACAACAAAACAGCTCCCATGGAATGGTCTTTGCTGATCCTGGAGGGGGTTCACAAGCGTTGGGCTTCGCTCCTGCGCAGGGTTGAGGACTGGAGCCTTTTTTACATCCACCCGGAATACAACCACCGGTACCGCCTGGACCAGATGCTGGCGCTTTACCATTGGCATGGCAACCACCATCTGGGGCAAATAACCGGTTTGCGCGAGCACATGGGGTGGTAAAGAGTTTTACCATTCCACCATGATTCCCAAGCTGGGGATAGCTGCTCCGGTGGCGTCGTTGATGGTTTTCAGGGCATAGCGCTGCTGGCTGACCGGCGCTTGCGGATTGATGACAATGGGCCCTCCGATCGGTTTGTTGTTTTCGTCCAAAGGCCGGTCGAGTACGAGCTGGTCGTTTCCGACGGCGTTTCCGGTTACGTTTTCCACGTCAAAGTAAAGGTTAAGACTCCATTTGTTGAAAAACCAGCGCTTGTCGACGCGCAGGTCGATGGTACTGGCGGCTTCCCGGCGTTCGGTGTTCAGCTGGTTGTAGTCCAGAACGCCGCGGTAGTTGACGTCCCAGTTGATCGCCAGGGAGGACGCATCCGAGAAAGGCGTAAACGGCAATCCCGACTGAAAACGCCAGTTAATCCCTACCTCCCAATTGCGTTTGAATTGTTTGCCCATGGTGAGGCTTAGGATATGCCGGGAATCCCAGGCGGAGGGTACAAAAGCTCCTTCTTTATCCTGAAATTCGCTCCAGCCCAGGGTATACGCTGCAATGCCGTAAAAACCCTTATAAAGACGCTGTTGAAACAAAAACTCCAGCCCGTAGCTGCGTCCATCCGAGAGCGGAATAGCCGGTTCGTTGCCAATGACCCCGAAATCGCCTCCCCGGTTGGCAAGAGCTATGCTGTCGCGCAGGAGGAAGGGGTAATCATTCCATCTTTTGTAATATGCTTCGACGGTGAAGCGGGAATTGGCAGCGGTATTGTACTCCAAGCCGGCCACTAGCTGGGTATTTTGGAGATAATCGATGCCATTCTTTTTATTTGCCAGTTCGCCGCCCTCCCTGTACCCCAGCAAGGTGTACGGAGGCAGTTGATAATAAATCCCTGTATTGAGATTGAACGAAAGCCGCTCTGAGATACTGTACGCCAGGGAAAAGCGGGGGGAGAATTGTTCCAGCAGATTCCCCATTTCAGAAGAATACGTATTGGCATCGCTGCGAACGCCCAGAGACAACACCAGGCGGTCGTTGAGCAACTGCCTGCTGGCCTGGGCAAAAAATCCATATTTGCTGAAGTCGATCTCCGATTCGAAATCAATGGTTTGCGGGCCAATAAAAGTAAAAATCCGGTTAAACGTGGAGGTATTATACTTGACAAACTCATAATTCACCCCGTAGTTCAGCTTGGTTTTCCCCGAACGGATGGTGCGTTCGGCACGGAACTTATTTTCGATTTCCTGGGACGTATAGTCGAGGATCAGATTACCGGGATCGCTTTTGTCGTTGTCCCGGTATTTGTAGGATTCATTGTTCAGCATATTCCGGCTGAGGACGAAGGTCCAGAATCCTTTCTGATCGAAGTGCTTCCAAACCAAACCGTTAGTATAGTTCCACTGGGGCGCTTCCGGAAGTTGGTCGAGAATAAACTGCTGTTCTTCTGTTTCGTTGGCTTCGAGGTTGAGTTCAAATTGGTCGATGGCGCCCAATCCGATGAAAGTGATCTCGTTACGGGGATTTATCCGGTACTTGACTTTAGCCTGAAAGTCGTTGTAAACAGGCAGGAACGGCAGACCGATCGCTTTGAACAAAAACTGCAGATAGGAGCGGCGGGCGGAAAACAGGAAGGTCGTTTTATCCCCGATTGGCCCTTCCATCGTCAATCCCAGATCTGTGGCGCCCACCATAAACGTGCCGCCTACGCGGTCGTCGCGGCCGTCCCGCTGGCGGAGGTTCATTACCGAACTAAGGGCATTGCCCCGGTTAGCGGGAAAAGCGCCGCTTAAGAAATCCACCTCGTTAATGAAATTCACGTTAATCAGCCCTACCGGGCCTCCCGAAGCGCCCTGGGTGACGAAGTGGTTGATGTTAGGCACTTCGACATCGTCAAGGAAAAAACGGTTTTCATTGGGCGCTCCTCCCCGGATGATCAAATCATTGCGGAACGAGGTGGGCGTTACCACGCCGGGAAGTGATTGCAATACTTTCGAAATATCGCGGTTGGCGCCGGGGTTTCGCTGGATCTCGGCTACGCCGATGGTACGCAAGGACACCGGGCTTTCTTCCGTCTTTTTAAATGCGGAGGCCTGGATCACTACTTCCGACAATTGCTCGGCGGTCTCTTCCATTTGGACGTCGACGATTGCCGGCTTGGCATTGGAAACCTGAATTTCAAAAACAACGACTTCATCAAACCCGACGAAACTGACTGCCAGATCATATAACCCTGGCATCAAGCCGGTAATCTCATATTTCCCTTCTTCATCGGTAGTGACGCCTTTACCGGTCTTTTTTTCCAACACATTGGCAAAGGCGATGGGGTCATTGGTTAACTTGCTGGTCACTCTTCCCCGAATGATGCCGTTTTGGGCAAACAACGAAAAGCCCAAAAGAAACCCAGCCAAAAGCAGCGTAAAGCGTTTATTATTTACAGTCATTGATTTGTTTTTGACGGATGTAATACAAAAATCAATGGAAATGGTTGTCGAATCGGAAGGAGATTTATTCTGGCCGGGTTTTAAACAAAAAGGGCCTGTCTCAAAAGACGGTTTTTGCCCGAGGCAGCAAAAAAATATTTTCTTTTTTCAATTTCAATAAAAAACTGCAGAGCAGTTTTTTATTGAAATTGAAAAAAGAAAATAAAATTTCATGCCGGAGGCAAAGAGTGGTCTTTTGAGACAAGCTCTTTTTCCCGAAAGTGTATCTGCCTGTTATCCCCGTTAATTCTTCGGTTTCAATTCAAACTCTACGCGGCGGTTTTTCTCCCTCCCTGCAGCGGTGAGGTTATCGGCAACCGGTTGGGATTCGCCGTAGCCTCTCGAGGTCATTCGGGAAGCCGGAACACCTTTAGAGACGAGGTAATCCAGACAAGCTTTGGCCCGGTTTTCGGACAACGTTTGATTGGCCGTATCGCTGCCCTGACTGTCTGTATGGCCGCTGATGGCGAGTGCAAAATCAGGATAACGGACCATGATATCGGCGATCTTGTCGAGAACGGCATAAGAGGAGGTGCGGATAGTTGCTTTAGCGGTTTCAAACTGAACTGCTTTGATGGCGAGGTCCAGGACCTCTTTATCCTCTTTTTTCAGTTCGGGACAACCGTTGTTGGAGATCAGGCCCGGTGTGTTGGGACAGCGGTCCTGGGCGTCGACCACCCCGTCGCCATCGCTATCCGGGCAACCTTTGGTGGACGCGCCACCGGCCTGGTCCGGGCAGGCATCGTCGCGATCGATGATCCCGTCGCGGTCGCGGTCTGGGCAACCCTTTGTAGTCGCCGGTCCCGGCTGATTGGGACAAGCGTCATCGGCATCCGTCACGCCATCGCCATCAGCATCCGGACAACCGGCCAAAGCGGGCGTTCCTTTTTGATCCGGACAACGGTCGTCTTTATTGGCAATACCATCGCCGTCGGTGTCCGGGCAACCTTTCAGCGTACCGGCCTCGGTCGGGCAGGCATCGTCGGCATCCGCCACCCCATCGCTGTCCGTGTCCGGGCAACCAGAAAGCGCAGCCAGACCCGGTACATCCGGGCAGCGGTCGCGGCTGTCTTCAACGCCATCCTTATCCCGATCCTGCACAGTGGGCATGACTGGCGCCGGTTCTGGCTTCTCCTCTCCACCAAAGAACACTTTCAATCCTAAACCTGCCTGGATATTGTCGCGAATCTCGGCATCCTGTAAAGAAAGCCGGTATTCGATCTTTGGCGCAAAATAGGTGTTGCGGGCAATTTTAAAATCCAGCCCGGCGCCAATAGGAAAGGAAGCGTTCAAAAACTCCACTTTTTCAAAATTCAGACCCGCTCCCGCGAAAAGGTAGGGACTGACGAACGCTTCCGGCCGGAAGTGCTTCAACTGCACCAGAAGGTCAAGGCCCATGTATATTCCGTCATCCACCTGGCCATTTTGATCCAGGGGGTAGTTCACCTTAGCCAGTTTAAGTGGAAAAGCCAGATTAAAGGCCTTGTTAAGCACATGGGTGTACTCCAGTTCCGCTCCACTGGTGAAATCGCCAGATTTGAGCTTGTTCGTAATAGGGTACTGGTAATTGGGCTGGAGGTAGCGGACGGCAAATCCGCCGGTTTGGGCCTGGGCGGAAACCAGACACAACATGAAAAAGAAAACCCAAAGGGAGGAAGTAAACATTTTTCTCATGAGATAAAGTTTGTTTGGTGAAGGATAGGTTGTCGCAGATCGACAATTTACTAAAATTTCAATATTAAAAAAATAGTAAAACCAAGATTTACAGACAATTAATCCACCTCTTTAAAAGCCTGTGCTGTCTGATCGAGACGCAATCATGTTGTTTAGGTCACTTCACCTGACGCAAGGCGGATTGGCAAATTCCCAAATTGGGTAATGCGTCAGTATATTTTCCGGATTCCTTCTTTCTTCCACGGGTTTCGTTTTAACTTTAGCCTATGCGCGTACTCGTTTGTTCGGACAGTTTCAAGGAAGCCCTTTCCTCGCAGGAGGTCTGCCAAGCAATCGCTGAGGGCGTTAAATTGGCTCTCCCGGAAGCGGACCTTTCTTTATTTCCTATGACAGATGGGGGAGAAGGCCTGACGTCTATTTTGCAATACCACCTCGGTGCAAAGACCATCGAGGCAACGGTAAGCGATCCGCTGGGGCGGCCCATAAAGGCGGCATATATCTGGATAGCGGCGGAGAGAACGGCTTTTATCGAAATGGCCCAGGCGGCAGGGCTGGCGTTGCTGTCCATCGCAGAACGAGATCCTTTGCATACATCTACCTTTGGCGTAGGAGAATTGATCGTCCATGCGCTGGACCGCGGCGCCAGGAAAATCTTTATCGGATTAGGGGGCAGCGCAACAAATGACGCCGGCATGGGTATGGCCGCAGCGTTGGGCTTTGCCTTTTTCGACGGGTCCGGAAATCCCCTCCCTCCTTGCGGCCAATCCCTTTTGAGCGTTGCGCGGGTATCGGAAAAAGCGCACCATCCCCGGCTTCGCGATTGCCGGTTTGCCGGACTTTGCGACGTCGGCAATCCGCTTTTTGGACCCGAAGGCGCTGCTGTAGTTTATGGGCCGCAAAAAGGGGCTAACGAAGCTTCCGTTATTTTGCTCGACCAGGGATTGCAGCATATCGCTCCGATTTTGGAAGACCTCCGTTCTATCATGTACGATCCCCGCATGGACGATACGCCGCTTGCCCAAATCCCCGGCGCCGGGGCTGCCGGAGGCATGGGCGCCGGGGTTCTTGCCTTTCTCAACGGCGTTCTCCGTCCAGGGATTGAGGCGATGATAGACGTCACCGGGCTGGAAAAACGCGTCCAAGCCGCTGACCTGATCCTGACAGGAGAAGGACGGCTCGACCGCCAAACCCTC
>WBZV01000882.1_pt1 | contig 15484 bp, 19 predicted proteins | sample 5204221 | NCBI WGS metagenome assembly WBZV01 (sample SAMN12344360, study PRJNA552823) | activated sludge metagenome | biome: Activated sludge suspended growth; feature: Nitrification reactor; material: Wastewater; isolation source: activated sludge from nitrification reactor of wastewater...
CTTGGGCATGTCGGTGGGCAGGCCGATCGGGATGCCGGCGAGCTTGGGCGTGTGGTGGTACGGATGGCCGGGATCCTGGAAGCCCGGCTCGGTGCAGCTGATGCAGGCATAGCCGCCGCGCGTGCACGAACCCTCGCCGTTCCACAGCCGCGTATTGCAGTCGGCATGCGCCTGGGTGCCCTTGCAGCCCAGGTGTTCCATCAGGCAGCCGAGGTCGGAGGGCTTCTCGGCGCTGGCCTTGAATTCGTAGAACTCGTTGCGCGTGCAGCCGTGGTGCACCAGCTGGTCGGCATAGAAGCGCGGGCGCTGCAGCGGGTCGAGGTCTTCGGCGTGCAGCATGCCGGCGGCCAGCGCCATCAGCGTGTCGACCACCCAGCCGGGGTGCGTGGGGCAGCCGGCCACGTTGATCACCGGCAGCCCGCCGCGCGCCACGAAGCCGGCGCCGAGCAGGCCGCCGGGGCGGTCACCGTCGTACTGCAGGCCGCAGGCTTCGGTGACGTTCGGCCCGGTGGCGGTGATGCCGCCCCAGGCCGCGCAGGAGCCCACCGCCACCACGTGCGTGGCCACCGCGGCGAGCTCGCGCACCCAGCCGATCATCGGCACGCCGGTGCCGGCCAGCAGGTGGAAGCGGCCGGTGCCGTTCGGCCCGCGCAAGAGCGCACCCTCGACGCACAGCACGTCGAGGCGCCGGCGGCCGGCGCGGCAGTCGGCCAGCAGCGTGATCAGCTCGCGGCCGCTCTCCATCGAGAGCGAGGGATGCCACAGCATCTCGATGCCGCCGGCCTCGAGCATGGCGGGGAAGTCGGCCGTGTCGGCGCACAGCAGCGACATGCTGCAGCCGCCGCAGCCGCCCGATTGCAGCCACAAGACGTTCATGACTTGTCTTCCAGCCCGAAGCGCTGCAGCTTGGCGCGCAGGCCGACGCGCGAGAGCCCCAGCTCCTGCGCCGCGCGCGTCTTGTTCCAGCGATGGCGCAGCAGCGTCTCGCGCAGCACCATGGCCTCGATGGAATCGAGGCGCTCGGCGAGCGTGCCGCTGGCGGGCAGGGCAGCGTGGCCGTTGAGCTTCTCCGCGTGTGCACCGGCCTGGCCGTGCAGCAGCTTGCGCGAGAAGGCCGCGGCATGCACCAGCGGGCCATCGCTCAACGCCAGCGCACGCGCGATCTCGTTGCGCAGCTCGCGGATGTTGCCCGGCCAGGGGTAGCTCATCAGCACGGCGCGCGCGTCGTCGTCGAAGCGCGCCGGCGGCAACGCCAGCTCGGCCGCCGCGTCGACCAGGATGCGCTCGGCGATGGGCACGATGTCGCCCGGCCGCTCGCGCAGCGGCGGCATCGCCAGCGTGACGCCGGCGATGCGGTAGTAGAGGTCTTCGCGGAAGCGGCCGGCGCGCACGTCGGCCTCCAGGTCGCGGTGCGTGGCGGCGATCACGCGCACGTCCACCGGCACGGCGCGCGTCGAGCCCACCGGGCGCAGCTCGCCTTCCTGCAGCACGCGCAGCAGCTTCACCTGGAAGGCCGGCGAGGTCTCGCCGATCTCGTCGAGGAAGACCGTGCCGCCGTGGGCGCGCTGGAACAGGCCGACGTGGTCGTCCACCGCGCCGGTGAAGGCGCCGCGCTTGTGGCCGAACAGTTCGCTCTCGAGCAGCGTGTCGGGAATCGCCGCGCAGTTCTCCACCACGAAGGGTCCGGCCAGGCGCGGGCTGGCGTAGTGGATGGCGCGCGCCATCAGCTCCTTGCCGGTGCCCGATTCGCCGAGGATGAGCACCGAGAGATCGTGGCGCGCGATGCGCTGCGCCATCTCGCACAGCGCGTCCAGCGGGCTGCCCGGCGCACGCACCAGGCGCGCGAAATCGAAGCTGCTGCGCGCCTGCGCCAGCTTCGCCTGGCCCTTGGCGCGCAGCGTGCCGTGGCCGCTGCGCAGCTCCAGGTCGAGCCGCGCCAGGCCGTGCTGCAGCGTGCGCGCCTCGGCGGCGCTGCGCACCGTCTGCAGCAGGTGGTCGGGCACCCAGGGCTTGAGGATGTACTGCCAGATGCCGGCCTCGTTGATGCCCGCGATGATGTCTTCGCTGTCGGTGTAGCCCGAGATCACGATGCGCACCGCATCCGGCCAGCGCTCGCGCGCCTCGCGCAGGAACTCGACGCCGGTGGTGCCGGGCATGCGCTGGTCGCACAGGATGACGTGCACCTCGCGGCGCGCCATCTGCTCGCGCGCTTCGTCGGCGCCGGTGGCGGTGAGCACCTCGAAGTCTTCCTCCAGCGTGCGCCGCATCGCGTCGAGCGAGCGCACCTCGTCGTCGACGAGAAGCACCGTTGCACTCATGGCCGATGCGTCGCCAGGTGCCGCGGCGTCCAGGCGTGCGGCTTGCGCGTCACGAAGTGGTGGCGCGCCACGTGGTAGCTCGGATCGAAGCCGTAGAAGTTGCGGTGCATGTGCTGCAGTTCCTGCGCGCGGCGCTCGGCGAGCGGGTGGCGCGCCTCGGCCTCGGCGCGCTCGCGCTGCTTGGCCGCGATGCGGTCGGCATGATCGCATGCCGAGGCCAGCGCGGCGGCCTCGGCGGCGGCGCGTTCGCGCAGGCTGGCGGCGTCGTCGCCCCACACCGCATCGACCAGCCCGAGCGCGGCGCACTCGGCCGCCGACATCGGCAGCCGGCCCTGCATCACGCGTTTGGCCACCGCCGCCGCATTCGCCTCGCCCACGCGCCGCGGCAGCGTGTGCGTCCAGTACTCCGAGCCGTACAGGTTGCCCATGTTCTTGTAGTGCGGATTCAGCACCACGCCGGCATGCGACCACACGAAGTCGGCCGCGAAGGCCAGCCAGCAGCCGCCCGCGCCGGCGTTGCCGCGCAGCAGCGCGACGGTGTGGCGGTCGGTCAGGGCCAGCATCTCCAGCACCACGTCGTCGATGGCGTTGATGTTGCGCCAGGAGGCGTCGGCGGCGCTGTCGTTGGCCGTCTGCGCGCTCGCCTCGATGTCGTGCAGGTGGATGCCGTTGCTGAAGAAGTCGGCGCCGCCTTCCAGCACCAGCACGCGGGTGTCGCGCGTGCGCGCCCAGCGCAGCGCATCGCGCAGGCGTTCGCACTGGCGCGTGGACATTGCGCCGTTGTGGAAGTCGAAGGCCAGCCAGCCGACGCGCCGGTTCGGCTCGCCGGTCTCGGCGTAGTGCAACTCGTCCCACTCGGCGCTGCCCTTGTCGCCGGGGCGCATCAGCGGCACCTCGAGCTCGGGCAGGCTCGCCGCCTCGGCCGCGAAGGCGCGCGTGGCGGCGAGCTTGAGGGCAGGCTCGCCGGGCGGCGGCTCAGCGCGCACATGGGCTATCCACACGCCGCCGTCGCGCGTGCGGCGCAGCAGCGCCGGGCCGCGCTTCGCGACGACTGCGCCGGGCTCGCCCTGCGGCGCACGGGCGAGCGTCTCAGCGCTCGCGGCATGCGCATCGTGCAGGCGGCAGGCATGGCCGAACAGCGCATCGGCCACGCCGGGGTGGCCGTCGGCGCTGCGGATCTTGCGCAGCACCGTGGCGCTGTCGTCGTGCAGCCAGTCGATGGCGCGCGCTTCCTTCGCCACCGGGCCCTGCCAGCCGTGTGGCGAGGCCTCGGGTGCTGCACAAGGCCGCCCGCGTGCCACCGCTTCCAGCACCGCTTCCACCGCAGCACGCGTCACCTCCTGGCGATACAGCGCTGCCTTGCTCGCATCGCCGCGCAGCGCGAATGTCCGCCAGGCCCACACCGGCCCGGCATCGAACTCGCCGGTGGCCTGCAGCACGGTCACGCCGCCGTGCGTGTCGCCGCGCAGCACCGCCCAGTCGAGCGCCGCCGGGCCACGATCGCCGGGCGGGCCCGGGTGCACCACGAGGCAGGGCCGCACCGACCACACCGATTCCGGAATGCGCCGCTTGAGAAAGGGCGCGACGATCAGGTCGGGGTCCGCCAGTGCGACGGCTTCTTCGGTGACCGCATCGGCGATGTCGAGCTCCACCGTCACCGCATGGCCGGCCTCGCGCAGCGCGCAGTGCAGGCGCTGCGTCAGGCCGTTGAAGGCGTGGCAGAGCAGCAGGATCTTCATGCCCTCAGCCTCGTGCGATGCGCTGCGCCAGCTGCTCGGCGCCCTTGCGGCCGAGGAAGACCGAGAGCTTGTCGCGCACCACGATCAGGGCGAGCGCGAATTGCTCGGGCGTGGCCGCAGCCCGCAGCGGCGCGGCCACCTCCTCGGCATCCGGGCCGTAATGCGGTACCAGCGCGGCCACGGCGCGCCGCCACGCGGCGGCCATGTCGACGGGCAGCAGATCCTGCGGCGCGGCGGGCGCAGGTGCAGGAGGGGGCGGCGGCGGCGCGGCAGGCCTGGCCGCGGCGGGCGCCGGCGCAGGCCGCAGCTTGGGCGCCGCGCTCGCCACGCGCTCGATCAACCCGGTGCCGACGAAGCGCAGCAGCGTCTCGGCCGGATCGAAGCCGACGCGCGCGGCCAGTTCGCCCACCGTCAACTCGCCGTTGACGAGGATGAGCAGGCCGCGCGTGCGTGCGTCCAGCCCGAGGGCGCGGCTGCGGATCTCGGCGTGGCCCGCCTCGGTCTTGCGGTAGACGTCACGCTGCATGAAGAGGAGCTCCCGCTAGCAGATGCGCGGCAACGGCTCGCCCGAGAGCCAGTCGACCACGCGCCGGCCGCCGAAGGCCGTGGCCATCTGCACGAAACGCTGCGGGTCGTCGGTGACGCTGCCGATGCGCGCCGCCTCGCGCCCGAGCGGGTGCGAACGCAGCGCTTCGAGCGCGCCCTCGGCCACCGCCGCGTCGCAGATCACGATGCACTTGCCCTCGTTGGCGATGTAGAGCGGATCCAGCCCGAGCAGCTCGCAGGCGGCATGCACCTGCGGCTTGATCGGAATCGCGCCTTCGTCGAGCAGCATGCCCACGCCCGACTGCTTCGCGATCTCGTTGAGCGTGGTGGCCAGGCCGCCGCGCGTCGGGTCGCGCAGCGTGCGCACGCTGCCTTCGGGCACGGCGGCGAGCAGGCGCGCCACCAGGGTGTGCAGCGCGGCCGTGTCGGATTCGATGGTGGTCTCGAACTCCAGCGATTCGCGCTTGGAGAGCACCGCCACGCCGTGGTCGCCGATCGTGCCCGAGATCAGCACCGCATCGCCCGGCCGCGCATGGCGGCCGCCGATGCGGCGCTCGGCCGGCACCACGCCGACGCCGGTGGTGGTGATGAACACGCCGTCGCCCTTGCCCTGCTCGACCACCTTGGTGTCGCCGGTCACCACCGGCACGCCGGCCTCGCGCGCCGCCGCGGCCATCGATTCGACGATGCGCTTCAGCTCGGCGAGCGGGAAGCCTTCCTCGAGGATGAAGCTCGCGCTCAGGTAGAGCGGCGCGGCGCCCAGCATGGCCACGTCGTTGAGCGTGCCGTGCACGGCCAGGCAGCCGATGTCGCCGCCGGGGAAGAACAGCGGCGAGATCACGTGGCCGTCGGTGGCCATCACCAGGCGGTGGCCGGCGGGCACCGGCAGCAGCGCAGCGTCGTCGCCCTGGAGCAGGTATTCGTTGTCGAAGGCGGGCGCGAACAGCTCCTCGATCAGCTGCGCCGAGGCGCGGCCGCCCGCGCCGTGGTTCATGTCGACGCGGCCGTTCTTGAAGTCGATCGGGCGGATGTAGTTGGCCTTGGCCATGTTCATGCGGCCACGACGGGAATGTCGCGGAACCGTCCGTAGGTGTAATGCGCCGCGCAGGCGCCTTCGGAAGACACCATGCACGAGCCCATCGGCGTCTCGGGCGTGCACACCGTGCCGAACAGCTTGCAGTCGGTGGGGCGCTTCACGCCGCGCAGGATGGCGCCGCACTCGCACTGCTTGTGGTCGGGCACGCTCTGGTAGACCAGGCCGAAACGCTTCTCGGCATCGAAGCGCTCGTAGGCCGGGCGGATCTTCAGCGCCGAGTAGGGCACCTCGCCGAGGCCGCGCCACTCGAAGCTGGAACGCAGCTCGAAGACCTGCTGCACGATCGCCTGCGCGGCGAGGTTGCCCTCGCGCGTGACCGCGCGGCTGAATTCGTTCTCGACCTCGGCGCGGCCTTCGTTGACCTGGCGCACCAGCATCCAGATCGCTTGCATCACGTCCAGCGGCTCGAAGCCGGCGATCACCACCGGCTTGCGGTACTCCTCGGCGAAATGCTCGTAGGGCTGCGCGCCGATCACGATGCTCACGTGCGCCGGCCCGACGAAGCCGTCGATCGGCACCGTGCCGTACTGGCGCACCTCGGGCGATTCGAGGATGTGCGTGATCGCGCTGGGCGTCAGCACGTGGTTGCACAGCACGCTGAAGTTCGTTATGCCCTCGGCCTGGGCCTGGCGGATCACCAGCGCGGTGGGCGGCGTCGTGGTCTCGAAGCCGATGGCGAGGAACACCACTTCGCGCTCCGCGTGCTCGCGTGCCAGCTTCAAGGCATCGGCGGCCGAATAGACCATGCGGATGTCGGCGCCGCGTGCCTTGGCACGCATCAGGCTGAGCGACTCCGAGGCCGGCACGCGCATCACGTCGCCGTAGGTGCACAGGATCACGCCACGCTCGAGGGCGAGGGCAATCGCCTGGTCGATGCGGCCGATGGGCAGCACGCACACCGGGCATCCGGGCCCGTGGATCATGCGCAGGTTGGCGGGCAGCAACTCGGCGATGCCGTAGCGCGAGATCGCATGCGTGTGGCCGCCGCAGAACTCCATGAAGTGGTAGCGGCGCGCCGGGTCGACCGCGGCGGCGATGCGGTGCGACAAGGCCCGGGCCACCTCGCCGTCGCGGAATTCGTCGATGTATTTCATGCGGCGCGCTCCGCCTTCTCGGCCGCCGTGAGCTCGGCGAACAAGGCCAGCGTTTTCTCCGCCTCCTCGGCGTCGAGCAGGCCGATGGCGTGGCCGACGTGCACGATCACGTAGTCGCCGATGCGCGCTTCGGGCGTCAGCGCGACGGAGACGGTCTTGCGCACGCCGCCGAGCTCGACGACGGCCTGTTCGGCGGTCGACAGCTCGACGATGCGGGCGGGCAGGGCGAGGCACATGATCAGGTTTCCAAGGCAAGGTCGCGCGAAGCGCTGCGGCTGGCGGCGACGCTGCACGCCGCCACCCAGGCCTGGCCGAGCGCGAGGCCGGCGTCGCCGCAGGGCGCGTGGCGTGGTGCGTGCACGGCGAGGCCCTGCGATTGGAGGCGATGGGCGAGGCGTTCGCTCAGCACGCGGTTGAGGAAGCAGCCGCCGCCGAAGACCACCGTGTCGCAGCCGTGCTCGCGTGCGGCGTGCACAGCGGCGTCGGCCAGGCCGTCGGCGAGCGCGTGGTGGAAGCGCAGCGCGGCACGCGCGCGGGCTGCGGCGTCGTCGCGCGGCACCTCGAACATCTCGGCGACGACGGCGCGCAGATCCAGCGTGGGCGCGAAGCTCGCGGCGTGCGCGGCACCGGGCAGTGCCTGCGTGGCGAGCTGCTCGAGCGCGATCGCCGCTTCGGCCTCGAAGGCCTGGCGCACCGAAAGGCCCAGCGCGCCGGCGGCGGCATCGAACCAGCGGCCGGCGCCGCTGCTGAGGGGGCAGTTCAGGCCGCGATCCAGCATGGTCTTGAGGCCACGCGCGGTGGAGGCGCCGACGACCGCGCCGAAGCGTGCCTCGATCTCCTCGCCGCGGCCCAGCGAGTGCAGCACGGCGGCGGCGAGCCGCCAGGGTTCGCGCGCCGCGACGTCGCCGCCGGGCAGCGCGATGGGTTGCAGGTGCGCGACGCGCTCCCAGTGCTGCGCGCGTTCACCGCCATCGACCCACAACACCTCGCCGCCCCAGGCCGTGCCATCGCTGCCGAGGCCGACGCCGTCGAGCGCCAGGCCGATCACCGGCCCTGCGATGCCGGCCTCGGCGATCACCGCGGCGATGTGCGCATGGTGGTGCTGCACGGCTATCACCGGCACGGCCAGGCGCTCGCCCAGCGCCAGCGCGAGGCGCGTGCTGTGGAAGTCGGGGTGCAGGTCGTGCGCGATCGCATCGACGCCGCCTTGCGCGAGCAGCGCTTCGGCCGAGGCGTCGAGCGCGCGGCAGGCCTCGGCCTCGCCGAGATCGCCATGCACGGCCGACCAGGCGAGGCCGTTCGCTTCCAGCCGCGCGGCGCGGTTCTTCAGGAAGGCGCCGCAGGCGAGCACGCGCGCGGGCGCGGCGGCGGGGAGCGTGAAGGATTCGGTCATGCCGTCATGCCAGGGGCGGATGCATCAGCCACTCGACCCAGGCATCCAGGCCCGCGCCGGTCTTGGCCGATACCAGCAGCACCTCGATGCCCGGGTTGACGCGCCGCGCGTATTCGATGCACTTGGGCACGTCGAAATCCAGGTACGGCAGCAGGTCGGTCTTGTTCAGCACCATCAGCTTGGCGGCGGCGAACATGTCGGGGTACTTGAGCGGCTTGTCCTCGCCCTCGGTCACCGAGAGGATGGCGATCTTGGCGGCCTCGCCCAGATCCCACATCGCCGGGCAGACGAGGTTGCCGACGTTCTCGATGAAGAGCAGCGATTCGGCGTGCGAGTGCTCGTGCTGATGATCGTGCGCATGCTCATCGTGCGCGTGCGAATGCGCGTGCAGATGCAACCGCGAGAAGGCCTCGGCCACCATGGGCGCATCGAGGTGGCAGCCCTTGCCGGTGTTGACCTGGATCGCGCTGGCGCCGGTGGCGCGGATGCGGTCGGCATCGTTGCTGGTCTGCTGGTCGCCCTCGATCACCGCCAGCGGCAGCGCGGGGGCGTGGCGCTTCAGGTAGTCGATGGTCGCGCACAGCAGCGTGGTCTTGCCCGAGCCGGGGCTGGAGACGAGGTTGTAGGCCGTCACGCCGTGCGCGGCGAAGTGCGCGCGGTTGGCCGCGGCGATGCGCTTGTTCTCACCGAGCACGTCGGCTTCCAGCTTGATGGCGCGCGCCTGGCTCATGCCGGGCACCGAGACGCGCGCGGCGCCGGCGCCGTAGTGCAGGTCGCCGGTGGCCGCATCGACCGCGACATGGGCCTGCTCGGGGGGGGTGGCGGTGGTATTCGCACAGCCGCAGACGACGCACATGCTTCGTTCTCCTTCAATCGTCGTGCACCAGCAGCTCGAGCACGCGCAGCTCGGTTCCGCCGGTGGCCTGGATCTGGTGGCTGCCGCAGCGCGGGCAGGCATCGGTGCGCGAGCGGATCTCCACGCTCGTGCCGCAGGGCAGGCACCAGGCCGTGCCGGGCGGCTCGTCGATCTCGATCTGCGCGCCGGCCAGGCAGGTGCCGGGCGTGACCGCGTCGAGCGCGAAGCGCAGCGCACGCACCTCGACGCCGGAGAGCGCACCGGCCTCCAGGCGCAGCTGCGAGACGCGCGAAAAATGGTCGCGCGCCGCCGCGTCCTCGACCAGCTTGACGATGCCGCCGGCCAGGCTCAGCTCATGCATGGGCCGGCTCCTCGGCGATGTCGAAGTGGATGCAGGGGTCGAGCGCCGCGGCGGCGAGGCGGGCTTGCGTGGCATCGAGCCGGCGCGAGCGCAGTGCTTCGGCGAGCGCGCCGTGCGGATGGAAATTCCACTCGGTGGGCGCGAGCACGCGGTAGGCCGCGGCGCGCGCGGTGTCGGGCGCCTGCGGGCCGTCTTCGAGGCGCACCCAGTGCACCAGCAGCCCGCGCGACATCTCGGTCCAGGCGATGCCTTCGCCCGGTGCGAGCGTCAGCGCGCCGCAGGCGAGGCTGCCGCCGAGCGAGAGCTGCACCAGATCGGCCAGGCGCGCACCGAGGCGTTGCCACAGGCTGAGGCTCTCGCTGGCATCCACGCTGCGGCCGTGCCGCGTCCATGGCCCGGTTTCGGCGGCGAGGCCTTGCCACAGCGGCTGCTCGGCGAAATCGGGGTCGGCGGCCAGCGAAGCGGCCAGCGCACGCAAGCCGGGCTCGCCGGCCGCGAGCAGCGGCAGCGGCCGGCAGGGCAGGGTGACGGCGCGCGCCGCGCTGCGCACGCCGCGCAGCCACGCGGCCAGCGGGTGATCACGCTGCGCGCTCCATTCGTCCAGCCAGGCTTCGGGCGCGGCCTGCCAGCGCTGCAGCCACTCCTGCGCGGGCAGGCCCAGCACGCGCCGCTCCAGCCAGACGGGCAATGAAGCCGAGGCGCTGCGCAGCAGCGTGGCGGCCTGGCCTTCGGGCCGCGCGGGCAGGCCCTGCAGCGGCGCGTCGCGCAGCCAGCCGGCATCGGGCTGGGCCATGGCGGCGAGCGGCACGCGGCTCGGCAGGTCGAGCGCGAAGCGTTGCAGGTGCTCGCGCGCGGTGGCCAGCGCGACCAGCAGGCGGTCGCTCGCCGCCGCCGGTTCGGCATCGTGCAGGTCGAAGGCTGCCGCCACCGCGCGCCGCGCCGTGCTGCGCTGCGCGGCGGCGCCGAGCGCGAATACCGTGCCGATGAGATCGGGCAGCAGCGCGGCGCGGCGCCCCTCGGTGAGGCGGCGCATCATGGCCTGGCCCACCATCGGGCGCTCGCAGGCGATGGCCGGCTCGCCGCCCAGGCGCAGCGTCAGGTGGCCGGCGAGCAGATCGGCCTCGGCGCTCACCGGCCCGCCTCCGCGCCGCCGTTGCTGCCGCGTGTGCCACGCGCCAGCAGCCAGGCGCGCCGCGCCGGCATGGGCTCCGCGGCGGGCGCTGCCGTCGGCGCTTCCGGCGCGCGTCGCAGTTGCCGCAGCACTTCCTCGGCGGTGGCCAGCGCGGCCGCCTGGTCCTCGAACTGGAACATCGGCGAAAACAGCGAACAGGCCTCGAAGGGGCCGAAGCCCTCTTCGTGCGCGCCGAGAAACTCGAAGCGTTCGTTGCCGACGGCGCGCATGCGGCTGGCACGCACGGCGAGAGGCTCGGCCGATTCCCGCAGCGGCAACCAGACCAGGTTCATGAACCAGGGCGTCACCAGCACGCCCACGGCGCCCGCAGCGTCACCCGCGCCCGCATCGGGCTCGAAGCCCACCGCCGCGACGCGCAGCGCCTCGTGCAGCATGGGCACGCCCTGCATGCGCGTCGCGGCGATGCGCTCGAACAGCGCGACGAGCGCTTGCACGCGCGCATCCAGCGTGGTGGTTTCGGCGGCGATGGCGTTCATCGAGTGAGTGCGGGTGTCAGCGGCGTGCGGCGTCGATGACCATGAACTGGTCGGCGCGACCCTCGCATTGTGGACAGGTCCAGTGCTCGGGCAGGGCATTGAAGGGCGTGCCCGGTGCGATCTGCCACTGCGCATCGCCTTCGGCCGGATCGTAGACGTACCAGCAGATCTTGCACTCCAGCCGCGCCGTGTCGGGCACCCGGGCGCGATCGCCCAGGTAGCTGCCCTCGAAGTAGGAACCGCTCATTCCTTCTCCACCCACTCCAGCACCTCGGCCAGCCGCTCGGCCGAGTCTTCCAGATCCTGCTGCGCCGCGCAGGCGACTTCGGGCACGCTGCCGACTTCGAGCGTGTCGAGGATGATCATGTCCTGCGCGTTGAAGTAGGTCACGCGCCAGGTGCGCGCCAGGTGCGTGTCGACGATGCGGCAGTTGCCGTAGCCGCGCGAGAGGATCACCACGCGCCCTTCGCCCAGGCGGTTCTGCAGCCACAGGCTGTCGTCGCCGGTGAGCGGCAGCAGCGTCAGGTTGAGCACATGCGCTGGTGCGCCCGGCTGCCAGCGCTGCTGCTGGTCGCACAGCTCCTCGTAGATCGAGGGCGCGTTCATCAGGCCGGCCGGCAGCGGGCCGATGGGCTCCGGCGCACCGCCGTCGGCCGCCGCTGCATCGATCACGCCCTGCGGCACCGCGCCGACCTCGAGCGTGTCGCGCACCACCTGGCCGCCGCGCAGGTGCAGCACGCGCCACAGGCCGGCGAATACCGACTCCTGCGCCTGCAGCCCCTCGGGGCCCTGCACCTGGGCGGCCACCTCGCCCTCGCCCAGCACCTGGTTGACGAGGGCGCGGTCGGCCTCGGGCAGCGCGGTGATGTCGATGGGCGCCACCGCCTCGCCGGCCACCTTGCGGCGCAGCGCCGCATGCGCGGCCTGCAGCGCGGCGAGCGCATCGCGGTGCGAGGCGAGCGCCTCGGGCTCGGGCAGCGGCGGCGGCTGGTAGGTGCTCATGTCCTTGGGCATGGCGATGAAGGCGAGCGGCTCGTCGTCGCTCTGGCTGCCGGGGCCGAGCGGGACCAGGGGGATGGGGAAGGGGCGCGGGGTGTTCATCATGCGGGCCTCGTCGTGGTCTCGGTCAATGGCAACTCAATGGCAGTGAGCGTCCGCCCCGGAGGAAGCCGACACCAGCGGAATGCCGATGCCGGGCGCGCGGGTTACGGGCGACTGCAGGGCCTGCGCGACGTCGCGCAGGTAGTCGTCCCAGTCGCGCATGGCCGAGAGCGCGGTGACGTACTGGCCGTCGCGCAGGAACACCAGCGTGGGCCAGCGCTGCACGCCGTAGCGGCGTGCGATGGCCTCCTCGTCCTCGGGGGTGACCACGGCGAGGCCGAAGCGCCCGGCGAAGGCCGCGCGCAGCTCGGGCAGCACGACGGCGACGTCCAGGCCCTCGGGGAAGCGCACCGGGTCGCCGCTGAACAGCATCACCTGGTCGCCCGGCCGGGCGAGGAAGGCATCGAGCGTGGCGAGGGTGAGCGGCGTGGCGCCGTGCTCGGCGATGAGGCGCTCGGTGAGCGGGTGCATCTTCATGCGTCGTCTCCTTGGGAATGCGGGGCGCCCGCCAGCGCGGCGAGCTCGGCGGCGCTCATGGCCGAGGGCAGGGCGAAGCCGGGGTCGGCGGCGGCGCGGTCGACGTCACCGGCGAGGCCCGCTTCGAGCAGGGCCAGCGCGGCGGCGATCTCCTGCGCGCGCTGCGCATCGAGGCGCTCGCGCGCGGCGCCCTGGAAGACCAGCAGCCACTCGCCGCGCGCCACTTCGCCGACCAGGCGCGTGTCGATGGTCTCCACGCCGCCGCGGCCCGATACCAGCGCGTGGCCGCTCCAGGCTTCGAGCACGCTCATGGGTTGTCCGATGCACATGGCTCAGCCCTGCGCACTGGCGAGGAAACGCTCGTCGCCGATGCGGCAGGCGCTGTCCGCGCTGGGCCGGCCCGACTCGTAGGCCGCCAGCGAGAGCACCGGCGCGGTCACTGCCTCGTCGGAGCCCACCGGGGCCTCGCGCCGGCGCGGCGCGGCGCCCCAGGCGGCCAGGCGCTCGACGGCGATCGTGAGGGCACGTTCCAGCGCCGCCTTCACGCAGGGGCGCAGGCTGCCGCCGTAGTCTTCCAGCTGCTCGGGCTGGCAGCCGATCAGCAGCACTTCCTCGGGGTAGCGGCCGGTCAGCTCGGCGAGCATCAGCACTTCCTGGAAGCCGGTCTGGTGCAGGCTCATCTTCTTGGCGCCGAGGAAGCGCGGCACCTGGTCGTTCTCGACCAGCTTGAGCGTGCCCGGCGCCAGGCCGTAGTCGACCGCGTCGAGGATCAGCAGGCGCCGCGCCGCGGTGACCTGCGGGATCAGGTAGAGCCCCTGCGTGCCGCCGTCGATCAGCTGCACGTGGGGCGCGAAATCCCAGCCGGCCTGCAGCGCCTCGACGCAGCGCACGCCGAAGCCTTCGTCGGCCCACAGCACGTTGCCGATGCCCAGCACGACGATGCGCTCGTCCTCGCTGTCACGGCAGGGGTTACAGGCGATGGCGGACGGAGTCTCGCGCATGGGTGTGTCCTCGTTCGGGGGTCAGGCCGCGCGTTGCGCGCGGCGCAGGGCTTTCCAGGCCTGGAAGCCGTCCCACTCGGCCTGCAGGGCGAGCCACTCGCCGGCCGGCAGGCCGAAGGCGAGCGCGCAGCGGATCGCCGTGTCGGGCGACATCGCGCGCTTGGCCTGTACCAGCTCGTTGATGCGCCGGCGCGAGACGCCGAGGCGCCGGGCGGCCTCGGTCTGCGTCATCGCCAGCGGCTTCAGGTAGTGGCGCTCCAGGAAGCGCCCCGGGTGCAGCGGCTCGCGCGAGCGCACGCCCGGCAGCGCGCTGCCGGGCGGGATGGCGGCCAGTGCGCGAGCCGCCATGGCCTTCAGTCTTTGAACGTCCGGTAGCCGGAGATCATGGTCGAGACCATGCTCTGGCGGCCCATGATGTCCTCGCGGATCGCGGCGTAGACGTGCAGCGTCACGAAGATCGTCATGCCCCACAGGCCCAGGTGGTGCCAGGTGTGCACGGTCTGGCTGTTGCCGCCGAACAGCGGGATCACCCAGCTGGTGAAGAGGCGGTGCGACCAGCTGCCCGCCTGCGCGCCTTCGCCATACAGCGCGAAGCCGGTGACGATCATGAACAGCGTCATCGCCAGGAAGCCGAAGAACATCGCCGCGCGCGCCAGCGGGTTGTGGCCGACGTAGCGGCTCGGCCGCGGGATCAGGAAGGCGTACCACTTCATCATGGTGAACACCTCGTGCCAGTAGGCGCGGTTGAACACCGGCAGCGTGAACAGCTCGTGCGCGTGGTGGTTGCCGACGAAGGCCCAGTACACCCGCCCGATCAGCGCGACGGCGAAGACGTAGCCGGCCGCGAAGTGGGCGAAGCGGATGTAGCCCATCAGGTAGTTGGCGCTGGCCTCGCCCGGCATCGACGGCAGCGGCGAGCCGATGAAGTAGCCGGTGACCGCGAGCACGACGATGGCCAGCGCGTTGATCCAGTGCCAGGCGCGCACCGGCGCCTCGTACACGTAGACCGACTTGTAGGCCGCCGCGCGCGCGACCGCGCTCTCGTCGGTGCCGGTGGCGTCGTTGAAGGCCTGGGAGGGAGAGTGCGACATGGCGGGCCTCCCGGCGTTCAGTGCTGCTGGTCCTGGGCGTCGCGGCGCTGCTCCTCGTCACGCCGACGGCGCCGCGCACGCGCGGCCACGAAGGCGTAGCCGGCCGCAGCCAGCGCGAGCAGCGGCAGCACGTGCTCGGCTTCGAGCACGTGCATCGGGCTGTCGGCGGCCGCGAGGCCGTGGCCGGCGTGGGCGAAGGCGCCGGCGGCGGCGCAGGCCAGGCCGAGCGCGGCCAGGAGGCGAACAAGGTGGTGGGTCTTCATGGGCGTGCCTTTCGTCGTTCCGGTTCAGCGCACCGTCACCTGGGCCAGCTTCGCGCCGTCCGGGCTCATCACGTGCGTGCTGCACGCGAGGCAGGGGTCGAAGGAGTGGATGGTGCGCAGGATCTCCAGCGGCTGGTCGGCCTTGGCCAGCGGCGTATTCATCAGGCTGGCCTCGAAGGCGCCGATCTGGCCCTTGGCATCACGCGGGCTGCCGTTCCAGGTGGTCGGCACCACGCACTGGTAGTTCTCGATCTTGCCGTCGCGGATCTTGACCCAGTGGCCGAGCGCGCCGCGCGGCGCCTCGGTGAAGCCGGCGCCCTTGCACTCCTTCGGCCAGGTGGACGGCTCCCATTTCTCGACGTTGGCCGTGGCGGTGTCGCCGGCCTTGATGTTGGCCACCAGCTGGTCGATCGCGGCGAGCTGCTGGTCGCAGCAGTAGAGCGATTCGATCGCGCGCGCGGCCGTGCGGCCGAGCGTGCT
>WBZV01000885.1_pt1 | contig 15461 bp, 9 predicted proteins | sample 5204221 | NCBI WGS metagenome assembly WBZV01 (sample SAMN12344360, study PRJNA552823) | activated sludge metagenome | biome: Activated sludge suspended growth; feature: Nitrification reactor; material: Wastewater; isolation source: activated sludge from nitrification reactor of wastewater treatment...
CCGGAACCCGCCCCCCCGTCTACAACGTTATAGGTGTGATACACTCTGCATGACGGTGACGAACCATGCCCGCGAGAAATAACCGCCCCACTCCCTCGGAGCAACCCTACCCGCCCATCGCCGCGCAACAGACGGTCTACTGGCCGCAGCCGGCCACTCCCCGCCGGCACGGCCGTCGCCTACTGACGGCCCTGCTCGTCCTGGCCCTGTTCGCCCTGGTCGTCGTCGCCGGCGTCGTCGGTGGTGGGCTGACCTTCGCCTACAGCCGCGGGCGCATCCTACCCGGCGTCTCGGCCCTGGGCGTGCCCCTGGGTGGGCAGACGGCCGAACAGGCCGCCGCCGCCCTGGCCGCTCGCTGGGACGCGCAGACGGTCACGCTGACCGATGGCGAACGCCAGTGGACGCTGCGCCCGGACACGCTGGGCATGACCATCGACCCCGCGGCCACGGCCGCCGCCGCCGCGCAAAAAGGCCGCTCCCTGGCCGACCTGCGCGCCTTGCCCGGCCAGGGCCGCGAATGGCTGGCCGTCGCCCCGGTGTGGGCCTATGACCCGGCCGCGGCCGAACAGGCGTTGGCGGCGCTGGCCCCGCAGCTGGCTGTCGCCCCGACCGACGCCGGCATCGCCATCGTCGATGGCCGCGTTGCGGCCGTGCCCGCCGTCGCGGGGCGCGCACTGGACGTGGCCGCAACGCTGGCCGCGCTCAGTGCCGACCCGGCCGGAGCGCTGACCAGCAGGCAACTGGCCCTGACAACCCGGCCCGTGCCCGCAGCCGTCAGCGATGTCGCCGCGGCCGTGGACGCAGCCAATCGCCTGCTGGCCACAACCGTCACCCTGTCGGCCTATGACCCCGTGGGCGACGAGACGTTCACCTGGCCGGTCGAGCCGCGCGTCTGGAGCCAGTGGCTGCGCCTGACCATCGATCCCGCCGCGCCAACGGCCGCGCCGACGCTGGCCGTGGACAAGCAGATCGCCGCCGCCTATCTGGACACGTTGGCGGCGGAGATGGGCGATGGCCGGTATCTCCACGAGGACGAGGCCCCGGAGACCATTCGCGCCGCCCTGCTGGCCGGGCAGCCCGCGGCCGAAGCGCGCGTCTACCACCGCGACAGCCGCCACGTCGTCCAGTCGGGCGAGACGCTGTCGAGTATCGGCTACGGCGCCGGCATCCCTTACCCGTGGATCCAGCAGGCCAACCCCGGCATCGACGCCCTGACCGTGGGCCAGGAGATCGTCATCCCCTCGCCCGACGCGCTACTGCCGCTGCCGGTCGTCGCCGGCAAGCGCATCGTCGTCAGCATGAGCGAGCAGCGTGCGCGGGTCTACGAGAACGGCCAGATCAAGTGGGATTGGCCGGCCAGCACGGGCATCGACAGCAGCCCGACCGCGCCGGGCATCTTCCAGATTCAGTCGCACGAGCCGAACGCCTACGCCGGCAACTGGGATTTGTGGATGCCGTCGTTCATGGGCATCTACCGGCCCGTGCCCACGTCGGACTTCATGAACGGCTTCCACGGCTTCCCGACGCGCGGCAACGCCCAACTGCTGTGGACAGGCGACCTGGGCCACCGCGTCACCTATGGCTGCATCCTGCTCAGTTCGGAAAACGCGCAAGTGCTCTACGATTGGGCTGAAGAGGGCGTGGTCGTGGAGGTGCAGCGCTAATCTCTGGCCCCTGGCTCACCGCCGAATCCAGGGCTTTGACCCCAGCCCCCTGTCCGCTTGCAGCAAGTCGGCCTGCGGGTCGATGAGCAGGCGGCTGGGGCGGCCGTTCCAACTCACGTAGACCTCGGCCCGCACGGCCACGTCGCCGGGATACTGCCGGCCCAGATAGTCGGCGAACTGGGCGATCATGTCGGGCTGCCACGACATTTGCTGCTCTTGCAGCCTGGTCAGATAGTCGCCGGGCCAGACCGTGGTCTCGCGCCCCGTGGCCTTGTCGCGCACGAAGAAGGTGGCATCGCCCGTCTTCTCCACCAGCATGACGCGCCAGGCAAAGCGCCCGCCTTCCTCCGTCCAGTTGACATCGCCCGGATAGAGCCAGTGGCGCAAGGGCAGGAGCGCTTGCAGGACAATCAGGCCGATGAGCAGCGCGCCGCGCCCGGCCGGCCAGGCAACATCGGCCCGGCGCCGTTCCGGCCGGGGCGCGTCCGCCAATGGCGGCAAGCGCCAGTCGAAAAAGACCAGCGTGCCGCCGATCATGATCCACGGAAACAGGCCAATGTTGAACAGCATCGCCGTCAGCGCATGGAAAATGACCACCGCGCCATAGGCGAACGGCCGCGTGCGCGACCAGCACAGCCAGAAAAAGATCGTCAGGTCAAAGAGCATCCCCGCCCAACTCATCACGTAGGCAACCCAGACCCGGTCGAAAAGGGGGCCGATGAGCGGCGTGGTCGTGCGCGCCTGTAACCATATCCGCAGCGGCTGCGCTTCGAGCAGCCAGTCGCGATTCAACTTGGCCAGGCCGGCGTAGAAGTAGACGAAGCCCAGTTGCAGCCGGACGATCCACACCATCCAGGCCGGCACCGTGGCGCGGGGCGTTGTCCACCCGAGACGGCTATCCAGCGAGGCGCGCCCGTTCAGGGGCAGGAACAGCAACAGGAAACTGAGGACGGAGATGAAATAGTAGTGGTTGAGGTACGTGGCCTTATCGAGCAACTCGACGTAGGTGAAGAGCAGGCAGAACGCGCCCATACTGAAACGGTAGGCGAGGCCCAGGGCGATGGCCAAAGCCAGCCCGGCCAGCCCGATGAACACCAACCACAGCCCCCACTCCGGCAGAGGGCGCACCCAGTCGAAACCTGTGTAGGTGAAGTGGAAGCGGGGCAGGACGTACAATTCGCGGATCCAGCCCCGGGCCATGAACCGCACGGCCCCGGCCAGCATCGCCGCACCAAAGACCACGCGCAGCACGACGAGCGGGCCGATGTCCACGGGGCGCGACAACCACGCCGCCGCCGGCCCCAGCGGAGTGCGTCGCGCCGTTGCGAGCGCGGCGCTAGTCGCCATCATTGTCGCTGAAGGTCATCGTCAGGCCCATCTGGCTGATCATGTCTACCTTGATAATGGTCATCAACTCGCGCATCGCCTCGTAGGCGGCTTCTACCTGGGCCGGGTTCGTCACCACCGCCGTCTCCAACGGGCCGTCGATGGCTTGCAGCGCCGCCAGCGCCTTTTCGAAGCGCGCGTTCACCTCCTGAGAAAGCGGCGCATCGCCATAGGTCGCCCCCAAATAGTCGAGGTAATCGTCAAACCCCAGCCCGTCGCCGCCGCGATACGTCAGCCACAGCGCTTCGACCGTGGCAATGATGCGTTCCAGTGAAGCGCCGCTATAGGGAGCCTCGACCAGGTCGGGCCGAACCTGGCCGTTGTTGCGCTTGCCCAGCGGTTGGCCGAGCCGGTCGCCGACGATCTCCTCGGTCACGGCCACCATATGGTTCGTCAGTAGATTGATGGAACCCCAGACGTCGCCGGCGGGCGCGTCGGCATCTTCGATGAAGACCTGGGTGTAGTTCTCGCCGGCCGGCGACCAGACGGCGATGATCTCATCCGCGCGGGGCGGCAAGGCCGCGGCCAGGCCGTTCAGCAATTCGCGCCGGCGCGTCGCGTCTGCGCCCGTGGTAAAAGTGGCTAGAATGGCGTCGTCGCCGCCGGCGGGGTCAAACAACAGGTACTCCATGACCCCCAGCCCGACCGAACTGGAGCCGAGCGAGTCGATATACTCGCTGCTCAGGGGCAGGCTGCCGCCCAGAACGACGCTATCGATGAAGTCGACGCGGGCGGGGCGTGTGTCCAGGCGGTTGTGGATCATGCTGTCGGCCACCCAGTCAAAGTTGTAGGGCAGCACAGCCATGCGCGCCAGATTGGCCTGGAGCCAGGACGCCTGCACGGCATCCAGGGTGGCCGGCGTGGGGTTGCCGGTGAAGTCCTGGGTGGCGGCAACCAATTCGTTGAGCCTCGCCCGCAAGGCCTCGTGGCCGGGCTGGATCAGCTGCGTCGCCAGGTTCTCCATCATCGCGCGGCGCTCAAAAGTCGCCGCGACGGTCGGCGTTTCGGCCATGCGGCCGGCCCCGCCGCAGGCCGCCAGACACAGGCCCAGCATCACCACCGCCAGGCCACGCGCAACGCTCATAGACGCACCTCCGCTTCCACCTATTGTGAGTTCAGAAAGCGCACGACGGCCTCGCGCTCCGAAGCGCTCAGGCCGGCAAAAGCGTCACGGGACGCCGCCGCCTCGCCGCCATGCCACAGAATGGCTTCGAGGACGTTGCGCGCCCGCCCATCGTGCAATAGCTGGCTGTGGCCGTTGACTGTCTCGATGAGACCCAGCCCCCACAATGGCGGCGTGCGCCACTCGCGGCCGTCGGCCAGAAAATCGGCGCGGTTGTCGGCCAGCCTCTCGCCCATGTCGTGCAGCAGCAGGTCTGTGTAGGGATGAATGACCTGGTTCGACAGTGCGGGCAACGTTGGATGCTCGGCCGTCGTCAACGTCGGCGTGTGGCAGGCGGCGCAACCGGCCTCGTGGAACAGCCGCTTGCCGCGCAGCACTTCGGGGTCATCCCAGTCCCGACGGGCCGGGACGGCCAGCGAACTGACATAGAGGACAACCTTGTCAAAATCGTCCGGGTCGATCTCCGGCGTGCCGCCGTGAACGATGGACGCGCAGTCAGGAATCGACAGGGTGCATGGCTCCGCCGCGAACAACGGCGTTGTGATGCCGATGTCGCCCGGAAACGCGCCGGCCACCTCCTGGGCGAGCGTTGGCTCGTTGGCCTTCCAGCCGAAACGGCCGAGCACGGCCTCGCCGCGGGCGACGTCCCAAACAGTATTGGCCCGGCCGGAGATACCGTCGCCGTCGCGGTCGTCGGGGTCGGCCTGGGCCAGAATGTCGCCGGCCGGCACTGCCTCCAGCAACCCCAGGCCGATTATCTGCGGGGCGACACGGGGCGACGTCAGCAGTTCGGCGACCATATCGCCATGATCGAGTTGGTCGAGGCGATAGGTCGGCCGTCGCAAGCTCACGATCTGGCCATCGGGCAAGGTAAAAGGCGTCTCCTCATACGAAACGACGACCCGGCCCTCGGCGGTCAGTCCCTCCAGCGCGCCGTCTTGCAGTTGGCCGCCATAGGTCGGCTCCGGCAGGGGGCCGCCGTGGGCATCGTTGCCGGGTACGCTCAGCCGCAGCAAGAAGCCGGTCGGCGCCTCGCCGTCGAAGGCGGGCGGGCGGCCGCGGCCGTCCTTGAAGTGGCAGCCGGCGCACGAACGAGCGTTGAACAGCGGCCCCAGGCCATCGCGTGCGGTCGTCGAAGACGGCGCGCTGACCCAGTTCTGGTTGAAGAAGGAGTTGCCGACGAAGAAGAGGAGTTCCTGCTCGCGCGTCAGACCGGGGGCGGGCCGGCCAAAGGCATTGGGCGTCGCATCAAAGACCGTTGCCGCGCCGCCGGAAAGCTCCTCGTGCGCTTCCAGATAGGCGTGGTCGTCCGGGGTTGGGGAGACGACGATGCCGCCGGGCGGCCGGCAAGCGGCGGTTGACAGCAGCAGCGCCGCCATCATGGGCGCGACCATTGCCGCCCACAGCGCCCTTAACAAGGCTTTTTCGGATCTACAATTGGCTATCATATGAATCGACCTATTCAGGCAGGGCCGTGTTGATCTGCAAACCCAGCACGCCGGCCGCCTGGGCCAGCGCGTCGCCCAGGTCTTGCAGGGCATTCACAGCCGCCAACACCGCCGGCCGGTGCTCGGCGGTGACGATGGCCTGATCGAACGGCACGTGAATCTGCCCCACGGCGGCCAGCGCCGTGTCGGCCAACGCGCCCACCTGCGCCGACAGGGCCGGGTCTTGCGCCGTCAACAGGCTCAGCAGCGAGGGGCCGCTGATGACCGTGCCGTCGGGCCGCGTGTACTGGCCGCGGAGAACGTTGTCGATGCCCTGCGCGTTGTTGATGATGTCGCGGTGGGTGTTGTCGCTGAAGCAGGAGTGCTCGTCTTCCTGATTCTGATTGTCGTAGGCGACAAACAGCCGCTCGCCGGATAGTTCCGACTTGCTCAGCACGCCGATGCCGGTCAGCATTTGCCGCAAAGCCACGTTTGGCTCCTGCGCCAGGAAGGCGGCGCGGTAGTTGTCGCTGCCGGGCGCCCAGGCGGCAACCAACTGGCCCAGATGGCCGGCCAGCAACTCGCCGGCGGCCAGCAAGTACTGCCCCCGGCGCTCGGCGTTGGGCGCGGTCGTGTAATCCGTGAATGGCCGGTTACCCTGACCGTCGGCGCTCAGGTCCTGGCCCCATAGCAAAAACTCGATGGCGTGGTAGCCGACGCTGATGTTCTCCTCCGCGCCGGACTCATTCAGTGATTCGAGCAACTCCGGCCCAATCTGCGGATAGTCGGCCGTGTTATTGATGATGCCCGCCGCCGGTGCGCCCTCGACGTAGTCGATGTAGGCTTCGTCCAGCGGCCAGGCGTTGATCAGTCCCTCCGGCCCGCCGGCGCCGTCGATTGGCCCGCCGTAGAAGCGAAACGCCTCTGTCTGGCCATACGGTTCGCGCGCGGCCAGCCAGGCCGCCTTGGCCGCCTGGTGGGTCGTCTCGTTGGGATCGGCGACGAACGCGGCCAGCGCCGCCTGCAAGGTCAGGGCGGCGGCGTAAGCATCCTGATAGCCGGCGTAGACCATGTCGGCGTAGTGGGCGACAACGGCGGCCTTCAGTTGGGCCATCTCCGGCGTGTCGGCCGGCGTCGCCGTGGCCGCGGTCGCCTCGACCACCGCCGGCCCGGCCGCCTGCTCAGCCCGGCGGCCACAGGCAGCCGCCAGCAGCGCCAGCACGGCCATCATCAGGACCAGTCGTTTCATGCTTCGCTCCTTGGCAGAACACCAGCCGCTGCCCCGGCCTCTAACTCAAGTTAAACGCCGCCTTCAGCCCCTCAATCGCCTCGTCGCCCATCGGCGCTAACTCCCCCAGCACGGCGGCGTCGATCAGCGACCGGGCGCTGAACTCGGCCACCTCCAGCCGGTCGAAGGCGGCCAGAAGGGTGTGGCCGACGGCCAGGACGCCGTCATTGGCCACCAACGCCACCGGCGCGCGCAGCGATACGCGCTCGGCGACGGCGTCCACGCGCGTGTAGCACATCTCGTAGGGCAACTGGGGGATGTCGCGCAGCAGGATGAAGCTCTCCGGAATGGTGCGCGAGTCGAAGCGGGCCAGCGTGACGGCGTAGGCGGTGACGTTGGGCGGCTGGGCGGCGATGATGGCGGCGACGTCGGCGTTGGCGGCGTAGATGGCGGCGTGGAGCAGCACGGCGCGGCTGGGCAGCTTGCCCGCCTCGCGCCGGCCGCCACGCACCAGCACCACGTCTTCCACGCCCAGCGTCAGCCGGTCGCGGCCGGCGGGGGTGATCAGAAAGCTGTCGGCGTCCAGCCGGGCCGAGACGACGCCCTGCGTGCTGATCATCAGTTGCCGCTCATAGGCCCGCGCGGCGATGTCAACGATCTGCCGGCGCAACTCGCGCTCGGCGCTGCTGTGGGCCGCGGGCGTGAATTCGGGCAGCGTGTTAGTGCACTGGTCGAAGAGACTCAGCGCCGGCTCGTCCAGCGCCAACACGTCGCCCAGCGTCCGGGCGCGCAAGTGGGTGCGGGCGCAGAACTCCAGCGTCTCCAGCCGTTGGAAGGCCTCCAGCAGCGTCGTCCCGGCGGCGGCCATGCCGTGGTTCTCCAGGATGATGACGTTGCTGCCCGTGGCGAAGGCCCCGGCGATGCGCTCGCCCAGCGCCTCGCTGCCGGGCAGGTCGTAGGGCGCGTAGCCGACCGGCCCGCAGAAGCGGTTGGCCTGGGGCACAATGCGCGTGTCGGGCACTTGCCGGACGATACTGAAGGCCACCAGCGCCGGCGGGTGGGCGTGGACGATGGCGCGCATGTCCGGCCGCAGCCGGTAGATGGCCCGGTGGAAGGGCAACTCGGTGCTGGGCCGGTGCGGCCCCTCGGCCGCGCCGCCCGGCCGCACGCGCATGATGTCGTTGGGCGTCAGCTTGCCCTTGTCGATGCCCGCCGGGGTGATCCAGATGTCGCCGTTGTCGTCGAGGATGGACAGGTTGCCGCCGCTCAGCGTGGTCATGCCGGCGCGGTAGATGCGGTGCATGATAGCCACCAGTTGCTCGCGCGGGGAGAGGAGTTGGAAGCTCATGATGTTGTTCTCTAGGCAAGTGGCGCGATTCTCCCGAATCGCGCGCCATCGGCGGCAGCGCTGACATAAGCCCGGCCGTCGCGCCCCGTGGCGGCGCGATAGCGGGCGGCGATGGACATAGCGGCGGCCTCGGCGTCGCTCGCGGCGGCCAGGGCCACAACGCAGCCGCCGAAGCCCGCCCCGGTCAGCCGCGCGCCCAGGACGCCGGGCGTCGCCAGGGCAATCGCCACCAGCGCGTCCAGTTCCGGGCCGCTGACCTCGTAGTCGTCGCGCAGACTGCGGTGGGAGGCGACCATCAGCGCGCCGAACCCGGCCAGATCGCCCGCCGCCAGGGCGGCGACGCTGTCGAGCACGCGCTGGTTCTCGCTGACGACGTGGCGGGCGCGGCGCAACTCGACCGGGTCGAGCCGCCAGCCCTCGGCGGCCAACAGGGCGGCATCCACGTCGCGCAGGGCGCGGATGTCCGGCCGCGCCGCTTGCAGCTTGGCCACGGCCGACTCGCACTCGGCGCGGCGCTGGTTATAGGCCGAGCCGGCCAGCGTGCGCGGCGCGGCGCTGTCGAGCACCAGCACGCGCGCCCCGGCCGGCAGCGCTACCGGCCGGACGGCATAGCTGCGACAATCGATCAGCAGGGCATGGCCGGCCACGCCGCAGGCCACGGCCAGCTGGTCCATGATGCCGCTTTGCAGGCCGACGATCTCATTCTCGACGCGCTGCCCCAGCCGCGCCAGCGCCGTGCGCTCGAGGGCCACGCCGGCCAGGCCCAGCAGCGCCACAGCCACGCCCAACTCCAGCGACGCCGACGACGACAGGCCGGAGCCGAGGGGCAGGTCGCCGTCGATGAGCAGATCCGCGCCGGGCAGCGGGTGGCCGTCGCTCAGGAGCAGGGCGGCCACGCCGCGAACGTAGCGCGTCCAGCCCGGCCCCTCGCGCGGGCACAGGTCGGCCAGCGGCGCGGCGTCCGCCTCGCCCAGGCGCGCGGCCACGGTACACAGCCGGCCGTCATCGCGGCGGCGGGCGGCGACGACCGTGCCCATGTCCAGCGCCGCGGGGAAGACCCAGCCATCGTTGTAGTCAGTGTGCTCGCCGATGAGATTGACACGGCCGGGCGAGCGGACGATCAGCTCCGGCGGCGCGCCAAAGGCGGCGGTGAAGCGTTCGGGGAAAGTCGGATCGTTCATGGCCACTCCTCCGGCAGAGCGCGCAGCCGCGCGGCGGCGCTCTCCGGGGTGATGTCGCGCTGCGGCTGGCCGAGCAGTTCGTAGCCGACCATGAACTTGCGTACGGTGGCCGAGCGCAGCAGCGGCGGGTAGAAGTGGGCGTGCAGATGCCAGAACGGGTACGGCTCACCGTCCGTCGGCCGCTGGTGGAAGCCCATGCTGTAGGGGAAGGGCACGTCGAAGACGCGGTTATAGCGCCGTGTCAGCCGCCCCAGAATGTCGGCCAGCGCGTCGCGGGCGGCGCTGCCCAGGTCAGTCAGCGCGGCACAGTGCGCGCGGGGCAGCAGCAACGTCTCATAGGGCCACACCGCCCAGAAGGGCACCAGCGCCACCCAGTGATCGTTGGCGCAGACCAGCCGCTCGCCCAGGCGCAACTCCAACGCCAGGTAGTCGCACAGCAGGCAGCCGCCCGCCGCCGCGGCGAAGGCGCGTTGCTCGACCAGTTCCTTGGCCGGCTCGTTGGGCAGGCGTTCGTCGGCCCAGATTTGGCCGTGGGGGTGGGCGTTGCTGGCCCCCATGAGCGCGCCGCGGTTCTCGAAGACCTGCACGTGGCGCACCCAGGGAATCGCCCCCAACTCGGCCGTCTGCTCGGCCCAGGTATCGACGACGCGGCGCAGATCGGCCGGGGGCATGTCGGCCAGCGTCAGATCGTGGCGCGGCGAAAAGCAGACCACGCGACAGATGCCCCGCTCGGCCTCGGCGTGCAGCAGAGGCGGGCCGGCGGCGGTCAGGCCACGGCGCAACTCGCCCGGTGCGGTGTCCGCCCGCAGCGCGGCAAAATCGTTGTCGAAGACAAAGGTGGTCGCGTAATCGGGGTTGACGACGCCGCCGGCGCGGGCGTTGCCGGGGCACAGGTAGCAGTCGGGGTCGTGGGTCAGGCGCGCCCCGGCCGGCGGCGTCTCCACCTGCCCGCGCCACGGCCGGGCCGTGCGTTGCGGCGAGACGAGCACCCATTCGCCCGTCAGCAGGTTGCGGCGGCGGTGGGGGGCGGTGAAAAGCGCTTCCGTGTCCATTGTCAATGGCCCATTGCCGATAGTTCTGCTCCTGTGGTCGCGCCGCCGGCCTACCCTCGCTGCGCAACTATGCTATCATTCGGCCTGCCCCGCGTTCCGGCGGGCGAAGTACTGGAGTACCCTGATGGCCGACCGTGAGCAGATTAAGCAAGCGATTGCGGTGCAAGAGGGCCTGCGCGGCCAGATCGATGACGCTATCCTGGATGCTACCCTTGCCGCCCTGCGCCGTCAACTGGCCGAGCTGGACGCGCCGCTGCCGCGCCGCGCCCAGGCGACGCTGCTCTTCCTCGACCTGGCCGGCCACACCGAGCTGATCCAGGGCCTCGACCCGGAGGAGATCGTCGAGACCATCGACCGGGCGCTGGCGCGGCTGGCCGAGCCGGTGCGGCAGCGCGGCGGCCGGATCGTCCGCTTCCAGGGTGATGGCTTCAAGGCCGTCTTCGGCCTGCCTACGGCCCACGAGAAAGACCCCGACCACGCCATCCGCGCCGCGCTGGACATCCTGGCCGAGACGCAGGCCATCGCCGCCGAATTAGCCGCCGAGCGCGGCCGGCCCGGCTTCATGGCCCGTATCGGCATCGACACCGGCCTGGTGCTCATCGGCGAAGGCGCCGAGGGCGAGGACTCCGTCACCGGCCTGCCGGTCAACCTGGCCGCGCGGCTGGAGGGGCTGGCCGAGCCGGGCACGGTGCTCATCTCCCACCACACCTACCAGCACGTGCGCGGCGTCTTTGACATGCAGGCCCTGCCGCCGGTGGAGGTGCGCGGCTTCGCCCAGCCCGTGCCGACCTATCGCATCCTGCGGCCGAAGGCGCGCTCCTTCCGCACGCGGCGGCGAGGAGTAGAAGGCATCGAGACGCGCATGATCGGCCGCGATGCCGAGATGAGCCGGCTGCAAGCCATTTACACTGCCCTCGTTGAGGGTGGGCGCGGGCGCGTCGTCACCGTCGTCGGCGAGGCCGGGCTGGGCAAGTCGCGCCTGCTGTACGAGTTCGAGAACTGGGGCGACTTGCAGCCGATCAACGTCCAACTCTACCGCGGACGCGCCCGCCAGGAGACGCAACAACTGCCCTTCGGCCTACTGCGCGATATCTTCGTCTTCCGCTGCGGCATCTTCGACGACGACGAGCCGGCGGCCGTGCGCGACAAGCTGGTGGGGGGCTTCCGCGCCCTGCTGGGCAACGACACGGCCGAGATGTCAGCCCACCTGGTCGGCCACCTGCTCGGCTACGACTTCAGCGCCAGCCCCCACGTGCGCGCCCTGCAGGGCGACGCGCGCCAACTGCGCGGCCTGGCCCTGGGGCAGATGACGGCCTACTTCCGCGCCGCCACGGGCCGCCGGCCGCTGCTCCTGCTGCTGGAAGACCTCCACTGGGCCGACGACAGCTCGCTTGACGCCATCGAGGCGTTGGCCATCGCCCTGCGCGACCAGCCGCTGTTCATCCTCGGCGCGGCCCGACCGGCGCTCTTCGAGCGTCGCCCCGGTTGGATGGCCCACCAACCGCAGCACGAGCGCATCGACCTGGCCCTGCTGGGCGACGACAGCAGCGGCCAACTGGTGACCGAAATCCTCCAGAAAGCCGACGCCATCCCCGATCGCCTGCGCGACCTGGTGGTGGCCCGCGCCGAAGGCAACCCGTTCTACGTCGAAGAGCTGATCAAGATGCTCATCGAGCAGGGCGTCATTGAGCGGCGCGACGCGGCCGGGGCCAACAGCCGGGCCGCGGAACCGCCCGCGCCGGACGAGGACGAGCGCTGGCTCATCCACCCCGAACGGCTGGACGCCATTCACGTGCCTGGCACGCTGACCGGCGTCTTGCAGGCTCGCCTCGACAGCCTGCCCGCATCCGAGCGCGAGACGCTGCAACGCGCCTCGGTCGTCGGCCGTCTCTTCTGGGACGCGGCCGTGGCCTATCTGGGTGACGTCGGGCCGGAGGCCGTCGCGCCGCTGCTGCCGGCGCTGGGACAGCGCGAACTGGTCTACCCGCGCGAGGAGACGGCGTTCGAGGGCACGCGCGAGTACGTCTTCAAGCACGCCCTGCTGCGCGACGTGACCTATGAGAGCGTTCTGCGGCGGCTGCGGCGCGACTACCACCGCCGCGCGGCCGAGTGGCTCATCGGCGCGGGCGGCGACCGCGTGGACGAGTTCGCCGATCTCATCGCCGGCCACTACGCCGCCGCCGGCAACGCCGCCGACGAAGCCCACTGGCAGGCGCGGGCCGGGGCGCATGCCGCCGCCCGCCATGCCCTGCCGGAGGCGGAACGCGCCCTCAGCCGCGCCCTGGCCCTCCTGGAAGGTGGCGCGATTCTCCCGAATCGCCCGGCGGCGACGGCCGAAGACGCGATTCAGGAGAATCGCGCCACGCGCTTCGACCTGCTGCTGGAGCGCGAGGCGATCTACCACATCCAGGGCCGGCGCGAGTTGCAGGCCGCCGACCTGGACGCTCTCGACACGCTGGCCGCGGCCCTGGGCGACGGCGACCGGCTGGCCGAGGCGGCCCTGCGCCGCGGCTTCTACGGCAACATCACCGGCGACCTGGCCACGGCCCTGGATGCCGCCGCCGCGGCCGAGCGCCACGCCGCGGCCGGCGACCTGGCGCGGCGGGCCAGAGCGCATCTCATCATGGGCCACGCCCACCGCGCGCAGGGGGTCTACGGCGCGGCCCGCGAGCACTTCGACACGGCGCTGGCATTGGCCCGCGGCGGCGGGGCGGGCCACATCGAGGCGGAGGTGCTGCGCTCGCTGGGCATCACCGCTCAGGAGCAGGGCGACATCGCCGGCCTGCGCGGCTACTTCGAGCAGGCCCTCGCCCTGGCGCGCCAATCGGGCGACCGGCGCGGCGAACGGCGCACGCTCAACAGCCTGGGCGTGGCCGAGGAGAACGCGGGCAACTACGACGCCGCGCGGGCCTATTTCGAGGAATCCCTGGCTCTGGCGCGCGCCCTCGGCGACCGCACCGGGGTCGGCACAGTTGTCGGCAATCTCGGCGCTCTGGCCATGGACACCGGCGACGTGGCTACGGCCCACGCCTGCTTCGAGGAGGCCCTGGCCATCACCCGCGAAACCGACGACCTGATCGGCGTCAACGTCTGGCTGCTCAACCTGGCCTTCGTCGTCGCCACCGAGGGCGATACGACACGCGCCCTGGCCCTCTACGAGGAGGCGCGGCAAGGCGTCGAGGCCGCCGGCGACCGGCCGACGCTGGGCTATGTGCTCAACGGCATCGGCCGCGTCCTGCTGGAGGCCGGCCGCGCCGATGAGGCCCTCGGCTGGCTGCGCGACGCGCTGGCGTTGCGCGACGCGCTGGCCCAGACGCATCTGCTGCCGGAGTCGCAGCTCTATCTGGCCGAGACGCTGGCCGCGCTGGGCCGGATAGACGAGGCCATGACCCACGTCGAGGCAGCGCTGCCCCGGCTGCTGGCCGAGGGGCTGGAGACGCACGAGGACACCCAGCGCGGCCTGTGGGCGGCCTATCGGGTGTTGACCGCCGCCGGCGACGCGCGGGCCAACGCCGTGCTGGCCCGGCTGCGCGCCGAGATCGAGGCCGTCGTCGCCCGCCTGCCGATGGAGATGCGCCCGCGCTACCGCTATCAATTCCCCTGGAAGCGAGCCGCCCTCTCCGTGCCTGGCACTTTCTGAAGTGCCGGGCACGTTCTTGAGCGCCCCCAGAAGGTGCGACGCACTCAAGAAAGTGCGACGCACCGACCTGGCTGGCCAGCCCGCCCCGCCAGGGCTATCATAGGCCCATGTCTACGCCCACAATCGCCCCCTACGGCTCCTGGAAATCGCCCATTACCGCCGACCTGGTTCTGGCCGGCGCGGTCAGCCTGTCGCAGCCCCGCTTCGACGGCGATGACATCTACTGGTTGGAGGGCCGGGCGCTGGAGCGCGGCCGGCAAGTGGTCGTCCGCCGCGCGCCCGAAGGCCACATCGAGGACATCACCCCGCCGGAGTTCAACGCCCGCACCCGCGTTCACGAGTATGGAGGCGGCGACTACACCGTCCACGATGGCGTGGTCTATTTCGCCAACGACGCCGACCAGCGCCTCTACCGCCAGCGGCCGGGCGAAGCGCCAGAGCCGTTGACGCCGGCGGCCGCTGTCCGCTATGCCGACCTACAGGTCGATGCCGCCCGCGGCCGCCTGCTGGCCGTGCGCGAAGACCACCGCGGCCCGGGCGAGGCGGTTAACACGCTCGTGGCCATCGCGCTCAATGACGGCGCAGTGACGGTGCTGGCCGAGGGCAACGACTTCTACAGCACGCCGCGCCTCAGCCCCGACGGCCGGCAACTCGCCTGGCTGACGTGGAACCACCCCAACATGCCCTGGGACGGCACGGAACTCTGGCTGGCCGGCGTGGCCGCCGGCGGAGCGCTGGGCCAGGCCCGCCGCGTCGCCGGCGGCCCGGCCGAGTCCATCTTCCAGCCCGCCTGGTCGCCGCCCGGCCCAGCGGCCGACAGCCGCCTGCTCTTCGTCTCCGACCGTAGCGACTGGTGGAACTTCTACCGGCTGACCGGCGACGGGGACGGCCGGCCCGACGAGCCGCTCTACCCGCTGGCGGCCGAGTTCGGCCAACCGCTGTGGGTCTTCGGCATGTCCACCTATGCCTTCGTCGCTCCCGACCGGCTGGTGTGCAGCTACACGCGCAACGGCCGGCGGACGATGGCCCTGCTGGACACGACCAGCGGCGAATTGCGCCCGCTCGATGTCGCCTTGCCGGGGGTTATGCTCGCCGGCAGCCGCGGCCGGGTTGTCTACGTCGGTGCTTCGCCGACCGCGGTCGCCGCCATCGTCCTGCTGGAGGTGAGCGGCAGCGAAGTGGCCACGACCGTCCTGCGCCGCTCGGCCGAGTTCAACATCGACGCGGGCTACCTTTCCATCGCCGAGCCGGTTGAGTTCCCCACCCGTGGCGCGATTCTCCCGAATCGCCCGGCCGAGGGCGCGAGTAGCGCGATTCTGGAGAATCGCGCCACTGCCTATGGCTTCTTCTACGCACCGCGCAACCGCGACTACGCCGCCCCGGCGGGTGAGTTGCCGCCGTTGATCGTCACC